>Ga0187876_1000579_pt1 | contig 36808 bp, 27 predicted proteins | sample June2016WEW_17_4_FD_133000 | JGI IMG/M metagenome (GOLD analysis project Ga0187876, IMG submission 133000) | Peatland microbial communities from SPRUCE experiment site at the Marcell Experimental Forest, Minnesota, USA - June2016WEW_17_40 | ecosystem: Environmental > Terrestrial > Soil >...
AGACTGCCGTGTCCAACGCACCGCGCCCCCGCACTCCCATGATCACCAGGTCGGTTTGTGCTTCAAGGGCGAGTTGAATGATCTGCTGGTATGGCTTGCCGGTCCGTACCATCACGTTGACGATGCACGCCTCGCGCGTTTTAGGCGCAATGGATTCTTCCAGCTGTTTCACCACCTTCTCAGTTGCGGTTTGAAGGTCTGTCAACCCCGGGACATCTTCCAGCACGTGCAGCAGCGTAAGCTCAGCGCCGTACTCCTTGGCCATCGAGACCGCGTACTCCGAGGCGTGATGAGCATGGTCTGAACAATCTGTACAAAGGAGCATCTTTCTTAGGTGGACTGGCTCCGGACGGTTCACGGAGCTTATGACCTGATGCGCAGGCTTTCGTACCGCTAAGACCGGGCACCGCGCCCGTCGCAGTACCCTGTCTGTCACGGATCCCAGCATCAGCCGATCAATTCCTCGCAACCCGTGAGTTCCCATCACGATCAGATTCACTGCCTGCGATTCAGCCAGAGAGAGGATCAGATCCGTCACCGACCCATCTTGCGCGAAGCATTGTGGCCGAATCTCGGTCCGCGTGTGGCATTTCGCAAACTCCTGGAGCTGCTGCTCAACGTCTGCGCGGCGTTTCCGACAGATCTCTTCATAAGAGTCTGGATAAATGTCCCAAAAACCGAAGGGCTTCAGCGAGTACAAAACGTGCTGCAAGAACAACTGTGCCTTGTAGTGCCATGCGAGCGACTGTGCGTACTCATACGCATTCACTGAAAACTCTGAAAAATCGACGGGGCAAAGAATAGATTTAATTTGCGGCATACGAAGTGCGCACCTCGAAGGATCTTGTCAGCAACAAAGTCGTATCTACCATCATCCTTACGAAATAGCGTTGGCCTCATGTTTCGCTAACATGCCGAGCCTTCCGAGCAAGCCCCTTTCCTGAGGGTCAAACACCCGGTAGGCTGCCAGCTTGATGCGATCGTTCACGAGGAACCAGGCTAGAGCATATCCCCAAATGAAGAGTGCCCAACCCCATCCGATCGGGGCCATGAAAATCCCATAGACGGCAATGAGTGTCGCGATCACCTGAGTTCCGACCACTGCTGCCACGAGGATCGGCGCCGGCCGAATTGACCAGAAAGCCCGCCGGGTTCGCGTGACGAAGATCGTGAGGTGACCAGCGACAGACAGCTTGAGATACATGAACGACTGGATCACTTCACGGTTGAGATGGAAGACCCGTTCCCCCAAATAGAAGAGTCCAAAAGAAGCAACGACACCGGCGATGCCCAAGACCGTAGCGATGCCGAGCACCAAATGCATATTCCAAGCCTCTGGGCGACTTGCGTACTGCACTCGATCATAGGCAATGGAAAGTATCGCTCCATCATTCAGAATCGCCAGCAAGACGATCATCACCGCGGTAACTGGGTAGAAGTTGAATACGAGAATCGACAGCGTCATGAACAGCAGCACCCGGATCGTTTCGGCAATGCGATAGATGGCATAGCTGTTCATGCGCTGGAACATCTTTCGGCTCTCTTTAATGGCATCAATGATCACAGACAGGCCGGGGTTGAGGAGGGCAATGTCGGCAGCGGCGCGCGCAGCATCGGTGGCTCCGGAAACCGCAATTCCGGCGTCAGCCAATTTGAGCGCCGGAGCGTCGTTTACGCCGTCGCCGGTCATGCCTACGATGTGTTTTTCCTTCTGAAGCACACCGACAATGTGAAACTTGTGTTCCGGAAAGACCTGAGCAAAGCCGTCGGCCTGCTCGATGGCTTGCTCTAGCTGGCCAGCCTCGTAATGCTTGCTCTCCGCAAGAATGGAGGCGTCCACGATGTTCTGGCCCAAGCCAAGCTGGCGTGCCATCTCCTTGGCAATGGCGATCTGGTCGCCAGTAACCATCTTCACCTTCACGCCCATTTGTGAAGCGGTCGCGATTGTGCTCTTCGAATCTTCCCGTGGCGGATCGAATAAGGGCAGAACACCCAGAAACCGCCAATGGTCTTTCTCATCGGTGCGGGCCACACCCAAAGAGCGAAAGCCCCGAGCCGCAAATTCATTGACTGCTTTCTCGACTTCCCCTCGTACCTCCCCTGCATCGGCCGCCATGTCGAGAATCACCTGGGGCGCGCCCTTTGTGACTCGAAACTGAATTTTCTCCGGCCCTTCGACAGTAGACTCTGTGCGTTTGTGTACTGAATCGAAAGGCTGGAAGTGCACGATCTGGTAGCTGTCCAGAGCATGTGTGTCTTTGAGACCGCTCAGGACAGCCAGGTCGATGGGGTCCTGGTTTTCGGCCCGGGAAGCGAGCGACGCGGCGAGGACCACTTCTTCCGGCCGAACCCCGTTCACGCAAAATGCATCGCCCAGTGTCAGCTTGTTCTGCGTCAAAGTACCGGTTTTGTCCGAACAGAGAACATCAATCCCGGCCAACTCTTCCATCGCAGCCAACCGGGTGACGATGGCTTTCTTGCGTGCCAGGGTTCGGGCGCCCACCGCCATCGTCACCGAGAGCACAGCGGGCATGGCCACGGGGACCGCAGCGATCGTCAAGACCAGCGCGAACTGCAGGGTCGTAAGCATTCTGTCGCCGCGGAACAAGGCCACAGCGAGAATGAGAGTCACCAGAGCGACCGCAATGACGATGAGGTAGTCGCCAATTTTTAACACGGCTCGCTGGAAGTGGCTTACTGTGTGCGCCGTCTGCACCAGGTGCGCCGTCTTGCCAAAATAGGTATTCTGCCCGGTGGCATAGACCAGGGCATCGATCTCTCCCTGCTTGAGAATCGAGCCGGAGTACACGGCGTCTCCCGAATTGCGCGTGACCGGCAAGGATTCTCCGGTCAGAGCAGATTGATCTACCTGTAGCGGGTCGCCTTCCAGCAGACGGGCATCCGCGGGAATGATGTCGCCGATCCGAATGCGCATCAAGTCGCCCGGCACCAGCTCCCGCGCAGGGATTGTTGTCCAGGCCCCATCACGCTTGACCCTTGCCTGTAAGGCGAGGGTCGCCTTGAGTGCGGCGATGGCGTTACCCGCCTGAAACTCTTCCCAGAAACCCACCCCGGCATTCATCAAGAGCAGTGCCAGAATGATGCCGAAGTCTTCCCAATGGTGCACTACAGCAGAAAGAATGGCAGCTACCTCGATCATCCACGGGATGGGACCCCAGAAATAAGAAAGGAATTTCAGGAGAGGGTTGACTTTTTCTTCGGGCAGTTCGTTGAAACCACACTTCTCCACCCGGGCTTGCGCTTCGGCCTGACTGAGACCCTCCCCGGAGACTCCCAACTGGGATTTCACCAATTCGAGCGGCATGGTCAGCAAATCGCCGCCCAAATCCCTCTCTGCTGGAATTCTTTGAGCGCGGGCCATTAGACTTGCCTCCTCGGAAGTCCGATCTGACATCAACGTCTTATGCCGGACTCTTGCTCTCCGCAGGACGCCGCATTGCGGTGCGGCCTACGATGTTTGTGCCTTCCCCACTTCTGCTGCGTATCGAAGCGTCTCCGATGCGACCAGTCCGCCCGAGCCCGCGCATATTCGAATCCACATGGAGCGGTTTCACCCGAACTCGAGAACCGCGTTGGAAAACCGTACGGAACCGGCGCCGTCGCCAGCGAGGAGCAGAGTCCCTATGCTGCTGCCCCGCTACGCTGACCCGGTTCGTTAGATCGCAGTGCGAGCCTGTGCGATTGCGTCACTCGTTCGATGATCCGCACCAGCCCTTCCGGCAGTTCGCTCCTCATCACGTATTCATCCACCAACCACAGGATTCGCTCTGGCAACTCGGAGTACGCTGAAAGCAGGATGATCGGCAGGTTGGGAAACCGTTGCTTGATATGGCAGGCTACGGCTTCCGCGTCCATGCCGTCCAGTTTGTACTCCAGTAGAACCGCGGCCACCGACGTTTTCTCCAACATCTTCACCGCGGTGTAACTGCTCGACGCGATCTTGACGCAATAACCACGAGATTCTAGCGTCGCCTTGCGAAGCTCCAATACCTGTGGACGGTCGTCGACGCACAACACAGTGGGGGATTCCATTGCCATCTCCTGTGAATAGTTACGCTTGGGCTTGGGTTGCCGTTGCCCGACGCACATAACACGCTAGAGACAACAAACGCAGCCTGATAACCTATGCGAGTTGAGACACACTTCGGCTCTCGTCAAGAACCTTAAGCAACCGATGAACGTCTGTCTGTTCAAAATGGAACACTCCCGCAAGATGTTCTATGGACGTGGTCGCCTTCGGATGGAGAACGATGATGGTGGCTAGGCGAGCCGGCTCTGAGCTACTCGTGCAGGGCAATAGTTAGCGAGCTATGCACCTGCAATCCACCGTTGTAGTGAATGAAGCGTAAGCGTCCGGTCGTGGCCGTCTGGACAGAAGTGTAATTGGAAGGCATGCTCTCGATGTGGACACAAGCGATAGTGTCCACTTGGAGCGATGATGGACACTTACACTCAACCCGTGCCACCGAAACGGCAGTACCGGTCGTTGGAAGAGAAGCGACGGATTGTCGAAGAGACGTTGGCGGAGGGGGCATCGGTAGCACTGGTAGCGCGAGCCCACGGAGTCAACGCCAACCTGGTTTTCAACTGGCGCAGGCAGTATCGAGCAGGTCGATTGAGGGAACGCGCCGGAGTCAACCTGTTGCCGGTTAGAGTAACTCGGGAGAGTTCTCCGCGTTTGAGAACTCTACATCGTGCGCCTGGCGCAACGCCATCATCCTCGGCGGGCACGATTCACATCCGACTCAATCATGCGCAAGTGAGCATAGAAGGTAGCACCGATCCGGTGTTGTTGCGTGTGTTGTTGGAGTGTCTGCAACGATGATCACGGCTCCAGTCAACACGCAGATTTGGATTGCCGCAGGCGTGACCGATCTGCGGCGCGGTTTCACCGGGTTGAGCGCCTTGGTGCAGACCAAGTTGGAACAGGCGCCATTTTCGGGGCACGTATTTGTGTTTCGTGGAAGGCGCGGCGACCTGATCAAGGTGTTGTGGTTCGATGGCGATGGGCTCTGTCTATTTTCGAAACGTTTGGAACGCGGGCGCTTTGTGTGGCCGCAAGCAAGCAGTGGCACGGTGGGATTGACGCGAGCGCAGTTATCGATGCTGTTAGAAGGTATCGACTGGCGACGACCGGAGCGCACGTGGACGCCGCAGATGTCAGTGTAGGTGCACTGTGGATAACATCGATAATTTTGTCGTCGACAGAAGTAGAGATCATGGCATACTCGCGGCATGGTTGTGCCGCACGCGATCCTTCCTGATCTAAATACTCTGGATGCCGATTCGTTACGCGCGCTGTTGGTGGAAACCCACGAGCGCTATTGCACGACGGCGCAGCGACTGCAGTCGCGGGAGAGTGAGATCGAGCATCTGAAGTTGCTGCTGGCCAAGTTGCAGCGGATGCAGTTCGGACGCAAGTCGGAGAAGCTGCAGCGACAGATCGAACAGTTGGAACTGCGACTGGAGGATCTGGAGCAAGCACAAGAGGCGGAGAGCGAGCCAGCGAAGGAAAGCGCACCAGCTCAGACAGCGGATGTTACTCCGGCGCAGAAGAAAGCGGCGCGGCGACGGCCGCTGCCCAGCCACCTGCCGCGAGTGACGCATACCCATGCACCGAAAGAGCAAGCGTGTCCGGGATGCGGCGGGAAGCTGCGTCCGCTGGGGGAAGATGTCTCGGAGATGTTGGAGTATGTGCCGGCACACTTTCATGTCATTCGGCATGTACGACCGAAGCTGAGTTGCGGGACCTGTGCACAGATCGTGCAAGCGCCGGCGCCGAGCCGGCCGATTGCGCAGGGGCTGGCCGGCCCGGGACTGCTGGCTCATGTGTTGGTCTCAAAGTACTGTGATCATCTTCCCCTGTATCGCCAGGCCGAGATCTATAGCCGTAGCGGAGTCGAGTTGGAACGCTCGACGCTGGCCGATTGGGTAGGCGGGAGTAGTCAACTACTCGATCCTCTGGTCGAAGTGCTGCGTCGCTATGTAATGACCGCTAGCAAGCTCCATGCCGACGACACGCCGGTACCGGTGCTGGCGCCGGGCAACGGACAAACCAAGACGGGACGATTGTGGACTTACGTACGAGATGATCGCCCGTCGGGTGACACTTCGGCAGCGGCGGTTTGGTTCGCGTACTCGCCGGATCGCAAGGGCGAACATCCCCAGCAGCATTTGCGGGAGTTTGAGGGCTGGCTGCAGGCCGACGCCTATGCCGGATTCAATCAGCTCTATAAAGAGGATGGCCGCATTCAGGAAGTCGCTTGTTGGGCGCACGTTCGGCGCAAGTTCTACGACTTGGAGCAAGCGCACGCATCGCCCATCAGCAGCGAGGCTCTGGAACGAATCGCAGATCTGTATGCCATCGAGAAAGAGATCCGGGGCCGACCACCGGACGAGCGGCAACAGGTTCGCACCACCCGGGCGCGGCCTTTGCTCCAGTCCTTACAGGAATGGTTCGAGGTCTCGCTAACCAAGCTGTCCCGCAAGTCGGATACGACTGCAGCCATCCGCTACGCCCTCGGACTGTGGCCGGCACTGACACGGTATTGCGATGACGGTCGCTTGGAGATCGATAATAACGCGGCCGAACGGGCTTTGCGCGCCGTCGCGTTGGGTCGCAAGAACTACTTGTTCGCCGGCTCCGACGCAGGCGGCGAGCGTGCTGCTGCCATCTACAGTTTGATCGGGTCAGCAAAACTCAACGGGATCGATCCGGAAGCGTACTTGCGCGAGGTCCTGACGCGCATTGCCGACCACCCCATCACTCGCATCGAGGAGTTGCTGCCTTGGAACATCGCCGCCAGCGTACCGTCGGCAATCCAACCCGCAGCTTAGACAAGAAGGTTAAGGTTATCGTGAAGAACTCTGCAGGCATTCCGGTCTTAACCAGCGATGAAGAAACCCTATACCGACAAGCAAGGGCAGTACCTGGCCTTCATTTACTACTACGACAAAATCCACGGGTGCCCACCTGCGGAGTCCGAAATGCAACAATACTTTCGAGTCTCCCCGCCTTCCGTGCATCAAATGATCTCGACGCTCGAAACTCATGGCCTTATCGAGCGAACACGAGGCCAGGCTCGATCCATCCGTCTGCTGATTCCGCGCGAGGAACTACCGGACTTGATCTAGCGTGACCAGCGATCTCGAAGAACTGTTCACGCCGCACAGTGTCCACATCATCCCTTTGTGGACACTTGTACTGCCCCATACAGCTCGTCGACGCGGTCTACTCCGGACGCTTACAATGAAGCCAAGGTTTCTGAATTTGTTCATGAAGAAATTCACTCGTGAGCGGATTGTACCAATCGTTGCCGCCAGAGTCTCCTGACTCACTTGAGGGATGACGGCCTCGGGCTGTCCTCTTTTGGCTCTTTTTATCGGTCAAACCAGATGGCCTACCTCTTGAGTCAGGAGCTTGCCCACAGACGCTCGTTTGCGTGGAAAGCAAGGAGTGAAAACATGCTTGGAACTATATTGATCGTGATTCTCGTCTTAGCATTCTTAGGTGTGCTCCCAACATGGTCGCATAGCAGAGAGTGGGGCTATTACCCGACCAGAGGAGTGGGCTGATCCTTTTGATCGTTGTTATTCTCCTCGTTCTCGGTCGCATTTAAACCATGCAGTCTTGATCGGAGCTTCGGTATGAAGAACCTTGTCTTTGTTAGTGTCTCGCTACTGGTGCACGTCGGATAATCCTGACGAACTACATGTTCTAATAAGAGTCTCGAACCAATCCGATTCGATTTTGACGGAGGGCGACTCCTGTCCATCCCTATCGAAGATTACGCCATGATCGGCGACTGCCACACAGCAGCCTTGGTTTCAAAACAGGGTTCGATCGACTGGCTTTGTTTTCCACACTTTGATTCCGCTGCCTGTTTCGCGGCGCTACTCGGAACTGCTGACAACGGGCATTGGTCCATCTCACCCTCAGAACCGATCCGAAGTATTCGGCGGCGCTATCGCGAAGGAACGCTTATTCTCGAGACCGAATTTGACACCGAAAGCGGATCGGTCACGCTCATCGACTGCATGACGCCTCGCAATGAAATGCCAGATCTTCTGCGGGTGGTCGTCGGTACCACAGGACAGGTCCGAATGAACCTCGAACTGGTGATTCGATTCGACTACGGTTCGGTGGTGCCCTGGGTTCGACGTACCGATCATGGAATCTCCGCAATTGCTGGTCCGGATAAGCTCAGTTTGCGCACCCAAGTGCCGCTTCGCGGGGAAAACTTCAAAACCGTCGCAACGTTCACGGTGGCTGAAGGACAGAAGGCATCGTTTGATCTTACCTGGTATCCCTCACACCAGGATGAACCTTTACCGTTGAACATTGATAAAGCTATTCAAGACACGCAGAACTGGTGGCGGGAATGGTCTGATCGCTGTTCCTATCACGGCAAGTGGCGGGACGCGGTGTTGCGCTCGCTGATCACCCTGAAAGCCTTGACATTTTTGCCCACAGGCGGGATCGCGGCAGCGCCTACGACTTCGCTTCCAGAGTTGCTGGGCGGCGTGCGAAATTGGGACTACCGCTTTTGCTGGGTGCGTGATGCAACGCTTACCCTACACTCCCTGCTCGGTGCCGGATATCACGCTGAAGCGCGAGAGTGGCGTGAATGGCTCTTGCGAGCCGTCGCCGGTAGCCCTTCAGAACTCAACATCGTCTATGGCCTTCGCGGCGAACGCAGGCTCACGGAGCTGGAACTGCCGTGGCTCTCAGGCTACGAGAGATCCGCACCTGTAAGGACCGGCAACGCTGCTTACAAGCAATTTCAATTAGATATTTTCGGAGAGGTGGCCAATACTCTTTTTCAATGTCGCCAAGCAGGGCTCAAGCCGCCGAAGGACGAAGGTGAAGACGTGGCACAGCCGCTGCTTGAATTCCTTGAGACCGCATGGGGTCGCCCCGATGAGGGCATTTGGGAAATGCGCGGTCCGCGCCGGCATTTCGTTCACTCCAAGATGATGGCGTGGGTTGCCGTCGATCGCGCGATCAGATCCGCAGAGCAGGGCTGGTTCTCGGGAGATATCGCGCGATGGAAGACGCTTCGGACCACCATCCACGAACAGGTTTGCCGGCAAGGCTTCGATGCGGGCCTCAATTCCTTTGTGCAGTATTTCGGCTCGAAACACCTCGACGCCAGTCTCCTCATGATGCCTCTGGTCGGCTTCCTCCCAGCGGACGATGCGCGCGTAATCGGTACTGTTAAAGCCATTGAAACACATCTCATGGACAATGGCTTTGTCGGGCGGTACACGCAAGACCCCGCCGTCGATGGTATACCGCACGGCGAGGGCAAGTTTCTCGCCTGCACTTTCTGGTTGGCGGACAATTATCTGTTGCAAGGCCGCCATGAAGATGCAGTCCGGATATTTCAACGCCTGCTGGATATTCGTAACGATGTCGGGCTACTTTCCGAAGAATATGATCCAGTAGCAAAGCGTTTGCTAGGCAATTTTCCTCAGGCGTTCTCTCACGTCGGTTTGGTAAACACAGCCTTCAATCTAAGCCGAGGTTTTCGTCAGCCTGCTGTTGGCCCTACGGCAGCCGTCGATTCGCGTTGAAATTCCGGAGCTGGTCTCTTTCCGAATGCCAACCCCGCCCGGCTCACCTGCGCTAACTGACACATCCGCTCGACACTCATGCTGCCTTGCATCGGCATCACTTCCCGCACCTCGTCGTAGATGCCTTCTCGCCAGAGTTTCCGCTCCGCTGGCGTCGAGCCTCGACTTTTTGCAAGGCACCTTTGAAAAAATCGACTTCCACCGCCTTGTCGGCCGGCAACCGCTTCAGCTGATGGACCTCCTTGCGCAGCGTGGATTCCCGTGAGTTCTGCGACAGAGATCCCTCGGGCATCTCGGCCGCCTCCAGTTGGTCTCGCCACTTGTAAAGCAGGCGCCGATGCACGCCCAGTTCTCGCGAGAGCGCCCCGATGTTATCGCAGCTCTTTAGCCGCTCCACTGCCACGCGGCGGAATTCCTTCGGGTACCGCCCCACTCGTTTCTTTGCCACTTGCAGTTCCTTTCCCTGCACAGTGTGCCTTTCCCGAGTGTCTCATTACTAGGGTTCAGTCCAGGATTGCCCAAAACTCCAGGAAAACCGCGGTTGTCGACTGATTGGCAGTCGGTCGGCCTTGTCACCGCTTAAGTTCCTACTGCCTCGGTCAAGCTCGGTAAGCAATTCCTTGGTTACCTTACGAGACAGTCATCTTGCTAACTAACGAGACTTTCTTCTCCACCAACACCGAAGCCCGCCTCGGCTAATCTGCCTGGGCGGGCCGTTGTACAATATGGCTGCTTCCAGTGGTCTAAGCCGCTTTCTGCTGCTTCGCCTTCCACGCTGCCCATCGTGCCCTCTGGGCGGCTGCAATCTTCCTACGAGCACCGGCTGACATCGTGCGCTTAGGCTTCGTTGTACCTGCCTGCCCACTTGCAACTCTCTTCGCCCAGCGTGCTTTCTGTGCGAGACTAATCGCCCTACGGCCTGCTGCGGACAGGGTGCGGCGTGGTCTGGAAGAAGCAACTCGAATTGTCCCCGAACCGTTGCCGGTGTCTGATCCCCGAAGCGCACTGATTGCTGCGTCCAGGCGACCGAGCTCAGATTGGACCTGCTTGCGTTGTGCTTGTAACTGACTCACTATGGTTGACAGATTTAGCATGTATTCCCCCCTCGGAGGATCATCTTAGCAGGATGGAATGACTTAATGGGCGCGGGTTTCGGCTCCTCACACAGCGAGTCGACTCTCTAGAGATGGGATCCGGGCTCCGCAAGAAGGTTCCAGTTTGCGCGGTCTTAAGTCTGGTATTTCCAGAGCCCATGTACTAGCTTAGCTAGGTCATGCGTGCTTCTAGATTTAATTCTTTGGTCCTAGTCCTTCCCCGTGGATGTGGATTAGCAAATTTCACATTTGGTAATATTCCGCGTTACTATTACTTGCTTGCGACGCCCAAAATCACCTAAATCAAAGCGCATTGCTAGTTCGGGAAGTGTGCGGTTTCTGACTGTGGGGCAGACCGCGCGAATTCTGGGAATCAGTTCCTCGACATTGCGTCTCTGGGAAGGCGTGGGTCTTGTGACTCCAGCGCGAAGCGCAGGTAGTTATCGCCTATATACTCCAGAACTGCTCGATGTTCTGAAACGCATCAAGTACCTGCGCGACGTTAAGAAATTAAATGTCCCAGGGATAAAGGAAGCCCTAGGAGCAGATCTACGTGTTAACCAATCAACGCATCCTGCCAAGCCCACTCCGGATTTGGGTGACAAACTCCGTCGGCTCCGAAAGAAAAGAGGTCTAACCGTAACGGAGGCAGCTCGGCAGGCCCAGATTTCCGCAGGCTTTCTAAGTGCGATCGAACTCTCTCGTGCCAATCCTTCCGTAGCCACAATTTACCGATTGGCAGCAGCATATGGCACGACGGTATTGGAACTCTATGACTTGCCTGCGCAATCTAATCGTGTGATCCGGCCACGCAATCGCAAGAGCCTGGAAACGAAGTCTGGTGTCCGCATGGAACTGCTTTCGACAGGCACGAAGATGCTCGAATCCATGCTGATTCGAGTTCCACCAGGAACTGGAAGCGACGGTGCGTACATGCACCAGGGCGAAGACTTCCTTTACATGCTGGAAGGCACGTTGGAAGTCTGGCTGGATGAGGTCGAATGTCACCTGCTGGAGCAGGGTGACAGCTTTTGGTTCGAGAGCAACCGCGGACATCGCTGGTTTAACCCGACCAATAAGCTAGCTGCTGTCCTCTGGGTAAATACTCCGCCAACATTCTGAGCTCGTCTCCACCCTGCAACTTAAAAACCGAACCTCAACGAGAACTGTTGAACCCGTTCGACCGTCAGGGTCGCGCGGTATAGACCGAACGAGCCGTCGTCTGAACCGTTGTCAAGTGAAGTGTTCGTATTCGTATCGAAGCGCACAGAGTTCGTTACGTTAAAGACCTCCCAGGCGAACTTCAAGTCCATGCGCTCGCGGACTTTCCAACTCTTCGCCAAACCCATGTCAATCCCGAAGTAGCCCGGGCCCCGAAAGTTGTTGCGGCTTCCGGCTTCCCCGGGATATGCAAAGCGCAACGGGGTCAGCGTAGCTGGAACGTCCGATGTTATTTGTACCCCGGCCACCACGGCACTTGGATTGGGAAAGGCATACGGGGCTCCGCCGATCATGAATACGCCCGAGCTGACCGGGCCGGTTTGCACCATGTTGCTCTCGAACAGGAAGTTCTGGGTGAAGCCCCGTGAGTCGATGGCGCTGAACGGAAATCCGCTAGTCCAGCGAGTCAAGCCTGAGAGTTGCCAGCCCCCGATAATGGCATCGAGCCAGGTTCCCGAGCTGCCAGCGAAGCTTTTTCCCTTCCCAAAGGGCAATTCGTAAACCCAGTCAGCGGTTATCACATGGCGTAAATCGAAGTCGGATGGCGCACGGTTCAAACCTGGTTTCCATGGATTCGCAATGTAGCTGAGGACTGTGCTGACTCCCTGGCCGACCGGAGTGGTCGTTGACGTCGTACCCTGCGAATTCGTGCGTTCGGCGTCCGAACCCAAATCGAGCGACTTTGAATAGGTATAGCTGAAGTCGACCTGCAAGCCGTGACTCACCGGGTGACGCAACATGAGTTGGCCCGCGTTGTAACTGCTGGTGCCGAGAGAGGACCACGCGAAAAGAGACGAGAACTGAGGATCCCAATAAGGTACCGGCGGCAACCCAGCGCAAACGGGGGACTCACCTCCGTTGGCAAGACCCGTCGCAATCAGGCCCAGGCGGAATGGCGCGCCGACTTCTCTTCCCGGACGGTTCGCCCAACTGAAGCCCGAAGGACAAGCATTGGTGCCGCCGGAACCCGTGTAAATGTTCTGGGTCGCGCTAAAGCCGCCTGCCGCCGCAGTCGGAAACAGGTTTTCAAAGTAAGGAATTGGGGAAATTGTGGCGCCCGGATCTTCGCCGTTCGCCAGCGCAAATTTCGACATCAAACTTGCCGCGGTGTAGTAATCCGTGCCCGACTTGGGATCCACCAGATCGGTGGCAGCGGCTAGATCGCGCTGCTGCAGGAGGTGTCGACCGAACCGGCCCACGTAAGCAGCTTCGAACGTCCATCCCTTGCTTACCTGCCGCTGGACGGAGAAATCGGCAGCCATGGAGTAGGGTGTCTTTATTTGGCCATCGATTCCGTTCGAGTTGAAGGTAAACCCAGTCGTGTTGGGATTATCAGGAGGGAAAGCGGGGTAGGTAACGGTTTGTTGTGGAGCGCCGCCGGGCAAGGCTGGCACAATGTTTCTCCCGGTATAGCGCGGCGCATCGTCCGGCGTGAAGATGTTTGACGGGGCCGCCTGCGTGCTGGTCAAGCCGAACGAGCCGAACTGGCTGAAACCGTCAACGATCCCTTGGCCAAAATGATCATAGTACATGCCCAAGCCTGCACGAATCGATGTTTTGGGATCGGGAGAGTAGGCGACGGCGAGGCGCGGAGCAAAATTCAGTTTGTTCATGTTCCAGTACGGACTGCCTCCGCGGCTCTGGCCGGAAGGCGCAAAGGCGAATTCCGGTTGATTCCCCAGTCCTTGAGCAGCCGCAATGGCGCGATTTGTGAACCATTGGTGCAAGTCTATGGTGGGGGCAACCTGTTGCCCATGCACTTCATACGGAGTCTGCAAAAGGGTATACCGCAGACCTACCGTGACCGTCAGATTGGGCTTCACACGCCAGGAATCCTGCACGTACCACTCGAATTCGTTGGCCTTGAAATCGCGAGGTATCGTCGACCCGGTCGGCAGTAGCTTAGCAGTGGTCGTGTTCGTCACCTGGTAATTGTTATGCACGTTAATGGTGCTTAACAAACCCGCGATGGAGGTAATTGCATTGTCGTAGCTGGTGGAAAAAGCCCCAGACACTGCAGGGAAACCAAACACCTCGGGATCAAAGCTCTGGCCGGTTCCCGCAATGGCAGCCTGGCTGATGTTGGTCGCCCCAGTCGAAGCCGAGCCGAATGAGACGTTATTCGATGACGTGTTGTTGTGGATCAAACGGTAGTTTGCCCCAAACTGCAGCGTGTGCTTACCCTTGACCCAGGTAAAGTCGTCGATAAGGTTGTGCACCGGGACGTCCAGGATGGTGGTATTGTTTTCGGCGGTTAGAGGGCTGATTCCCGCAAAATCCGAGAAGGAGTTGTTCCCTGCCCCCACGTTGTTCAACGCTTGACGGATATAGCCATAGCGGAAGTTGTTAATCAGGGAGCTGCTGATGGTCCAAGTGTGCCCGATCGCAATTCCCTTCGCAGTGTCCACGACGGAAGCACTGGGCGGATTGCCGGGAAACTCGGGTGCTGAAGAACTTCTGTCGCCCTGCAGGTTGCCGCGCACAAACAGACGCTGGTGATCACTCAGTTGATAGTCGAACTTTGCAATGTACGTATTGAGCCGGGCGGGATCGGGAGCGGACCACGTGAAACCGCCCGTATTCAGCCCGTCTCCTCCAGGACTATTGGGTCCAGGGTAGGCGCTAAAGGTAGCCAGTGCGTTTGGGTCGTCACCGGGACCCCAAGGACAAGTAGTCGTGCAAATCGGGTCCATAGTGGCGACCTGTGCCGGTGTCAGCGTCTGAACCCCACTTGCGGGGCATCCCGGACTGCCGGAGCAGTTATAACTGACATTACCAGCCGCGAATGAAGCAGTCGGCACAGTCAGGCTCTGTTGCTGGTTTTCCTGTGTCTTCTGGCCCTCGTAGTTTATAAAAAAGAAAATCTTGTCTTTCCGGATCGGGCCCCCGAACGTCCCCCCAAATGTGTTGCGAATCAACTGGCCTGGCTTATTCGGCAATCCTGCCTCAATCTCAGCCGCCTTGTTGAACCAGTTGTTGGCATGCCCAAAATTAGTGCGGTTGTATTCATACAGGCTGCCGTGAAGAGTATTGGTCCCGCTCTTGGTGACAAGCGTGACCTGTGCGCCCGAAGAACGGCCGCTGTCGGCGTTGGAGTTGGTTGTGCTGACACGAAACTCTTCCACCGAATCCAGCGTCGATCGCAGCGCGCCAGTGAACGCGTAACCCTGTCTCTGGTCGTTGTTGTCTACTCCGTCGAGGGTGATGTTGCCCTGGTCGGAACGAGCGCCATTCACCGCGCCGCTTCTGCTGTCTTCGTCGGGATTGGTCACGCGGGAATTCAGGTACACGACGCCCGGCTGTAGGCTTAACAAGTCCGGCGCATTACGCCCTTCTATGGGAAGGGCCTCGATCGTGGAATTACTTACAGCATTGCCAATGGTCGCATCGGTCGTATTGAGGGTCTGTGCGACATCACTAACCTCGATGGTCTCAGTTATGGTCTGAACTGAGAGTGCAAAATTTATCGTCGCAGGCTGGCTGACAAGGAGTTCGGCAGTTTTCACCTGCTTGCCGAATCCTGCGTTGGTCAGTGTGATTGTGTACTTGCCGGGCGGAATCTGGGGGAACTCGTATGCGCCGCTCTGGTCCGTGCTATGGGTAGCGTGGAAGCCAGTTGTCGGCTGCTCCAGCGTCACCTCTGCACCTGCCAGAAGCGCACCTGAGGGATCGGTCACAGTGCCGCGCAGTGAAGTCATGCCAGTCTGCGACCACGCAAGAGTGGGGAAGGCCAAAATCAACAACAACCACTTTCGGTGATTCATGGTAGTCTCCTGCACGGCCACTACAACAATTGCGAAGCAAATGAATGTACGCCGACCTCACTTGCAGAAGAGGAACAAGTAGAAATGCCCAAGATAAATCGCTTGCGAAGCTTACTATAGTTGTGCAAGGTTAGAGATATTCTCGCTGGTCGTCAAGAAGAAAGTTGTGTGCTGCATGTCGGCCCCAAACAAGTAATTGTCAGGTGACCGGGGCGAGAGCATTTGTGCTCACAAAAAGGAGGGCTATGCTGGTTCGAAAACTGGTCTTCGCGTTGCTAGCAGTGCTGACTGTGTCAATCGGGGTCACTGGACAAGAACAGCCTGCAAAAACCGTCAAGCATGTCCCGGTAAAATCCGTTTCACCCGCTTCCGGCAAAGACATGTTCACGAACTACTGCGCTTCATGCCACGGTGCGGATGGCAAAGGGAATGGTCCGGCTGCCACCGCTCTGAAAACGCCTCCCGCAGATCTCACTGTTCTCAGCAAGAACAACGGAGGCAAGTATCCGGCATTGAAGATCTCCGCGATTCTGCGAGGGGACGGCGATTTGCCAGCGCACGGCTCTAAGGATATGCCAGTGTGGGGACCACTGTTTCGATCGGTGAGCGGCGGACACGAAAGTGAGGTTCAGCAGAGGATCAGCAATCTCACGACGTATATCGAGACCCTACAAGTAAAGTGAGCCGCTCGATGTGAATTTTAACAGAGCGAGAAAACCTTGCACGTCGTCGTGCGCAGGACGTGCAGGGTCCCTCGCTACACCATTCGAGAACTCCGAAAATATCAGCTTCCCATCAACTCCTTTACGGCACGGTACGCCTGATCGATGGCCGTGTCAGTGTAGGCTGTAGCCGCCGAGTCGGTATTTGCAATCGTTATTCTTCCGAACTGCCTGCGCCCAATTACATTCGGCTGCTTGTCTTCGGGCCAAGCGGGGTCAAACAGAGGGTTGTACTCGTAGCCGTAGCCGTGCGGCCATCGATTTACCATGATGGCTTGGATGTCGCGGGCCGGTTCGAAGCCTCCGGCGCTTAGCGTGCGAGCAAGCTGCTCGCGGATTTTCCGCTCGAACGTTTCAAAGGTTGTGGTCAGCAGCTCGTATCTGCCGATTTTGTGCTGCTCCCGGGCTGGCAAGCCGGGCTTGCAGGGAGCCCGACTGAGATGCACTAAGATTGGCTCTTCGGGGCTCGTGGGACTTCGATATTCACCTATGTTAACTGTCGAGTTGAGGCTGACGTCGGACCAGTAGGAACCCGGCGAAGAGACGCGCTGCATGCCTAGCTTTTGGAATGATGTCCAGTTACGAATGCCGACGCTGGCGTAAACCAACGGCACTTTGACCAGGTAATGCAAAGCCTCCTTTTGTGCTTCGGGAAGCTCCGGGCACAAATAAGGAATTGTCATGTTCCAGCATGCCAGCACGCACCCCTTGGACCGCACCTTAAACAGCTGCTTGCCACTCGCATAGAGAACCTCGACTTCCTGGGCAGCGGATGGCGTTCCGACATTGCGTGCGCTGACCACCGTGCTGTTCAGGCGAAGTCTTAATGGAGCATCTTCTCGATCCAGGCGGCTGTAGTCGACTTGCGCGGTAACCACATCTTCCGCCGTGTGGCCCGGCACAGCCACTGGAATTAGCGCCCTCACAAGTAATCGAGCAATCGAAGCGTTCCCGTCAGGAAAGTGAAAATGATACGAGCCGCCGTTGGCGTATCCTGCTGCGGAATAGCTCATGTTCGGCGCAGCACCGGGCTCAAGACTCATACCCTGAAATCCAGGCAACCCAAGCGCCCAGCAGTCTAGGGCGGGTTCCGCATCAATGCCGACTCCCCACTCTCCCTCGGTTCGCCGCTGATAGAACGGAATTACGCCAGGGTCCGCTTTCACCACGTTTAGTAGAAAGTCGCCATAACTCATCTTCGAAAGGCGCGCCTTCTTTTCTGCCGAAGAGAGCCCCGGCATGTGGTCCACTTTAGCTTCCTGTATGCGCACGATGTCGCGCCGGACTTCAGGGGAGAGCGGCGTCTTGTTCATGAAAGTCGTCCAGGTGAGCGCTTTCCCTACTTGGCTTTCAGGCACTTCATCGTCCCAGCTACGTCCAGGCGCACCCACCACCAAGCGATCTTCACCGAACGTCTCTTTATCAAAGAAAATAGCAGACTGCAGGCCCAGAGAACGATAAAGCTGATGGTCTGTAAACTTCGCATCAAACTGTGGTGGATCGATTCCAAGCGTTTTCAGCAGACTATCTGCCACCGTGCTGTAGGGAGTGGGGCTGTCGATGAGGAGTGTGCCGCCATTCAAGAGTTGGAGTCGACCACCGAGGTGAAACTCATTCCGCTTGGCATGACCTCCGAAGTCGTCGTGGTTCTCAAGAATGAGAATGCGAGCTGACTTTCCTGCTTTCTCACGAAAGAAATATGCGGCGGCCAACCCGCTAATTCCTCCTCCGACAATCACCAGATCATATGTTTCGCCGCTCTCGACGGGCTTGCCTGCGCTCTCCCAAAAGGTGCCGTCGCGCAAGCTGTGAGCAATTTCGAACGAACCGGGATGGCTTCCGCGCAAGCCTGCCTTTACTGGCGGATCGTATCCGGGTTCATTCTGAGTCTCCAGGGGATTGGTCACGCCGAAGGCCGGAGCAGTCGGAAGCATCGAAGCTCCGATCACCATGGCAGCACTGTTCATGAAATCCCGGCGCGTGATCGGCCGATTCATCCCTAGATAGCGATCGTAAGAGTCGCTCACGACATGCCCTCCGAGAGCAGCAGCGGCAGACTACTTCTTCTTGGGCGCTGGCGAATAATGCAGGTGCACGACCTTCCACTCTCCGTTGCGCTTAAACCAGACATCGGATTCCTGAAAGCTCTCATCACTCACCACACCTTTGGCGGAGCGGGTTTTGACGCACAGTAAATAACTCGCGACTGCGGTATCTCCGCTCGGGTCTATCTGCACACGGATGTCGGACAATTGAACGGATTCGACTCCCCCACCACTCTTGATCAAAGCGGTCCACATTTTCTCGTATTGCGGCAGGCCGGTACGCCCTTCAGAAAGCCACTGTGTGAAGTCCGGAGCGTAGTAAGCGAAGTAGAAGGGAAGATCGTTGGCGGCATACCGACGCATTCATCTTCTGCTCCAGGTCCAGGATTTCCTTTTCCGCCTGTGACGTCTGCGCGACGCAGGGCAGGCCAGGGTTAGACCGATCAGAATCGACACAGCGGTGTTCCTTCGCTTGTTCATTTCTGCCTCCTTCGAGTTGCGGCTTTAGCTCGACAACAACTCCTGCACAGCTCGATAGCTTTGATCGATCGCCTGGTCGGTATAGGCGGCAGCGGCGGCATCGGAGTTCGCGATGGTAATCCGCCCGAAGCGTTGTCGTGCGATATCGCACGGTCGTTTCCCCTCCGGCCAGTCCGGGTCCCACAGCGGGTTGTACTCGTACGCATATCCATGGGGCCAACGGTTGACCGTAATCGCCTCTATATCGCGGGCAGGATCAAAACCGCCGCTGCCCAACACGCGGACAAGTTGGTCGCGGATGTTTCGTTCAAAAGTCTCAAAGGGTGTAGCGAGCAACTCGTAATGCCCCGCAAGCTGCTGTTCTCTCGCAGAAAGACCTGGTTGGCACGGAGTGCGCAGCATGTGCACCAAGATCGGCTCATCTGGAGACTCTGGCGGCTTATAGTCACCGATATTTGCGGCTTGATCCAAATTCATGGAGGTGTGATACATCCCCGGACAGGAGACGCCCCGGAGTCCAAGCTTGTGAAATGCTGCCCAGTTGCGGAGGCCCACAACTGAGTAAACCAGCGGCACTTTCACCCCGTAATGCAGGGCGTCTTTCTGCTCCGCAGGCAGGTCCGGACAAAGATACGGAATGACCATATTCCAGCACCCCAGGACCGCTGCTTTGCCACGTACGCTGTACGCTTTTTGCTCGCGGCCATACACCACCTCCACTTGTTTGGCGGAAGCAGAATCTCCTACATGTCGGGCAAGCACTGCGGTGCTGTTCAGGCGTATACGGATGGGAGAATCTCCATGATCCAGGCGACCGTAGTCCATCTTGGCCGTCACAATATCCTCGGCTGTGCTCCCAGGAGCCGAACCGGGCACTAGGGATCGTACCAGCATGCGCGCGATCGACGCGTTGCCGTCGGGAAAGTGGAAGTGAAATTCCTCTTGTGGTGTTACTTCTCCCAGCGCAGTGAAAGTCAGCCCTTTCGACGGAACGCGATCCAGACCCATACCTTCAAACCCGGGGAAGTGGATTGCCCAGCAGTCCAGCGCCGGAACGGCATCGATGCCGATCCCGTACAGCCCATGAGTACGACTCTGGTAAAAAGGAATGACATCCGGGTGAGCCTTCACCACATTGAGCAGGAAGTCCTTGTAACTCATTTTGGAGAGCCGAGATTTCTTCTGCTCCTGAGGCACTCCTTCCATGTAATCGACTTTGGCCTCTTGAATCCGGATGATGTCCTGCTGAGCCTGCGCCGACAGCGGGGTTCGTGCGAGAAATTCCGTCCATTTGCTTGACGCGCCCTGCCGACCGTAGAAACCTCCGGGCGCGTTCGTGACCAATCGCTCGGTTCCAAAAGTCTCCTTAGCGAAGAAGTAGCCAAATCCAAGACGGCTGGACAGGTGATTGTCCGCATACTTCTTTTGGAGTGCGGGAGGGTCGATGCCAAGCTCGGCCAGTAGTCCGCGCGCTTCTTTGCTGTAGGGAAACGGCGACTCGATAGATACAGTTCCCCCATTGGTCAGCAGCATCCTTCCACCGAGGTGGAACTCGTTTCTTTTGGCGTGTCCCCCAAAGTCATCGTGATTGTCCAGAATCAGGATGCGGGCTGAAGGTCCGGCTTGCTTGCGATAGAAATAGGCCGCCGCGAGGCCGCTGATGCCGCCTCCTACCACCACCAGATCGTATTCCTCGCCAGTCTCGACAGGCTTGCCTGCTTTTTCCCAGAAGGCTCCGTCACGCAGCGAGTGTGCGACTTCGAAAGCCCCGGGATGACTTCCCCGCATTCCGTTGAGCGTCGGAGGATAGTAGCCTGGGCGATCTTGCGCGGAGGGTGTGGGCGTTTGGGCCGAGAGCAGGCCGCCAATCCATGGATTGGCGAGCATCCCACCCACACCAACCGCCATGCCGTTCAAGAAATCCCGGCGCGTGATGTTGCGGTGCATGCCAAGCTCGCGATCGCGAGATCGACTGCCGTATTCATTCTTGAGGTCAGTCATATTGCTCTACGCACCTTTCACTTGTTCCTGAATCGCACGATAGGCCTGGTCAATTGCTGCGTTCGTATACGCACTAGCAGCGGCGTCGGAATTCGCAATCGAAATTCGTCCAAATTGTTTCCGTCCAATGACGCAAGGTCGCTCTTCCGGCGCCCAGTGCGGATCAAACAAAGAATCGTATTCGTAGGCGTAACCGTGCGCCCACCGATTTACCGTTATTGCAGCAATATCGCGGGCGGAATCGAATCCAGCCGGTGCGAGCGCACGAATCAACTGTTCACGGATATTGCGTTCAAACTCAGAAAATGGCGTGCTGATGAGTTCGAACCTGCCCATCCGGTACTGATCTCGGCGCGGCAGCCCCGGCTTGCAGGGAGTCCGCAACATAAAGAGCACCATTGGTTCCTGCGGGTTGCTGGGAAACTGATATGCACCCAGGCCGACAGGAAAATCGAGCATGGTGAAGCTGTGATAACTTCCTGGCGAGACGATCTGTCGTATCCCCAGTTTGTGGAATGCCGTCCAATTGCGAATGACAACGTGCGTATAAATGAACGGTTCCCTTACGCAGTAGTGCAGAGCTTCCTTCTGCTTCTCAGGCAGCTCAGGGCAAAGATATGGGACCATGCTGTTGTAACAGGCGAGGATGCAGGACTTCCCTGTTGTCTTCTTTAGCTTTCCTTCTTGGACATACGAGACTTCCACTTCTTTCGCCGACTCTGGTCGCCCGGAGTGTTGCACACGAACCGCGGTCGAGTTCAGGCGAATTCGGATTGGGGATGACGGCTGATCAAGCTTGCTGTAGTCGGCATGGGCGGTAACAACGTCCTCCATGGTGTGCCCTGGAACGGCTTCAGGGACGAGACTCCGCACGAGCAAGCGGGCGATGGACGCATTCCCATCGGGAAAGTGAAAAATGTAGGGTTCTTCTTTTTCGTCGTCTCCGCCTAGATCCATCCCTTGAAAACCTGCATAGTGGCATGCCCCGTAGTCGTCGGGATTTCTATAACACGCAAGAGCTGAAACCGCATCAATTCCGACTGCATACAAATCGTGTGTATAAGTCTGGAAAAATGGCAAGACGTCAGGATCGGCTTTACAAATCTCAGTCAAGAATCCCGCGTAACTGATCTTTGCCAGCCGCGCATGCTTCTCCTCTTTGGAGAGGCCGGAGAGATAATCCTTCTTCTCGTCGTAGAGACGGGCAATCGCCTGCTGCACCTTTTCCGGCAACGGACTCTTCTTGAGAAACTCGGGCCAGGGAGTCGAGCCCATTCCAGTTACTAGGCGATCCTCACCAAAGGTCCCCTTGTCAAAGAAGCAGGCTGTACCGAGATGAGAGTACAACTTCTGATCGTAGGCTTTATAAAAAGTCTTCGTTTGGACTCCCAGGTCACTGAGAACGCCTTTGGCGACTTCACTGTATTCCGAGGGACTCTCAATTGACTGGGTTCCACCGTTACTCAACAGCAGCCGTCCTCCCACGCGGAACTCGTTACGCCGGGCGTGCCCGCCAAAATCATCGTTGTTATCGAGAACCAGAACGCTTGAACCCTTGCCGGCATTCTTGCGATAGAAGTAAGCCGCAGCAAGCCCGCTGATGCCGCCACCCACGACGACTAAGTCATACGTTTCGAGCGTGTCTGCGGGGCTTCCGGCGGTTTCCCAGAAGTTCCCGTCGCGCAGGGCGTGCGCAACATCGTACGAGCCCGGCGCGCTGCCCCTCATTTCGGTCAAAGCAGGCGGATAGAATTTGGCGGAATCGGCAGCAGCTTGGAATGCAGCTTGGGTACCGTGTGCCAGATCGGGCAGGCTGGCGTAACCTAGCGCTCCGATACCTACGGCAACGCCGTTGAGGAAATCACGCCGTGTGATGCGGCGTCGCATTCCCAACTGCCGGTCGCGATCTTCTTCGCTCATGGATTAACGACGAAGCATTCAGTATTCATAGACCATGCGCTGCTACTGTGTCGGCATTGCTTCGGGCTCAGCGGAGCCGTCGGCCCGCGGGTCAGAGGCAGCGAAGTTTGTGCCGGTTGTGGAGTTGTGAAGCACCACCTGTCCCCGTCCCATCAATGCGGAATAATCCTTTCGCAGAACCAAGTTGTGGCCCTTCTGGCGCAACTGACTCTGCACTTCCGGCGAGACTCGCGACTCCAGAAGAATGGTGCACTTGATTGGCTGTCCTGTGTCGCGGATGGTGAAGCGTGGAGCGGAGAGAGCTGCCTGGATGTTCCAGCCATAGTCCACTACGTCGGACACGAATTGAGCATGCGCAAGCGGCTGATTGGAACCGCCCATAATCCCAAATCCTATGTGTTGGTCTCCCCGTTCCATAAATGCAGGAATGATGGTGTGGAAGGGACGCTTGTGCGGGGCGAGCGCATCTGGATGTTCAGGATCGAGCACAAATAGTCCTCCTCGATCCTGAAGCAGAAAACCCATGCCTTTCACCGCAACGCCAGAGCCGAAGTAGTCGTACACACTCTGGATCACCGAAGCGATGTTGCCATCTCTGTCGACCACGGCCAGGTACGTGGTGTCGCTTTTTGCCGGCGTACCATTGACCACAGCACAATTCGCTTTCTGCGGATTAATCAACGCGGCACGTTGTTCTGCATACTCTTTTGAAAGCAGGCCTCGCACTGGGATGCTCGCGAAGCGAGGATCACCGTTGTAGCGATACAGGTCGGTGTAGGCCAGCTTCATCGCTTCGATCTTCTTGTGTAGCTCTACCGTTCCCTGTGGGCCCTGCTTGTCTGGCTGTGAGGCAGCCATGATATTCAGCATTTCCAACGCAGCCATCCCTTGCCCATTAGGAGGAAGTTCGTAGACTCTCCACCCGCGGTAATCGATCGAGATTGGATCAACCCACTCCGAAGAAAATTCCGCCAAGTCGCCCGGTTGCATGGTCCCGCCCATAGAGTTCGATGTCTTGAGGATTGCTTTCGCAATTTCGCCTTCGTAGAAGTCACGAGCTCCCTTGTCTGCCAGCAATCGCAAGGTCTTCCCCAGATCGGGATTGGAGAACTTTTCACCCACGGCAGGCGGCTTGCCATTGGGAAGAAAGACACGCTGCGCTTCCTGTGTCTGTTTCAACTTTGCGCCGCCGATACCCCAGAAATCGTGAATGATTTCAGGTACGGAATAACCGTTCTCGGCGTAGTAAATCGCAGACGTAAACAAGACGTTCCAAGGCAATCGTCCAAAACGCTGATGAGCTTTCGCCCAACCGTCCACGGCTCCCGGCACGGTGACACTGTGGATTCCATCGTCAGGCATCGAGGTGATGCCCTGCTTCTTCAGGAAATCTATGGTGAGGCCCTGCGGAGTCCACCCACTTGCGTTTAGACCGTACAGCTTGCCGCTCTTCGCATCCCAATAGAGAAGGAACAGATCGCCGCCGATGCCGTTCATCATGGGCTCAGTTACGCCCAGCACGGCGTTGGCGGCGATAGCCGCGTCGATAGCGGAACCACCCTGCTCAAGGATATGGGCGCCCGCCTGCGAAGCTAGAACTTGGCTGGTAGCCACAATACCGCGGTCACTCACTACCATGGAGCGACCGTAGTCGCGATCTTGGGCCAAGGCTGGGTGCAACCAAAGGCACCACAACATGAACAGACACATCAAAACCCGCATGAAAGTTCCCCAGTATCGCGGAGCAGAGATTCGCTGCGTGTCGCAGCACACACATTACTATAAGTCCGCAAGGTTAGAAAAACTAGCGAGCCCTGTCAAGAAGAATGAAAAGCCGTCTCCTTGAACTACTCCACTCCCCGAATGGAGATTCCTCCCCTCAGTGCCGCCGCCGACTCTAAGGCCGCTGTCTATGACGAGGCCGAAGGCGCCATTCACTCTGGGGTATTGTCCTGTCCAGGAAACTGGCGACTTGGGAGGCTGGGACGATTTAAGAAACGCTTTGCCTCAATAGGAATTTTCTGCTTGACACTGAAGGGTATGCTTTTCTAACCTTCCACAATTCTCGTAAGGTTCGGCGGAATCTACAAAGGATAATTCGGACTCAAAGGTGCGTAAGGAGCCGAGGTTGCCCTATATGCCGTGCTCAGTCTTTTGTGGCGATGCTGTCCACGCCTTCGATGAGCGGTTCCCGCGTCGTTGCCAGATCTCGTTTTCAACTTCTGACTTCTGTCTCTGCGATCCGTACCGGTAAAACAATTCGATTTCTGCCGGAGGGCATTGTATGGCACTGCGAAGCTGCAAGCGTCTGTCCTGCTCACCCTGCACGCGGCGGGCGGCACTCACTCTGTCTCTCGCCGTTTTGATCTTCGGGATTTCCGTTTGGGCACAAAACACCAGCGGACGGGTCATCGGCATCGTCACTGATCCTCAGGGAGCGGCAGTGGCCGGTGCCAAGGTGACCGTGACCAACGTCGGCACCAATGTGAGCTGGAACACAGTGACCGATGACAAGGGGAGCTACCAGGTTCTCGACGTGTCGATCGGCATGTACAAGGTAACGGTCGAGAGCCGCGGCTTCGCCAAGGCCACGACCGAAGCTCAGGAGCTCACCATTAACCAGGCGCTGCGTATCGACATTCGCTTGAAGGTGGGAGCTGCCAATGAAACCGTCGAAGTGCAATCGCAGGCTGCCCAGGTCGAGACGGTGAATCCTACGATCGGCGGAACGGTCACCGGCAAGGCCATCCAGGACCTTCCTCTCAACGGACGCAATACGCTGGACCTGGCGCTGACCCAACCTGGCGTCGTTCCCATCGCCGATGACATTGGGACGTATGGTACGAGCAACGGCGGCTCGACCGAAACCGGACTCGGGGGCATCAGCGTGGCGGGCGGTCGCGGCGACGCCATAACGTACCTGCTCGATGGCGGTATGAATAATCGGACCACGAGCAACCAGGTCGTCTTCAATCCCAATCCTGAAGCTGTGGAAGAATTCAAACTTCTCGAGAATAACTACACCGCCGAATATGGCAGGAACGGAGGCGGTACCATCAGTGTGGTCCTCAAGTCAGGAACCAACGGCTTACACGGAAGCTTATTCGAATACTTGCGCAATGACGCATTTAACGCCAATGACTACATCGACAACGAACTGGGAAATCCGCGCCAGGTGCTCAAGCGCAATCAGTTTGGAGGCGTGATTGGCGGCCCAATTACGCTGGGCAAGTGGCTGAACGGTAAGGACCGGTTCTTCTTCTTTTTCGGCTACCAGGGGCAGCGCCAAACGGCAACCATCAACCAGGGATTTGTCACCACCTACACCCCGGCTGAATTGGGAGGGGACTTCTCAAATTTTCAGGGTACCGGCCCCGATCCAGGAGTGGTCGCGTTCCTTCAGGCTCATCCTTATTACCAGTCTGACCCAGCCAAACAACTGCAGGCAATCATCGATCCTACGAAGATCAATCCGGTTGCGCAGAGCTACATCACAGCCGGCATCATTCCAACCTCACCCAACGGGCAAGTCTTTCCGCAAGGCGCCCAAAAAGACAATGTGAATCAGTACGTGGGCAAGTTCGACTTCTACGCGACCAAGAACGATCACATTTCGCTCTCCGTCGGGTCCAACAAGGAGCCCATTCTCAACCCATTCTTCGGAGCCAATATCCCTGGTTTCACTTCCGCCACTACGACTTGGGACTACTTCGGCAATATCGCCTACACCAAAACCATTTCGCTTTCCACGTTGAATGAGGTGCTGATCACTGCGCAGCGTTTCCAACAAACCGCTCTTCCTACCAGTCATCTTCCGATACCGACGCAACTCGGCGTCAATATCCAGTCCGATGACCCCTTCGGACCGCCGTCGCTATCGTTCGCAAGCGGCATGAACGTGGGGTTTAATCCAAATGTGGCCTGGAAGGCCGACAACAACTACGCGTTTTCCGATACGCTGACCTGGAATCGCGGACATCACACGTACAAGTTTGGCGGCCGTTTCGGGATCATGCAAGAGAACTCGATCTACGCCTACCAGACGAACGGGATCTTCTACTTCTCCGGACCCTTTGGAATAGGCTCCGGAAATGATCTGGCGGATTTTTTGTTCGGAGCGTCGGACGAGTTTAGCGAATACTCGAAAGCGCCTAGCAATGAGCACCAAAAACAATATGCAGCCTTCGCGCAGGATGAATGGAAGGCAACGCCGCGCCTGACCGTAACCTACGGGCTTCGCTATGAGTACACGAGCCCCGAAACTGATACCCATGGATATAGTTTCAGCATTGTCCCGGGCGCGCAGTCGGTAAAATTTCCGGGTGCCCCGCTTGGGTTTCTGGTTCCCGGCGATCCTGGAGCGCCGCGGGGCTGGTACTTCCCCGACCATACGAATTTTTCTCCGCGCATCGGAATCGCGTGGGATCCCTTCGGAGACGGAAAAACCAGTATTCGTGGCGGCGGCGGATTGTTTTTCGACACGCTCAACGGCTGGATGTCAGATTGGGCCACCGACGAGGCGCCCTGGGCTGGCGGAACAGACTTTACCTTTGACCCCACGCAAGTTCCCGCGAACGCGGTCAATCCAATACTCTCACACCCCTACGAGACTGCTGGCCAAGTCGATCCCTTCCCTTCGCAGATACCCCCACCTTCGAACGTCAATTTTGCGAATGCCGGGTTTACCCCGTTTCTGGGATCAGGCAATAACTTTGTGAATATTCACCTCAAGACGCCCTACATCTATCAATACAACCTGAGCGTCCAGCGTCAACTGGCAAACGGTCTGATGGCTGAGATCGGTTTTGCCGGAAGCTCCTCACACAAACTCCTCACTTGGGTTGACCAAAACCCCATGATCCTAGGAACCGGCACGCGCATTCTGAACCAGCAACTCTTGGCTTCAAATCCAAATGCAGATCCCAACACCTTCGGTTTTGCCCCAACCTTCGATGGCCTCAACCACGCGAATTACAACGGCTTGCTTACGAGCCTGACGAAGAGAGCAGAGGATGTGCGCTTTATCGGAAATGCATTTTTTACGGCCGCTTACACCTGGTCTCACAACCTGGATAACGGAACGGGATTCAATTCGCGAGTTTCTTCGATTCCTTACTACAACCACAACCAGTTCTACGGTAATTCGGATTTTGATCTCCGGCAAAGATTTGCGCTCAGCGGAGGTTGGGAGCTGCCATTCGCCAAAACGTGGGCTACGGGCCCAAAGCGGCTGACCTCCGGTTGGAGCTTGTATCCCATTTACTTCATTCAATCGGGAATCCCGCTGGACTTTCTTGCCGGTACGCACCAGCATTCCACAGATCCTGGCCCGTCGGGAGCCGGGGATGGAGAGATCGTAAGAGCAGACCAAATGGTCGGTTCCGTGCAAACATTTGATCCCCGTCGTCTGCAAACGTTTAACGGAGCCACCGGAAACTTTTGGTTCAATCCCAACTCATTCCAACCTGACGCCTGTATCGGGGCAGATACCTGTCCATTGGGATTCTATGGAACCTATACGAGGAATTCGTTCCATGGCCCGCGGCATTCCAATCTCGACCTCGCACTGGAAAAATCAACCGACCTTGTCGGGGAGCGAACGAAACTCATCTTCCGCGCTGAGGCATTCAACATCTTCAATCACGCAGAATTCCGGCCGCCTTCTGATACGTCCGTTACGTCGGGAACATTCGGCCAGATCAGCGGAACATACGCCCCGAGAATCCTGCAGCTGGCTCTGCGAATGACGTTTTAGCCTGGATGAGATTGCGAGGTCAGAATGGGCAAGTTGTGTTCAATGGTTCACCCGGGAACTAGATTCTGGAACCGGGCAAAGTCGTTTTCTCATAGGAGAGGCTGATGAGCAAAGAGGGAGATCGGGCGTTGGGAATGGACCGCACCATCACGCGGCGCGATTTTCTGAACGGTTGCGCTGTCACTCTGGGCGCGTCGTTGGCAGCCAGCAGTCCTGCCTGGCTGGAAGCGATGTCTGCGCCCGATTCCGCGCCCGAAACGGATCCGAGCTATTACCCACCCGCCAAGACAGGAATGCGGGGGAGCCACGATGGATCCTGGGAGGTGGCACACGAAATGCGCGACGGCCAGACCTGGCCGGAAGCGGTTGACGAAAAGGAATTTTACGATCTTGTAGTCGTGGGTGGCGGCATCAGCGGCCTGGCGTCGGCCTACTTCTTCCGAAAGCTCGCGGGACCAGCCGCCAAAATCCTGGTGGTCGATAACCACGACGATTTTGGTGGACACGCGAAACGCAACGAGTTCCAGAATGGTCAGCGCCTGGTGATCGGCTATGGAGGAACTCAGTCGCTGGAAGCGCCCCATCACTACAGCAAAGAAGCATTCGGCCTCCTGCAGGAACTGGGAATCGAGGTCGATCGCTTTTACAAGTACTTCGACCAAAAGCTCTATAAGAGTATGGGTTTGAAGCGGGCGACCTTCTTCGACAAAGAAACTTTCGGTGTCGACCGCTTCTTGCCTGGCTTCGGAACACACTACCTTGGCTTGACCTACCCGCCCGAGATTCTGGCGCAGATTCCGATTTCCGAGGTGGCGCGCAAAGACCTGGCTCGCCTGCAGGAAACGACAGTCGATTATCTGCCGGGGCTTTCTACTCAAGAGAAGCGGCGCAAGTTAACAAAGACTAGCTACAAGGATTACTTGCTCCAGTACGTAAAGGTCGACCCAGAGGTAGTGAAAATTCTTCAAACAGCGCCTCATGGACTGTATGCAGTTGGCATTGACGCTGTCTCAGCGCTCGACTGTCTGGAGATGGACTATCCCGGGTTCAAGGGAATGAAACTGGAAAGCCGTGAAGACTCGCCAGAACAGGCCGAGCCCTATATCTTTCACTTCCCCGACGGCAATGCTTCCGTAGCCCGGCTGCTCGTTCGCTCCTTGATACCGAGCGCGGTTCCCGGCACCACCATGGAGGACGTTGTCACTTCACGAGTGAACTACGCGCGCCTCGATGAGTCCGAGTCTGCAGTGCGAATCCGGTTGAACAGCACTGCGGTGCGGGCGAAACATGTTGGCGATCCGCAAGACGCGAAGCAGGTCGAGGTCACCTATGTTCGCGGTGGCAAAGCACACAAGGTGCAGGCGTCGCATTGCGTTCTCGCCTGCTACAACATGGTGATTCCTTACCTCTGTCCGGAAATGTCGGAGAAACAGAAGGAAGCCCTGCACTACTGCGTAAAACTTCCGCTGGTGTACACCAACGTGCAGATCAGCAATTGGGAATCTTTCCAGAAACTGGGCGTGAACTCGATCTACGCGCCCGGCGGCTACTTCAACGGAGCATCCCTGGATTTCCCAGTTTCAATGGGCGAGTATCATTTCCCGAGCACACCGCAAGAGCCCTGCCTCTTGCATCTTTTGCGTACCCCATGCAAACCCGGCTTGCCGGCCAAGGATCAATATCGGGCAGGACGCTATGAGCTGATGACCACACCGTTTGACGTTTTTGAACGCAACATCCGCGATCAACTCGGACGCATGCTTGCCGGTGGAGGATTCGAGTCTGCTCGTGACATCCAGGCCATTACCGTGAACCGATGGCCGCACGGTTATGCCTACGAGTACAACCCGCTCTTCGAACCGCTCGACCGTCCGGATTCCGAGCGCCCATGCGTGATTGGCCGGCAGCCTTTCGGACGCATTCACATCGCCAACTCTGATGCCGATGGCCACGCCTACACCAACATCGCGATCGACCAGGGTTACCGCGCAGTTCGGGAGATAACATTGGGTGGAAAGCACGAAGCTTCAGGTGCTGGCGCCTGATCCATTTGCATTCCGGCACATGACTTGCTATCGCTCTAAGCATGGCAAAAATCGGGAGTCTCTGTTTCTCTGCGCTCCGCCCTGGGTACGAAAGAATGGCCGTGAATATCGACAACCTTTGGGCCTTGCACGACGAGAACGAGTGGCTTGATGCACTCAACCGCTATTGGGTAAACCCGGCGGTTTGCAAGAACCACGACATCGAACAATTCATGCATAAGGTGGACCTTGAATATGTCGAGAGACTTGATATCCAAGAATGGTATGACTTCCTTAACAAATATTTCCACTGGAAATACACTAGCAACCACCTCCACGAAAGACTGATGGACCTTGACAAGAACAGCTTTGAACATCTCTTCTCCGTGAAACGCAGTCTTGTAGCCATCGATGAACTTGATCTAAAGGACTCTCGAAAATGTCTCAACCTTGTTAAATCGCCGCGGATAAGGGGGCTGGACTACCCGGGTGCATCGGGTCTGCTAGCACTGATATTCAAGGAATGGTTCGGAACCGTTGACAGGTGCGTTCTTGAGTCTTTGTCCAAGATCGAGTCCTTGCCGGAAAAGCAGAGGGTCGGAGAGATCCGTGCGTGGGTAAGGACAAAGAAAGACTGGAGAGAGAGTGACGCTGTGCTCGTCATTGACATAATGCGAAGAAAAGCAGTCCAACTGAACGCTTGGTTCGGCACAAACAGATGGACTCCGCACAAGATCGCGACGATTCTTTGGACGCCCAACAGGTCGGCTTGGGCAGAAATTCACGGGGCGCAGATGGTAAGGAGGAGGAGCGATGAACAAATACCGCCACGGTCGTAGGGAATTCCTGGGCCTGACCGGAGCCGGCGTGGCAGGTCTTGCCAGCGCTAGCCTTCTGGGCACAACCGCATTCGGTGAAGCGCAAGGTGCCGACGCTGATCCACGCCACGCCGATCTAGTCGTATTCAATGCCAAGGTCTACACCGTCGATTCCCACATGCCGAAGGTGGAGGCTTTTGCCGTTAAGGGTGGACGATTCGTCTACGTCGGGAGCGCAGCAGAAGCTAAGGCGTTCATCGGTAGGGCAACGCAGACCTTCGATGCAAAGCAGATGACCATCGTGCCCGGATTTATCGATTGCCACAATCACGCGGGCGGCAACACTCTGCTCTACGAAGTCATCGTCGGCAACCCCTATGAGGTCGAGTTTGTCACCATCGCCAGCATCATCGATAAACTCCGCGCCAAAGCGCAGAAGACGCCGGCGGGCTTTTGGATCGATGGATACTTCTTCGACGACACGAAGGTGAAGGACAACCGCCAGCTCAATGTCCACGATCTGGACCAGGTCTCAAAGGAACATCCGGTAGTGGTCCATCATCGCGGCGGTCACACGTCGTACTACAACAGCCAAGCGCTGGAGTTGGCTGGAGTAAACAAGGATACTCCCAACCGGATGGGCGGAACTTACGACCACGACGAAAACGGCGAGCTCAACGGACGAGTCACCGATCGCGCGCGTGACGTATTCAACAACGTTGGCAAACGGGAGACCTTCACGGCAGAGCAGAAGGAGCAGCGTGATCGCGACGGGCTGGCATACATCTCCAAACAGTTCGTCCGCTATGGCCTGACCAGCGTTCACCACGAAGGCGGCGATTTGTTTGCGCTCCAGCAAGTGCGGGCACGCGGCGAACTACTGCACCGGGTGAGCTTTGAGACCAGTGGGGACATTTTGGAGGCGATGATCAAGAACGGCATCAGCGGCGGTTTCGGAGACGAGTGGATTCGCTTTGGAGCCACTTCGGAGCACACCGCCGATGGGTCATTCTCCGAGCGCACCATGGCTCTGAGCCAGCCCTATGCCGGCACCAATCCTCCTTACAGCGGCAACATCACCGAGACGCAGGAGGATCTCAACGCCTGGGCAGAGCGCGTGCAGCGGGCTGGCATTCAACCGAACTGCCACGCGAATGGGGATGTGGCCATCGACATGGTGCTTACCGCGTACGAGCGGGCGCAGCAGGCTGCGCCACGTCCCGACGTGCGCCCCAAGATCACTCACTGCACACTGATCAACGATGACCTCCTGCGGCGCATCAAGGCGCTCGGCGCAGTTCCTGCCCCCTTCACCACCTATGCGTACTACAATTCTGACAAGTTTCATTTTTATGGGGAAGAACGCATGAAGCGGAGCATGGCGTACCGTTCCTTCTTCGACGCCGGGATTCGAGCGGCAGCCGGGTCAGACTTCAGCCCCGGGCCGTTCGCCCCGCTGATGGGCATTCAGGGCATGGTGACACGCACTGGCTGGAATGGAGAGACCTGGGGAGCCAACCAACGAATCAGTGTAGATGAAGCCCTGCTGGTGAACACCATCAACGGTGCGTACAACTCACATGAGGAAGTGATCAAAGGATCTATTACACCTGGCAAGCTGACGGACTTCGTCGTGCTGGCAGACGATCCTCACACCGTGAACCAGGAGAAAATCAAAGATATCGAGATCGTGCGCACCGTCACGGGCGGTTCAACGGTGTACCAGAAGTAACCGTTTGTTATTTCCCTTTTCGTATGTATGAGCGGACGCCGATTGGATCCCAGGGTCGGAAGCATACTGCGAATCTCCCGAAGGGCGGCCAGCCTAATAACGCGCTCGCTGCGCAAGCACTGGGTGCCTTGGAATCGTGGCCTCTGAGCACAAACATCAAAATAGAACGCGGGCAGTGGAACCGCGTCAGCTACCAGTGACTCCCCAACCTGTGGAGCAAAATTATCAAGTTGGGGAAGGGCTAGAATGCGACTCGCGCTGGCCTACGGAGCGAAGAAAAAGGGGGACTCGGGATTAAAGAGAATCAACGAAGCATAACGGCATCGGCGATCGCAGATGGAATAAACGCTATCGACGATCACTGCAAAAGGGTTGCATCGGCGAATTACAGCAACGGCTTCACTATTGGACAGCGACCAGTGTGTATTTGTCTCGCGGCGGAATCCGGTGACAGGGCAGCGTTCTAACCAACTGAACTACGTCCCAACTTGTTTTCTTACCTTTATCGGAAACCCGCGTCTTTAGTGGCTTTCCTCAGGTTCAATCGATTCGCCTGCGTCGCCTATTTCAACCACCGGGTACCACATACTGTAGATTCCGGTACAACATCAAACCGCAAATCTAGAGATACTAAGCGACATCTTTTCAACAGCACTGGAATCGGACGGGAAAGGGGATTTTGGCAAACTCGATTAAACCGCGACAGCAAGTCCGAACGTTCAGTTGGCTCGTGATCCGGGATCTATCCGTGAGTCCGAGATTGTCATCCCGCAATCACGTTCCGCAAGCGGCCTTCTCGGGAGTGATCCCAGTTTGTCTTTGTAGCGGGGTTCAATCTGATTTAGGACCAAGGGGCTTTGTCACGAGTGGCCTGAGTAGAATGCAGCACTCTGTGTTCGAGCTCGCAAGATCATCAATCAGCGGCAACCCAGCCCAGGCTATTATTCTGAAGTGCGACTGCAATGCCGAACACACACATCAAGATCCCGCTTCGGACGGGCTTCTTCCGGTCTTTTGTTCGATGGCTTGCCATCGGCGTGGTGCTTCTTTGGTCGCTTGCCGTGCTGATCCTTGTGGTCGCCCGGTGGATCGACCCACCGACAACCGCGGTGCACATCCAGCGCCGCTTGCAGGCCTGGATTCACCACACGCCGTATCGCGAACGCTACAAATTCATTCCGATCAGCCAAATCTCGCCCGATCTCCAGCACGCTGTAATCGCCGCAGAGGACGCGCACTTCTACCAGCACCATGGATTCGATTGGCACGAGATCCAAATAGCCGCCGAAGACGATTTGGAGGGCGATCGCACTCGCGGAGCTTCCACCATTACGCAGCAACTCGTAAAAAACCTATTCTTCGGAACGGGCCGCTCTATCCTCCGCAAGGGCGCAGAGGTCACACTGGTACCGGTGGCCGAATTCGTCCTCGGCAAACAGCGCATTCTGGAGATATACCTCAACGTGGTCGAATGGGGCCCTGGTATTTATGGTGCGGAGTCGGCGTGTCGTTACTACGACGAAACCGCAGCCCGGAATATCAGCCGGCAACAGGCGGCACGGCTCGCTGCAATTCTGCCGGCTCCCCTGAAGCGACGACCCGAGCGCATGAATAACTACAGCGCGATTATCCTTAAGCGGATGGGCCAAATGGGCTGGTAATCGCGGCTAACATTTTAGCAATGCGGCTGTTGTTACTCTCGCGCTGGGTTCTGGTCGGGTGGCCTCGATTCGGAAATCACTATCTCCACAACAAGGCATATGGCAGGAAAGGGGTCGCAGGGCTGATCGCGCCGAAACCCTGCGGATTCTTGAACGTGCTGGACAAGGGAATCCCCCTATGGAAGGCGATGAACTTCCCCCGGAGTGGCGGAAGAAGCCAGGCCGGAAAGCGGCGAATGAGAGAGATTCGGCCAAGCGGGGACAGAAGAAAAGGGCCGCTGTTAAATAGCGGCGCCGCCCTTCGCCGTCAGCCGAGATCGTGCTTGTGGATGTGTTGTCGCCGACTGAAAGGCGGCGGGGATGCTTTTGCGCTACTCCATTTAGGTCTCACATCGCGTTTTCGGGGGAAAGACTTCCTATTGGGTCTCTCCTGCTTCAACCTTCTGGTGGTACTCATCCACAGCGTCATTCCATTCTTGAAGTTCTGCGCCGGTTAGAAAGTGTACGTTGGTTTCTGTCACGATGCGGCCAGTCTTCTTCATCGCGTAAACAATGGCTGGATCTACTCCAGAATCGCCAGCAGCCTGCAATAAACTCCATATTTCATCAGTGGACTCATCACTGAGATTCCGAACTCGAATCGTTGTCTCGGCGAGCACATTTCGCGAGCGTTGAACAAAATTAGGAAACCAAGCACCGCCGGCGAAATCACCGAGCTCTGCGGATTCCCCGTGATACTCGCCACGCTGCCAATATTCGATGCCGTCGCCACCGCCAACAGATACGGCAATGGTTCCAGCCGCAGCCTGCGCGTGATGCTCAGCACAAACGGCACCATCACGAGGCAGACAATATGGTTCACGAAAAATGCGGAAACTCCCGACGTAAAAACTACCGCAGGCAACAGCCGCGACGGCTTCAGCCGCCGCAGCACCATCTCCGCATTCCACTCGAAGAATCCCACCAGATGAAGATTGCCTACGATCAGCATCATCGAGAACAACAGCACCAGCGTGGGAAAATCGATGAAACGTAGCGCGTCGGCCGGTTGCACAACCCGGAACGCCACCATGCCCACAGCGCCGATAATCGCCGCGCCCGCACGGTCAATTTTCAGTCCGGGAAATTTTCCCAGTGCAAAGACCAGGTAGCTCGCGAGAAAGATGACGTAAGCGGCCAGAGTTTGAACGTCGAAAACTGCCGTCGGCGAAAGATGAACCATGATGTTCGCAGCCGCCCGTGCAGGCGCAAGTCATGGTAGCAGAACGAGTTTGTGGGAGATTGTAGTCTGTTGCTGCTCCGAACAGTCAGATGCCGCGATTGTATGCACCACTTCTACCGACCGCGCTGGCTCCCTCGCTTGCCCTAAAGGAATCTGGTTTCCCAGTCCGATTCAGAAAACTACGCTTGCTATGATAGGCGCGTGGCCGGGGCCAAACTCTTCACTCTAGTCGTAGTGTTCTTCGTCACGAGCGTGATCAGCGTCGTGACCGGCAGCACATCTCTCACATCACCGTTCCTGTGATGATTGCTCTCGGCATTGAAGCCCACGTTGCGGTTGCAACCAACATGCTGGCTTTGATTTTCATGAGCGTGGGCGGCTCCTTGCCGTTCATGGGGAAAGGCGTCCTAAGCTGCAGCCGTTTGCTGCCGTACTTGTTGGTCAGATTGACGACCGTGAAGCACCACTCCATTTATATCCCTCTGACACTTGGGCTTAATCGCGCGCTTGACTCGGGTCATTACCTCACTTGGTCAGGGTGAAATCCGCCTTCGTATCGCCGTTGACGGTCACCGGTTTGGATTGGTTCTTTGCGCCTTCATGCCAGGCAACGACCGTGTAGCTGCCGTCAGGAACGTTGTCGATTTTATATTCACCGGATTTGTCGGTCTTGGCGAAGAATGGAGTCGGAGCAACTACGATGTAGCCGGCCATCTCGGGGTGTACATTGCACAGGAGAGGCACCGCGCCTG
>Ga0187876_1000581_pt1 | contig 36792 bp, 28 predicted proteins | sample June2016WEW_17_4_FD_133000 | JGI IMG/M metagenome (GOLD analysis project Ga0187876, IMG submission 133000) | Peatland microbial communities from SPRUCE experiment site at the Marcell Experimental Forest, Minnesota, USA - June2016WEW_17_40 | ecosystem: Environmental > Terrestrial > Soil >...
TGAAACTGCCGCCCCACTCGCCGAATCTGAATGCCCACGCGGAGCGCTTCGTCAGAACCATCAAGGCATCCTGCCTGGAGCGCCTGATCCTGTTCGGAGAAGGTTCATTACGGAAGGCCCTCCACGAATTCGTTGAACACTATCATCGCGAGTGCAACCACCAAGGGCTGGACAACCGGCTGATCATAGAGGATAACTCAGGCGTTGGTAGCACTGGAGACATCCGCTGCCGCCAGCGGCTGGGCGGAATGCTGAGCTACTATTATTGTGAGGCAGCCTGACGGAGTGCAAACAAAATCCGAGGGGTGATGATCAGCTGGGGCGTCGGCCCTCATCCCGGTGCCGTGTGCGCACCGTTCGTGGGCTGGTTGCAGGCGGCCGTCCCGAGCCGTGAGGCGTGTGGACCCGGGAGCACCTGACGAGATGTGATCCTTGATCCGGCGAAATCCTGCGCCCCTCGGACCCTGCTGGGGAGGGGAACTGCCCTGAGTTGAGTTTTTGGACCTTACGCGGTGCAGCCCATCGACGGCCAGGCTTCGGGCGGACAGGGCGACCCGCGCGAGATCCAGTTCGCGTTGCGCCTGACGTGGTAGAAGCGATCCTTGTGTTGGCCCCGATAAATTCGTGGGGGCGCACGCAAGGACTTCGTTTTAGTTCTCGGCTCGAAAGTACTGTCGCCTGGGGTCCTGCGGTCCGCTACCGACCTCGATAACAAGACCTCGCCTAACCAAATCGGCAAGGTGCGTCCGTGTGGCGCGCGGAGACAGAGAAATAGTCTTGGCGATCTCCGCTGTCGACCGGCCACTTCCTTCTTCGAGGAGGCGTAGGATTGCCTGATCCACCTCATCAATGCGAATCGGCCCGGTCCGTGTCGCAGACAGAATTACCCGGAAATGCGTCCCAATCTCTTCAAGGACCGGAACGCGCAACCCCGCCTCCTCGCACGCGGCACTCATGCGCTGAATCCCGCTTCCCCATTGCTCAATGAGGCCCAGTTCATGGAAGACGCGACCGATCGCTCTGTTTCGCAGCTCCGATACGCCCTTCCGGATGTCCTCAATGGTAGGTGAAACGAAACGAGTACCAAATCAGTACCACTTGAGTGTTCTTGCCGTGCTTTTGCGTGCTCTTACGTTGCCAAGCGTGCCGCAAAATCAACGAGATACCCTAGCCTAAGCTGCCTGTCACGCATGAGGTCGCGGGTTCGAGTCCCGTCGTCCCCGCCAGCTACCTGCTTAAGATGAATGAATTAGCTCCATTCATAAGCCTGCTCGTCAGTCGCTGATATCCGAAAGCTGTAACAAAGCGGATTGGAAGCTCCAGCAGTTGGGGCGGTCATCGCCAGAGAAATACCGTCCCGGTTCTTTATCCGCAACCGCGACAGCATTTACTCGCCCTCGCTTGTTTCGGCCGTGAAGCCAATATACCGGGTTCCGAGCGAACATCGAGCTCTGGCCGAGCCCTTCTCGTAAGGTCTACACCACGAAGATCGCCTCGAGAGTAGTCCGGCGTGAACCAAGGACTCCAGCCCCCCCGAGCGTCTTTTTACGGAGGCCACAGCCCTTCAAATGCCTGTTGCATACCAGGGTCAACTGGACTAGCATTACGCGAACGCACTCACTTGGGCAGAAAGCTAACGTGGCCAACGAGAGCTTCGATTCAAAACTCCGACTGGGCGCTCAAACGCCGCCGGTGGAAGAGCGTCTGGAAACCTGGGGGGAAATCGCGGCTTACTTGAAGGTTGAGCAACGTACCGCCCAGCGGTGGGAGGAGGTCTTGAGCCTGCCCATTCACCGGCTTCAGGGTCGGGTGTTCGCCTACAAGTCTGAGCTGGAAGCCTGGCGGCGCAAGCGGGAGGACCCGCCCAACCCTCCCGAGCCTGACCGTAGGTTTTGGATACAAGAAGGTTTTGAGGCGATAAGGCGGCACGCCGGCGTTGTGGCAGTTTCAGTCGTGCTCGTCGTCCTGGCATTCTTCTTCCTCTGGCAGCTCTTTCATCGACCCCTCGCGAAAGTGATGCTGGTCGTGCTCCCTTTTGAAAACTTAAGCGGCGACCAACATCAGGAATACTTCTGCATGGAGTTCACGGAGGAACTGACCACCCAGTTGGCGCGTTTGCATCCGGAGAGGTTAGGCGTGATCGCCCCCACTTCGGCTCGGAATGTGAGGGCTAAGAGCATCGATCAGATTGGGCGCGACCTGGGGGTGAAATACATTCTGGACGGGAGTGTTACGCAATACGGGGGCAAGGAAGTCCACATCACTGCACAACTCATACAGGTGAGCGACCAGGCCCAACTTTGGGCTGACAGCTACTCACGCAGCGAAGCGGACGTGCTTGCATTGCAAAGTGATGTTGCAGGAGCCATCGCGCGCCAAATCAAAATCGCGCTGACGCCGCAGGAGCAGGCCAGCCTTACCGAATCGCACCCTGTGAACCCCAAGGCTCATGACGCCTACCTGCGCGGCCGCTATGAGTGGAACCAGCGAACTCCCCAATCGATTGCCAATGCCATCCAGGAATTCCAGCAGGCCATCGCGGCAGATCCTAAATACGCCCCTGCGTACGCGGGCCTGGCGGATGCCTATGAGCTTCTAGGTTCGGTGCCCAACGACGCGCTGCCTCCCCGTCAAGCCATGCCCATGGCGGAGGAAGCCGCTGAGAAAGCTCTGGCGCTTGACAACTCGCTCGCTGACGCCCACATCTCCCTTGCTTATATCCGGCTCGCTTACGATTGGAAACGACCGGAGGCTGAGCAACAGTTTCGAGAAGCGTTGGAACTCAATCCAGGCTATGCCACCGGTCATGAGTGGTACGCACTGTACCTTGTCGCGACAGACCAAATGGATAAGGCGATTGCAGAGATACAAAAGGCCCAGGAGCTCGATCCGCTCTCGATCATCATGAACATGGCCGCTGCCCAAGTTTTCTTTTACGCCGGTCAGGATGATCGGGTTCTCGAGCAATGTGAAAGGGCGTTGGATCTCAATCCCAACTTCTTCCTGGCCTATTATTTCCGAGGCCGCGCTTATGGGCGGAAGGGCATGTTCCCGCAAGCCATCGCCGAGTTCCAGAAGGCCGGCGCCCTCTTTCCCGATAACCCTACACTGATGATGGCACTTGGCGGCACTTACGCCCTCTCGGGTGAAAAGGCCCAAGCCCGAAGCTACCTGGCCGCCCTCAAGGACCTCTCCAAGAAGAAATATGTTCCGGCGGTTTACATGATCGGGGTCGCGGCGGGCTTGGACGATAGGGATGAGGCATTCCGCTGGATGGACCAGGCGGTAGAGGACCGCTGCGATTACGTTATTTACCTGGGTCACGAACCTGGACTCGACAACGTTCGTGCCGACCCGCGCTTCCATGAATTCGTGCGTCACCTCGGCCTGATACCCTAACTCCCGCCACGGCTATTACTTCTCCCGCTCTTTAGAATCATTAAGTTGAAACCCTCCCACACTCCCCTCTCTGGATATAAGAATGAAAAGGCGCTGCCACCATAGCGGCAAAGCATGACATCGACACAATGTCTAACCTTGTCGCTTGAATGTCGTGCTTCGGCTTACGTAAAGTGGCACCCGGCTTAGGGGAAAGCAGAACAAAAGTTGCAGCCAACTCAGCGGAAAGCGGAAAAATATGGCCACCTCAATGAAGACTAGTCTCAAGATGTCCCGGCATCGTTCACTCCTGTACTTGTCCCCACGGCGGTCTGGGGCCCGGCAAGAGTCCGTGGACCACAAATTGGGATGTTCCTGGCCGCGGTGGCGTCGGACCCTGGCTGCCATAGCAAGCACGCTGCTCATAGTATCCATGAGCTCCGGGTGTTCGGTAAAAAGGATCGCCGTCAACAAGCTGGGCAACGCCATCGCCGGCGGTGGAGCCACCTACGCGAGCGATGACGATCCTGAACTGGTTCGGAGCGCCGTTCCTTTCAGCCTAAAGCTGATGGAAAGCCTGCTGGCGGAAAGTCCCAAGCATCGCGGGCTGCTCCTAGCCGTCTGCCAGGGCTTTACCGAGTACAGCTATGCCTTTGTTCAGGAAGATGCCGACGAGATCGAGAACACGAACCTCGCCGAGGCCACCCGGCTGCGCGCGCGAGCCCGACGCCTTGATCTACGTGCCCGCGATTACGGGCTCCGAGGACTTGAGGTGCGCCACCCGGAATTCGGCAAAGCCTTGCGCGAGAACCCACGAGCCGTTGTCCAGCGCATCACCTCAGTCAAAGAAGTTCCACTGCTTTATTGGACGGCAGCGAGCTGGGGCGAAGCCATTTCGCTCTCCAAGGATAACCCTGACCTCATTGCTGACCAGCCGATCGTAGAGGCGCTCATTGATCGCGCCTACAAGCTGGCGCCCGACTTTGAAGCCGGGGCCATCGAGAGCTTTCTGATCACCTACGAGCCCAGCCGGCAAGGCGCCAAAGGCGATCCCTTGGCGCGCTCGCGAGAGCATTTTGCCCGGGCTGTGGCATTGTCCCGCGGCCAGCTTGACGGGCCCTACGTATCATTGGCTGAGACCGTTTCAGTCCAAAAGCAGGATCGTGCCGAATTCCAATCGATGCTCCATCGCGCCCTGGCCGTTGATCCCAATGCCAGACCGGAGTGGCGGCTTGAGAACCTGATGATGCAGCGCCGCGCCCGCTGGCTGCTCGCACGGGTGGATGACCTTTTTGTGGAGTGAAATGCGCATGTGAATGAAATTGAGGAGCAATTCAGAGGAGCAATTCAAATGACGAAATCACTCAGCCGATCAGTTGGTGCAATGTCGTGGGTGCGGGTTCTTGCCCTCTTCCTGGTACTCATGGGCTCCTCCGGGGCGCGGGCGGGTGGACCGCCGGCGCCGATGCGAATCAAGCTAGGCACGTTGATCCCAAGGGGCACACCGGCTTACGAAGTCCTCCTAGAGATGAGGGAAAAGTGGCGTCAGGCCCCGGAGGGCGGAGTTGAGATTACTGTCTACCCCGACGGCAGGATGGGCGGCGAGACCGACATGGTCCGCAGGATGCGTGTGGGGCAGATCCAGGCGGCGATCCTGACCATGACCGGCATCTCCGAAATCGATCCGTCGGTCAAGGCACTCCAGGAAATGCCCATGATGTTCCGGTCGCTCGACGAATACGAGTATGTCCGGGACAAGATGCGGCCGTCGCTGGAGAAGCGCCTTGCCGACCGAGGCTTCGTCACCCTCTTTTGGGCCGATATCGGATGGGTGAGGTTCTTCTCCCAAGACGCGGCCGTCCACCCTGCTCAATTCATGCGCATGAAGCTCTTCACCTGGGCCGGGAACAACGACCAGTTCGACCTCATGAAAGAGCTGGGATTCAACCCCGTGTCGCTGGAGACCGCCGACATCCTCCCCGGCCTCCAAACCGGACTCATCAACGCCTTGGACACAGTTCCTATGTATGCGCTGGCCGCGCAGTTCTACGGCCCCTGCCCTCACATGCTGGAACTCAATTTCGCTCCGCTGGGCGGGGCCGCGCTCATCACCAAGGCAGCCTGGGATTCGATTCCCCCCGCCACCCAGCAAGCATTGCGGAAGGCGGCGGTCGAGGCTGGCGTCGAGATTGTCAAGTCGAGCCGGGCAGAAAGCGACCAAGCGGTGGAAGCCATGCAGAAGCGCGGTCTGACCGTCCACCACGCGACCCCGGAGATCGAGGCCGAGTGGCGGACCTGGGCGGAAGGAATTTACCCGAAGATCCGCGGCGGCTTGGTTCCGGCGGACGAGTTTGACGAAGTGAAGCGCATGCTCCAGGAGTATCGCAAATCCGCTGCGGCGACCAACCGGGGCAGCACAGGAGTCAAGGAGAAATGACCAAGATTGTCCCAGTACCCACCGCCGAAATCCTGTTCCCGGAGACCCGGGAGAAGCAGGAGTCGAAGTGGCCCCGCTACTTTCACCACGGGGAGAATGCTGTCGTGACGCTGTCCCTGGCGGCGCTGGTGGTCCTGCCTCTGGTGGAAAGCGTACTGCGGAAGACGCTTCACCTCGGCATCTCCGGCTCGACGGGGCTCGTCCAGCATTTCACTCTGATTCTCGGCATGGTCGGGGCGGTGATCGCGGCGCGCGAAAACCGGCTGATGCCCCTTTCCACTCTCGTTACATTGCTGAAGGGGAAGAAGAAGACGGCGGCGCTTATCTTCTGCGGCGCGTGTTCGGCTTCTGTCGGCGCTCTGCTCTGCTGGGCGAGCTTGCAGTTTGTGCTTTCGGAGAGGCCCGGGGAGAAGATCCTGGCCTATGGCATTCCTGTCTGGGTCGTGCAATTGGTCATGCCCCTGGGCTTTGCCTTACTGACGTTTTACCTGCTGTGGCACTCCTCAGAGAGTTGGGTAGGGCGAGTAACTTGTGCCGCAATCTCCGCGGCCATGATTCTGTTTTGCGCTCGATCTCCGTTGCCCGTGGAACAACTCATGGTTCCGGCCCTGATTGTCCTGCTGGCGGCCACCCTGTTGGGCGCTCCAGTTTTCGTGACGGTGGGTGGCGCGGCCTTGCTCCTCTTTTGGAAGTTGCAGGAGCCGATCGCCTCCAATTCCATCGACCATTATTCCCTGGTCACCAATCCCTCGTTGCCGACCATGCCCCTTTTTACGCTGGCGGGCTACTTCCTGGCGGAAGCCGGAACGGCCAAGCGGTTGATGCGTGTCTTCCAGGCGCTTTTCGGATCTTTCCGCGGCGGCCCGGCCATCGTCACGACCTTGGTATGCGCCTTCTTCACATCGTTCACCGGAGCTTCCGGCGTGACGATTCTCGCCCTTGGCGGGCTGCTGACGCCCATGCTCGTGGCAGCACAATTCAGGGAGAAAGACGCGTTGGGGCTCGTGACGGGCGCAGGCTCACTCGGTCTCTTGTTCCCACCGTGCCTTCCATTGATTCTCTACGCGATGGTCGCCAAAATCCCCATGAGGGACGTTTTCCTGGGCGGAATAGGGCCCGGCACCTTGATGCTGGCGATGGCCGCGGTGTGGGGCCTCATTGTGGGACGCAGAGGCACAGCCATGGTTCAGCGTTTGAGCTGGGCGGAAATCCGAGGCGCTGTCTGGGAGGCAAAGTGGGAACTGCTTCTTCCCGCGGTGGCCTTTGTGGCGCTCTTCAGTGGTTTTGCCACACCGGTCGAAGCGGCCGCCGTCACCGCTCTCTATGCCTTCTTCGTCGAGACGGTCATCTACCGCGACCTGAGAATTACCAAGGACATCCCGCGCGCCATGGCCGATTGCGGCCTGCTGATTGGCGGCGTGCTCCTGATTTGGGGGGTGGCGCTGGGCGTCACGGATTACATGGTGGATTCGGAGTTGGTGGTGCGTGCCGTGGAATGGACCACCCGCACCATCCATTCGCCGTGGGTTTTCCTGCTCCTGCTCAACCTGTTTCTTCTCATTGTCGGGTGTGTGATGGACATGTACGCCGCTATTGTGATCGAGGTGCCGCTCCTCGTGCCGCTCGGCGTGGCCTATCACCTCAATCCCATCCACCTCGGCATCGTCTTTCTGGCCAACATGGAACTGGGGTACCTGACGCCTCCGGTAGGACTGAACGCCTTAATCTCCTCTTACCGCTTTAAGAAGCCCCTAAGTGAGGTCCTACTTGCAGTGCTTCCCATAGACATCGTGCTGTTTATCGGCGTCATGCTGATTACTTATGTTCCAGCACTGACCACCTGGTTGCCGGCCCTGCTCAGCCATTGAAAGGCTCTCGAGCCGGGAATGGCAGCGTGCTCAGCCATCCATGAGTGAGCTTTTGTGCAAGACCACCCCGAAAGGCAGCAGGCATTATGCAAGTACGGGGACAAGGAAGGTGTGGTGGGAGAGGCGGCAAACTTTATGCTTCACGCCGCCGAGCGCAGGAAGGCGGAAAGGCGCGTAAGTGTTACGGTGAGCAAGTATTGCCGGCCGGCCCTCTCCTCACACAGGAGAGGGCGTCCCATCCCGGATGGAGGGGATGCAGTCCAACTGCATTTTACGATCGTGCGGAATCCCAAATGGCATCCTATTTCGCGGATGCGCCCCTACCTGTTCCACCTACCATAGCCGCGCAGCTTTCACAGAAACGGCCCCCCTTGAAGATGGGCTGTCCACACGCCTCACAATACCACGATTGCGCAGACGGCGTTGGCGTCATTCTGCCAATGGCGGTTTGTGCCATGTTTTCACCAGCCGGTACGATCCGCTTGCTCCCACACTTCGCGCATCCCTCGTAGCGAGACGACAATCTCCAGATGGTGTAAACCACTCCTGGAACGACCAACAGCACCCAGAGCACCACTTCCACTCCGAATGTGCCGGGCTTGCACTGTTTCGGCAGCCCTACGAAACCACAATCAAGGCAGTGCTTCATACGGATTGGCCTCCTAACCTGCTACCTCACTCGTCATTCTCGAATCAAGTGCTTGGAAGATCCAAAGTGTTCGCATCAGCGCGCCAAGCCAGCATTAAGTCAACACGACGAATTTGTGGATATTCTATCACGGCAAGAGCGTACCGGCGTATAAACTGAAAATGAAAGTATTTACTCCGACCCCAATCGTTGAATCCTCTGATAAACGCGCACGTAATCCACGGTCATGAACTGGGGAAGCTTGGAATCATCCGGAGCGGGTTCGTCAGGCCCGCCACACGCAATATTCATGATCAGATACATTGGATGGTCGAAACTCCAACCCACTTTGGCGTCTTTCGTGTAGGTCAGAATCTTGTTGTCATCCAAGAAGAAGTCCATGTGATCCGGGTACCATTCCACGGCGTAAAGGTGGAACTTGTTGTACATATCATCGACGGGAACAGTCGTAGACGGGTTCGGCCATTTGCTGCTATGAATATGGACAGCGGTTAGGTTCGGACGGCTTCCCCAGCTCTCCATGAGATCGATTTCGCCTTGGGACGATTCCCCATCACCCGGCCCTCGCCGTGGGCCCTGAACCTCGCTGCCGTCAGGCTGCCGAGGCTGGGGAGGCCCTGGGACATTCGGCGTCCGCAGGGGACTCAGAAACCAGATGGCCGGCCATGTGCCCTTGCCCTGAGGCATCTTCGCCCTTATTTCAAAGCGTCCGTAGATCCACGATGCCGTGTTGCGAGTGTTGACGCTGGCGGAAGTGTATCGATGCCATTCATCGTTTATGGAAGTGGGCAAAAAGCTATCCGGCGTCTCCTTCCGCAGTTCGATGAGGAGGTTGTGGCCATCTGCCCGGGCGTTCTCCAAACGGTTGACGGTGTAATATTGAAGCTCATTGTGGCGCACGTACCCCTCTTCGTATCCCCATTTCGTCGCGTCTGGAGGGCCAACGTAATTGAATTCATCCGACCAGACAAGCCTCCAGCCGGGTACTACGGTGTCCTGCGCATGAGCCAGGTTCGCAAGAAAAAAGAAAGCCGCTATTGCTATCAATTTACGCATGGGGATCCCTACCTTCTCCTCAAAAGTCGCCGTCAGGCCCGCACAAATGCTGGGAAATCTGGTGTATGCCTCAGAGGCAGACATTCTAAATATGGCCCTATTCGGCGTGACGGTCAAGATATGGCGAGATGCGGTGCTGTCCTAATTTCGGGTGTAGCGCCGGGCTTCAGCCCGGCACGTGCCGCCCTTAAGAGCGGCGCTACTTTTCATGGATGCGCCACCCCGCGTTTGAGCTCCAAAGGGGCGACCTAATCTAGCCCAGGGCAACTGGGTTAGGTGGTCCCATCAATTTCAACCCCACGAGCCCTGGATGGGCGTCATCCAAAACCATGCCACAATCGCCGCTAGGATACCCGCAAGGTAAGCCACGGCCACGAAGATGTCGCGGTCATAAAGGAACCGACGCCCCACTCTGGACATGCGGTCAACTTTCACGAAATGCCATACGGAGGCAATAGTGAACCGAACCGGCGAGTGCTAGCGGGCACGAAAAGCTCCGGCCGTCACACGCCGGAGATCCGCGCTTCGAGTGCTGTTCTAATGTACCCTGCGCTCTTTCGCGCGCCCAAGTCAGGGCAACAGCTACATGCTTGTAATCGGCGCCGCGTTGGCTTACTCTCTCGGTACATTGGAGGGCCTCATATGCCAGAGGATAATTTTGTTCAGGCCACGGTCGTCGACCTTCCGTCGTTGAGCATGAATTTCCCTCCCACGCCCTTTCCCGAACTTACTCGCGACAATGTTGTCAGTACGATCGAGCAGCTTTTCGAAGGCACCGCTCGCGGTGTAACAGTGGAAGGTAGTGAGGGAATGGGCAAGACAACCGTATTATCTCAATTTGCCCGCAAACATCGGCACCAAGCCATCTCGATATTTGTCTCAGCCTCAAACAAGTTAAGCTATGATCCTGATCTAATTCTCCAAGACTTACTAACACAGGTTTATTGGATTGTAACTGAGGAAGTGCTCAAAGCTGGGTCCGCTGACATATCTGCCTTCAAATCATCTTGCCTTGCTTTACAGCGCAAGGCAAAACAGGAGAGGAAACTATTCTTCTTTGTCGTCGATGGTGTTGAGGAGTTAGACGCGTCACGGCGCGAAATCCTGGTCCAATTCTTCAGCGACGTTCTGCCGGTGGGCGTCCCCCAATTTCGCTCCCTACTCTCTGGTAATGCGCGGATGTATCGTACCCTATTTCTTGGGAGTCTTCCGATTCAATCTTACCCGCTGAACCTGCTGAGCATCGAGGAATCAAGCGCGCTATTAGGAAGAGAAGACATTTCCGACGAGCAAATGGAGGATGTGCACGGAATCTGCCGAGGAATCCCGGGAAGGGTTGCCAGCGTGTGGAGAGTATTAAAGGCTGGAGTAAGTCTTACCTCATACCTGGAAAACGCTCCTTCGAAATCTCCTGAATTCTTCGAAGCAGAATGGCACCAGGTACCTAACAACGACGACAAAATGAAGCGCATCCTCGCCCTTTTGGCTCACGATTCAAAACCGCACACTATGTTGACGGTTGCAGACACGCTAGGACTGGAGGCCCCCGACGTAGATCAGAAAATTAGTCGGCTGAATTTTCTCACGGTTGACACGGAGAGCAAAATAATTCACTTCGCTTCGGAGTCCTTGCGGAAGTTCATAGCCACCAGGTTGGCTGATAGTAGACGATACGTTCTAAAGGTACTGATCGAGAAGCTGCTGGCATCACCCGGGTCAGACGATTCCTTCCTCGAACTGCCAGGCTACCTCGAGGAGGCCGCTCAGTTTCTTGACGTTTTGAATTTGCTTACGCCTGACCACATTCTGGAGGTCCTGAAGCGAGGTGAGACCCTCGCTAGGGTGGACGAGGCGGTACAGCGCGGCCTGAGAGCTGCCAGAAAGCTGGGGAAGGACCATGAGTTGCTTCGGTTTGGCACTCGATCGCGGGCTGCCGTGCACCCTCGATATAGGCCCGCAGCGCGTTGTTGATCAAGGTTTGATAGTTGCCGCTCCCGGCGCGCTCGACCGCCTCCCGGAAATATTCCAGAATGTCGGTGTCCAGGCGGATGGTGATGCGTTCCTTGCCGGGTGGCACGGGCAGCACCGGACCGCGCTTTCCTTTACTGAAATTGTAGGTTTTCATCCTTGTGCCTCAAGAGCATACACTTGTATGTACGGCGAGTCAAGAGCGATGGGCATTTCTGCCCGATACCCCAGCGGCAACCGCACGTTGTCAATCGGGATGGGGCACGGCGCGCTAATAGCGGACAGTGCGGATTCAAGATTCGAGACTTCAGATTTCAGAACCCCCAAACCCGAATCCCGAGCCCCGAACGCCTAATCCCGATTCCCCCCCCCTCAGGGGGCAGACGTCGAAGTGGCCGAACGTAAGCTGGGAGCGCGGGCATCCTGCCCGCTTTTGCGGGAGCGTCCCGCTCCCTGATCCGGGAAGTGCACAGGCGGGGCGCGCGCGCCAGAGAATCTGTAAAAAAATTGAAAATCTCGCGCAGAGACGCCGAGGCGCGGAGATTAAACAGGTGCTTCATATTCTCTTCACCCTCTCCGCCTTTGCGCCTCTGCGCGATTTGCTTTCGCTCGTTTAGGGATTCTTTCACAGCCAATCATGAGCTATCGCTCCCAACTGGGATGAAAATCGGGGTTTCGGCGTCACGAACCACGTTAACACTCGGCTTTTCAGAGAGCTACCACGCTTCTGACGGCAGAATCTGTTTTCGAGAGAGCTTAGAGCGGGCAGGATGCCCGCGCTCCTTCTCCGACTCCGAACGTGGCCGAGCCTCAACCAAACAGGTCTTGTCGGGGCTGGGCTTGCCCTGCCCTGGGCCGAGCACCGTTCGGCCCGGTGATGATTATCAGCACCACTCCTTCGTTGCCTCCTCAGCACCACCCCGGCGTCAACACCACCCCGGCGCTCAGAGCGCCGGGGTGGGCGCCCGTGCCAGAGTGGGCAGGATGCCCGCGCTCCCACTCTGTGTCGCACACCTGCGCCGGAATTTCCCGCCGGCAGGAAGATGTAGAAATAATTCGACGTGAATTTCCTACCGGTAGGAAATTCGCAGGGATCTCCGGCGAAAGTGGTCGCCAAATTGCTAGCCTACAGTAAGGAGGGTGGGGCCGGGGTGAAATCGCGCAGCGGGAACAGGTGCCAAGTGTTGGGTGCCAGGTGTCAGGTATTAGGGGCCAGGGGCGGGTCTCGGGATACAGGACTCGTGGTTCAGGTTTCGGACTGGGAGCTGGGTTCGGGAGGTTTTCCCCATCACCTAGCCTCCAGCCGCCAGCACCTCATACTCCGGCTCTCCACGATGTACCAGAAACAAAACGGGTTAGTTGTTTATGGTCAGAATGTCTCAAAGCTTTATATCATTCAAATCAGGAGAGTTAGGTTGAGATACGGGAGCCGATACGAAGAAACGGGGTGCGGCTCTCCACGATGTTCAACAAAATAAAAGGGGGTAGCAATGAATAGCGAAAACCTCTCAAAGATCTATATCATTGAAACTAAAATGGTTAGTCTAACCTTGCGTAGCCTGGGTCGTGAAGAAAATCCCCCAAGAATTCGCCGAGCGAAGCCTGAATGATATTGAAAACACAGGGGGCGAAAGAGCCGGTTTTCCGCCTCTCCACGATGTTGATGAAAACAAGCAAGTTAAACTAATCTCTCCACGATGTTGATGAAAATAAAGGAGAAAGGCGTTGGGCACGAGTCCAGGAAAAACGTGAGGTGGTATGGGCAGCCTGCCCCGATTCATCGGCGTCCCGCCCTTGGCCGTCATGGGAGGGTCGCCACACCACAAAGGTCGGCGCTACAATTGTGGCTGCTGCTTTCCATTATGTACTAGAAAAAAAACGGGTTAACCGCTGAGAGCGGAAACCTCGCGAGAGTATATGTTATTGAAATTAAAAGAGTTACTTAAGCCTTGGCGCGAGGTGGCAAGAAAACGCGGGGGGAAGAAATGAAGGAAACCTCCATTATGTTATTGAAAACAAATGGAGAAAATATGTCCGAAAGCAGGCTTTCCATTATGTTGATGAAAATAAGCAAGATATAGCTTCCTTTCCATTATGTTGATGAACAGAAAGGACTTGAAGGAGATTCCACATGCTCGACCATCGCCGTGTATGCCTGGGCGGACCGTTTCGCGAGTGGTTTGCAATCACGGTGCTTCTTCTTTTTGCGGGGCCCGTGTACGCGCAGGAACCAGTTATGGTGCAGGTTGATCGTTCTACTCCGGAGGGCATAAGCCACTTCAGCATCGGTGTAACGCACACACAGCCGAAGTGGGAAGATGGCAACCCCCAGGCCGTGGCCAGAGCCAAAGAGTTACTGGCAACCGGTCTGAAGTATCAAAACCAACACCTGATGGACTGGGGCACAGAAAACCCTGAGCCCAAACCGGGTGTATTCAACTGGGGAAGCCTGGACAAACGCATCGCACTGATCCGGTCCATGGGCGGCAATCCCGTTATTACTCTTTGCACAGCCCCCGGATGGATGAAAACGAGCGGCGAGGACTTCCCCCATCAGACGGGACCCGACAGTTGGGCAGACGACCGCGTGGCGGACAATCACGTAAAGGATTTTGCCGAGCTTAGCAAAAAGGTTGTGCTGCGCTATCCCGACGTGAAGTATTTTCAGATTTGGAATGAGTATAAAGGCTACTGGGACAAGACCAGGGACAATTGGGACTCTGTGCGCTTCACGGACTTCTATAATGCCGTCTACGATGCGGTAAAGTCCGTGCGGCCCGACGCTCAACTCGGTGGCCCTTACTATCCCTTTGATGGACCCAAACCCAAAGATTGGCCGGTGATTGATTACTGGTTCCAGCACAAGCATGGGGCGGACTTCATCTGCTTTGACGGCTGGATCGCCGGGTACCCTCCCACGCGCGAACGCAGCGAAGAAGCTCGCAAGATGACCCTGACGGATTACTTCGGGAAAATCGCCACCCAGTTCCGCTCGCGGACCACGCTTCCGATCTGGATCTCCGAGTTCTACGGAGGCTGGAGCAGCAATCCGCAGTTTACGGCCGCGAACCACGCCTCCTGTTACCTGCGTGCGCTCGAAAGCGGTGTGTCGGAGGTGCTGCTCTGGGACGCGGAGCTTCAGGAATGGAATTATCTGTTCACCAAGACCAAGACGGCGGAAGGTGGCCAAGCCAGTCCGCACTACCGGGTCGTAAACACCTTTAACAACTATTTCGGCCCTGGCACCCAGTTGTTCAAGGCCACATCTTCTTCCCCTGATGTCGAGGTTCTGGCGTCGGCAACCAAGACCCTGCTCATCAACAAAAGAGATGCGAGCGTCACGGTTCGCCTGAACGGCTTGGAAGTTGTGATGAGCGCCTATGAGGTTCGGCTCTTGAACGCCTCAGAAAAATAGCGGTTTTACTGTTGGGCTTTTAAACCAGCTTCAATAAAGGATGCGAAACTGACAACCCGCGCAATTTGATTTGGTAGCGCTACCGGGAATCGAACCCGGGTTTTCAGATTGAGAATCTGACGTCCTAACCCCTAGACGATAGCGCCATGGAGGCATTCCATTCTTCTAACACCCGGTCGCCAAGATTGTCAAGGCGCGCGTCAATGCGCGGAGGGAAGACCGCAGCTCCCTCCCTATTACCGATTACGATTAATACTTGGTCGTCGAAGCAAAATTAAAATCGCGGATCTTGGCTGCGGGCACGACCATTTCAAAAGACTCTTCACCGGCGGTGCGTTGCGGCGGGCTCATCATTTCCACCTGGCCCAGCATGTCCACCAGGCTCTGGTTGAAGCGCAGGTTCCTAACGCCCTGCCGGACCTGCCCATCTTCGATCCAGAACGTCCCGTCGCGCGTCATGCCAGTCAGGATTTTCTTGTACGGGTCAACCTCCCGAATGTACCAGAAGCGGGTCACCAGCATGCCGCGCTCCGTGGACTTGATCATGTCTTCCACGCTGGACCGGTCGCCATCCATGACAATATTCAGGGGGGCTTCCGCATACTCGTTGGGCAGCGGGAATCCGTGGCCTGTGGGCTGCATGCCCAACTTGTGCGCCGTCTGGCGCGCATAGACCAGATTCTTTACTACGCCTTTCTCGACAATGGGCACACGCTGGCGGGGGATTCCCTCTCCATCAAACGGAGCTCCGGTCTGCAAAGGATGGAAAACATCATCGCGGAGGCTGATATTCTCGCCGAACATCTTCTTGCCCACGCGGCCGGTCAGGCAACTGCGCTGTTCGTGCACGGCCATTCCGCTGAAGTCAAAGATCATGAAGCCCAAAAGGTCCAGCATCGCGGAGGGCTCCAGGATGACCGTGTAGCGGCCCGGTACAACCTCCCGAGGTTCACGGCTGGCGAGTGCCTTCTGCGCGGAGCGGTCCGCCAACTCCGTCGGCTCCAATTCCATCCAGTAGGGCGCCGTTTTCTTCGCCCAGCCGGAGCTGGAATCGCTCATCATGGTCACCGAAAACTCCGACATGGTTTCTTCATGGTAGGCTTTCATGCCGCGCGAGTTGAAAATGGCGAATGCCGAGGAGCCGCTCGAAAATATTCCCGCCGCCGTCAGACCGTCTTTTTCCGCGCGTTCGACCACCTGGGCCACCGTCTCCGCCCGCGTCTGCGGCGTCAGTTGCGCGGTCTCGCTGTAGAAACGATCGAGGGCGCGATAAGTCTGCGGCCCTGGCATCGGAAGCAAATCCGGGTTGGGCGGCTGGACCCGCGCCAGCACCAGAGCGTTTTCGCAAAGCTGGCGGATGGAAGCTTCGTCAAATTTGTTGGTGCTGGCCCGCGCCATGCGCCCTTCACTGACCAGCCGGACGGAGAGCGACGCGGTCTCCTCCGCCACATTTTGATGAATCGTATTGTTGGCAAAACGGGTGAGAGCGTAGGAGGTTGCTGAAACCATGGCCTCGGTTTCATCGGCCGTGGAATACTTTAGGACTTTGTCGAAAACTTCTTCCGCGCGTTGTCGAGTTAAATTCATTTGTGATCTGTGATTGGTGATTGGCGATTGAGTGAATGGCGGATTCAGCCTTGGGGCTACAACCGATTGATTAATCCGAATCCTAAAATCACTCAATCACAAATCACTCAATCACCAATGTCCTCAGCCGGAGTAAGCGACACCCACCTGCACTTTGCGGAAGCGCGCCGGTGAGGCTCCATGCCCCGTGCCCATGGTCTGCATGGGCTGCCCCTTGCCGCAGTTGGGAGTGCCCCACAGGGTCCAGTACTCGCGGCCGCAAATGGCGTCGCAGGAATTCCAGAAGTCGGTGGTGATGCCGCCGTAGCTAGGGTTCTTTAGCATGCGGGTTTTCTTTCCGCCGCGAATCTCCCAGCCGATTTCGGTGCCAAACTGGAAGTTGTAGCGCAGGTCGTCGATCGACCAACTACGGTTCGTCTCCATGTAGATGCCGTCGTCGGTATCGGCAATCAGGTCTTCCGGCTTCCAGGCACCAGGAAGGATGCTCACATTCGTCATGCGGATCAGGGGAATACGGTTCCAGCTCTCCGCGCGCATCGCTCCACTCGACCGCTTGAGTCCCACGGCCGAGGCAGTCTCCCGTGAGCTGAGATAACCCACGAACTGGCCGTCCTTGATAATGGGCGTACACTGGGCGGGAACACCTTCGTCGTCGTAGGCAAAAGTCCCGAGCCCGGGGCCGTGCGCCGGGGTGGCGTCCGCGACGACGTTAACGATGTCAGAAGCGTATTTGAGCGTACCCAGCTTTTCGAGGGTCAGAAAACTCATTCCGGCGAAATTTGCCTCAGTACCCAACACCCGATCAAGTTCAATGGGGTGGCCGATCGATTCGTGGATCTGAAGACCCAACTGCGAGCTGTCGAGAATAATGTCCTTCACGCCGGCGGGGCATTGGTCAGCTTTGTGCAACGCCACAGATTCCTCAGCGACGCGGCGGGCATTCTCCAGCAGCTTGAGTTCATCCACGAGCTCATAACCTTTGGTTTGATACTGCCCGCCAAAGGAATTCGGATAGGAACGGCGATGGATCTCAGTCCCGGCGAAGGAAGTGGCCACATACCCGGTGCCGGTCTGGGTCTTCAACTGATAGATTTCGGAGCCCAGGCTGGAAAGGAACAACTGTTCAACGCGGCGAAAATCCATGGCCGCTTCCGCCAGGGTCACACCCGGCACGCTCCGCAGCTCCGCGTCGATCTTGAGCATGAGTTCCAAGCAGGAAGAAACGGGGATGGAAAACGGATCGATCCGGCAGGGCGCCGCCCAGTGGTCCACGATCTTTTTTTCCGGGACCAGATGGACGTCATGCTTCTTCGTCAGAGCGCTGGCGCGGGCGATTTCCACAGCCAAAGCTGCGGCCCTGTCCACATCCGCATGGGTCAAGGTATCGGTGGAAGCAAAACCCCATCCTCCCCCGGCAATGACGCGGATGCCCAATCCCAGAGATTGCGAATCCCTGACCTGGGAAGGCTGCCCATTCTTTGTGGAGAGGTACCGCTGGCGGGTGTCGAGTACTCTCACCTCGGCGTATGTGGCACCGCCCGAAACGGCGGTGTCGAGCGCCCAAGTCGCAAATTCTTTCATAATGAGTTGACAGCTAACAACCCACAGCCAACAGTAACTGTCCGCTGGTGGCTGTTAGCTGTCGGCTGCTGGCTTGTAGCCGTTTATCTAGGTTCCTTCCGACCACGAGGCAAGATACTTCGCCTGCTCGCGCGTCAGGGTATCAATACTGACGCCTAACGATTGTAACTTGAGCCGCGCCACGTTCTGATCAATGTCTGCGGGCACAGGATAAACCTTGGGTTCGAGCGACTTGGCGTTTTTCACCATATACTCGGCGGAAAGTGCTTGATCGGCGAAGCTCATGTCCATTACCACGGCGGGATGGCCCTCTGCCGCCGCAAGGTTAATCAGTCGGCCTTCGCCCAACAGGTAAATCTTCTTGCCCCCACGCAGCGTGTATTCATCCACGAATTCGCGAGTCTTGCGCTTGGCCACGGCGAGCTTTTCCAGTGCCGGAATGTCGATTTCCACATTGAAGTGGCCGGAGTTCGCCACCACCGCCCCATCCTTCATCAAGCGGAAATGTTGACCCGCCACCACGGATTTGTTTCCGGTGACAGTAATAAATACATCCCCTACTCTCGAGGCTTCGGCCATCGGCATAACGCGGAAGCCATCCATTACCGCTTCCAATGCCTTGGTGGGATTGATCTCGGTAATAATCACGTCGGCGCCCAAGCCTTTGGCTCGCATCGCCACTCCGCGCCCGCACCAGCCGTAACCAAGAATTACGACGCGGAGACCGGCAAAGAGCAGGTTTGTGGCGCGAAGAATTCCGTCAAGGGTGGATTGACCTGTGCCGTATCGGTTGTCGAAGAAATGCTTCGTATCCGCGTCGTTCACGGCGACGATGGGGAACTTTAACACCCCGTCATTCGCCATGCTGCGCAGACGAATGACGCCCGTTGTGGTTTCTTCCGTCCCGCCCAGAACTCCCGGCACCAGATCCTGCCGTTTCATAAGGATCATGGTGACCAAGTCGGCGCCGTCATCCATGGTGATCTGGGGTTTGTGGTCCAGAGCGGAAACGATGTGGGAATAATATGTCTCTTTGTCTTCGCCCTTGATGGCGTAGGTCGGAATGCCGTAGTCCCTAACCAACGAAGCCGCCACGTCATCCTGCGTGCTGAGGGGGTTGGAAGCACAAAGCACAAGATCCGCACCCCCATCACGCAAAGTGATGGCCAGGTTCGCGGTTTCAGTGGTCACGTGCAAACAGGCAGAAATCCGTACTCCCTTGAGGGGTTGCTCCTTGAGGAAACGCTTGCGGATGATCTGAAGTACGGGCATCCACTGATTGGCCCACTCGATCCGCAGTTTGCCTTTAGCGGCAAGGTTCAAATCTTTTACATCACCAGCTAATTGCTTCTTTGTGGCAGCCATTTATAGTCCAGCCTCTTTTTTCAGGATTGCGGCCTTGTCAGTTTTCTCCCACGTAAAATCGGGGTCCGGACGGCCAAAGTGGCCATAAGCCGCTGTCTTTTTGTAAATGGGTCGCAGCAAATCGAGCGACTCAATAATCCCCTGCGGGGTTAGCTGGAAATGCTTGCGAATTAGATTTTCGAGTTTGGTTTGGTCAATGCGCCCGGTGCCGAAGGTGTCGACCATGACGGAGACGGGATCGGCAACCCCGATGGCGTAAGCAAGCTGCACTTCCGCGTGGTCGGCGATGCCGGCTGCCACAATGTTCTTGGCAATGTAGCGCGCCATGTAAGCGGCGGAGCGATCAACCTTGGTCGGGTCCTTTCCGGAAAAGGCTCCCCCGCCATGATGGGCGGTGCCGCCGTAGGAATCCACGATGATCTTGCGCCCGGTGAGGCCGGAGTCACCGACGGGTCCGCCCGTCACAAAGCGTCCGGTGGGATTGATATGGTACTTGGTGTTGACGTCAAGCAAGTGCGCGGGTATAACCGGCTTGATGACGCATTCCAGCACCCCTTCGCGCAACGTCTCGGTGCTGACACTTGCCGCGTGCTGCGTGGAAACAACGACGGCATCCACGCGCACGGGGTGCGTGCCGTCGTACTCAACCGTAACCTGCGATTTGCCGTCCGGCCGGACGAAATCGAGAATCCCTTCGCGCCGCACTTCCGCCAGGCGCAAGCAGAGCTTGTGCGCGGTCATGATGGGAAACGGCATCAGTTCTTCCGTTTCGTTGCACGCGTACCCGAACATCAAACCCTGGTCGCCTGCACCGCCTGGGTTCACGCCCTGGCTGATATCAGGACTTTGGCGGGTCAGGTTGACGGTCACTTTGCAGTTATCGGCAGTAAAACCGCCAGCGGGATCGGTGTAACCAATTCCCAGCACGGTTTCTCGGACAAGCTTTTCGATGTCGGGCTTGGCCGAGGTCGTAATCTCACCGGCCACGTAGACCGATTGGTCCTTCACCATGGATTCGCAAGCCACACGGCCGCGGGAATCGGCAGCGAGGACAGCGTCAAGAACCGCGTCGGAAATCTGATCGCAAATTTTGTCGGGGTGTCCTTCAGTTACAGATTCAGAGGTAAACAAATAATGGCACTTCGGCTCGCTCAATCAGAGCCTCCTTCTACTCAGCTAGAATGGTAAGGTCAAAACAAACGTCCACGCTAACATACGCTAAACGAAAGTGTCAACGCTTTCGAACCCGCGCGGCTTCTGATGCGCCGATCTGTCGAAAATCAGGCGCGGATGGGATGGCAAGAAGGCCGAACAGCAGTGGGATGTCGTCCGTCAAGGCGCCCATCGGCAGGACGGCATGGGCCAAAATGTCTGATATTTTGGCCCTTACGAGCCCGCCTTGACAACTCCCCGTTGTGAGAGCAGATAGGACTTGATGAACGGGTCCAGGTTTCCGTCGAGCACGCGGTCCGCATCGCCGACCTCGAATTTGGTCCGGTGGTCCTTCACCAATCGGTACGGGTGCAAAACGTAGGAGCGAATCTGGCTGCCGAAATCGATGTCGGCCTTGGAAGCCTCCAGCTTGTCGGAAACCTGCCGCCGCCGTCGCAGTTCCAATTCGTATAGGCGCGAGCGCAACATCTTCATCGCCATTTCACGATTGCGGTGTTGAGAGCGTTCGTTCTGGCATTGCGCCACGGCGCCGGTGGGAATGTGGGTGATGCGCACGGCGGAATCCGTGGTGTTGACGTGCTGGCCGCCCTTGCCGGATGAGCGGTAGGTGTCCACCCGGAGGTCCTCCGGCTTGATCTCAATAGTAATGGAATCATCAATTTCCGGGCTGACGAAGACCGACGCGAACGACGTGTGCCGCCGTTGCGCGGCGTCGAAGGGTGAAATGCGCACCAGGCGATGCACGCCGCTTTCGCCATGCAGCAGGCCATAAGCATACTCTCCCGCCAAAGTGAAGGTAGCGGATTTCAACCCCGCTTCATCGCCCGGTTGATAATCATTCAGGGTGAATTTAAACCCGCGTGCCTCAGCCCAGCGTTGGTACATGCGCAGCAGCATGTCGCCCCAATCCTGGGATTCCGTGCCTCCGGCGCCGGGATGAATGGTCACAATGGCGTTCAGGTGATCGGTCTCGCCCCCCAGCAATGTTTCTGTTTCCAGAAGGTCCACCTCGTGGTGAAGCTTGTCCAGTTCGGCGCGCAGTTCGGAATCGATATTCTCCCCTTCGCGCGAGAGTTCGAAATACGCTTCCATGTCGGTGAGCTGGCTGGCCAATTTCTCGTCGGCCTCCAGAGTTTCCATCAGCCGCTTCCGGGCCGTCAGAACTTTCTGTGAGGCTTCCTGATCCTGCCAGAATTGGGGTTGGGCGATTTGTTCTTCGAGGGCTTGCAGTTCCTTGCGGCGCGCGGGAGCGTCAAAGAAAACTCCGGATGTCAGCGGACTGCCTCTTGAGTTCATCAAATTCGCGTTGTAGTTCTTCCGTCACAGGGACTCCTTCGGATGCATACGGTAGACAGTAGACTGCATACAGGTCACATTTCCCTCACCTGTCTATCGATATCCACTAATCTTTTATACTCTATCCTTTACACTTCGCAAAGATACGGCCAGCATGACCCCCGCCATCGCCGCGCAAAGCCATGCGAAAACATCCCCATAGACTGAGTAAAATGTCTGCCGCGTCTCAAAGTCGAAACGCGCCGGCATCGCGAGGCGCTGGTAACGCGGGATTTCTTCCCGCACCCGGCCATAGGGATCGATGAGGGTCGTCAGCCCATTATTGGTGGCACGCAGCAAATAGCGATGATTCTCAATCGCTCGCAGTCGGGCCATTTCCAGGTGCTGATAGGCGGCTGCGGAATCACCGTACCAGGCGTCGTTCGAAATATTCACCAGCACGCCCGCGCCGTTCGCCACCAGCTTCCGCGCGAGTTGGGGAATAATCGCCTCATAACAGATGAATACGCCAATCCCCCCGCCAGGCGACTTGGCCACCGGATAGCTGGAGCCGGGAACGAAGTTCCCCACCTCGGAAGTAATCTTGTGGACTAATCCGGGCAACGCCCAGCCTGGCACGTACTCGCCGAAAGGGACCAAATGAATTTTATCATAGCGGGACACTTCGTGGCCTTCCTGATCCAAGGTGAAGGCGCTGTTGCTGATCGTGTCGCCCATTGCATCCAGTGGAACAATCGTATTCACAATCACGATGGTATGGGTCTGGCGCGCCATGTTTTCCACGGCACTGCGAAAGATCGGGTCGCGGGTGAAAAAGAACGGGGCGGGGTTTTCCGCCCAAATCAGCAGCGGCGGATCGGCCGAGGGATTTTGGATTTGCGATTTTGGATTTTGGATTGGGGAGCCACTCGTACCACTCGTAGAGCCGGGCTTCAGCCCGGCATCCGGTGGTGCCGGGCTAAAGCCTGGCTCTACGCCTCCTCCTACGTTATCGGGGAAAAACTGTTCGGCTGCGGAAACGCTGAACTGAACGAGTTGCCGAAGCTGAGTGGGGTCACGCCAGGGAATCCAGGTTTCCATCTCGGCATCGTCTAAGGGCACGTTCGGTTGGACGAGGATCGCCAACTCCTTGCCCATGACGGTGGGAGGAGGAGCCAGGAGCCCTTGGGCAACAAGCAGCAGCACTAGCCAGCCCGCCAGCGCCAGTCCGGCGCGCGCGCGCCGTGGGGAGAGCAGCACCCAAGCTAGTAACGCGCTAGTGGCCGCGGCCAGAAACGAAAGGCCATACACGCCGGTCATCGCGGCAATCTGCCGCACGCCAGACGCCTGGACGGCGTACCCCAGAAGGTTCCAAGGAAATCCCGTAATCAGATAGGTCCGAGCCAATTCCATCGCCATCCAGAGAAATGGGCTCGCCGCCAACGCCCATCCCGATGAGCGGCGCGTGGCCCATCCCATGGCGAGGCCGAACCCGCCGAAGAACGTCGCGTCGATGAGGACAAAGAGAATCAGGACTACCACGGCCAGAGTTGGCGCCAAGTGTCCATAAAATTCCATTACCGTGATAAACCAATAACAGCTTCCAGCGAAAAAGACGGCCCCACACACGTACCCCAGCAGAAATGCGCGCTTCAGCCGCTTCTCACCCGCCAATGCCGCGAGCAACGGCAGGCAGGCCACCCACACTAAACCGTGCAAATGGATTTTGGGAAAGCAAGCCACCAGCATGAGCCCGCTCAGCGCGCAGGCCGCAAAACGGTTGGGAGTTTTCTCAAACAGATTGCGCATCGATTTTTGAGGAGGCAGGGACGACTCGCAAGGTGTCATCGGGCTGTTCGTTGTCCCTGAAATAAAAGTAGAGCTTTCAGTCCGAATCCCGCCGCTAATCCCGATTTCTCACCACACCTGAATGGGGCTGCGGAAAGGACAGGGCTAAAAAGGCTGGGGGAAAACGCTCCACCGCTGACATACGATGCGAAGCTTTAGAGTGCGGCAGCTTGCTGCCGCTTTTTCTCCAGCCAGCTTGCTGGCGGCGAATTGTGCGCAGTTTCGAAATCCTCGCGAGCAGGCTCGCGGGGAGGAAAGCGGCAGCAAGCTGCCGCACTCTAAAGCTTCGCACCGCCCGCAAATGGAATAGTGGCCTTTGCGCCGGCCAATTCTATCGCAGCCTCCAAAGCCCGCCCTTCCATACCCGTGGCGAAAAATCCAACCTAATGCGGCTTCGATTAGCCAGGGACTCTCGCCCCGTGGATGTGAACGCGACCCGCCATCAGCCCTTACTTGACCATTGGAAGCACAGGGCGTATCCGTCCGGGTCATGAAGATACATTTGCTTCATGCCATAGGGGGCCACCACGGGCTCCTTGACCGCCACGCCCTTGCGGCGCAACTCCTCATAGGCTGCGTCCACGTCCGGACACCCAAAGAATAGCCCGGTATCGTCATGAGCCGCCACGCGTGCGGCGTCCGGGCCAGGGGGACGCTCAGCATCGAATTCGAATGCCGTATTCAGCATCAGCTCAGCACCGCCCAGTCGAAGCAATGCCCAGTGAAAACGATCCGGGCCCAGCACGGGGGATGTGGTCACTAACTCAAACCCCAGCATGTCGCGATAGAACCGCACCGAGGTCGGCATGTCGTAAACTTGGAGCAGAGGCGCCAGCCCCCGCACATCAATCGGCATGATTGCCACCTCCGGATAATGACCCGATTCTTCAACTCAGTGCTTGATGAAAGGTTTGAATCCTTCCTGGACAAGTTTGTCGTGCACCTTATCGGCGTCAGCGCGTGCCCTGAAGGGCCCCACCTGCACGCGGAAAAGGTTGTCGTCCGCGTGGGCATATTCCGGCGTCACCAGGAATACCGGGTAACCGCGTCCCTTGAGAATATCAACAAGCGCCTCGGCATCCTGCTTGGTGCGCAAGGCCGCCACTTGAAGAGTTATCCCCTCTCCCACCTGCCCGGCAACAGGGGTAGGCGAAGATGGAGGATTGGAGTTGGGCTTAGCCGCAGCTGGGGGTGGCGAAATCTCGGCTCGCTTAGTCGCGGTGAGAGGAGAACTAGCACCCGCTCCCCCAGGCGAAATCACCTCGGTTTCCGGCGCGGAGTCAGGGGCTGCGTGGCTAGCCGCCGACTCCTGCGGCGTAGGTGGCGCGCTGTCCGGAGGCGGATTTACCGTAGGCGGAATGACGGGCGGTGAGGTTACGGCCTCCGTGGGGAGAACCGAATGAGAACCGCGCTCGTTATATCCCACTAAAAAGCCCAACGAAAAAAAAACTCCACAGGTTGCGACGCACACGAGAAAAATGAGGATCATGTACCGTGCGGAATGTCTTCTTTCCTCGTGCTCCCGGACTTCCGCTGCCACGATGGACCTCCTGACGTCCAAGGCGCCATTGCGAGCACGCCTGGATTCCTTGGTTATTTTTGCCCTTCACCCAGCTTCGCCGTCGGGCCAAACTTCCCCAACAAAGCCGACAGCAACTCCACGGGAACCGGGAAGACCACCGTGGTGTTCTTTTCTGTCCCGATCTCAACCAGCGTCTGGAGATACCGCAAGGTGATGGCGGTAGGTTCCTTGGCGATGACGGCGGCGGCTTCGGCAAGTTTCGCGGACGCCTGATATTCGGCGTCGGCGTGAATGATCTTCGCCCGGCGTTCGCGCTCGGCTTCGGCCTGTGCGGCGATGGCGCGCTGCATTTCCTGCGGCAAGTCCACCTGGCGCACTTCCACCTTCGTCACCTTGATCCCCCAAGGCTCGGTGTGCTCATCCAGGATGGATTGCAGCCGGCTGTTCAACTTCTCGCGCTGGGAGAGCAAATCGTCCAGCTCGACCTCGCCCAAAACCGAGCGCAGGGTGGTTTGCGCCAACTGCTCGACGGCATAACGGTAATTCTCCAGCTCAACAAATGCCTGCTGTGCGCTGATAACACGAAAATACACTACCGCGTTGACCTTCAACGAAACGTTATCCCGGGTGATGATGTCTTGCGGGGGCATATCCCACGCCACAACACGCAGGGAAACGCGAACCAGTTTATCAATCCCCCACCATATAAAGATCAGCCCCGGCCCCTTGTCCGGCTTCTGGAGCCGTCCCAGGCGGAAGATCACCGCCCGTTCGTACTCCCTCATCACGTTTAAACACGCTATAACCCAGAAGAAAACAATAACCAGCCCAAATAGGATGATGGTACCCATAACGTGCTCCTTGCCGCATTCCTGCGGCCCACACACTCACTTATCAGTTCAAGAACTATTGCGGCCTCTTGGGCCGCCGTAACCGACCCCGCTCGAATCTGGTGTGGGGGCGGTTCGCGAACCGCCCCTACTACCTAATCTCCGCCTGCTGCTCCGCCACCCCGGCCCGGAATAATCCCAAACGACTGGGCAGTCTATCGGGTTTCCGGCACAGACTCAACCACCAAGGTCAGACCCTTTATCTCCCGCACACGAACGCGCGCGCCCTGGGGGATTCGCTGGGCCGCGCGTGCCTCCCAAATTTCGCCACGCACCAGTATTTTTCCCGCCGGATCAAGGTCAGCCTGCGCCACGCCCACCAACCCGATCATTCCCGCCTCGCCGGTTAAAGCTTTGCGCCGCTTGGCGGCAATGGCAAGACTCAGCAAAAAGACCGTGATGCCTCCCATGGGTAGTGCCACACTGAGCGCTGTAGGAAGGTGAATGCGCGCTTCCGGCCAGGGCGATTTAACCAGAATCATTGCGCCCAAAACCAGCGCAATAATCCCGCCTGCCGCCAGAACGCCGTGCGAAGTCACCTTGACCTCAAGCGCGAACAACGCCAGCGCGGTAATAATCAGCAAGACTCCAGCGTAATTGATGGGGAGGAAATTAAAGGCATAGAGGGCCAGGACCAGCGCAATCGCCCCGAACACGCCGGGCGCCACCATGCCGGGATGGGTGAACTCAATATACAGGCAAACCAGCCCGATCGCGCCCAGAAGAAAGGCGACGTTGGGGTCCGCCACCCAAACCAGCAGGGACTCAATTCGCGTCATCGGGTAGGTCTCGACGGCGGCGCCGGTCAGATGCAGGGTAGTCGACGTACCGTTGAAGCGTTGAATCGTCTTGCCGTCGAACTGCGTGAAGATTTCGTTCGGCGAACCTGCCACGGCGTCAATCAGCTTGCCTTCGAGCGCTTCCTTGTCTGTGAAGGACGCGCTCTTGCGCACCGCGTCGTCCGCCAACGTTACATTGCGCCCGCGTTTCTGCGCGATTGACCGAATGTAGGAAGCCAGGTCACTCTCGATCTTCTCGCTCATCGTCTTGTCCGCTTGCCCTCCCAGCAAGTCAACCGGATGAGAAGCGCCGGTATTGGTGCCCGGAGCCATGATCGCCAGGTCTCCCGCGAGCAAAACGAAGAAGCCCCCTGACGCTGCGCTTGCGCCGCTTGGCGCAACATAAGCTATCACGGGAGCATGCGAAGCGTAGATCGCCTGGACAAGTTCCTGCGTGGAGCTTACCAGGCCGCCCGGCGTGTTCAGTTCCAGGAGGATAGCATCGGCATTCTGATCATTGGCGTATCGAATTCCCCGCTCCACGTATTCCGCGCTCACCTGATGGATCATCATGTCGAGCTTAATCTCCACCACCCGCGGCTGGGGCCGGGCTGCCCGGAGAGTTTGGGGGAGAACTACCCCGACGAAAATAAAAAGGAACAGGAGTGCAGGACGCAGGATTTTGGCGCTCAACGCGTCTTCCTTGCCGCCGGAGCTCCGGCCTGAATTTGTTGAAGGAATTGTTGCGCTTCCTTGTTGCCAGGATCGAGATTGAGTGCGGCCAATCCCTGCAAGCGCGCCAACTCCGGTTGATTCATGGAGAGAAGAACGTGCGCCAGCGAGAGGTGCGCTTCCGCGGTGTCTTTCAATCTCAAGGAAGACTGAATTTCCGCCTCGGCCTCGTGGTGCTTGCCCTCGGCCTCGAGCGCCTGGGCGAGCAGCAAGTGCGCCTGGGGGTTATTCGGAGACAAGGAGACAACCTCCGCCAGATCGCGCTCTGCTTCCCCATAGCGATTCTCCGCCAGAAACTTCTTCCCCTCCGCAAGGTGCGCGTCGATGTGTTCTTGCGGAGAAGCCTTAGCCAGGCGCTCTTCCATGGCGTTGTGCAACGTTAACTCCAGCAACCGGTAGGCGCGGCCATCATAATTCTTCTTGAGTCGCGGCAGCGGGAGTACGTCTCCCGACGAGTCGGCTGCCGCCCCCACCTCATGTCCGGCCAGCCAATCCAATTCGTTTCGTTCCGCGGCGGTATCGCCCAGCTTGCCGAAAACCACCGCCAGCAACGTGTGGGCTTCGGAATCATCGGGGTTGGTCCGGACCGCAGCCTGGAGAGATTCAGCGGCCTCCCGATAGTGCCTCTCATGCCCGAGGGCCACACCCCGGTTAAAGCAGAAGTCCGCATCCGAAGGATCGCTCCGGTAGGCGCGCTCGAAATTCTCCAGAGCCTCGGAGTAGCTGTCGCGACGGGCCTCCAAGACTCCCAGGTTGTTGGAGACTTCGTCCAACGGAAGAACCTTGGCCAATGTTTCAAATTCCTTTTCCGCGGCCTGCTCCCGTCCCAGGAAAAACTCATCGACCCCCCGCAGGAACAGCGACTCATTGTAATCCGAATCGGACTCCTCGATCTTTTCCAACCACGTGACGGAATTCGCGTAGTCCTTTTGGTCAAAATAAAATCGTCCAAGTGCGAAGGCCGCGCGATGGTCGGAGGGGTCGAGGCGCTCGGATTCGGTAAAGAAATGCAGACGGCTGGAGTCGTCGGTGGCCAGCAGGCCGCGGATATAATTCTCGAAGGCATCGAGGCGAATATCGTGAAATCGCCTTAGGAAGTCATCCTCATTGCCCACGGTGAAATCCGGGTCGTGCGTCGCGAGCAGCCGCCACGCGAGGTGCGTCTGCATGTCCACCAGTTCGGTCAAGTCTCCGGAGACTTCCAGGGGTTGAGATAGCCATGGGCGTTTGACGTCGAGCAGTTGCGCGTGTGCCACGAGGCGATTGTCAGTAACAGTGAAATTACCCAGGATGGCCCAATCCACACCCAAGGTTTGCGCTACTTTAAACTCGCTCGCCAGCGTCAGGGGCGCATCCATGGGCATTCCCAGTTGCGCGTATGCGGCGTTGCGTTCGCCCCGGTCAAGGACATAATTGTCCGGCTGGGGCAGACGGGAAGAAAGGACTTGTGAGAAACTTTCTGAAATCCAATTCAAATCCGCGCGGGGGCTCAGATTCTCAAAGGGAAAGACTAGTACGGCTCGCACCTCCGACGAGCCGCGAAGCTGCCAGGGGCAAGACAATAGGAGCAGAAGAAGTCCGAGCATTCTTCGCATGAGCACTCAACCCGAACGGCATTATAGCACTTCGCAGGATTTGGCCCGCCCCATCCCACGCGGTGGTGATGTCCTGAATTCGGGTGTAGAGCCGGGCTTCAGCCCGGCACGGGCGGCCCTAAAGAGCGGCGCCACTTTCAAATTAGCACAGCACCCGCGCGGTCAATCCTTAATGGCCAGCGGGGGATTACGCATGAGTTCGACGAAGGCCGGGTAATTGCTGATCTTAGTGAAGTCGGGGTCCTCGCCAATCTTCTTCGAATCGCCGTATCCGTCCTCGAGAGCGCGCCGCAGGTAGCGAACAGCACTGTCGGGGTCACCGATCGAAGCGAAGGCTTTGGCCAAGTAGAAATAGTATTCCGCCCCGGTCCCGCTGGAGTGCACCACTGTCCCGACGGCGGACTCTTGCGCCATGACTTTCGGGTCTATGCCAAGCGCGGTGCGATATTCTGCCACTGCCAGATCAAACTTCTTCATATGAAAATAGGATGTGCCCAGGTTCAAGTGGAAAGCAGCATTGTTGCCCATTAACTCGATCGCCCGCTGGTAATATTTGACCGATTTTCCATACTTCTTTTCCATGCAATATACGGTGCCAATGTTGTTCCATGCCTCGGGGAAATTCTTGTTGACGCGAACGGCGCTAGCGTAGGCTTTCTGGGCGCTGTTGTACTTGGTCTGCACCTGATAGGAAATCCCCAGCTTGTTCCACACTACCGGATTCTTGAAGGATGACGACTTGAGCGCCCGGTAGTAATAATCTGTCGCGTCCGCGTAATTCTTCCTGGCCATGAAGATGTCTGCCCGCTCTTCCAGGGTGAGCTCCCTGCTCTGGGTGGGGAGGGCCGAAGGTGATTCTGCTCCCGGAGCAGTTTGTTCCAGGCTGCAACCTGCCACGATTGCCGGCGCCGTCCCCCAGAAGGCGGCAGCCGCCGTCAGAAGAGTGGCGGCAAAGGTACCCTTGCATAACATATGGAGTTTCATGGTTAGTCCTCCCGCCTACAGGAAATTCCCTTCGGCCAGGCAGAAGCTTGCACCTTCATCCCTCCGGCGGTGTTTTCTTCGCGGCATCCGGAGGGTCTGCCGGCTTTGGGTTCTTGCCCTTGAAGATCGAAAGGAATCTCTTCAGCACACCGCCTTTCTTCGCGTTGGTTTGCTGAGAGGCATTAGAATTGGGGGCCGCGACCGCCGCATTTTCGCTCCCCGGGGGAGCAGTCGTTGCTGTCACCGGGACGGTCGTGGCGTTGCCGGAGTGGAACAATCTGCTCAAAATCCCGCCACCGCCCTGCCGGGGGGGTTGCGTCTGCGGTTCCGTCCCCTCGATAAAGAATTCATTGGCGACCACTACCGCATCATTGCCGCTGGGAAGGATGGACGCAACCTGCACGGGAACCGCGACGACGCCGGTCGGTGGTTCAAAAGGTGTGACGTCGCGATAGGCGGGGTATTGGGTGGCCCTTTTCATGAATTCCGTCCAAATGGGCAGGCCGGAATCCGCTCCCTGAAGATTCAATTCACGGTCATCGTCATATCCCACCCAGGCAACGGCCAATAGATTGGAAGTAAAACCGGCAAACCACCCGTCGTGAGAGGTTCCTGTCTTGCCGGCGGCAGGCAAAGTGAACCCGCGTGATCGTGCGCCCGCCCCCGTGCCATTGTTGATGACACTTTCCATCAAGTTGACCATCAGGAAGGCAACCCGCGGATCCAGCACCTGGCGAGTGACCATCGAACTTTGCCATAACAGGCGTCCGGAGGCATCATTAACTGCTAGAATAAACCGTGGATCCACATGGGTTCCGCCATTCGAGAAAATCGTATAGGCGCCCGCCACTTCCAGTGGAGTCGCCACATACGATCCCAGCGCAATCGCAGGCGTCGCCACCAGACCCGTATTGAATCCCGCAGCCACTGCGAGGTTGCGCACCTTTTCATATCCTATCGTCTCGGCCAAACTTACGGTGGCAACGTTCAGTGAATGCATCAAAGCTTGCCGCAGCGTCACCTCGCCGAAATACTCCTGCTTGAAGTTTTCCGGTTCGTAAGTCACGTCTCCAAATTGGAAAGTAGTGGGTTCATCGTGGAGCAGGGTAGCAGGGGTAATCAGGGGTTGGGATCCGTCTACGCCGGAGGTCAGCGCTGCCGCATAGACGAACGGCTTGAACGATGACCCTGGCTGGCGTTTGGCCAGCACATGGTTGAGCTGACTGCGGCCATAATCACGTCCTCCCACCAAGGCTTTGAGCCATCCCGTGTGAGGGTCAAGCACCACCAGAGCCATTTGTGGTTGCAAAGGATCAGGCGGAGGAGCGTTTTTAGCTGCCTTGGACCTTTTCAATCGCTTGTCAATTTCCCCGGCGCCGGTATTGATGGCCGCCGAAGCAGCTTCCTGCACGTCGAGGTCGAGGGTGGTGTAAATCCGGTAGCTCTGCGAGAGCAGGTCATGCTCGGTAAACTGTAAGAGCAACTGATCTTTCACCATGTCGACAAAGTAAGGAGCCTCAGTGCCCTCCACGTTGCGCAACACCACACCCAAGGGCGCGCCGCAAGCCTTTCCCGTCTCCTCGGGCGTGAGCATGCCCTGCTCCTTCATGCTCCTCAGGACAAAGTTGCGGCGCTCCAAGGCTCGCGCGGGATACTTGTAAGGTGAATAGAGATTCGGCCCGCGAATCATCCCCGCCAGCAGGGCGGCTTCGTCAGCGGTCAGGCTGCCCACATCCTTGTTGAAGTAGGCGCTGGCCCCTTCCCCGAAACCATAAATGGAGAAACCTCCGCGCTGTCCCAGGTAAATCTGATTCGCGAACAGCTCAAAAATCTGTTCCTTGTTCAGCCGTTGTTCCAGCAGGAGGGCAAGAAAAACCTGGTTTATTTTGCGGCTGAATTTTCGCTGCGGGGTGAGCCCGAAGATGTTGCGGGCTAACGTCATGGTCAGGGTGCTGCCGCCCTGCGGGATTTCGTCTGACCGGAAAAAATCATGCAGACCGGAAGCGATGATGCGGTAGACGTTCACGCCATGGTGGGAAAAGAAACTATGATCTTCCGCCGCCAGCACGGCATTGACGACGGTCTTGGGAAGATCCTGGTACCGCACCAGCCGCCGCTTGCTGCGGGAGGTGTCAAACAGTGTGGTGATGACTTCCGGTTCAAGCTTGTAGCTATCGAGCCGTGCCGTGTCGGATAGCGAGGTGATGGAAGTGATGTGCCCGTTGGTAAACTCAAGCGCCGCAGGGCCTTCCTTGAAAAAGTCGTTCTGAAAAAAGGAAGCGGCGCCGGGCCGGATTTCCAGGCGATTGCCGACCTGCCGGTAGGTGCCGACCTGTGACCCGCCCTCGTACTCGGCGTAAAGACCTTTGCGCAAGCGCGCGGCCACATCATCCGGCGTTATCGCCTCGCCAACAAAAACGGGCGTGGGAGCGGCAAATACCAGGGAGGTATTGTTGAAGACGTCGCCACTCAGCCGGGCGTCGATGACCCGTGAGAAGCGCACATAGACATAGATGAAGGTTCCCACCGCGGCTAAAAACACCAGTAGTCCGGCACCTAGGAGAATCTTCTTGCCTCTTCCCCATGAGGATATCCGCAGCCCCGCAAGTTTCCCCCGGCCCGATGACCCGCGCGTTCCTCGAGATCCCGAAGTTGGACGGACTGTCACGGTTTATATGATCGACTTGTTTTCAGATGAGTCGGTGAAGTGGAGTTGCAGCGTATAGACCTTCAAATCCACGGGGACATGGAGATCAACGGTGACACTGACCTTGTTCGCATTGGCGTTCACGGTCACCTCCTCCGCAGCTAAGGGGAGATCCAGGTCCTGTGCCCTGGCGAGGACGTTGTTCCGAATTGCCTCCTCCGTGGCGCGCTGCGTTAGCCAAAAAGGCGTCTGATTCGTTATGTAGTCCTGGAGTTGGTAGTTGTCCACATAAACGGGAATGGTTTTTATACCGGTAAAGATCACTGCCGCGATGAAGCCGAGCCAGAGGATGGCTTTAAGGGTTATTCTTCCCGTCTCTGACAACCGCATGGTTTCCCCCGTAGCGGGCAAATCCCTCCTCTGTTATCCCCGGTCCAATGCCAGCAAACTAGAGATAACCTCATCCAGGTTAACATCCTGAATTTGCTTTGTCGAGCGCTGGAAAATCTCGGCCAACCCTTGCTCAAACTTGCGTTTGCCGATGGTCACGCGATAAGGTACCCCAATCAGGTCAGCGTCCTTGAACTTGACTCCCGGCCTTTCGGCGCGGTCGTCAAAGAGCACATCCAGGGAGTGCGCTAGCATTTCCTTATAAAGTTTTTCCGCAGCCTCACGCAATCGCGCATCGTCCATGTTGGCCGCCGTCAGGATGACGTCAAAGGGAGCGATGGATGCGGGCAGGAACATGCCATCGCGGTCGTGGTTCTGCTCCACCGCCGCGCTCAGGATTCGCTCCACGCCGATGCCGTAGGAACCCATCACCAGCGGAACCTCCCGGCCGTTTTCGTCGAGCACCGTGGCGTGCATCGCTTGAGAATAGCGGCGCCCCAGCTTGAAGATATGGCCCAACTCCACAGAAACACTGACCCGCATGGGCTTGCCGCACTTCGGGCAGAGATCGCCGGCGGTAATCACCCGCAAGTCGCGGTATTCGGCGGTAAAATCGCGCCCCGGCGTTACGTTCCGCAGGTGAGTATCATCCTGGTTGGCGCCGGCAATCATGCCCCGGCGGCCTTCCAGCGCCTTGTCAGCAAGGATCCTGACCCCTTTCAATCCCACCGGGCCGAGCGATCCCAGGTGCGCCCCCAGCAGCGCCCGGGCCTCTTCCGGGAGGGAAGGGCGGAAAGCGTCGGTGCCCAGCGTCGCGGCCAGCTTGGTTTCGCTCAGGGTGTGGTCCCCGCGCAGCAGGATCAAGATCGCCTGGCCGTCCACCACGTACACCAGCGTCTTGATCATCCGGTTGCCGGGCTCGCCGGCGAACTTTACCAGGTCGTCGATCGTTTTTTGCCCTGGCGTTGAGAAAGGCTCCGGCGCAGCATCGCCCGCAGGATCAGCCACGGGGGGCGCAATCCCTTCCGCCTTTTCCAGATTCGCCGCATAGCCGCATTCGCACAAAGCGATCAAATCCTCGCCCGCGTCTGTGGGTGCGGTGAATTCATGCGAATGGGTCCCACCCATCGTCCCCGAGTACGCTTCCACAATCACGTACTTCAGCCCGCAGCGGTCAAAAATGTGGCGATAGGCGTCGTAATGCTTGCGATAGCTCACGTCCAGCCCGGCGTCGTCGAGGTCGAACGAATACGAATCCTTCATCCAGAATTGCCGCAGGCGCAGCAAGCCTGACTTGGGGCGCGGCTCGTCGCGGAACTTTTCCTGAATCTGATACCACATCTGAGGAAGCTGCTTGTACGAGCGCAATTCCCCGCGCGCGATGTTGGTCATCTCCTCTTCGTGGGTTACGCCCAGAACCATTTCATGATCGTTCCGGTCCTTGAACTTGAAGATCGTCGGGCCGTAGGCGGCGTAACGGCCTGACTCTTTCCAGAGTTCCGCCGGGTTTAGAGCTGGCAAATAGAATTCCTGCGCCCCAATGGCATTCATCTCCTCGCGAATTATCCGGATGATCTTGAGCATGGATCTTTGCGCCAAGAGGAGATGCGCATAAACCCCCGCCGCCACCTGGCGGATGTATCCCGCCCGCAGCAACAGGCGGTGGCTGGGAACTTCTGCTTCCGCGGGATCTTCCCGCAAGGTGGGAATAAAGACCTGGCTCCAACGCATGATATCGACCTTTCGATTTGAGCTATCAGCTCTCAGCAGCCGGCTTGCAGCTCGGCGATCGGGCCGAGGGCTGATTTCGGACGGCCGCCGACGCTCGTGCAGAGTCCGTCATTGTTGAAGATACGGCCACAGATTGTCAAGGAACGCTGCGGGAGCGTGGTGGTGCTTCAGCCCCCCACTAGCTAACCTTTCAGCGGCACTGCGCATCCAATGTACGAGAGCAAAGTGCGTCGGCCGTTCGCCAGTCATCTTAAGAAACCACCCCACAATCCCGCCTTTCCATATCTATTAAAGACATAAGGAGCGAAGGTAAAACCTACTTAACATATGAAACTTCCTGCAAAACAGTTGCGTCTAAGTAAACGTGAAGGAAAACGGCAAGACCGGACGAAAGGAAACCGGGAAAGTGACGATGATTTGGGGTTGCAAAGAACCGGCAGAAGCCGAGCTAAAGACTCAGGGCAGATTATTCAGGAGGATAACAATGCGAAACAAACTTCCGCTTTTTGTTCTTTCCGTCGTGGTGGGGACAGGATTGTGCTGGGCAGCACCGCCTACCACTGACTCGCAGGCGACGGCGAGCATTCAATCCCGCCTCGACAAGGCAAAGGTGAATAAGCACGGCGAGGTTCAGGTGACGTACGCAGGAGGCGTCGCGACGCTCACCGGAACGGTGGATAATCTGGGGAGTAAACTCGATGCTGAGAAGGCTGCCCAGATGGTCCGGGGAGTGACCCGGGTTGTGGACAATATCCAGGTGCGAGCGGATGACGTCACCGCACAACAAATGTTGGAGCAGGCGCGGCACGAGATTCTGATGTACTACGCTTACGGGATTTTCGATAACGTGAACTTTGAAGCACATGACGGTACGCTTACGGTCAGCGGTCAAGTCACCCAGCCTTTCAAGAAGACGGATATGGGGAACATTCTTGAGCGCGTAAAGGGAGTGGCGGCATTCCAGAACAATTTGGAAGTGCTGCCTAATTCGATTGTTGATGACCGCCTGCGGCTGCAGGTGGCGCGGGCCATCTACGGGGATCCGTTCTTTATCCACTACGCCAACCAGGCGCTTCCCCCGATTCACATTATTGTGAAAAACGGGAACGTAACCCTGGAGGGCGTGGTGGCCTCGACCATGGACCGCACGAAGGCGGAGATGGCTGCCCTCGGGACCGGGCTCTCTTTCTCGGTCGTGGACCATCTCCAGGTAGAAAAGTCTTAACTCTCTGCTTGATCCATCCCCCCTAAAGCCCGTGCTGCGCAAGTTCAGCGCAGGCTTCCTCATTTATAAGGGACAGGAATGAGGGATTCCGACCAGACTGTCGATCCAGCAACTTCGGTAAGTGCAGATCGGTCTTTCCTCCTTGGGCCAATAACCACGGCTCTCCAGGCGATTCCGCCCCGCTCTCCGGATCCCTTCCTATTTTCGCATTCCCCAAAAAGGGCTTGACTTGGCTTCTTCTGTGTGTATTATTACACTCATATGGATATCGCACCGAAAGGCCCGCAAGCTGCCCGCCTCCGCCAGCAGAAGTTCCATCTACTGCGCCGCTTTCCCATTCCGCCTGACTTGTTGCCCGGCTCGCTTTCGCTTACTCATCGCCGTTGTGGTCAGCCGACCTGCCACTGCGCTCGGGACAAGCAGGGACACCCGGTGTGGTCTCTCACCTTATGGCCGGGGGCAAGAAGCGCGTGGAGCGCATCCCGGTGGAATGGGTCGAGGAGGTTCAGCACTTGGTCGAGGCGGGACGGGAGTTTAAAGAGGCGGTGGCCGAGGTTTTGGCCGCCAACGCTCAACTGCTATACATCCGCGCATAAATAAAGGGACATGATGGCTAGCAAAAAGGTAGCAGCCGGGGTCGGATCAGCTCCGGGTAGGATTGCATATCCTCGAAGACCCGGGTCAAAGTGGCGACCAA
>Ga0187876_1000585_pt1 | contig 36742 bp, 39 predicted proteins | sample June2016WEW_17_4_FD_133000 | JGI IMG/M metagenome (GOLD analysis project Ga0187876, IMG submission 133000) | Peatland microbial communities from SPRUCE experiment site at the Marcell Experimental Forest, Minnesota, USA - June2016WEW_17_40 | ecosystem: Environmental > Terrestrial > Soil >...
GACGGCATGACACCCGATCAAGCCTACTTCCCACCGCTGCCCCTCCGCTTGGCAGCCTAACCCCGGCAGAGACTCCACTTATCGAGGCGGAAAATCTGTTCAGACAACCGGGACCACCTCAGCACTACCAGGTAGCCGTTGCCATATCAGTGAATGGGGGATATGTGGTGCAACCCGTTCTGTTTTATGGTGTCGCTATGCAACTAAGTGACAATGCACGGAAGCTGCTTAAGCATTTTCAAAGTAATGACTTAGCTCATGGCGAATATCAATATCCTGCGACAATGCTATACGTATTTGATGGCAATGCAGAAGCGTGCGAAAAAGCTCAGCAGGAATTATCCGAATTGGGGCTACTAGATTTGGGCCCTGCGGCCCAGCAGTATCTCGCCAACCGCGTTCGGAGTGCCGCTCTTTCGCTCAAAGGAGACCGATACCTAGAAAAGAGCCTGTGTAAATGAGCCATCGCAAACGCCATCGCAAACCTGTGGAATCTCTGCTAAATAGCCTGTAGAATCTCCGCTAAATGGAAAGGCTCGCGGCGCCAGGATTGCCCGGCCTCTGTTGAATTAGGGAGGGAGGCGTTGCCCACCTTGAGCCGCTAGGCTCGGGGTGTCGAATCCGCACAGGAGAGCAACGCCATGACGACTATTACCGTGCCTTCATCGCTCGCGCTCGTGCCTGAAGCGGCTTGGCAAGCTGTGGACAGCTCATTCAAACGCTTTTGTCTGACCGCCGGGATCGGAGCCATTGAGCGAATGCTGTGCGAGGACGCAAAGCAACTTGCCGGCGCGCCGCATAGCCGTCGTGGAGGCCGTGTCGGCTACCGTTGGGGCAGAACCAAGGGAAAGATCGGGTTCCATGGCGGCAAGGTTGCCGTGCATCGCCCGCGGGTGCGCAGCCTCGACGGCCATGAAGTTGCGCTGCCGACCTGGACCGCGGCACAGGCCGAGGACTGGCTTGGCCGCTGAGCCATGAACCTTAATGCTGATCAACGCGTCGACGCGCAAGCTCAGGCGGGCTGTACGGCTTCCTGAGGGCGATCTGCCGGCCATCGCCGGGGACGGCACCTCGAAGTCGGCCGCCTCGCGCCGGTTCGTCGCGCTATCCGCCGAGCGGCTGGCCGCGTGGATGGCGTCTGACCTGTCGAAACTGGACCTCCTGGTCGTCCAGATCGACGGGCTGCACATCGGCTTGGTGCTGGTCGGCGCGCTCGGCGTCGATGGGAACGGCGACAAACATCCGCTCGGCTTGGTCGAAGGAGCGACCGAGAATACCGCTGTCGTGCAGGCGCTTATCGACAATTTGATCGCGCGCGGGCTCGACCCTACAGTCTGCCGGCTGTTCATCATCGACGGCGCCAAGGCGCTGAGCAAAGTCATTCGTCGCACCTCCGGAGCGAAAAATCAACGGTGCAGCGAATGGCAAAACGAGATATTATTATAAACTTGCCATGTTGTGTAGGTGTCATCTGATGGCGTCGAGTTCGGAAGAGGGAAAAGTTCTGGAAGCGGTCGTTGCAGGCATTCCGGAAATCGCACAGATAATCGCATTCATGCCCGTTGAAGATCGGGCGCGCGCCTTCGACACGGCGGAACGCAGCTACTTGCGAACGGCGAAGAATTTAGGCGGCGCGGAAGAGGTTGCTCAGAAATGGGTCTCGGCAGTCATGTTAGGTTTGCGAACAGCAGTGGAGGAGCGAGTGTTAGCAAACAGGAAGGCATTGAAAGCGTTGTACGAGGAATTGATCGGAGAACCCATCAAGGCAGGAGCCTTGGATATTTCAGCTGAACCCATCGAGACGGCCATTGAAGAGCTTGTTCACAAAACCTACGGTCACGATACCCAGCGGGATAGTTAGAGCAACGCAGTTGTTTCCGAAGCGGAAACTGGTGAGCAATACGCCAGCTTGGTTATCAATTGTTAGACATAGAGGTGTACTGGAGTAGCTCGCCATCGTGAGGAGGTGAATATGCCGCAGCACCTGTCCGTTTGGGTTATTGAGTTCATAAAACTCGTAGGAAGGCGACGGCGTTACCCTCTAGTGACACAGTGTCCCGTATGCCAGCAGATGGTTCGCCTCCATGTCAATAAAGCGGGTCGTCGCCATGTGTTCGCGCACGCGCGCGAGTTATACGAGGGGTCGCGTTTTTCCGTCCACTATGCCGCCAAGTTCAAGTGTGTCGGCTCAGGCAGTCGAAAGCTATTCGATCCCCGGCCGAACGAACGTCTACGCTTTAAGCTGCCGAATTCCCTGCTTGAAGAATAACGAGGGTCGCGGACTATTGAGCCGTAGACGAGGCCGCTGATGGGGCGCGTTCGATGTGCCGGGCTATGATTGAGTCCTGGAGGGCATCTAAAATCGACGGACGGTTTCCGGTTCATTGTTATCCCAGCAATCTGATACGCCCGATCACCGTTTGAGGCGCGTTACCTTCGCGCCAATTTGCCTCTTCCGAATACCGAAGCAGTTAGGCGCCTGCTAAATGGTGATGGTGCCCGATTTCGGTGTCACGCATGCGGCTTAAAAAGTTCTCCGTCCAATTCGTGCAGACGCCGTCAAGCTGAGGCTGCCCGGTGATTGATGCGCTTAATCTCAAAATGGCTGTGCGCAACTCGCAGAGTCCACCCGCAGACGACGCCATCGCGCAATACGACTGCAATCAAGCGCGAATCGTCACATTTGCGACGCATTCAAACCTAATTTAGTCCAAACATTTTTTCGACCATTGGTAGTTGGGGGCCTCTCATGACCGAAAGAGCCCGATTTATTCCAGTGGTCGCCATTTTGCTCATGGCGGTCGGAGGCGGAAGCTTGACGACCGGTCCCGCGCGCGCGGAAGAGAATTGCCTCTCCGCGCCGAACGCGCAGCCGCCGGAGGGCAGTCATTGGCATTATCGCACGGACCCAGTCAAACGAAGCAAGTGCTGGTATTTACGGACAGATGATCAAGCAATTCAAAAACAGGCGGTACAGGGACAGCCGGGACGAGCACCCCTGGAGCTTCGACCGTTTCAGGCGGCGCCGGCCGCGTCGGAAGACAGGCCGACGACAGCCAGCATTAAACATAATACCCAGGTAAGCCGCCAAACGGGTGCCGCCGAAGTGCCGTGGCGTGACCCACCAACACCCGCTGGTGCCGACAAAATGGCGTGGCCTGATCCACCAGCACCCACTCGAGCCGACAAAGTGGCATGGCCTGACCCAGCAGCACCCGCTAGCGCCGATAAAGTTGCGTGGCCTGACCCACCATCGCCTGCCGGGGACGTTACGCCGGAGGCCGTTGCGGAAAGTGCCCCAGAGGAGAAAGCGAAGCAGACGCAAGAGGTGCCCGCATCGGCTGCCAATTCTAACAAAAACGCACGGAATGACGCCGGAGTGGATAGGCAGGTCGCCGCGCCAACCCAGACGGCAGATCCTCAAAGCGAGATGCCCGTGGGTATGCTTTTGGCCCTTACAATCGGATTGTTAATTACGGGAATGATTGTGCGCCGGATCGTGAGAATGACATTTCTGCGACAGCGAGCGGTGCCCGCCGATCGGCGGGAACCGGTCTGGAGCGTCCCAAGCGAACGCGCGATCTCAAACGTCGCGGCGCAACACCGCGACCTCGCGCCCGGCTCGCTTGACAACGATCGTCTGGATGATGAAGTCAAGGAAGCGCTGCGGAAACTCTTACGAGTGCTCGACCAACAGGCGGTATAGGCCCATGGCGGTATAGGCCCATGGAGCTGCTACGGCAGCGCAGGTTGACCCAAAGTGAGTGATCTGGTGTGCCACTGCGCACCCCGGTCGCGGCAGCCGTACTGGTGCGTGCTAGGACAGGAAGCCTTTTAGCGCTGCACCCCGTGCTGACGTCGGGGGAGCCCATGACGCGAGCGGAACAAATTTCTGAACTTATCTTTTATCCTTGCACCTTCGCCGGAGCCTTCGACCATCAATTTGTCGTTTAATGCACGAATACTTCGTGCGCTTAGCCAGTGCGTATGAAGCCATTACAACGATGCTCGGCCGCCCAAAAGGTCAAGGGGAAAGGCAGCTCCAAGTAGAGGGTGGAACATGGTATTATGCCAAACGCCACAGGGCTCCCGCTAATGACAGCTCTGCTGAAGGGCTGCGTAGATATCGGTGCCGAGAACACGCGTCCCAGGGCCAATGGTCGTACCTGGATTTATTATGACGCTCGTCCTTCCATTTTCGATTTTGACTGGCCTTACTACGTTCCATTTGCCATTCGGCAATTTCTGGAATGAGCCACATGGAGCTTTGCCGGTGGTCTGTCCATACACGACGGTGGAGGCCAACGGGAAGGATGCGAGGACTGCCGGAATTAAGAGATACTTGATCATGAGATTTCTCGTTTTACATCAGGTGTTTGCAGTGGGTAGTGAGCTTCGTTGATTGCGGCGGGTAGCACGCACGATACTGAGCACCGGCCACCGGCGCAGGCGACTGTAACAGCACAAAATCACCATAACCGAAATGACAATTACAATCACGTTTGAGGTCCTAAATGCCGGGGCGCATCCGGCTGACCAACGATACCGTCATCACGCCGCAGCACATTGCCAGCGCGTCGACAATGAAATCGCTAAGGCGCGCATGCCGGCCCGGAATGAATAGTTGTATGATCTCGACGGAACCCGAGAAGATCACGAGCAGGATCGCGAGCAGACCACGCTTCCGGTCATAACCCAGACCAAATGCAAGTCCAGTGGTCAAATAAATCATAAAATGCTCGAGGTCATGGGGCGCACCGGTTTCAGGTCGCAGACCAGGAGGAACCACCGACAGAACGATGATGGCTGTCGCCAAGCTCCATGCAGCAATCCGAGCAGCTCTGTGCTTGATGGAGCCCAAACCGTCCAGCTGTTTTCGCGCATACTTCATCCCATCATATTACGACGTATTCGATTTGAAAGTAATGCATTCAATGTGGCAGGGATTGCTTCTGCGGCTCAGCTCGGAGGAATACGAGAGCAGACGGATCGATCTCACCGACCGTCTGTTCGATGAAACGCTTCCCGGGCGGTGAGGCCGCGTTGTAGGCTACGGCTATCGCGGACTTCTCATTTCGGGCAAGGAGAAGCCGTAGATCACGGGTGGCAAACTGGCGCAGTTCAATATCGGTTAAAACATCGGAATACGTCGCGATGCGCAACCGCAGTGGCACCAAGTCCGGCTCGCTTGGTCCAGTGTAATAGGACATTTTCAAAGCTTCCGTGGCGGTGAACCCCGGGGATGGATAACGAGCTGCCAGCCCAGCGAGCACTAACCAAGCGCCAAATTGGGTCGGCGCAAGATCGACGGCACGTTCCGAAATTGCACGTGCGCGCCCCAAGGTCGGCGTAATGTCTGCGGTCCAGCTGTCTCGCCTCTCGTCCAATATCAAATTCGTGTAAGTGAAGGCGCTGTCCGCCCACAGATCTCCGCGAATAACGCCGATCGATGCCGCCCAGATGGCAGCGTCACGCTTTTGCGCTGCGATGTCTGCGGCAGAAACGTCGGTCGGCAATCGATCAATGCTCGGCCGGGAAAACTCTGCGAGCAAAAGCCAGATGCATTGGATGAAGAGCAAGACCGCGAAGAGCAGCGTTATCAGGCGAAACGCAATGTGGGGCGACGGGTTCACGGGGTGATCGGGACAAAAAACCGGATGATATTCCTTGGAGTGCGGAAATCTAACAATTCTGAAAGATCGACGCAACAAATCATCGTAATGCCGAGCGATCAAGCGTTGTCATTGAAAACTCACCCCTTGCGTTCCAACACTACTAGGATTAGCCGTGCGTTGGACACTTTGGGCGCAGATCGCAATGGGCGTCGCCTGACGTTTGCACGGAGTATTCATTGATAGCAGCGGCAGCTCCCGGTCAAATCACGCGGTCGCTTTGGGGGCTTCATTCGCATAGCCTCTCGCCTTTAGCCACGCTTGGCAACCTTTGCCCGTAAGCCACTCCTTGGCGTCCGCTTCATCGCGAAACCCGCTGATATGTTCTTGCTGTCCGCTTGGGTGATAAGTGGCAACTATGTGCCATTCGCCAGGGCCAGCCCGGAGGGGCTGAGGGTCGAAGGTGACTTTCGTGCCGGAATCTCGCATCTCGCCTATGTGCCTCGACCGGCGGGGCGATTTGCCCCGTGGCAATATCCACGACCAGCTTAGCGGCTTGGGAGAAGTCCCTAGGGCGTTTCGGATGGCGAGCCACTGAAAATACCCCGTACCTTTAGCCATACGTCGGATTGAGTGCTTACCCAGATCGTAGCCAAGATATGGGCTTTAAAAGTAGTAATTCGCTCAAGCGTGCCATCGCCCCACTCGACCTCGACCGCCCATTCATCGCGATCAGTAAGTATCACGTGGAAGACAGGTTTTCCGCAATTATAGTCATTCCAACAGTATCATGGCCACCTGCGGCGTTCACAAGACCGGTAATGCCGCCTTATTCAAACTGACCCACCACCTGGAGGACAGCGGTCGCCACCCGACTTAGTCAGCGGATGACCCCTTCAGATGCGGCGCTGGCGGCAAACGAGGAGGGGAAGCTTCAGCATCTTGACGCGATGCGAACTCCAGCCAAACTCGAGCGAAATTGAGATACAGCAGACGTTCCTCTTTGGTCTGAGCCTCTCGTGCCGACCGGAGGCATTCGTCAGCCATCGTGCGATATTCGTCGGGTTTAGGCATAGCACACCGGCCAAGTCGCCACTGGCCAAAGCCGCCTCTCTGCCACTTGATCCAGAACCGCCACCACCACAAGCGCAACTTCAACTCAGTAGCGCCTGGCATTGACCACGGCCACGATCCGCGTAGGCTTCTCGCGTGGCCTCCCGTCCAAGGGAAGCTATAATTCCTGCCTTGATTGGCCCCAGTACCCCCTACTGGGGCTTTTTTTGTCGGCCTCGGACGCCGCAACAGCCCACAACAGACGCCCTTCCGCGGCTCAACCAAGCCCCGCTGGGGGTTCAAACCCTCCAAAATCCGTACGTGCCGAGGCGTGGTAAAGTGCAGCCATCGCTGCCCATATGATATGACCACTTCACTGGCAGCCGTTAAAAACTAAACGTCGCGCCGACCGCCGCTGGGAGTGTAGGCCGGTGCGGCGCTCGACCGTCGGTCCAAACCCGATCTGCGGTCAATTGTTGACCGCCTTTCGCCCACCACCCGCTTTTCCTCTTCGGTACGCGTGTCAACGGCGCGCCGCCGATCTTTGCCTGAACGTCGTCCGACGTTCGACCGCCGTTCATCAATCGCCATAGCTGTATCTCCTAAACTTTATCGAGCATGCTCCCGGTTTGATGAACAGCGCGTAAAAAGACCGTCACTCGCGCGCGAGCTGCAAATCCGCTCGACCCTCCCTCATCCAAAATTCATGACATGTTTGGCACTTGTTTTGAGCAAAAATTCACACCTGTGCTATACTGTAAACGCCATTCACAGAGACTTTTTCTGTTCGCCTCGACCGCTCAGCAAAAGCTAGGCTTCTAATACTCGCCAAGAGCACCGGTCGCAGCAGAGCATTCCTTGCCGCCGAAGCGGTTTCGGCCTTTCTCGACATAACGAGTGGTAGGGTCGCTGGCATAAACAGGGCCCTCACCTCGCTCGATCGGGGCAAAGGCCACCGCTGATGCGCGCGTCAGCGAATGGATCGCTTCCTGGGAGACGCGGAAGGAGCTTCGATCTCCTCGGGGCGTATGACGCTCCTTTCGTACCACCTACAGACAAGGCGGTTTCGAGAAAAAGGCGATTCGAGGGTCGTGCCGCGAAACAAAGGCCTAGCTTGCGAGGTGGCAAACGGGCAGGTCAATTGCCCGGTATCGACCCGGATCGCAAAGTCTAGGCCACCATCAACTCTGCCATTGCTACTGGCAATGACAAGAGTTTCCGGCCTTTGGCATCGCGAACCTCAACTGACCAACCGTCCCATTCGCCACTCAGACGGTGCTTTAAATACAGGGCAATCACTTCCGCATACTGGCAAGCCCCCTTGGGGTTTAGAAACTCATCACCCTCGTAATCGTACAGCGATTGGCCTTGGGCCGTGAAATCGAAGAAATAGCGTGTCATGCCTGCACCCGGCGCGAACGGTTCGCTGGGAGGCCTCTATCAAACATCCGCTGCGGTTGATTTAAGTTAGTCGATAAAAGTATATTGTTTTCCGACAGCAATGGCGTATGCAACGTTTCTGGCAAGAGCCTCGAGCCGTCAGATAAAATGCCTTTCGGCACCCTCCAACATCAGACAGGTCAACTGTCCGGTCGCGTAGGCTCCGGTGTCGATGTTGATCCGGTTGGGACGAATTTCAGGTTCCGGCACCGGGGTGTGGCCGTGAACAACGATTTTACTGAAGTCGGCTTCACAGAGAAGAAAATCCTCGCGTATCCATAACAGGTGCTTCTCGTGCTGCTCTGCAAGCGGAATGCCTGGTTGCACCCCAGCGTGGACGAAAAAATAATCTCCACAAGTGAATGATTGTCTCAGACCGCCGAGGAATAACCGGTGACTTAAGGGCAAAACCTGACTGAAGGTTGTGGCCAGCCTCGCCTGCTCAGCCGGATCCATGTTTACCGACGGTACAAGCCCGTAGGACAGCAGGGTCTCGAGACCGCCATAGTGGCGCCATTCACTGAGGATGGCGGGATTGTTCAGGAAGCCCTTGACAAATGTCTCGTGGTTTCCTTCTAGGCATACTGTCTCGCGTTCCCGGCTGCGTGCGATTAGGCGGTCAAGCACCTCCCGCGACGCGGGTCCGCGGTCGATGTAGTCGCCGAGAAAGATTTCCACCGGCCGGAACGCTGGATGAGCGGATTGATGCGCATCGATGCGTGATAGGACCTGGTCGAGAAGGTCGGCGCAGCCGTGTACGTCGCCGATCGCGTAGATGCGTAGGCCCTCCGGTACTTTTGGTCGTTTGGCCGGCGAATACGGGCGCATCCTAACACCGAATTTTAATTCTGGCACGTTCGCGCTGACGGATTGTTAATATTCTGACAGTTATTGCGCACCGCGGCATTCTGAATAAACCGTCCCAGCAACAGCGAAATCATACGCTTGCTCTCTGAGCACGAATGCATACAGGCCAACCGGCGAGGCAAACTCTGCTCAATTTCCGTCAAGTCGCGGATCTATCGCCACAATCTGCGTATTGATAGAACTAACGCGGCCAAATTATGAATTCAATCCGTCACTTCGTCGGTTCCTCCTAACAATCCGTTCCTGTGATTTCCCCTTCCTACCGCGCTTCGCTTTCCACCACATGACCTAATAGGGGGCGTCGAACTGCTCCGCTAGCTGAGCCGGCGTTCGGTCGCCCTTGCTTGGCGACAAACACTGCCTTGAAAAACCTGATCGGTGTCGGGGCGCCGTTAGGCGCACGCTGTAGGACATGTAATATATATAATCCAATACAGCCCACATACGGGGATTGCCGCTCTCGGGCGGGTCTAGCGTAGGAAGGGATAAGATTGCGGTGTGCGACTTTTGCTTTGCGCGAGTCCAAGACCGAGCACGACGGCAGCGATCAAACTGGTCGCTATTCCTAACAAACCAGCATTTGTGAAGGCCAAGAGCAGCAGTGTGATGAGGCAGCTTCCTGCCATTGCCGAATAGAATGAATCGCGCCCGCGCCGCAACGAGGCTCGCAACAGAATGAAGATCGCGGCCGCTGTCGCGACCACGATCATAAAGAGCATTGGCTTTCCTAGCTCGACCGCGACGGCCGCGGCCGTGGTAGGAGCCACGGGACCAGGTGGCGGATCATCCATCTCTCGATAGATCGGCGCGACAGCCGCGAACGTGCCGGCTCCAGTGCCAACGACTGGCGCATCCGCGAGGACCCGTTCGCTCAAGGCCATCAGCGAAGCGGAGGATGCTGGTGCGAAGGCGACAGGCAGGCTTCTACCGTCCTCTGGCGGGTGGTATGCTAAAATGAGAAGGGTGACGCCCAAAGCCGACGCCCCCATCGCCGCGGAGCTCCATGGTCCGCGCGCGAAGCGACGGATGACCAAGACGCACGCGAGAGCCGCGAGGCCGCATCCGGATGCGAAAATAGTCCAATACGTCCCGCTGGAGATCAACGCCGCAACGCAAATCACCAGCGCGGCGGCGCTTGCTGCGCTCGTCCGCAGCAAAGTTGGCGCTGATCGCTGCAGACTTGAGGGACGGGTCTCGTAGCGCTCGATCGCGCGGATCAAGGCCGCGCTGGCAAAAATTGCTCCCATCGCCGTGCAGTTTATGGCTTGCGCTCGCGTGAATGCGCCGAATACAACGCCGGGAAAGAAGACATCCTGCGCTAGCATCCCCAACCCAATCGTCGCACCCGCGCCGGTAAGCGCAAACAAAAGCCATTTAGCAGACAGCCGATCCACCGCAACGGCAGCGGATAACAATGCTACAGCGGCCATGGAAAGATACTTGCCGAACGCGATGACGCTTTGGCCCACATCGACGCTGATTGCACCCGCAACCGCGTATCCGAGGGCTTGCTCCGCGCTAGTCCAAATCGGATGGGCGAGTATTCTGAGCGGAAGTAGCTGAATCAGCACCAACAGTGCCGGAACTGCCGCAATGGCAGCCGGCGCAAGAATGAGGGACACGAGAAACCCGGCTTCACCGGGCCGCAAGCTTTGGGCAATGATGACCAACGCTGACGCAACGATCAATGCCACGAGACCCTGTATGATCAGCCCGTCCGCCACCAGGATGACGGGCGAAGCGCATATCAGCGCGACAAGGATGAAGCGGGCTGTCGACACTTTGGAGTCTGATCGCGATAGGTACCGACTGGACCTTGCACGGGACCCGCCGTTCACACAAGCGGGTAGTGCGATACAATTTCTGTGGACGAGGCCCCGCGGTGTAATCGCGCAGCAGGACGGACGCTCCGGCACCAGCAAACGACCTTCGGGGACGCCAGTTAGCAACTAATCTAATTGCCAGGCCCAACGGCGTAGCCTAGCTTACTCATTGCTATGATAGATGGCGTAGGACGCTCTATCGAGGAGATTCGTCGATGTCGAAGCGAATAGCAGCTACACTTGTCGTGGGAATGTTAACCACCGCTGGCGTGTCGGCGACCCTTCCCGCTTATGCCGCCGATTTGCGGTGTCTGCCACGGGCCGTTCACGCGCGGTGTGGCTCTTGTGGCTGTCTTCACGTAAGCTACGTTTACCATAGGGAATTGATATCAACGTACGGCAGCGCCTTCGATCCGCGCAATTTTGATCAGACCCAGGCATACTACTATTTCGGGGGGGTGCGGGCCTACCCCCGATACTGGGTCGATGCCGATCCGGTGCAATAAGCGGGGAGAGCTCAAAGAGCGCCAGCTTATGCTAGCGGGCCGATTGAGCCTGCAGCGAGGCCTTGCGCGTGCGTCCGATACGGGCCAGAGCAATGCTGTATCGCGTCACGGTGCCGCAGAGATATCCGATCTGCAGGCAGGTCGAAGCAAGCACAGCCGCGATCAGGATGGCGGAGATGCTATCGCTGCGGGCGCTGCCAGCCGCGAGGATGACTATCCAAGCCAACCCGATAGCCGGAATGAGAATGAGGACTTTGAACCTCATCCCGAGTACGGCACCGATCAGAAATGCCAAGAAAATGGGCGCTGACAACGGCGTGGCTCCTCGACGGGCCAATGCTGCGACGCCACCCGTAAACAACTCACTAACGAATCATCCGCTTCAATATGCCCCTCCGGAGGCGGCGGGATTGGGGCGGGCCAAGTAAGGCGTGCCCGCTGTCTCTTTCTTTGACCTTCACGCACCTCCGGTCGCGCTTGCCCGCCCGCGACGTTTGGCCGGCGCGGCGACGGTCCTCCCTGGCTGATTTGGCGTCTGGTGGTCCTGTGATCTCCGCCTTTGGCCCGCTCCGCAGCCGAGCCCCTAAGCGGGCGGCGCCGCCAAGTCCAACTTGGGAAGTGTGGCCAATTGAACACACAGGGCTGGAAAGTATGTCCGGCAAAGGCGGAAATCAGTGGATCATGGTTACCGGCAAGCATCGTTGGGTATAGGCTCTGTGCCTGAGATTCGGGGTTTTGAGGGGCATGAGGGGATTGCGCCGCCTTTTCGCTGTGCTGGCGGTGATAGGCAGCGCGAGCCTGACCGCCGGCTGCGGTTCCTTGCTCATACCCGCTGCTGGGCCGAACTCGCTTGTCATCAGGTCAGGCGAGCCGTGGCATGGCCCGCCGTACGGCCTTGTCAAGCTCACGCCCGATGTAATCAACATCCTGGACGAGTACGGTGCGCGCACCCTGTCGGCGGCATTTGGCGACCATCGTCCGCCGCCGGAGATCAAATTCGGAATCGGCGATATAGTCAGCGTCACCATCTTCGAAGCCGCGGCTGGTGGCCTATACATCCCGGCGGAGGCCGGCGTGCGGCCCGGCAATTTTGTGACGCTACCGAATCAGCCGGTCGACACCAAGGGATTCCTCACTGTTCCGTATGCGGGCCACGTCCCCACCGCTGGCAAGACGCCCGAGGAAGTGGAGAAGGAGATTGTCGACCGGATCAAGGATCGAGCGATTGAGCCGCAGGTCGAGGTGGCGCTGGTGACCCAGAACAGCTCGCTGGTCAGCGTGCTCGGCGAAGTGAATCCCGCATCGGCATTCACGCCCTCAGGCCGCATCGCGGCGCAGCCGGGGGGCGAACGCCTACTTGACATGATCACCCGGGCTGGCGGGCTCAAGGATCAGGGACAAGATACGTGGGTGGTAGTCGTGCGCAATGGCCGCCGGGCCTCAGTCCCGTTCGGTGCGATCATTTATGAGCCAGGCAACAACATCTGGATCTGGCCGCACGACACGATCTATCTCTACCAGGAACCGCAGACCTACCTGGCCTTTGGCGCCTCGGGTGCGCAGGGCCAGTTCAAGTTCAGTGCGGGAGCCACGTCGTCCGCTTGGCGTATGACGCTTGCCGAGGGGGTCGCGGCCGCCGGCGGGCTGATCGATGTTCAAGCTGATCCTGGTTCGGTGTTCCTCTATCGACGTGAGCCGCGCGAGCTTGCCGAGAAGCTCGGGGTTGACTGCTCGAAGATGAACGGCCCAACGGTGCCGGTTATTTATTCTGTGAGCCTTGCCGATCCGGCTGGCTATTTCCTCGCCACTCGGGTGCAGATGCACAACAAGGATGTCATTTTCGCCGCCAACGCACAATCGGTCGAAATCACGAAGTTCGCGGAATTCCTCAACACGCTACTCACCGTCGGCGTGAACGTCACAACAATTGGCAACAACATCGAGACGTGGCGCATCACAAGCCAGGCTCCCTAATGCGATTGGGCCACGCACCCGCGCTTGGCTCGCAACTCATATTTTGCATCTGGTTTTGCCAAACGGCAAGCGCTGCGAGCGACTGTGGTGTGCGCAATCATTGGCTGTTCTCGCAACTGCCGGCGGATAACCACCAGACCATTGGCATTCACGCCGTGAACCTGAAAAATCGATCGTGTCCCGGCGAGTGGTGTAACAACGGCGCAGCCGTGGTGATTTCCGGCAGGGCCGGGCTGATCAAGCTGTCGCCACGGCGGGCAGCTTGACGATGGGATCATCGCTCAACGGGGCGATTGTTTCCAGGCTCATGTAGCGGCCGCGCTGCACCGCCCATTCGTCGTTCTGTTCCAGCAGCAAGGCGCCGATGAGCCGTGGGATCGCATCCTCGTTCGGGAAGATGCCGACGACATCGGTGCGCCGCTTGATCTCGCCGCTGAGGCGTTCAAGCGGATTGATGGAGTGGATCTTCGGCCGATGATCTTTGGGGAAGGTCATGAAGGCGAGCACGTCGGCCTCTGCTTCGTCCATGATCCCGGCGAGCTTCGGCACTTTAGGACGTAACTGATCGGCGACCGCTCGCCATTGCTTGCTGGCGGCGTCGGCGTCGTCCTGGACGAAGGCGGTACCGATGAAGGCAGCGACAACGCGGCGGCCCTGGCGCCCGGCGTGGGCAAGCACATTGCGCATGAAGTGAACCTGACAGCGTTGCCACGTGGCATGCAGTACTTTGGCGATCGCGGCCTTGATGCCTTCATGGGCATCGGAGATCACCAGCTTGACGCCGCGAAGGCCACGGCGGGCGAGCTTGCGTAAGAACTCGGTCCAGAAGGGCTCAGCTTCGGAAGGTCCGATATCCATGCCAAGCACTTCGCGGCGGCCATCGCTATTGACCGCGACCGCAACGATCACCGCTACCGACACGATGCGCCCGCTCTGGCGCACCTTCAGGTAGGTGGCGTCGATCCACAGATAGGGCCAATCGCCTTCGATCGGCCGGCTCAGAAAGGCTTTGACCTTCTCGTCGCTCTCTTCGTACAGCCGGCTGACCTGGCTCTTGGAGATGCCGGTCGTGCCCATGGCCTTCACCAGATCGTCAACCGAGCGGGTCGAAACGCCATGCACGTAGGCTTCCTGCACGACGGCAGCGAACGCCTTCTCGGCCAGCCGGCGCGGCTCCAAGAAGGCCGGGAAGTAGCTGCCTTTGCGCAGCTTGGGAATGCGCAGCTCGACCGTGCCGGCGCGCGTCTCCCACGCCCGGTCGCGATAGCCGTTGCGCTGGTTGATCCGATCCGGACTGCGCTCCCCATGGGCGGCGCCGGTCAGTCCCTAGACCTCCAGCTCCATCAGGCGCTGGGCGGTGAAGCCGATCATCTCCCGTAACAGATCAACAGATCGGCGTCGGAGCTCTTTTCCAAAAGCGTGCGAAGGTTCATGATCTCGGCGGTCATCGGTGGTTCCTCGAATCAGGTTGTGTGTCGCAACCCGACCTTACCGACGATCCGCCGAGTTACACCACCACTCGGGACGTGACCGAAAAATCGACTTAGCAATGTCGAGACCCAATCGTCGAAACCGTTTGCACAGGTCGATCCTCCGAATCGTGGGAGCCTTAAACAGCGCCCACATCTTTGGCACTCTCGTGCCGGTGGAGGAGCGGTCCACGGCATCATCAAGGGACTGCCGCACTGCAACAAATTTGCAGAAACTCACCAAGCAACGCAGGCTCATCCGCGGCGCCGAGCGATCCCAGGCAGCCACGGCTTGAAGATGATTGGGGCTAATCGCTAATCTATGTGCGCAAGAGCCGTTGCATAAAAATCACACACGCACCGACCAACGCGCCCAGGATGCCCCATCGAAGACGGCTCCCGATAGTCCAATAATCCACTGTTTCAGAGTGAAAGCCATCGTACATAAACCCGACAAGAAGCCCCAGAACAATTCCAAGCACTACCCCCAATAGAAGCGCAACCTGATGCTTAAGCCGAACCTCTCTCGCTTTGGGAATCATCCCGATCTTGAATCATGACTCACCTGCGAAGAAAAAGTGGGTACTAGGTCGATGTCCGTTATGCAGCGCATCTCGGACTCGACGCGGACGTCGCGCCTGTCCGAAAATCACCGAAAGGCCGATCTCGCTCGCGGTTCGTTCTGAGTGGTAGCCCAATCTACGCGTGCAAGAGTTGCCGCGTATAAATGATGGCGCCGCCGACGAACGCGCCAAAAACGCCCCATCGCAAGGCACTTCCGGTCCCGAGCCAGAGCATTATCCCGGTCGCTGTTCTATTATGGAAGGAAGCGTCACCTTCCGTAGGTGCCAATGCCACGTGGATGCCATCGTACATAAACCCACCAGCTAGCCCTATAACAATTCCAATAACAACCCCGAGAAGGAGAGCCACCTGGTGCTCCGGGCGCCAATTCAGCGGATTCATGATGTCCAGCCCTTCCCCATTGTGAGTTCTTTCAGTGCCGCAGATGCCGACCTAACTGCCAGCGTAATTTAACCAGCATTCCCAGAAGACGCGGGTGCCAAGAATGCTCGCACACGGGCGCGTTGCTGACAACAGGTCATTGAGCATCCGGTTAATGTCGCTTCAGGTCAGTCATACGATCTTGCCATATCGCGGTAGATCTGTTTAGCGGGCAATCTCGGATACGGGGCGCGGGGGGCGCAAGCGACCGCCCGTACCGTGACGAAACGCGGCGCACGACGGTCAACTTCGCCAAGCTGCCCGTTCTTCTTGAAGAAATAACGGGGCAGCGCCGGGCCGCCCGGCGTTATATGAGGTCCAGGTCGATCTCAAGCGCAAGCCTTCAAAGGGCGCGGCCCAAACCAAAATATCCAGCACCTCACGGACTTGACCGATGCTGACTTTTCGAGCCTAGCAACGGTGCAGCGATCGAACGCAAAATCATTATTTAGTTTCAGATAGTTGCCTGCGCGCCGCGTGGTCTGGCCGTGATGCCAAGATGAGTCAGCATCTCAGAGAATTGGTATAACGCTACGACTTAGATTGTAGGTCTGATCGAAAGCACTGAATAGGACAGCAACTTTGACCTAATCGAAACGGTGGTCGGCGGCTGCCTTTTCAGAGTGGATCGCGCTGCGTCCGGTAATGGAATGGTCCGGCCGTGCTCCTGCCCTGCCAGCGATCGATGCTGGCAAGGGGCACGACGGCATCCTTCGGCGACGGCAACACAACACGGCCGGTGATGACGGATGTAATCGCGCTTCTCGGCCGTGGTGCGTTTTTGAGCGCCTCCTTTAGAAACTCGATTTCGAGTGCCTGCCTCCCGGCCATGCGCTCGAGTGCCGTGCTCCTCGCCTCGTATTCCTGAAGAAGGTCGGTTGCTCGGGCATCTTCGTCGAACGCCGCCTGTCTCGAGCTTCTTGACCCAGATTCGGATCAGGTTTCGCGAAACGTCGCGGCGCTGGGAGAGACCGTGCAGCGCTTCGCCTGCAGTGAATTCCTGGGCGACCTGCCGTTTAAAATTCGATGCTATGGGAACGGTGCTTGGCCTGGCTCTTATCCTCTGAGAACCCGTCAGTCCCGTCAATTCCAAACCTGCAAGATGTCCATCGCTAGGGGCGCAGTCCGTGAATGACTAGTGGTGCAAGACCATTCACACAAGCGAGAAGCAAGAGCCAAGCCCTCAACGAGCGACTGCTGCGTCAGCCTCCTTGCCACCACCACTTTAGGAGCTTTAAGAAGGGACCTCCGCGCGAAGCTGTTCCAAGCTGAGGTATCATTGGAGCAATATAACACGTTCTCGGCCGCTGAGATCATTCGGTGTAGCCGTAACGAGAGTAGTACTCGTTATTATAGTAGCCGCTGCGACTGCTGTCGTAGCGAGCGAGCCGCTTGAGATCGGCCTTGTTCAGAACGACTCCAACGAGCTTGTCGTAGATGCCTCTTGCAGTATTGAGAGCATGCTCCGCAACGCCGATCTGTGTTTTTCCCCATTCTACGACAAATACGTAGCAATCGACAAGATGAGTGGTCGCGCGAGCATCGACTACAGGAGCAAGTGGTGAGAGATCAACGATCACGTAATCGTAGCGTTCACGAAGCTGGGCAAAAAGATGCTTCGTTGCATCAGAGGCGAGGATTTCACTGGTGTGTACGAAACGCGACTTTATGCCCGACGGCAGAAACGAAAGATTGCTAGCTGGATCAGACCAGATGACCTCATCGAGACCGACAGTACCAGTGACTACATCCAGAAGTCCCTGGGTCTTATTCGGCACGAGCTCTTGGCTAAGCGTGGGCTTGCGCAAGTCGCAGTCGACCAAGATCACGCGGGCGCCGCCATGAGCGCTCTGTTGTGCCAGTGACGCCGCAATTGTGGATTTGCCCTCATTGGGTACCGATGACGTTATTCCAATTACCCTGCTGGACTTGGTTGCGCAGCCAAGGTCGGCGCCTAGCTTAACAGCGCGTATCGACTCGGCGAAGATAGAGAGCGGTGCATCAATTACGTGCCGAGGCAAACCCGCACTTGGTGCAATTATTCTCGAGCCGGTAGGAACTACAGCCGCTTTTGTAACCCGAGGTGCAGCCTTAGTGTCAACCTGAGCCCTCGGAACAATTCTCGAGCCGGCAGGAACCGCTTTTGTAACCCGAGGTGCAGCCATAGTGTCGACCTGAGCCCTCGGAACAATGGCTATGCACTCCACTTTTAGCTCGGCCTCTACCTGTTTGCTTGTCCGGAACACCCGGTCCGAAAGTTCTCGTAAGACCGCTAGTCCGACGCCGGCGACTAAACCACCCATGATGCCTAACATGAGGACCACAGACCCCTTAGGATAAGTCTTTTGCAACGGAGGCGAGGCCCGTGTAATAACGCGGGCTTCTGCGTAAGGAAACGATTGCGCCTGCACAGAGTCGGTGTAGCGTTGCTGAAAATTGTCATAAAGCATCCGATAACTTTGCGCCGCACTTTCAAGTTGACGTAATTCAATTTGCGCCTTGTTCGTCGTCTGTGAGCCAGAAACCGCCGCCGCCAAGCTTTCTTGAAGAGAATCCTCGCGTGCCTTCGCGATATCGTAGTCACTCTTGCTGGCCCCGGCGATTCGCTTCAATTCCTCGAAAATGCTGTGGCCAAGTTCCTGCATCTGGTTGCGGATGTTGACCACCGCTAAATGATTAGGCCCCAACCGACGTGAAAAAAGTGCCTCACGCTGCGCGAGGTCCAGATATTGCGAACGGAGCTTAGTGATAACCTCGCTGCGCAACGCGTCTGCCACGGTTGCCACGTCCGTAGCTGCGGGGTCGAGATCGCCGCGGTTAATGACTTGCAAGATCCGATCGAGCCGCGCCTGCGCCTCCACGCGGTCGGCACGGGCCTTTGCTAGAGCGCCGTTAAGTTCAGTTAGCTGTTGTTCATTTATGAGGTGACCACCGGTATCAACAATGTTATGTTTGGTTTTGTATTCGACAACGGCGCGCTCGGCAGCCGAAGCTTGGGCCCGCAGGTCATTTAGCCGATCTTGCAACCATGCTGTCGTCTGTCCGATGGTCTGGTATTTGGCCTCCAGCTGATCAACAATAAACCCGTCTGCCGCTGCATTAGCGATCTGCGCGGCGCGGCCGGGATTGGTTGATAGGAAAGCGATCTCGATTACGTACGACATGCCTACTCGGCTGGCCATGAATCTTTTCTCAAATGTGTTGACAACACGCAGCGTGACGTCAGGTACTACCTTGTTCGACTCAAACGGGTGTAATATCCGATGTGCAAGCTGAAATGGCAGGCTTATTACACGGCCGATCACCCCGGCATCACCGACGAACTCGGGGTCTCGGGTGAGACCTAGTTTGCTAATGATTGACAGAGCGAAATTCTCGGACCTCAGGACCTCGATCTGGCTATCCATCATCGCCGCATCAGCCGGACCCTCGAGGATCGACTGCTTAAAAACCTGTTCCTTACTAGTGTCGATGATTATTCGCGTCACACCTTTGTACACCGGCGGCGTCACGTAAAGGTAGACAACAGCGAGGCCGATCGCGAGCAGTACAAGCGACAGAATGACGAGGAGCTGCCGCCGAACAAATCCAAGCGCCGTAAAAAAAAGCTCCGCGAAGGACGGACCATCCGCTGGCGCACCCTCGCCAACTTCAACTGACGGCGACTGATAGGTCTGAAGCATGGGTGTCCAACGAGTTCGGAAGATCTGCAGACTTCCCTATCCTGAGATGGCAGACGAGGGAAAGTACAGAAAGTCCAATTTTCGTAGCCTGGGTAGCAAGCGACGATACCACGGACGAGCTAATACGCACCAGAACCCGGTGCAAGCATTGGTGCCTGTCCGCAGGTAATTGGCCCAAGGCACGCCCAGAAGACGCTCTGGTCATTCGGCATGGGCCTAACGCCGGTAGTGAACAGCCACCGACGAGAAACCAGCCTAGCGGCAAATGCCACTGCTCCGGCGGCTAGTGTTCCACTCAGTTCAAATGTACCGTCAGGCGCTACCGGCTGTCCAGTCCCCGGCCAGTTATGGTTAGCACCGTGGGAGCTAGTGGTCTACCGATCCTTGGTAAGTCTAGCCGAACGCTCACAAATGGAAATCTCTTGGGAAATCAGCCCTCTCGCACCCGCCATTTAGCGCTGCTCGGGCGGGCAGTTCTTAATTAACCTTTCCGGGGTTTCCGGGGCGCTACTCTAGGCCGAGCGGCTGTTGCGCAATCTCGCCCGCCGGCTCGACCAGGAGGCGCCCGGCGTTGCGGGCAGCATTGTCGAAGGTCTCGACGGTGGACACGAGCCGGATTGGCCCCCTTGCACCATCCGCTCACCTGTCACCGGCGCCGCACGCGCCAACATCACTGCCAGGAGTGCGGTCAGATAGCAGGCTCCACTTATTGCGAGCACCGCCGTAAATCCAAATGCCATTCCGAGGATCGACGCCCCAATGGAACCCACCACGGTAAAGAAGCCGTTCACTCCCCATGCCCAGGGAACAAAAGTCGGCGCTTCGATGGCGACAATGCGCAAACCGCTCGGGAACGGCATACCAAGAACGAGCCCAAGAGGCGCCAGCATCGCTACCACGATAGCAATTCGCAGCGGCAGCGGAAGCCCCAACGCCGATGTGAGGATCCATGGCGACCCAATGGCAGTCAGCAGAAGCACAAGGAGAATTGCCGGAATGATCCACATAAGCGACAAACGAGGATCTTCACGGAAGCGCCCGACAACCCAAGACCCGACACCAGTAAACCCAAGCAGGCCCGCCAGTACCACTGCAAATGTATATACCGGTTCGCCGAGAAACAGCAGGAAGCGCTGAATTAACACGATTTCAATCATGATGAAACCTAGTCCTAACCCGGCAAAATAGACAAGGAACGTCCACGGTCGCGAAATTTGCAGTCCGTGTTGCGCCAAGCGGTGGAGAGGGAATATAATGAGGACAGAAGCAATTGCACCTGACTGAATCAACATCACGATCAGCATTACCTCTGCGACCGGCTGACCCACGGGACTGCCCGAGACGCCTGAGTGAAAGATATGGTAAAAGTCGACGGGCCTTAGCCCTCCCCATCTGAGGATCTGATTGAAGAATGGGCGGTCATCGGTTGCCGGCCTGAACTCCTCTCGATGGGCCGCGTAAAACACGCTGAGACTTGGCGCGGCCAAAACTTCTCCGAGAATAGGCGACCAGAACTTCCCAATCATTCCGATCACCGGTCCGGGCGCGCCGAGCGGCGAATAGTAGATCTGAGGCGACCGTCCATACCACCGTTCGGGGTGACCGACGCCGAGACGTGTCATCACCATTTGCAGCTCATCCGCCGTGAATGGGGATTTCTTGAACAGCAAGCCTTCGTTAAATAACTGGTGTCCGTACGGTGCCAGAGGCCCCTCGAATGCTAACAGATGAGTTGCAGGATTTCCGAGATTGCGCTCCTCGAACACTTCTCGAGCGGTGGCGAACAGTTTCACGATTTGATCTAACCCTCGGGTCACTAGAATAACCCCGTCGGGTGTCAGATGATCGAGGTAGTCGGCGAAGGCCTCGCGGGTAAACATGTAACTCTCAGAGAGGGCCATGGCGCCCGAGGTGACGGCAGCCGCAGTCATCGTCTGGATCGAGATGATGACATCGTATTTTTCTTTCGAACGCCGCAGGAAATTACGTCCCTCCTCGGTAACGAGTTTGACTTCGGGTTGTTCAAATAGCCCTCCCCACTGAGCGCGCATCTCTCGCGTCACAATATCATTGATGATCGGATTGATCTCGACAGCGGTAATCGACTGAGCGTCAAAATCGAGAGCTTCCAGCACCTCACGGCCGCTCCCAGAGCCGAGTATCAAAACCTTTGGGTGCATCTTCCCCACATAGGCAATTCCGGTGGGACGATAATCAGGGCGCGTGAGATAGTTGCGCGCGCCGCCGCTGAGATCACCAATTCCCGTGCCGGCTGCGCCTCCGTCGATCATGATGCTGAACCCAGCATCCGGCCATCCGTTCTCTGGCGCTGCTGGCAGACCATAGACATCGACGCGCGAGAATGTGTTCCACGCTGTATAAAGAGGAGCGCGGTTCTTCGGCTGCAATGGATGATGCTTGGCCAAGGTTACCGAGATCGGGATCAATCGATTCGCCGCGGGCGCGAACGGAACGGCAATGATAGCCAGCACTGCCCCGGCGACTGCTAACCCACGCGCTTCGGTAAAGCCGAAGACTGAGGCGGCAAGAAAGCCAAGCGCTGCTGCAACCACAATAGAGCCAGAACCGCCAAATACCGGCATGACAACTGCAATCGCAGCACAGCCGACGCCCGCACCGAGCAGATCAGCTGCGTAAAGCCGGTCTGCGCGGTCTCTGCCGCGGAACAAAAGAAGCCCGATCGCCAGCCCAGAGCAGAAGAATGGTGCAGCAACTACCACATAATAAAGTGGCATGAAAAGGAGTTGCCTGTGATCCGTAAGCAGTTCGAACGGATCAAACGGAATCTGCTGCATTAGCCAGTAGCTGACGAAAGCGACCACGCCGAACCCAATCGATAGCGCAGCCAGCGCGTGGTCCATCGACGCTCTCTCGCGTAGCCATGTCCAGAGCGTTAGAACGACACCGGAGGTGCCGAAGCCGAGCAGCGCCATGGAAATGACTAGAAAACCAAAGTGGTACCAATTGGCGACCGCCAGAACGCGGGTAAGCGCGAGTTCGAGTAGCAGCGTCGCTAAAGAAAGACAAAAGATGCCCCAGTAATGTCTTCGAGCCATGCTCTGTTTTCCTATTCGCTCATCCTTAAGACTACCGCCCGCGGTCCAAGTAACCACAATAAATTCGCGTATCCTAGATAACCACATCAAATATTCATTCAATATTGTAAATTTTGCCACGCTTGCCCGGTTTTGAGATGGATGTACCACTGAAGCGCTCATCAACGTAAATGTGATCCGGTTCAAGCTGAAAGCCATCGGCAGCGATACGCTCCCGAAGCGCCGTGATCTGACTGCCGATTGTATTATTGCACGCCTGACTCTCGCTCGGCACACGATCATAAAGCGCAACGGTATCCTTCGCGATCATCTATCGCCTCCGCGCGCCGTCATTGTCGTCGTCAATATTACATGTCCGCGATATGTCCGCTTCTCCTAGTAATCTCGTAAATTACTTTCTCTCTATGCGGTGAGAACGAGAATGCGGTCAGGATCACCCGCGCCGTTGCTGCCGGTCGGCGAGAAGAGGCGCGTACCGATGTTCGAGAATGGGCTTCCACTGATCGTCTTATATGCTCCATTAGTTGGATCGAACCACTGCGCTGTCACTGGTCCAGCAAACGTTGTCATCGCGACCGTGAGCGACTGCGCGTTACCTTGGGAGAAGTAAGCGACAGCGAGATGACCGTCCGGAGTGGCTGCTACTGGAACAAAGCTGTCGGTGTTTACGGGCTTCATGATCGAAGGAGTTCCGTAACCTGCAGTTCCGACGACATGCGTCTGGTCAGGCAGTAGGTTGTACCATGGTATCGATTGGAAGAACGCCTTCCATCTCATCAGGTCGAGTGTTCCCGGTGATCCAAGATTGTTCTTCCAAGACCCAGTCGCCCCGCCGACGCCAGTCGTGTAGTAGATGTTGCGACCGCCGCTAGTCTCAAACCAAGTGATGTATCCGTTGCCAACAATCTGTCCACTCATTCCAGAGAGCATGAGCGAATACGACTGACGACGAAGATTTACGCTTGTGCCGCCATTACCAGCGCCGCCAGGAACATTTTCAAACTCATACGATGCTTCGATCATGACGCTGGGGCACGGCGTCGAGGTTTTGTTTGTGCCCGCCTTACCAGCGAACGTGGTCGATGAGTTGTTATAGCCGACCATGCACTCGCCGTAGGTCCCGCCATAGGTATAGACGCCATTCAAGGTCATCATAGAAAACGTTCCGTACCGGGTGCTATCCAATGAAGTGCTCCACGGGGCATCGAGCTCGACCGTCATCAGGTGATTTGTATCTTCCACCATAATGCCGTTCGCGATGTTTGCGATAACGTTGAACGCAGTTTGGTTTGCCGGCGTATAGTCATTTCCGAGATGCCACATCACATTAGGAAAAATCTTGTACCTGCGGCCCAGATATTGTCCGTACGTCGTGCAGGCGGACTCGCCCGCAGCAACTAAGTCCCCCTCAACAGAGCCGTCATGGGCATTAATACCGTCGTGCGCCTCATACCGGTTCAGGATCGCCAACATGCCGTACTGCGCGCAGTAGTTGACGTACTGATCCATCCGCTCGAAGTAGGCTTCGTTCGGCGTCGTCACCAAAGCCCCGGCGAACGGTTTAAGTCCGTCGGAAAATCCATAGCCCGGATTATTGTTAAAGACGTATGGTGTTGAAACTAGGTCGAACTGGATTCCATTGTAGCCTCGGTTCCCGCGATCCGCGAAGTAAGCTTGAGCATCCGCTGGCAAGATGTTCTGGATAGCCTGCGCCGACTCGGCCATCATTAGGAACGGTTGACCCAACGAGTTGACCAGATAGCGACCGTTGCTGCTAGCTTTGATCGGGAAATTGCCGGGTTCGACGACAGTGACGATCGATCCAAGCGAAGCAGAATGCACAGATCCGACCGCCGGCATCGCCGGCTGCTGCGCGCGCGCTGCGAGCGGCCCCGTAACCATCCAGCCGCTGGCTAATGTGATGAACTCGCGTCGCCGCATGGGCTTGGGCCTCCGCTGCTAGATTGCCCCAAACGCTTTTTCGCGGGTCACGATGATTTGCAAATCGTGAGCCGAGCTCATACTTGATTGGATCACGGCAACCTGATGTCTACTATAAGCCAAACAGAAACAGTGCCCGTCCGACGTACACGGCGATCACCTGCTTTCCCTCCAACGTGAACGAGATCGGCGGAGCGATAGTCCTTCCTCCGAGATGCACTGACCAAAGCTCTTTCCCAGTTACCGCGTCTAGCGCGAACAGCGAGCCTGCGGTGGCCCCAAATACTAACCCTCCCGCAGTCGCAAGCATGCCACCGACATTGCCACCGATCTCAAGCCCTTTCCCTGGCTGCGAGTAATACTCCCATCGTTTAGCGCCAGTGGCGGCGTCCAGTGCCCGTACCACCGTGGTAACAGGGCCAACTATCGATCCGCCACTGCCCGTAGCGTATCCATGTTCCCCGCGAGTAATACGATCTGATGCGGATTTCGTAAAAACGGATGCCCCCTCGCTGGCATGGATGAAAATTAGTCCCAGCGTGGGATTGAAGGCAGCAGGCTGCCAATTCGTTGCGCCCCCGACGCTGGGTTTCGTAATGCGACCACGCTCATTAAGTGTGTTTACATTTGCCGGAATGGGTCTCCCCCGTGACGTGAGGCCCTGAGCCCAGTTTACTTCTACAAAAGGCGTGCCGGTCAGAAATTGGCCAGTGATCCTGTCGAGCACATAATAGAATCCGTTCCTATTCGGCCAACAAATGACCTTTCGCTCTAAGCCATCGATGAGCAAATCAGCAAGTATTGGCGTTTGGGCTGAATCCCAGTCGTGTTCGTCGTGGGGTGTAAATTGGAAATACCAAGCAAGCTTCCCAGAACTCGCATGCAACGCAACCACACTATTGGTGAAGAGGTTGTCACCGGGGCGTACATCACCGTTAAAATCTGGGGAGGGGTTACCGACCCCCCAGTAAAGAAGATCAAGCGGCGGGTCATAACTTCCGGTAACCCAAGTTGAACCGCCGCCGCTTTTCCAAGCTTCGTTCTGCCACGTCTCGTGGCCAGCTTCGCCCGGCCCGGGAATGGTGTCGAACTTCCATTTCTGCTGGCCCGTCGCGACGTCGTATGCGGCAAGAAAGTCGCGAGTCCCAAACTCCGCGCCAGCTACCCCGACGACGACAGAATGGTTCACGACGAGTGGTGCTCCAGTCATCGAAAAACCATCGGATGGACTCGCCACTCGAGTTTGCCAATTTACTTTCCCTGTGTTCGCATTAATCGCGATCAAATACCCATCCAGACTGCCAAAAAAAAGTGAATTATCCAGGATAGCAAGTCCCCTATTCTGAACACCGCAGCAGAGTGGTACATCGACAGTAATGGGTCGTTGGTATTGCCAGATCACTTCGCCCGTCTTCGCATCCAGAGCCAGGACGGTCGCAGGTGGTTCAGTAGCGAAAATAGTGTCACCAACTACAAGAGGGGTTGACTCGAACTTAGACTCGCTCGAGCTGGATTGATGTATCCAACGAACGTGAAGCTGCGATACATTTGCGGGAGTGATTTCAGATAATCGGGAATAGCGCCAGCCGTTGAGGGAACCCGAATACGTTAGCCATTCACCAGGGCTATCGTCAGCCCTCCTAATTTGCTCGCTGCTAACTGCAATATTTAATGGACGTAGTTCATCATTATTATAATGGAATTGCAAAGTTCTCAAATAACCAATCACTTGCCAGCGTTCCACGAACGACAAATCCGACGATACCATCGCGGTACCGGGGATGCCATCGGTCAAAATTCTGTAGATCGACAGGTCGCTGTCACCGCGTTTGTATCCAAATTGCGCCAGTGACGGCCCGAGCGCGCCTCTACCATCCAGACCATGACATCTTGCACAACGCTCTTCGAATATGCGACTGCCGGCTTCCCGATCCTCGCGGTTGGTATATGGATTAGAGAGTGATCCACTCACGCTTTGTCCTACCGTAATCACGCTTTGTAAAGAAAAGCCCCCGCGATGCGTGGTGGTTTTCAAAAGCTCGGGCCAGGATAACTCGGGAACCCGCCCGGAGGCCTTCCGCAAATAGATTTGTGCCCGCCAGGAGATGGCAGGCCACATCTCTGAAGTATGTTTGTTGTAATTGACCTTGAAATAATAATAGGCACCGCCAACGATTCCAATAACCGCGATAATCGTGGCGGCCACTGCGCTCCAGACGGTTCGTTTCATTTTTAATTCCTGTTATGGAGTGTACTAAATGCCACCAGAACAAGCGGCAAACGGATGCACGGCAGCTACGAAAGCCGTGCGAATGACCCGTGCTGCCGGTTGCATCCGTTTCGACTTGGCGATGCTACCACCTTAGCGAGCCGCTTGAGAAGCCTGTAAGTGTTGACTGCCTTAACCTTACTGGCCTTCCCCATATGGGGCGGCCCCCTTCCTCGCAAGGCTTTTTTTCAGTAGTTTTGATCAGATCGCCTAGGTCCGTATGTCCGACCTGTTCGTGCGCTCGCCTATGAACGCTGGCCAAGACGATTTCCGCGATGAAGGTTCCAAATAGATGAGGGACCTCATGGAGGGCCACTCGGGAATGCGGAATTTCTTTCGTCGGTGATCGATTGATCACGCCACCTGCTCATTATCTTGCAAGTTCTGGCATCGGCCCAACACGATTGCAGTTCAGTTGCAGCCCGTATCTGGCTGATCTCTAGGCTGCGCCTGCCAAGGCAGTGGGCAAAAGATTTCGCGTGCCCACCATTGACGAGATCTAGTAGAGGCGCGAATCATAGTGTCAAAGCGGCGCATCAATCTACCCGACCGCTCCGGACTCACTATTGGCCTGGTTGCAGGTCGAAAACCCGGCCCGCTCGCCGATGCCGCGGATAGGGCCGGAACTTTACACGGGCGCTAACCTCGGACCTGATATAAGACGCTTTCGACGAATGTATTCTCTCGAAATGCTCACACTTCGGAGGTCGATCTTGCGCAAGGCGGCGGCAAGTATTTTTCTGGTGTTGGTAGTCTGTTTTGTAATTTATATACTTCCGAGTCTTCATCTTGGAATCAGGTCCAGCGCCATTCAACTCATAGAGAGAGCGGGCCAAAAAATTGAAGTTTGGCTCGACAAGTCTCCACCGACCGCACCGCAGCGTTTGAGTGGCGGCCCCGCGCCGACGATCGAGCGCGTAGCAAGTTATTACAACGCCACGCACCTCACGAAGCATACAATGGCGCCCTTTGATAGCACGGGCGGCGATGTACTCGTGGTGTTCGCGGGGACGCATGAGGACGCTTTGTTGACGCCTTCGGACAACTTCAATAACACCTGGGTTTCCTTAGCTGGACCCACGAATTTCGGACCCACGAAATCAAGCGCTGGGTTCAACCTTCGGGGACAGATGTGGTTTGCGAGGAATCCGAAGGTCGGGCCCAATCATGTTTTCACGATGACGCTTTCGGAGAGAGAAGCGCTGGTGCTTTCCATGTTGGTCGTGAAAGGTTCGGACGCTTCGGATCCGATCGATGCAGTTTCGACGATCGGCAACGACGCTGATACGCGAGCTTTAACTCCGACTAGTCCAACGATCACCACGACGCATTTCAATGATCTTTTGATCGGCTTCGGCAAAAGTATGGTTGGCGAAGTGTGGAGCGCCGGCGGCGGCTTTGCGTTTCAACCGGCTGCGTCTTCGGATTATCTCGTTGCCGAGTCGGGCCTAGCGGCTACGCCAGGCAATTACAAATCGAGCTTCGGTCTTATCGCCCCCGTCAATTGGCAGGCGGCGGTCGTCGCGGTGAGGCCGGCGGAGTCTCTTCCCGACCCAGCGCAGATAACGCTCGCCTGGCGGCCTTCGAACGATAACGTCGGGGTGATTGGTTATGAGGTGGAACGTTGCAGTGGTACCAACTGTGAAGACTTCGCGCAGATTGGAATGTCGAAGGATACTTCGTTTGTCGATTCGACGCTGAGGACGCCGGCTGTGTACCGATATCGCGTGCGCGCGATCGACGCGGCAGGCAACAAGAGCAAATATTCCAATGCGATTATCGCAAACGTTGGCTCGGCCACAAATTAGCTGCCGCGGTCCGGACTGACGTGCCTATGCTTGGGACTACACCACCGGGGCAATTAGAGTGTAGTTGGGATGATTTTGCCTCTGCGTATACTTTACTTTGAGGAAGTGCAGTCAAGTAGGCTATGCCGTTAGAGAGAACCTGAATACGATAACCAGTCACCAAGACTTTCGTCTGCTCTCCTGATTTGCTCGCCGCTGATCTGAATATTCAACGGACGCGATCGGTTATGGTCTCCATCGGGATGGAGTCGTAAGTCTCTAAGAGTCTGTCCGGAAACATGCGTTTGATTTGACTCATTTTTCCAGATCAAGAAGTTAAATGAGGTGCCGGAAAGACGCTTGTTGGGAAGCCCATGCCGAGTTTCCTCCAACGCTTTCAGGCAAAAGTTTCCGGACGGACACTAAGATAGCCGACCACTTGCCAACGTTCCGCAAACGATAAATCTGTCGGTGCCATCGACGAACCAGCGACGCCATCAGTCAAAACTCTATAAATCGCGAGGTCGCTGTCGCCGTTTTTAAATGCAGACTTATCACGGCTTTCAAAGAAAAAGCCGCCTTGGTGCGAGGTGGTTCGCAAGAGCTCGCTCCAGGATAGTTCGGGGACCCTGCCAAAGGCCTTCGCTAAATAGATTTGTGCGCGGCAGGAGATGGAAGGCCAGCTTTCCGAATTGGGCGTGACGGAATGGACCTCTAGCCAATAATAGGCGCCTCCAACAACTGCAAAAACAGCGATAGATGCTGCAATTGCTGTTTTCAAGACGGTATGATGCATCTTTTCGAATTCCAGTGATGGAGTAAAACTGGCTCCTTCAGATCAACGGCCGAACATACGCCCCCGCAGGAGAGTTATCCGCTCGTCGTTACGAACTCAACTAACCGGTGACACTCAGCGAAAGTCGCACTTCCCGGCGAAAGCCCGGTGTTCTGATCGAGGAAAGTTGGACCTATCACTATCGGGGCTCACCAGATCTGGCAGATTCGACTCCAACATAATTTGGTGCGCAAAAAGTAAGGTATTTGTGGAGTCCACTTCGCTCATACGCCGGTCAAACCAAAGTGAGCTTTCGGGCAAAGAACGCTTCTGCGTAGCGCTCTGGAGCTCGACATTCCATTCCCCTCAGCCGAGCCAATCCAACAAAGGTCTCAGCATCGAACCACTGCTTTGAACGCTGGCTTCCGAAATGCGAAATGAGCAAATCGACCTTGCGCTGAAGCACACCGGCGGAAATCGGCATGTACAGATTGGGCTGGGCTATGTCCCCATCCCACTTAGGAATTTCGTACTCGAGAATGAAATGGTCCCGGAATGTATTCCACGTGAGACGGCAGACATGGCAATGGTCCTGATGCGCGTCGTCTCGGCAATGTGTGAGGATGAGATCGGGATCAACGCGGCCTTTTAGCGCCTCGAACCACGCCTTAATTGCATTACCCTGCTCTGGGAAGAGGCTGTCCTGAAAGGGCATCACCTCGATCTGGGCGCTAGCAGCTTCCGAGAGAAAATCGGCCGCTGAGGCCTTTGCTTCTTGCTCCCGTTCACCGGCACCACTTAGCACACTCCAGTGAACGTCGAGGCGAATACCTCTTTCCAAAAGACTCAGGATTGTTGCGCCCGCTCCGATCTCGATGTCGTCGGCATGAGCGCCGAGGCAAAGTACCGATAACCGATCGCCGCGACCCACGAGCTGCAGCGCCCTCATAAGACCACACTTGCGGGGACATGCGGCAGCTCGCGCCACAGCATCTCTCCCCGCTCCACCATCTCCTCCAATACCTGCCTGTCTCTCAGGGTATCCATCGCCCGCCAAAAGCCCTCGTACTTGTAGGCCATGAGTTGTCCGGCTTCAATCAGCCGATTGAACGGCTCGAGCACCAGCTCCTCGCCATCTCTAATGTAGTCGAAAATCTTGCTGCGGAAAATGAAGTAACCGCCGTTGATCCAGATTTCGGATTGATGGCTCGACGTCAACCGTCGCACGGTGCCCTGCTCATCAAATTCAGCAAGATGGAAGCTAATGGGCGGATGAATGGCGATAAAACAAGCAATCTTACCACTTTTCTTAAAGCGGTCAATCATATCATCCAACGGAGCGTTGGTCAGTCCATCGCTGTAGTTGGCGAGGAAGATTTCCTCCTGCTCGACAAGGTGTCTGACCGCGACGAGACGTTGTCCGATGTTGCGCCAAATCCCAGTATCTATGAGTGTAATGCGCCAGTCCGGCGGCCGTTCACCCAGAATTTCGACCTTGTTGCCGAAGTCTGAGATGATGCAGTCGCTGTTTGCCGTCGGCCTGTAGTTCAGGAAATAATCCTTGATGACGCTTGCCTTATATCCGAGACAAAGGATGAAGTCCTGATGCCCGTACTGGCTGTAGTACTGCATGACATGCCACAAAATCGGATGGTGGCCGATCGGCACCATTGGCTTTGGAATATTCTCCGAGTAATCGCGGATGCGGGTACCTAGCCCGCCGCAGAACAAGACGACTTTCATCACACCGACTCTCGCGGATCTATCAATTCAACACTAGGAATCGGAACGATGAATTTGCAACCCCACCCTCCGACATGACGCATTTGCTTGACGATCTCGTTCTTCAAATTCCATGGCAAAATGAGGAGATAATCGGGCCTGGCCTCGTCGATAGCGGACACTGGATAAATTGGGATGTGCATGCCAGGAGTATAGCGTCCATGTTTGTAAGGGTTACGATCCACCGTGAAGTCGAGAAAATCGGTACCAATTCCGCAGTAGTTAAGCAACGTGTTTCCTTTGCCGGGGGCACCATATCCGCAAAGCTTCGCGCCCTGCTCCTTGCATTGAATCAAGAAGGACAGAAGCTTTCGTTTCGTATGATGAACCCTCGCGGAAAACCGTGCGTAGCTACTGACGTCTTCAAATCCAATACCACGTTCGTGAGCAAGCAATACATCGACGCTCGCCGATATCGAGTGGGCGGCGTCGGCGCGGCAAAGATAAGCACGGAGCGATCCACCATGGGTCGGAAGGTATTCGACGTCAAACACCTTTAGATTGTGCCTGCCTGCGAGGCGATCAATCGCGACGAGGGAAAAATATGAAAAATGTTCGTGATAGATCGTGTCGAACTGATTCTCGTCGATCAGCCGCTCAAGATGGGGAAACTCAAGCGTGATCACACCGTTGGGCGCAAGCAGAAGCGCCATTCCTGCGGTGAAATCGTTCAGATCGGGGACTTGCGCCAGCACGTTGTTGCCGATGATGAGATCGGCACGCTTTCCTTCGGACAGAAGACGATGCGCGAGCTTCGAGCCGAAGAATTCGACCAGCGTCGAAATATTCTTCTGGCGTGCAACCTCGGCGACATTGGCGGCCGGCTCGATGCCGGTCACAGGAACACCTAACGACATGAAGTGCTGAAGCAGATAACCATCGTTGCTGGCGATCTCGAATACTTGACTTTTCCGACCAAGGTGAAGTCGGTCGGTGATCATTTCGCAATACTGACGCGCATGCTCGACCCACGATGTCGAATACGAGGAAAAATACGCATATTCTGTAAAAATATGCTGTGGCTTGACGTATTCTTGCAACTGGACCAGGAAGCACCCGTCGCAGACGAACACGTGCAATGGAAAGTAGGGCTCCATTTGGTCAATCTGGTCGGCAGTTAAGTAGCTTTCGCAGAGCGGAGACATGCCCAAGTCAACGAAGCTCGTCGTAAGCGGAGCATAACAAAGCCGACAATGCGCGTGCTTGATTGTTGCCGAGTTCGAGATGGAGCTTTTCCGAACGGCTGTGCGCATGGGTATTATCCGATTGGCGGGGACCTTCATAGTGGCTGTTGCGTCCCTTGCGTTAAACCCGCCCCTTGCCGCGCTTCTGCTTTGGCGCACAGCGCGGAGCTCCTATCCTAATCAATATTGCGCGACCCATTGGAGGTTTCATCATAACGTTGATAATATGGTAAACTTCGTGGCTCGTGTTCCCCAGCAAACGAGTTTCCTTGAAACGTGTTGCGAACGACTAATGCCAGATACATAATCGCTCGCAAAAGGACCAAGAACGCTCGAGTTTCTATGCTACCTGCTTCCGGTACTTAATAGTTAAGGTTAGGCGAGGTCGCAAGTGCGCGTTTTTGAAGGCCAGACGGCCGTCATTACTGGCGGTGGGAGTGGAGTGGGGGCAGCAGTGGCACTGGCGCTCGCGGAGGCAGGAGCCAGCGTCCATCTGATCGGCCGCAGGCCCGATAAATTGAAATCAGTCGCCGCGGACGCGCGGAGGTTAGGTTCCGAGGCTACCTGTTATTCAGTCGACCTCGGCGCCGATCGTGGCCAACTCGAGTTGGCCCGGCGGCTCACGCGCGATCTTCCCCGCGTTGATGTGCTTATCCAGAACGCTGGGAGCTATGTTGCGGGTCTCATCCAGCAGGCCAACCTTACCGATTTTGACATACAGTATCAAACGAATGTCCGGGCTCCTTACGTCTTGACACAGGCCCTGCTGCCGATGCTACAGGCGCAGCGCGGGCAGGTGGTATTCATCAATTCGACTAGCGGAATAGTCGCAAAACCAATGTCAGCGCAATACGATTCGACTAAGCACGCTCTTAGGGCGCTCGCCGATAGTTTGCGAGGCGAAGTGAATGCGCACGGCATTCGGGTACTGAGCGTGTATCTTGGACGGACAGCGAGCGAGTTGCAGGAGCGTATTTGCAAGTTGGAGGGCAAACCCTATCGGCCGGAGTTCCTGTTGCAGCCCAGGGATGTCGCTTCGGTGATAGTTAACGCCCTCAGCCTTCCACGTACTGCCGAAGTTACAGACATCCATATAAGGCCGATGATAAAAACCTAACAAATAGATCTTGTGGCAAACACCAAATAACCAAAGTATCCCAAAACAGGGCGATCGCCTTAGCCGAACACACCATTAGAAGAGATGAGCTTGGCGTTCCAATGCAATTTCATCCAACAATTCTCCGTGACGTCTGGACCATCCTCCTGGAGCCGGCTCGTGATGACCGGGGCTTCTTCGCCCGTACTTTTTGCGCTGAAGAATTCGCAGCCCACGGGCTTGAGACCAACTATCCGCAGCACAGCATTTCGTTTTCGGTTCATAGCGGGACTGTACGAGGCATGCACTATCAGCGCGAACCTCACAGCGAAGCGAAGTTGGTGCGGTGTGTTAAGGGAGCCATATGGGACGTCATAATTGACATCAGACCTGAGTCGCCGACTTACCGTCAATGGCAGGGCTTCGAGCTTTCCAGCATGAACGGCCGTCAATTGTATATTCCGAAGGGCTTCGCGCACGGCTTCCAAACACTCAGCAACGATGTCGAGGTCAATTATCTCATTTCCGAGCCGTACGCGCCGGACTCAGCCACCGGTATTCGCTACGATGACCCGGCTTTGGGAATTAACTGGCCTTTGGCCATCACCGAAATTTCGGAGAAAGATTTGAATTGGCCCAATTTTGCTGCGTAAACGTTTCGAAGCGATCGTTGTTTCGATTGGTTGCTCCAGCGTTGGTCGCCCGCGGAAACAACGGCTAAGCCGATATCGACAGTTTGTTTTTGCGCAACGCCGGATTACCCGGGCGTCAATCTCCTCCTGATTTTCATTCGCTTGGAATCTTGATTTGTCGCATAACAGCGTACCAAGTACTGGATCGGTTTAATAATTTTGCCCTCATGGTCGGCGATCGCAATCAACACCGTGCCGGCCGCAGCCTGCTACAACTTTCGCCTCTTTATGAGATGGCTAAGGCTTTTATTAAGACAGCCCTCGGCACGCTCGCCTCGGCACCAAAAGCTGCATGACAATTCGAAAGCTCAGGGATACGTCTGTTCACGCACCACCAATTACCGTATTGTGCAGAGCGTATCTGATTCAGGGGTTGGTGTCGCGGATGTTCAAGAGGCCATGCTGTTGCAGCTGCCACGCTACGCTGCGAATCACCTTGAATGGTAAGTTCGCCCGCTCAGCAATGTCGAGGAGCGAGTGCCTGCCGTCGGAGAGATTGAGAATCCACAGCATGGCCATATTCGCCGCTGCGGTATTCTTATCTCCCCCAACCGCGGTGTAGAGACCACGTTTTCCGAGCTGCGGTTCGCATTTTGGCAGCATATTGCCGTAGACCGCGTCGTTTTCTATCACATCGAATATCTCGGCGATCATGCAGTAAGACCGGGCCAGATGATCCGGTCGTATGAGATCGAGGTTGTCCGCCGAGGTGTGATACTCGGGGATTTCGCCGAATAGGCTGCGTTGGAAAAGTCCCACCGGTAGGTCGAATCCCGGCGAACAAAACTGGCGTTCGTCGTAGCCATAGGGGAAGAAATCAAGAATCCTCGGCGCCAATCCCGAGTGGCAAAGAACGTGCGCGACAGCCCGATCTATCTTGGCATTGCCGCGTCGGCTCTTCTTGTAAGTAGGGCCGCCACCATCTCCCACCATCGAGATAACTAGTCCGAATTTGATGCGCTCGATGTTGTCTTCGTTGCGCGCGAGCCATGTGATTGCGCCAATCGTGCCGGGGGCAAACAGAAAACGATAGCTGTAGCGGGTCCGCAAGCGTGCTATTTGCTTGGCAAGATGCGTGAGCAGCGCCACGCCGGAGCAGTTGTCATTGGCTAGTGAAGGGTGGCAGACGTGGGCCGAAAGCAGAAACTCGTCTTCGGTTTCGCCCTTGTGCAGATACTCGCCGTAGGTCAAAAATCCATCTTCGAGACTTGAGTCGATGACCACTTCATAAGTCTCGTCTCGCAAACTCTCGAATCGACGGTGAGGCATGCAGAAACCCCAGTCTTCGACATAATAGGATGTTCGATAGGGAATTAGGTCTGGCTGTTCCGGCAGCGTATAGACATGCTTCTTAAGTTCCGACAAGGAGACAAGCCGTTGTACGGGCTTGCTATAGCTCACGACTTGCAGGTTCGAATGAGCGAAGTCGACGATCTTTTGGCCCCGCTCATTTTTGATGTATGCGTCACGAATATTCCATTCGCGCGGGATGGTCCAATCGAAGACCGCTGTCCCGGTCGGCACTTCGTGCGCCTCAAGTTTGATATGCGTGCCGATTTCGCGCAAAGTCTCTCGCACGCCCTCGCCCGTAATGCTGCGGCAGATCGGATACAGCTTGGCGGCAAGGTCGAAGATTTGCTCGCCTATTCCGTCCGTTACGAGTTGTTCGCTTAGGTTTTCGTGGAACTCCATAATTCTACTCGGAGTGATGGTCACTCTCCGTCGCTGAGAGCTCAGATACAAAAGGTGAAACGTCCGTGCTGTCGCGCGAAGGCTGAGTGTGGCGCAACTTACTGTCGAGGATATGCTCTGCCAACAGCAACTTAATATGGCCGATGCGCTGGTAACGAGGCCCTTCAAAATCAGCCAATGTCAGGCCAGATCTGCGATAGGCTTTGTAGAGCTGCTCGGCACCCATACGCGCGTCCCATTGCGGCTTGAAATCCGGGAGCTTGCAGCCAATCTTTTCGAAATTGACCCGATATGACCGCTTGTCGGGTCCAGCATCCTCCGCAAATTCGATGGTGCATCCAGGTACGACGTCTTTGACGATCTCGGCCAGATCGCGGATGCGGTAGTTGTGGGCGGTCTGGCCAACATTGAAGGCTTCATTGAACACCTGATCCGCAGGCGCCTCGAGGGCAGCAATGAAGGCGCGCGAGATGTCCTCAATGTGCACAATTGGCCGCCATGGTGTGCCATCTGATTTCAAGTGGATTTTGCCGGTCGTAAATGCCCACGCCACGAGATTGTTCAGAACAATGTCAAAGCGCTGCCGCGGTGAAAGTCCATAGGCTGTTGCTGGCCGCAAATAAACGGGGCAGAAGCTCTCGTCCGCCAAGCGAGAGATATCGCGTTCTGACATAACCTTAGATTCACCGTACGGCGTAACCGGATTGAGGTTGCCAGTCTCGTCGATCATCGTTTCGCCAGCTTGACCATAATTGCTGCAGGAGGACGCATATATAAAACGGCGGACGCCGGCCTTCTTGGCGAGCGTTGCCATTCGCACGCTTGCGCGATGATTGATCTCGTCTGTAAGCCCTGGCTCCAGATTGCCAAGCGGATCGTTGGAGAGGGCCGCCAGATGCAGGACGCTATCAAAACCGACAAGGTCTTCGGTCACAACGTCACGTATGTCTTTTCGGATGGTCGTTACATCGCAAATTTGGCCGCCGGCTGGATAAGTACAACGTGCATATAGATC
>Ga0187876_1000588_pt1 | contig 36577 bp, 34 predicted proteins | sample June2016WEW_17_4_FD_133000 | JGI IMG/M metagenome (GOLD analysis project Ga0187876, IMG submission 133000) | Peatland microbial communities from SPRUCE experiment site at the Marcell Experimental Forest, Minnesota, USA - June2016WEW_17_40 | ecosystem: Environmental > Terrestrial > Soil >...
CAGGTTCAGCTTCTCTGCTTCGTGCACGCTGGTTGTCAATCCTCAGCATGCCACTCGCTCCAGGCTCATCTTGTGTTGGAAACTGCCTCCTCCTTCAGGCTCATCTTGTATTGGAAAAGACTAACCATAGACACTGCCGGGGAAAGAAGTTATCCTATTCCAAGCTAAGGAGTGGAGAAATCATGCTTAGAAAATTCGCGAGAATCTCTTTATGGATGGTTCCCATCATATTTGTGGGTTTAACTGCGGCGTCGCTGTATGGCGCAGCGCAAACGTCGGACGAGAAAACGCCCGCCAAGCAGACTGTAACCGGTTGTCTTCAGAAAGGTCTTGAACCCGGAGGATTTTTTCTCATCGGCACCAACGACCAGCATTGGGAGCTTTATCAGAACAGCAAGGTCTCCCTTGCCGATCACGTCGGCCAGACGGTTGCCGTGAGTGGCATCCTTCCCAAGCGATCGGCAGCGCAAGAGGAAAAAAGCCAACCGTACGAAAAGAAGGAAGCCGGGGAGAGGAAGCACGGCGACTTTGAGGTCTCCAGCCTGACGGTGATAAGCCAGACTTGCAGCAAGTAAGGGAGTTTGGCAGGCGGCTGCCCCTCCCTCTTTCCTATCACCCCTACGAACGTGGGTGCACGATCCCCCTCGGCCGGGCTCCGGGGCAAGCTCTTTCGCGGGACATCTCAGCAGCCCCTTAAGCCCTTTCTGCTTCTGCCGATTTACCTCTCAGACTCCACCTTGGGGTGGATGGGAGGCTCCATGCGCTACATCCTTTGTGCGGCCCTGTTCTGTAGTTGGCTCGGCGCTCAAGACAACCCATCCCGGTCGCCCCTTTCCCCTCCTGGGGATGGGATTTTCTACGTCAACGGGATTGACTATCATTTCATCTCGTTAACGAACTACACCGTAGTCGTCGCAGCCCACTCCGTCGCCAATCGCAAGTTCCTCGGCGTGAAGGTGCGGATCCTGAACAACGGACAGCATTCGGTGACGGTGCGCCCGGAAGATGTGAGGGTCGAGGACGCGGTTGCGGGCCGCGATGTGGCGGCCATCTCGGGAACGGAACTCGCCAAGAGAATGCGCCGCCCCTATAACTGGTCGCGCTATGCGGTGAACGCCGCCGCCGGACCAGCGCCTCAGGCAGGCGACGACCTTGAAACGGTGGACCGTCAGCACAGCGATCTTATGCGTGCCATGCTGGTGGCCAGTCAGATGGACAACGCGCCGCCCGTCCTTTCTAGGCGGTCAATCACGGAGACGGATGGAGAGCCGGACTCGGGCATCGCGCCCCAGGCGATGCTCTCCGACGAGCTTTCCCACCTGCGCAGGAAGGAAGCCTCCCGGCCTGACGTACTTATGCAGCTTCAGCGGCAGATCTCGCCCGATTACGTGGAGCGAACGTCGTTCCTGGCCAACACCATTCCGCCGCAGGCCGATGTGGACGGCGTCTTCTATTACCCGATGGGCAAGCTGGCGCGCGCTCCCGCTGCCGCGAAGAAGGCGGCGAAATCCTGCATGGTGCGCGTGACCGTGCCCGTCGGCGAGGTGGAGTTTCAATTCATGCTGGCAGTGGAATGACTAGAAGCCGTCTCATAATCGTTTTGTATCAGGTTGTATCAGGGCACGGCTTCAGACGTGCCGTAACGGTCATCAACGACTTGGGGCTTCAGAGGCTGTGTCGCAACCCATATTGGTTTGCGGGAGTGGAAGGAATCACACAAAATTCCAGGAATATTCACTTGACACAAACTCTCAGCAGAAAAAAGTACAGCCCGCGAGGTGAGCCACGGGCTGTACTTGCCAGCAGGGAAATTCATCGGAGGTCCCCGGGAACGCGTCCCTCGGGGTATCTCTCCGAGAAATCCGTGCGGGTGACCAGATAGAGGGTCGGAGGCCAGTATCCACCAAAGATCGCTGTCTGTGAGAGGAACCGCGCCCTACCGTTGCCGCTAAACCATTATTTGCGTCCGTTGGCCGCGATTTGTTCCAAAAGGTGAATCATCACGTTAGTCTTGCGGATATAAACCGTAGGGAAATAGATCGCTAGCAACGCGAGCACTACCAGACAAGCACCAAGCACTAAAATGGATCCATACATGACGCCTCCAATCATGGTGTCGAAGAACCGAAGGGAGTTAGTTCAGAAGTGAGCATCACGCAGGCGACAGATCGCTGTCTATGACGGCGATCACCGTAAGGCGCACGAAGGTAACCAATAAATGATCGCTTGTATGTGACGATAGTCATGGATCTGCTTGACAGGCTGTGGTCTAATGACTGGTTTGTGTCAAGTGAATATTCCCGACTGAAAGTCGTGCCCTGATACGACTCAGAACGACTTGATGAGACGTTCTAGAGTCCGCCAGCGGTTGTTCCCGATGACCCAGTATAATGGTTCGCACCATGCGTAACCTTGTGACGTGTTGCGGCGTTGTGGTCTTCACATTGGCCGCCGCTTTCGCCGCGCATGGGCAGAGCTCCGCCGCGGACCAGCAGGGCGGGCTGGTCATCGCCGCACAGCCTCCCTCGAGCGCCATTGTGGGGCGCAGCTTCAGCTTTCCTTTGGCCGCAAGCGGCGGGGCCGCACCCTACTCGTGGCGTCTGGTTGACGGACAGCTTCCTCCGGGTCTTAAGCTGCACGCGCACCCCGGAGCGATCTCGGGTGTGCCGGCGACTGCGGGCGAGTATCGCTTTACGGTCGCAGTGGCCGACTCCAGCGCGCCTCGGTTACAGGTGCAGCGCGTCATGACCATCAGCGTGATTGCCGGGCTGACCATCGACTGGAAGCAATATCCAAACGTGCAGGGCGCCACTCTTTCCGGGTCCGTGGTGATCACAAATCAAACCGGGCAGGATTTTGATCTCACCGTGGTCGTGGTTGCGGTGAATGACATTGGCAGAGCGACCACTCTGGGATATCAACACTTCACGCTGGCCGGGGAGCAGCCCGGCCCGGTGATCCCGTTCAGTTCCTCTCCCGGATTAGGCACCTACGTGGTGCATGCCGATGCCATCGCCCATCATCCCGGCGGCCACCATGTTTACCGCGCTCGCAAACAAACGTCGCAGCCGTTGCCAATAACCCAGCATTAAAGTGGTGAAAACGGGTGTCTTACAGGGACGAGGCGAGGAAATGGCTTATCCCAATAGCGCAAAAAGTTGCACTTGGGGGTCCAGGGGCCTGAACCAACTGGGTTACTTTGCGTGACTTACCGCGTGCTGCTTTGGCAGGGGGATTGCTCTAGTACTGGCAGGTTTGGCCTACGCCACTTTGTACCCGGAGAGTCCCGGCTGCCAAGCCACACAAGCTCAGGCTGGGCTTTGGAGGAACTTAGGCTATGCAAAGCAAATGGTTTTCAGCGTTGCTGGTAATCGCGTGTGTCACTCTGTTGTCAGGCATTGGGTTCGCCAATGCTTGTCCATCGGGAACCATGGCGGACTATGTCGGCACAGGCTTCTCGTGCACAATCAACGACAAGACCTTTAGCAATTGGTTCTATCAGGGCACCGCAAATCCGCCAAGTTTTGCACTTCCGCCAGGCAGCGTAGGAGTCGCGCCTATGACCACTATGGGGAATGAGGGGTTCCGGTTTTCCGCGACTTGGGCCGTGTCAACCATCAGCGGCGTACTATCTATGGATTCTGACATAGATTATGGCGTTACCGTCAATCCGGGTGGCGCACCTATCACGGACGTCAGCCTTGCAATTGGTGGGTATAACTTTACTGGGACTGGTAATGTAGAGGTTGACGAAACCCTCTGTATAGGTGCCCTGTTTGGCTCGAATGGGTCTTGCAGCGGGACCCTGAGAAATATGAGCGTCTTCGATAATAGTAGCGGGCTGGTGGCCTTTAACGAAATCACTTTTGCGGGAGTAACCGAAGTCGGCGTCGAAAAGGACATATTGCTCGATGCTGGCACAGCTGGCGCTGCGGACCTTTCGCTGGTGCTTAACAATGTCTCCGGAACCACCCCTGAACCGGGCAGCATTCTGCTCTTCGGCTCCGGAGCCCTGGCTCTTGCCGGCGTGTTGCGCCGCAAACTGAAACACTAATTCCTTCCTGTCCCCCTGGGTTGTGAAGAGGCCGGAGCCAAAAGCTCCGGCCTTTGTTGCGTATATGGACTATGGATCGCGGCAGAAGAAATTCCAGCAGACCCTGGACCAGCAGCACCTCAACGGCTTCGTGGTCACGCATCCGGCCAACCTGCGCTACCTTTGCGGTTACACCGGTAGCCACGGGCTACTGCTCTTCCTCTCCGACCCATCCCGTGCAAAGACGGCGGCTACCGGATACTCCAAGTTCGCCGGACGCTTCACCTTTTTCACCGACGGCCGTTATAGCGAACAGGCGCGCGAGGAGGTCGCTGGCGCGCGGGTGGTCATCTCCAAAGGTCCGCTACTGCCCGACGCCGCCAGGCTCATAGGCCAGTTGGTTTCAGCCGCGATCGGCTTTGAGGCCGACTGCACCACGGTCGCCTCCGCGGAGCTTATGCGCGAGCTGGCGCATCGGCAAATTCGCTGGAGGCCGGCGGCCGGCCTCATCATGCGGCAGCGCATGATTAAGGACCCCGAGGAGCTGCAAGTCATCGCCGCAGCGGTCAAGCTTGGGGCCGCCGTGTACCAAGAAGCGCTGCAAAGCCTTCGCCCGGGAATTCGGGAGTCGGAAGTCGCGGGAAAGTTGGAATATGCTGCGCGGCAAGCGGGAGCCGATGGCATGTCGTTCGAGACCATCGTTGCGGCGGGAAAACGGGCGGCCTTGCCCCACGGCCGTGCCTCCCGTCAAGCCATACCCCGGCGTGGATTCGTGGTGGTGGATTCCGGTGTTATACTTCGGGGCTACTGTTCCGACATGACCCGCACCGTACATGTGGGCCGGGTCAGCCGGGAAGAGCGCCGGTGGTACGAAGCGGTGCTGGAAGCCCAGTTAGCGGCCATCGCAGAGGTAATTCCGGGCAAAACCGCGGGCCAAGTGGACGAAGCCGCTCGCCGGGCGCTCCGCAGGGCCAAGCTTGACCGCTATTTTATCCATTCGACGGGGCACGGAGTAGGCTTGGAGATCCACGAGCCGCCGCGTCTGGGCAAAGGGCAGGCAGAGCGGCTGGAGCCGGGCATGGTGATTACCATCGAGCCCGGAATTTATGTGCCGGGTAAGGGCGGCATCCGAATCGAAGACATGGTGGTGGTCACGGACCGGGGGTGCCGGGTGCTGACCCCGGTCAGCAAGGAACTGGTTGAGATTTAGGGCCCGTTCTGGGCGTATATGCCGGATACACCAGCTCTGGAACTGCTCTAAAAGAAAGAACATCTGTGCCGGATACCTCCCACTCACCGTCAGAGACAGCCGCAACGGCCACCAGCACCTCCTGGTCTGGTTGGGCGGCCCGCGTCTTCTCTCGCCCGGTTATGTGCATGTTTGTACTGGCAGCGGTGATCTTTCGATATTCTCCGCGAGGGTTTGCAGAGCCGGACATCTGGTGGCATCTGCGCAACGCCGCCTATCTTTTTCAACATCATTCGTTCCCCCAAGTGGACACGTATTCGTTTGGGGCGGCAGGGTCGCCACGGCTGAACTATGAATGGCTGTCAGAAATCGCCTTTCTATTAGGTTTCGATGCCGGGGGATTGCAAGCACTCCTAGCGGTATATTTCGCGGTGTTCACGCTGATCTATATCGGCGTTTATTACCGCTCATGCCGCGGTGGCGCAAGTTGCCTGAACGCTTCCCTTACCACGTTGCTGGCTATTTTGCTGGGAGTGGTGTCCATCGGCCCTCGCGTGCTGCTGTTTGGCTGGCTGTGCATGGTGGGGCTGTTGCTGGTGCTGGACCATTTTCAGCGGACCGGGAAAGGCCTTTGGCTCTTGCCGCCGTTGTTTGCCTTGTGGATCAACCTCCACGGCTCCTGGATCTTTGGTATGGCCGTGCTGGGGCTGACGATTGCTGCTGGCCTATTGGACGGGGAGTGGGGCCTGGTGGTGGCGCGGCGCTGGTCTCCGCAGGAGCTGAAAAAGCTCCTGCTTGCCTTGGCCGCGTCCCTGGCCGCGCTCTTCGTCAACCCTTTCGGCTACACCCTGGTGCGCTACCCATTTGATTTTCTTTTTCGTCAGCAGACTAATATGCAGTACATCGCAGAGTGGCACTCCGTGGACTTTCAGAAAAGGAGTGGCCAGCTGGCCCTGATCATGATCCTCGCCTTGCTGGCAACCACGTTGTTTTCCCGGCACAAGTGGAAGCTGGCTGAGGTGCTTCTGGTAGCGTTTGCTTTGGGGACCGCGCTGCCGCATGTGCGACTGCTTTTTTTCGCCGGCCTGATCGTGGCCCCCATGCTTGCGCCACGTCTGAAGCTGTTTCCGCCCTACCAGCGGGAACACGACCAACCCTGGCTCAATGCCGGCATCATGGCAGCCGTGGTTGGGGCGATGCTCTTTTTGTTTCCGTCAGCGGCATATCTACAGCGGAAGGTGGATGCAGAATTTCCCACGGCCGCGCTGCAATTCATGCAGCAGCAGCACCTTAATGGAAGGATCTTCAACGACTATCCGTGGGGCGGATACATGGAATGGTATGCGCCCGAGCTGAAGCCTCTTATTGATACGCGCACGGATATCTTCATCTACAACGGAGTTTTTGACGACTATCTCAGAGTTACAGCCAATGATCATCCGTTCCAGATTCTGGACAAATACAGAATTGACTATGTCTTGTTGTCGCCGCAAAGGCCGCTGACCTACCTTCTGGAGCACTCCGGGTCATGGCGTCCGATTTACACCGACAAGGTTGCGACTCTGCTCGAGCGCGTGCCATGAAGCGATGCAACGGCAAAGGCGCCAGAGGCACAATCGTACGAAGGCTTTACTGATTAAGTTAAGATAAAAGCCGGAGTCTCTGCCGGCCGAATGGAAGACGATGAACCAGAAAGAAATCAAGGAACTAATCGAGTTCTTAGTGGAGAAGGACATCGCCGAGTTCGAGCTGCAGCGCGGCGATATGAAACTGCTCATCAAGCGGGGCGCAAGCGCTCCGCCGGCGCAGGTGGTGCAGGTCGCGCCGGGGATGGTCCCGGGGCATGCGGTTGCGGTTGCGAGCGCGCCCCCATCTTCCCCTCCATCGCCAACTTCGTCAACTGCCGACAGCGGGGGGCCGGCGAGCGGGGCAGCCCCGGCGCCGCCCGTCGCGGCGGCTGAAGCGGATTTGTTTATTCTGAAGTCGCCGATTGTCGGGACGTTCTATGAAGCTCCCTCGCCCGGCGCTCCGCCCTTCGTCAAACTTGGCGATGCGGTGAAGGAGGGCCAGGTGCTGTGCATCATCGAAGCGATGAAGCTGATGAACGAGATTGAGGCGGACGTGTCGGGCGTGATCGTCAAAATGTTTGTCTCCAATGCAAGCCCGGTGGAATATGGAATGCCGCTGTTCGGGATTAGGAGAGCGTAGGAACGCCGCTGAAGAGGCCGCTGAAAACAGTTTGTTGCAAAGAAAAGAAACCGCAGATCCTTCGCGGGCTGAAGCCCGCTCAGGATGACAAATAAGGGGCTGTGCAACGGCGTGGCTGAAGCCACGCCCCTTCAAGGCACAGCCCACGGTAGATTCCCAGGCAAAGGCCCGCACCACTTATTTCATGTTTAAGAAGATCCTAATTGCGAACCGAGGGGAAATCGCCCTGCGGGTGATTTGCGCCTGCAAGGAGTTGGGCATCAAGGCGGTCGCTATTTACAGCGAGGCCGACCGTAACTCGCTGCATGTGAAGTTCGCCGACGAAGCCATCTGCATCGGTCCGCCGCGCCTCCACGAAAGCTACCTCAACATTCCGGCGGTGATCAGCGCGGCTGAAATCGCCAACGTTGAGGCCATCCATCCCGGCTACGGCCTGCTCAGCGAGAATGCCAACTTCGCCGAGGTCTGCCGGGACTGCGGAATCAAATTTATCGGGCCGCCGCCTGAGGTCACACGGCTGATGGGCGAAAAAGAAAAGGCGCGCGCCACCATGAAGAAGGAAGGCGTGCCCATTCTGCCGGGCTCGGACGGCATCATCGCCACCGCCGACGAAGCCCTGGAGTGGGCGCGCAGCGTGGGATTTCCCTTGATCGTGAAAGCCTCGGCGGGCGGCGGCGGACGCGGCATGCGCATCATCCGCAGCGAAGACGAATTGCCCAACCTGTTTCACGCCGCGCAATCGGAGGCGGCGGCGGCCTTCGGCAACGGCAATCTCTACATGGAGCGGTTCATCGAGCGGCCGCGCCATATCGAGTTCCAGGTGCTGGCCGACGAGCACGGCAATGTAATGAGCCTGGGCGAGCGCGAGTGCAGCATTCAGCGCCGCCATCAAAAGCTGGTGGAAGAGGCGCCGTCGGTGAAAGTCACCCCCGAGTTGCGCGAACGCATTGGCGGCATCCTGGTAAAGACCCTGAGCAGCATCGGCTACATGAATGCCGGGACGGTCGAATTTCTGATGGACGAAGACGGCAGCCTCTCCTTCATCGAGATGAATACCAGGATTCAGGTGGAGCATCCGGTCACCGAGATGACCACTGACGTTGACCTGGTGAAGGCGCAGATCCTGATTGCCGCGGGCGAGAAGCTCAGCAGCGTGATCAATTACCCAGTGGCGTTCCGCGGGCACGCCATCGAGTGCCGCATCAATGCCGAGCATCCCGAGCGCTTCACTCCGTCGGCGGGAAAGATCACCGCCTTCAACATTCCCGGAGGCACCGGGGTGCGGGTGGACACCGCGGCCTATGCGGAGGGCGTCATTCCGCCGTACTATGATTCCTTGATCGCCAAGCTGGTGGTGCGGGGACGGGACCGCGCCGAAGCCATCTCGCGCATGTCGCGGGCCCTGGATATGTTCGTGGTCGAGGGCATTTACACCAGCATTCCGCTGCACCGCCGCATCATGGCCGACCCCGATTTCCGTGCCGGCAACTTTGATACCAGTTTCATGGAGCGCTTGCTCAACCAATCTAAGGAGTCCGCGACGTGATCGCCCGTCATGCCTGAGCCTGTTCGCTTGCCCAAGTTGTACGCCATCCTCGACGTCGCCTGTTTCGCGCCGCCGCTGCGCACTACCGCTTCCATCGCCGACTATGCCCGTGAGCTCGCGGCCGGCGGCGTGACTTGGCTGCAGTATCGCAACAAGGTAGGCCATACCCGCGAGATGCTCAGCCACGCCCGCGAACTTCGCCGCGTTTTGGGCAACGGCGTGACCCTGATCATGAACGATCGCGCCGACATCTGCATCGCTGCCGGTTACGAGGGCGTACATGTTGGGCAAGACGACTTGTCGGCGGAAGGCGCGCGCACCGTGATCGGGCCCAGCCGTATTCTGGGCGTCTCCACTCACAACCTCGAGCAGTTGCAGGAGGCCAATGCCGGTCCGGCAGACTACATCGCCTATGGCCCGGTCTTTGCTACCCTCTCGAAACGGCACCCCGACGCCCTCGTCGGCTTGGACGGGATTCGCGCCGCGCGGGCTGCAACCAGGAAGCCCCTGGTGGCGATTGGGGGCATCACTCGTGCCAACGCGCGCTCGGTCCTGGATGCGGGCGCCGACTCGGTAGCCGTCATCTCTGATCTTCTGAGTTCCCCGACCAAAGTTGCTGAGGAATTCTTGCGCCTCATGGTGTAAATTCTTGCGAGCGTCCCCTCCGTCAACACGAGGTCCCTTGGCTACAGAAACGAAGACCGTAGCAATCGCCGGCGAAAACGAATGGATTAAAGGCCTCGGCCTGACCAGCGCCACCACCCTGGTCATGGGTTCCATGATCGGCTCCGGCATCTTCATCGTCTCGGCGGAGATCGCGCGGCTGGTCGATTCGCCGGCGCTGCTCATCGCCGCCTGGGTGGTGACCGGATTCATGACCATCACCGGCGCGCTGGCCTACGGAGAGCTGGCGGCCATGATGCCGCACGCCGGAGGCCAGTATGTTTACCTGCGCGAATCGCTGGGCCCGCTGTGGGGATTTCTCTACGGCTGGACCCTGTTCCTCGTCATCCAAACCGGAACCATTGCCGCGGTTGGAGTGGCCTTCGGCAAGTTCCTGGGCGTGTTCTTTCCTTCGATCTCTTCGACGCATTGGATTTGGCACATAGCGCACGTGCCGCCCATTCCCATCGGCCCGATGGTGCTGGGCAACATGGATGTCGGCTTGAACACGCAGAACCTGATGGCCGTCCTGATCGTGATCTTCCTTTCGGTACTGAACATCTTCGGCGTGAAGACCGGCGCCGCGGTGCAGAACGTGTTTACTTTCGCCAAGACCGCGGCGCTGCTGGGTCTTGTGCTGTTTGGTGTTTTCGTAGGACGCAACGCCTCGGCGATAGCCGCTAACTTTGGCGCGAACTTCTGGCGCAATGCCGGATGGGGCGCGCTGCATCCCGTGCAGGTCGGTGTGGGAGGCCCCATCGCACTGGTGGGGACCATCACTATTATTGCGGTGGCGCAGGTGGGCTCACTGTTCTCGGCCGACGCGTGGAACAACGTTACCTTCACCGCCGGCGAAGTCCGCAATCCGCAGCGCAACTTGCCGCTGGCGCTGGCGCTGGGAACGGGCGCAGTCATCCTGCTCTATGTGCTGGCCAACTTCGTGTACCTGAGCGTGCTGCCGCTGGCCGGCATCCAACACGCCTCAGAGGACCGCGTTGCAACTGCCGTGGTGCAGCAGATCTTCGGAGCGGGTGGGGCGCAGATCATGGCCATCGCCATCCTGATCTCAACCTTTGGCTGCAACAACGGACTGATCCTGGCGGGCGCCCGCGTGTACTACGCCATGGCGAAGAATGGGCTGTTCTTCCGCAGCGCGGGACGGCTGCATCCCAAGTACCACACGCCGGCACACTCGCTGCTGATGCAGTGCGTCTGGACTTGCATTCTGTGTATCTCGGGCAGCTATGGACAGCTACTCGACTACATCATTTTTGCCGTGCTGGTGTTCTACATCCTGACCATCGGGGGCCTGTTTGTGCTGCGAGTGAAGCGTCCGGACGAGCCCCGCCCCTATCGCGCCATCGGATATCCCGTGCTGCCCGCAATGTATATTTTGATGGCCGTGTTTATTGATGTAGTCTTGTTGCGCTACAAACCGCAATACACGTGGCCGGGCCTGATCATTGTTCTAGTGGGTATTCCCGTGTATTTCCTGTGGTCGAAGCGCAACCCGCAAGAGAATACGCAATCCTGAGCACCAAAAAGCTGAGAAGAGGCAAAGCTGAATGGCCAATCTGCTGAAATGCAAGCCCCTCGACATGCTGATGAATGAAGCAGCCGAGACCGGGGAACACAGCCTGAAACGGGCGCTCGGCCCGGTGAACCTTATTACTCTGGGAATCGGCGCCATCATCGGCGCGGGAATTTTCGTGCTCACCGGATCGGCGGCGGCGCAGTACGCCGGGCCAGCCATCGTGCTGTCCTTCATTCTGGCCGGATCAGGCTGCGTCTTCGCCGGGCTGTGTTATTCCGAATTCGCTTCGCTGATTCCCATTGCCGGTTCGGCTTACACCTACGGCTATGCTACCCTGGGCGAAATCTTTGCCTGGATCATCGGCTGGGACCTCATTCTGGAATACGCGTTCGGCGCGGCCACCGTGGCCTCCGGCTGGAGCGGATACTTCGTCAGCTTTCTTCAGGACTTCGGGATTCGCATTCCTCCGCAGTTGACCGCGACCCCGTACACCCATGTCGGCAACCACTGGATACCCAACATTCTGGTGCTGTATCAAGGCCGCTGGGAGCTGCTGACCACCATGGCGCCGATGCTGAAACAGAATGGCGTGGATGCATCGACGTTGCCGCAGGTGCAGGGCGTGTTCAACCTGGTGGCATTTCTGATCATCGGCGTCATCACCACCATTCTGGTGATCGGCATCAAGGAGTCGGCCAACTTCAACTCGGGCATCGTGATGATCAAGGTCACCATCGTGCTCATCTTCATCGCCATTGCGGGTGCGTTCGTGCTTAAGCATCCGGCGCTGGCCGCCGCCAACTGGCATCCCTTCATTCCTCCCAACCAGGGAGCATTTGGCGAGTATGGGTGGTCGGGGATCGCGCGCGCTGCCGGTGTCATCTTCTTCGCCTACATCGGATTCGACGCCGTCTCGACCGCCGCGCAGGAAGCCAAAAACCCGCAGAAGGACATGCCCATCGGCATCCTGGGATCGCTGGTGATCTGCACCGTTCTCTACATTCTGGTCTCCGGCCTGCTGACCGGAATGGTTCCCTACTCGGCCCTGAACGTGGCCGACCCGGTTGCGGTCGGCATTGACGCCACCGGCGTCCGCTGGGGCTCGATTCTGGTGAAGTTGGGCGCCATTGCCGGCCTGGGCAGCGTGATGCTGGTCATGCTGCTGGGCCAGTCCCGCGTGTTCTTCTCCATGTCGCGCGACGGGCTGCTGCCGGAGTGGGCGGGCGCGGTGCATCCCAAGTTTCGCACCCCCTGGATCTCGTCGCTGACCGTCGGACTGTTCGTGGCCATCTTCGCCTCCCTGGTACCCATCGGGATTCTTGGCGAACTGGTGAGCATCGGAACCTTGCTGGCGTTCGTCATCGTATGCGCCGGTGTGTGGATTCTCCGGGTGCGCCGTCCGGAGCTGCATCGTCCCTTCAAGACGCCGTTGGTGCCGCTGGTCCCCATCCTGGGTATCGTGATTTCCTTCGCCTTGATGGCCAGCCTCCCGGGAGATACGTGGCTTCGTCTGATCGTCTGGCTGGCGATTGGAATGGCCATTTACTTCGGCTACGGGCGCCATCACAGCAAGGTGCAGAATACCGTCCCTGACAACGTGAAGGTAACGGGCGACTAAGCCGTTCCTTAAGGAGTGGGGCAAAGAAACGAGGCCATCCCGGCCTTGACCGTCCAGTTTGTAGGCGCCCGAGGCCTTCTCCCGGTGGAGAACGTTTTCGCTATGCCAGGGAAGGCCACTTGGTATATAGTTCAAAAATATTTTGGACCCCAGGAAAGAAATTCCATCTGCATGCAGGACCTCTACACACCGACACTTCCTTAAGCAGTTCTGGCTGTTTGGTTATGTTAAACACTATTGTTTGCATGCTGGGCAGCCAGGAGGATTGGCTGTGACGTTCTGCCGTTTGCGGTGACGTCTTGTTCGATAGTCCCACATTTATACGATGTGCGAGAAAGGAAGCGCCCGTGGCCTCAAACTCCCGTGAGATACAGGGACCTATAAAGCATCGGGAGGTCCTGAGTTCAATTATTGCGCTTGCCCTCGCGGCATTTTATCTTGCGACGACACTCTATATCGCATCCCATCGTCTCTTCTGGTTCGACGAGCTGTTCTCAATAGCGATCGCTCGGCTACCAAACTGGAAAAACATATGGCCGGCGCTCAGTCATGGTGCCGATTCCTTGCCCCCGATCTACTACATGCTGGTGAGGTTATTCGACGAGCTGTTTGGTCCCCATGAAATCGGCGCACGTATCCCGTCCGCGCTAGCGATGGTGGCCGGGTTGCTTTTGACATTCGACTGCGCCCGTCGTTTGACTGACGGACTACATGGACTGATCGCATTCTCCGTTCTGACGTGCTCGTTCTTGCCATATTTCGGTTATGAGGCACGCTCATACGCAATCTGCTTTATGTTGGCTGCATTGGCGCTGTGGTTGTGGGCCTGCACCAAAGCCGACAGCCGATGGTCCGCCGCGCTATTCGGCACCGTACTCTTTTTAGCTGTGACGATGCATTACTATTCTGTACTGTTGATGCTGCCTTATCTAATCTGGGAACTCCTTTGCTGGAATCGGCGGCACGTTCCCCGCGTAAAGGTATTTGCCGGAGTCGCGGGAGTTGTCATTCCGGCCGCGCTGCTATCGCCAGTCATACTGGGGTACGCGCGTCAGTTTTCTCCGGTGGGAAACCTATCGTTTCACGCACTTGAAAAAGTATTTGGTGAATTGTTTTTAGAACAAGGCCTCTTCTTGTTGTCGATTGTAGTGGTTTGGATCGTAGTTTCCGAAAACCGTGGCAAGGGAGCCTACGTAGACGCGATGCAATCGGGCGAGTCTGTGGGCTGGCTATCCTTCTGCATACCACTGGCAGGATTCGCTCTCGCGAGGGTAGCAACACACGCCTTTGCTACACGCTATTTCATCGGCGTCCTTCCGGGCGCTGCCGTGGCGTTTTCGTGCTGGTTTTGGCGACATTTCCGCAACGCTAGGCTCGTCTCAATTGGGACATTTCTGCTTTTGGCAACGTGGGGGGGCGACTCAGGTCGCTAGAACGAGGCATCCGGCTTCGTTTGAACAAACCGGACAGCAAACTATCACTGCATGGTTCCTGACACTGGAAGGCCCTATAAGGCGCGACGGCAAGCAGTTTATGTTATTTTCTAACGATATCATTTACATGAATGCCCAATATTATTCTAGTCATCCTGAACAATGCGCCCTATTACTGGACGCGAATACCGGGAGGGGGGCGCCCGATGCCCAGGCCCAGGCTGATGTCCTGCATTGGGAGTTCAACTTGAGCCGATATTATCCATTGCACTATTGGGACTGGAACGACCTCAGAAAACACGCGGACGACACGGCTTTGATCGACCCGTCGCCCGCCGTCGTGGACGCCATGAAGCAGGCAGGTTTCACCCCCGTGATCCGATACTCGAGACCGCTTACGGTCGTCTATCTTCATTTACCCTCCTCGTAGGAATGAGCTCAGCCGGGATTGCGCGTCGCCGGGCCATCGTTGGAAGGCTCGCGCCCCCGCAGGAAATGGTGCTTGTAATATTAAGGACATGATTCGCCGCCTGTCGCCAACCCGAGGACGGGCGTTTTTGTTGCGCTGCGCGCCGCAAGGCCGCACAATGGCTGCTGTGAAGGCCCTGTTCAATCTGAAGGTCCTCTTCCTGGCGCTGCTGGCTTTGATCTTCATCGGCGTTGCCGGCTTCCATTTCATCGAAGGCTGGCCATGGTTCGACGGCTTCTACATGGTGCTGACCACCATCACTACCATCGGATACGGCGAGATCCATCCCCTCTCGCATATGGGCCGCGTCTTCAACACGTTCATCATTGTCGCCGGGGTTGGCCTGGTGCTGCTGTTCTTCGGGGCCGCGACCCAGGCTTTGCTAGAATTCGAGCTGCAATCGGTATTCGGCAGGAGACGCATGGACCGCGAGATCAGCCGATTGTCGGACCACTACATCATCTGCGGCGCCGGACGCGTGGGCCGCAGCGTGGCGCGCGAACTGGCGCGCAAGCCCTTGCCTTTTGTGATTGTCGACAGCGACCAGGCCAAGCTGGCGCGCTACTCCGACAAAGGCTGGCTTACGGTGGTGGGCGACGCCACCCAGGAGCAGGTTCTGCGCGAGCTCCACATCGAGAGCGCCCGCGGGCTGGTTGCCGCCACCACCACCGACGCCACCAACATCTACATCATCCTGACCGCGCGCGGCTTGAATCCCAAGCTCAACATCATTGCCCGCGCCAGCGAAGAAGATGCCGAGAAGCACTTGCTCACCGCCGGCGCCAATCACGTAGTCTCGCCCTACAACTTCGCCGGGTATCGCATCGCGCAGACCTTCATGCGCCCGCACGTGGTCGATTTCTTCGACACCGCCATGAACCGGCACAAGCCGCTGGAGATCGAAGAAGTGCAGGTGCAGGCGGGCTCGCGCTTCGTGGGCGCATCCCTTGAAGCTTCGCGCATCCGTCAAGAGATGGGCGTCATCGTGCTCGCCATCAAGGGCGAAGGCTCGATGCGCTTCAATCCCGCGCCCGAAGAGGTCATCCACTCCGGCGACCATCTCATCGCCATGGGCGAGCCCGAGGGTCTGCGCCGGCTGGAAGACTTCGCCACGGAGCGCGCATGAAAGTCACCACCGCCGACGAGATGCGCGAGATCGATCGCATCACCACCACGCGCTTCGGAGTGCAATCCATCACCTTGATGGAGAACGCCGGGTCCGCGGTGGCGCAATTCATCCTGGAGCACTATCGCCATGCCAACCGCATCGCCGTAATTTGCGGCAAAGGCAACAATGGCGGCGATGGATTCGTGGTGGCGCGCAAACTGCACCGCGCCGGACGAGTGGTTGAAGTGCTGCTGCTGGCCGCTCCCGCCGAGTTGCACGGCGACGCTCTCGCCATGTTCGAGCGGCTGCCGCTGCGTCCTACCGTGCTGCGCAACTCTCAGGAATTGCAGGCGGAGTGGTCGCGCAGCCTGGCGAATTGCGACCTGCTGGTGGACGCCGTACTCGGCACCGGATTTCACCCGCCGGTGAAGGGCTTCTATGCCGATGCCATTGCGGCGATGAACGATAGCGGCAAGCCGATGGTCGCGGTGGATATTCCCTCGGGCGCCGATTCCGATTCGACGTCGGCGCAGAAAGACAAGCACATCGCGCGCGCCGATGCGATCGTCACTTTTACCGCGCCTCGCCCGGCGCATGTCTTCGGCAATCTGACGCGCGGGCCTATCGTGGTTGCGCCGATCGGATCGCCGCCGGAAGCCATCGTCAGCAAGCTGGCGCTCGAGCTCACCACCCCGCGCGACTTCGCCGCGTTGCTGGCGCCTCGTCCTGCCGACAGCAACAAGGGCATGTACGGTCATGTTCTGATCGTGGGCGGATCGCTGGGCAAATCGGGAGCCGCCGCCATGGCAGGCATGTCGGCGTTGCGGGCCGGAGCAGGGCTCAGCACCGTCGCCACGCCCGCGCGCGTGCTCGCCAGCGTCGCCGCATTCGCGGCCGAGCTGATGACCGAGCCCCTGGCCGAAACCGAGAGCGGCGGCATCGCGATGGCGGCCATCGAGAGCGGCCGTTTCCAGAAGCTGGCGAAGACGATGACCGTGGTGGCGATCGGTCCAGGCATTGGCCGCGATCCTGAAACCGTGCAGTTCGTCCACCAAGCTGTGCACCAGACCAAAGTGCCGATGGTGATCGATGCCGATGGACTCAACGCCTTCGCCGGCCACACCGAGCTGCTCGACGGCCGCGAGCGTCCGCTGGTGCTGACGCCGCATCCCGGAGAAATGTCGCGACTGGCCGGCATCGGGATCAAAGCCGTACAGGCCGACCGGCTCAACGTGGCGCGCAGTTTCGTGCGCGAGCATCATCTCGTGCTGGTGCTGAAAGGCAACCGCACCATCATCGCGCTGCCAGATGGAACCGCGTGGGTCAATCCAACGGGCAATCCCGGCATGGCAACCGGCGGCACGGGCGACATCCTGACCGGCATGACCGCGGGGGTGATGGGACAGATGCCGAACAACATTGCGCTGGCCGCTGTCGCCGCGGTGTATCTGCACGGACTGGCCGGGGACGTGGCTGCGGAAACCATGGGCGAACATTCGCTGGTCGCCACCGACCTGCTCGCAGCTCTGCCGGAAGCGTTCCGCCGCGCCGCGCGCTGGGCGAAGGAGAGCACGATTCGCATCGGGGGATGACGAGCGTGCAGGTCGCTTTTCGCCTTTCGCTGTTCGCTCTTCGCTTCGCTCTGGCCGCCAAACCATCCTGCTAAAATTGCCCTTCGTTCCGCGATGAACACCCACGAGCACATCACGCACTCGGCCGAAGAGACCATGGCGCTGGGCCGCAAACTGGCGCCCACGCTGAAGGCGGCGCACATGGTCATCTTGCGCGGCGATCTCGGCACCGGCAAGACCACGCTGGTAAAAGGCATCGCCGAAGGTCTCAACGCGGCTTCGCAGGACGATGTCACCAGCCCCACGTTCACCCTCATTCACGAGTATCGCGGACCCGAGGTGAACCTGTTCCACGTCGATCTCTACCGCATCGACACGCCGCGCGAGCTGGACACGCTTGGTCTCGACGAACTCTTCGCCGAGCCCGGCAACCTGGTGCTGCTGGAGTGGGGAGAAAAGTTCCCCCGCTTCGAGAAGGAGCGCGACGTGGAAATCTGCTTCGAGCGCCAAGGCGACCAGGAGCGGAAAATTGTAGTGAAGAGGAAGTAGAAGCAGTCAGTAGCCAGTAGCCAGTAGCCAGTAGTCAGCATTCAGCCGGCGCAATTCTGGCAGTCGGGGCTACGTTTATTTCGTCACTGCGCGGCTCGGATACACGAGGTGACTACGCCCGGCGCCGTTTGCCATCTACCTTGGCCGTCTGGGTACTACTCATGGCGTGTCTCAGAAGCAGATTCGCCTTGGTCTGGTAACCGGGTCCGTAACTCTTCAGCCACTCGACCCCGTCGGCGTCCATCGCCTGCGCGATCTCGAACCGGCTCCGCCCAGCATCCGCTACGAACACCCCGCGCCCGGCAATCTGCTCCACCTGGATATCAAGATGCTGGGCCGCTTCCGCGCCGTCGCCTTTCGTCCCGATGGCCGTCGTCGCGGCGTCAGCCCGGGCGCCGGCTGGGCACACGTGCACGTCGCCATCGACGACCACTCGCGCCTCGCCTTCGCCCACATCCTGCCCGACCAGACCGCCGCCTCCGCCATCACCTTCCTGCACGCCGCCCTGAACTATTACGCTCAGCTCGGCATCCGGGTGCGACGCTTGCTCACCGACAACGGCTACTGCTACCGCTCCCGCGCCTTTGCCGCCGCCTGTCGCCAACTCCAACTGCGCCACTACTTTACCCGTCCCTACACCCCACGCACCAGCGGCAAGGCCGAGCGCTTCATCCAGACTGCTCTGCGCCAGTGGGCCTATGCTCATGCTTATTCCCACTCCGATCTGCGCGATGCCCTACTGCCACGCTGGCTCCATTACTACAACTGGCATCGCCCTCATGCTAGTCTGAACCACGCTCCGCCCATCAGCCGCTCCGGCTTAGATGGGAACAACCTATTGAGACACCACAGCTAGCATAAATTCCGCCCCTGCGGGGCTGGATTCTCGACTGACAAACGCCGCTGGCAAATACGAAGGTTCCTTCTCACGGCGGTATGGTTGACCTGAAACTCGAAACTTGAAACTCGAAACTGGAAACTGGAAACTGACAACTGGCAACTGCTTTTCAAAACCCCATAATGTTATATCCGCAATCCACGTAGATGGTTTCGCCGGTGATGCCGGTGGCGGCGTCGCTGGCGAGGAAGACGGCGGTCGCGGCGACCTCGTTCACGTCCACGTTGCGTTGCAGGGGAGCGCGCTCGGCTTGGGCGCCCAGCATGTCGCCGAAGCCGGAGATGCCGCGCGCGGCCAGCGTCTTGATCGGTCCGGCGGAGATGGCGTTCACGCGAATCCTGTCCTTGCCCAGATCGTAGGCCAGGTAGCGGACGCTGGCCTCCAGCGCGGCTTTGGCCACGCCCATCACGTTGTATCGGGGCACGACTTTTTCCGCGCCGTAATAGGTGAGGGTCATGATGCTGCCGCCCTCGGTCATCAGCGGACGGGCGGCGCGGGCCATCGCCACCAGCGAATAGACGCTGATGTCGAGCGCGATGCGGAAGCCCTCGCGGCTGGTGCCGGCGAACTCGCCCTTCAGCTCTTCGGCGGGCGCAAACGCGATGCTGTGCACCAGCGCGTCGAGTTTGCCGTAGCGCGACTTCAGTTGCTCGAACAGTTGCGCGATCTCTTCGTCGCGGCTGACGTCGCACTGAAAGGCCTGCGAATTGGGCAGGACCGCGATCAGCTCATCGGCCTCCTGCTTCAGGCGCTCGTTCTGGTAGGTGATGGCCAGTTGCGCTCCGGCCTGCTGCATCTGCTGGGCAATGGCCCAGGCAATGCTGCGCTTGTTGGCCACGCCAAACACCACCACCGTACGGCCTTCTAAACAATTCGACATTCGATGCCATTCCTCCGCGCACAATAACGCCAAATGGTTGAGGATATCAGCCACGGCGCGAGATGTCTCGCGCTGAGGCAAGTAGGCCTGCGGCGTTAAAAAGCCTCTCCAGAGCCGGATTTTCTGCTCCTGCGGCCCCAAATTCCGCTTCCCATCGGCTTGACATTCGGAATATACTCGCTTGCGCCCCACGCTCCCCAGGGCTGGGCTCGCCCCAGGGAACCGGAGAGAAGTCGCGGCTTGCGAATTCACCGGCGTCGGAGAGCCAGAGTATGGCTCCGTCGAGCACCCGCAGAGTAAGGCTCGCCGGGGCACGACCTTCAAGGGAGGGCACTATGGCGACCATCCGGGACCTGTTGAGCAATCGCACCATTTACTACGTCCAGCCTGACCAGACCGTCTTTGAGGCCGCCCAATATATGTCGCAGTGCAACGTGGGCGCAGTTCCGGTCCTCGACGGCACGCAACTGGTCGGCATCTTCTCCGAACGGGACCTGATGGTGCGTGTGGTAACCGAGGGGCGCAGTCCGCTGTTCACCTATATTGCCGAGGTGATGACCACCGACCTGCACGCGGTGGCGCCCAGCACCAGTTCGGAAGCAGCCATGTGCCTGATGCAGATGCACGGCATTCGACATTTGCCGGTGTGCGACGGCCCCATGCTGGTCGGCTTTCTCTCGCTGCGCGATCTGCTGCGCTGCCATCTCGACGAGAAATCCGTTGAAGCCGACTCGATGCGCGCCTATATTCAGACGTACTCGAGCTGAGAGTAAGATTATAAAAGCCCTCGAAGGCGGTGCTACGCTTGCCTGTGAACCTGCCCGGCCTGGTCGAACATCTCCGCAAGATCGCCGGACGCGATGCCGTCCTGGACCGTCCCGAAGACCTCATGCTATATGAGTATGACGCTGGTATCCGCAAGAGCACGCCCGGCGCGGTTGTCTTCCCGCAGAATACGGAGCAGGTTTCCCAAATCATGCGGCTAGCCACGGCCCTTAACGTTGCCGTGGTGGCGCGTGGCGCGGGCACCGGACTCAGTGGCGGCGCGATTCCGCAAGAGGGCGGCCTGGTAATCGCCTTCTCGCGGATGAACCGCATCCTCGAGGTCGACGTCGAGAACCAGCGCGCGACGGTGCGGCCGGGCGTGGTCAATCTGCAACTCTCCGAGCACGTGTCGCACCTGGGGCTATACTTCGCGCCCGATCCCTCCAGCCAGAAAGCTTGCACCATCGGCGGCAACGTCGCGGAAAACTCGGGCGGGCCACACACCCTGCTGCATGGCGTGACGGTGAACCACGTCACCGGAGTCGAGGTTGTGCTGCCTAGCGGCGAGATCGTGCATTTCGGCGGCAAGGCTGCCGAGTCCTACGGCTACGACATGACCGGCTTCATGGTGGGGTCGGAAGGGACGGTCGGCATCGTCACTGCGATTACGGTGAAGTTGTTGCGCAAGCCGGAAAAGATTGCCACCTTGCTCGGCGTCTTCGAGTCGGTGGACGACGCGGCGCTTACGGTTTCTGCCATTACCGCTGCGGGCATTACTCCCGCCGCGCTGGAGATGCTGGACGGATGGACCCTGCGCACCGTGGAAGCGTTCTGCCATGCCGGCTACCCGCTGGATGCGGGTGCAGTCCTGCTGATCGAATTGGAAGGACTGCGCGAAGCGGTGGAAGAGCAGGCAGTCGCGGTGACGGAGGTGTGTTTGGCTCAGAAGGCGCGCGAGGTGCGGCGCGCCAAGGACGAAGAGGAGCGCGCCCTGCTGTGGAAGGGACGCAAGATGGCTTTCGCGGCGCTGGGCCGGGTAACACCGTCGTACTACACCCAGGACGGCGTGGTACCGCGCAGCCAGATACCCGCGGTGATGCGACACATCGGTAACGTCGCCAAGAAATACGATCTGACTATCGGCAACATTTTCCACGCGGGAGACGGCAATCTTCATCCTCTGATCCTCTTCGATATGCGTAACGCGGAGCAGTTCGAGCGCGTCCTGTCGGCGAGCACCGAGATCCTCGAGTTTTGCATTCAATGCGGCGGCTCCATCACCGGGGAGCACGGCGTCGGGATGGAAAAGCGCGACTTGATGTCGCGGCTGTTCACCGAGGAAGATCTTGACGTAATGATCAGCTTGCGCAACGCCTTCAACGGCAGGGACATACTGAACCCGCAGAAAATCTTTCCCACCCCGCGCATGTGCCGCGAAATCACCGGCCCCAGCCAGAACCCGGTGCTAATGCAGGAGGGACTGTGAGCACCGCGACCATGACCACCCGTTTTGCGGCCGACCTCCGCGCCATTTGCGGAGCGGAGCATGTCACGGAAGATCTGGCGGCGCTACAGGCGTGGAACATTCTGGGCGTTGCTCCGGCACTTGCGGTCACCCCGGCTTCCGCCGATGAGGTGGCCAGCATCTTGCGGTTCGCCAATGAGCATGGCCTGAGTGTGGTCCCCGCCGGAGGATTAACCCAGCAGCAAGTTGGAAATCTGCCACCACAGATCGACGTTCTGCTTTTCACCACGCGCCTCACCGCAGTGGAGCATTACGATGTCGGCGATCTGACGGTTGGCATCGGAGCGGGTTGCACGGTTGCGCAACTGTCAGCGATGGTCGCCGAGAACGGCCTATTCTTTGCCGGCGACCCCGCGCAGCCGGAGCGGTGCACCATCGGTGGACTGCTGGCCACAGGGCTGTATGGACCGCTGCGCCATGGCTATGGCGGTCTGCGCGATTACTGTATCGGCGTGCGCTTTGTAACGGGCGACGGGCGTAAGGCCAAGGGCGGCGGCCGGGTGGTCAAGAACGTCGCCGGATACGACATGATGAAGCTGTTCATCGGCAGCCAGGGCACGCTGGGAATCATCACTAGCGCCAGCTTCAAACTGTTTCCCGCGCCGCGGCAGACGCGCACCTTCGTCGCTTTTTTTCCCAGTGCTGCCGAGGCGCTGCAATTCCGATCCCAGGTGCTGCGCTCGCCGCTGGATCCCATTTGTCTGGAGCTGGTTTCTCCCCAGGCGCACGAGCTGCTGGTGCCAGGTTCGCCGGCCGGCGCTGGGTGGTCCATTTGCGTTCGCGCCGCCGGAAGCGACGCAGTTCTGGCCCGGTACCGCACCGAGCTGGGTTCCGCGGTAGTCCGCGAAATGGAAGGCGCTAACGAGCGGGGTTTCTGGCGGGCGCTGGAAGATTTTTCGCCCATCGCCGCCGAGCGGCATCCGCGTTCTCTGCTGATCTCGATGACGCTGCCCGTGCGGAATGTTCAACCGGTCCTCAGCGAGCTGTCGGCGGTTGCCGAATCGAATGGCTTCTGTTTCGCGGCCATCGGCAGAGTGGGAATTGGGCACTTGCTGGTAAGCCTGTGGCAGGCGCCCGACGCCGAGGACTCGCTGCCGAGTTTCGTTAATACGGTTTCGGGATTGCGCAACCGCTTACCACGCGACGCCAGCATGGCGGTGCTCCACTGCCCCTCCGAGACGCGGCGCCACGTCAACGCCTGGGGGCCGATGCCAACTGACCTGGAAAGCATGCGCGCGGTGAAAATGACGCTCGATCCCAAAGACATTCTGAATCGCGGGAGGTTTCTCTTCTGACGGTCACGACTCCAGCGGCGGAAAAGCCGGTCTCCAACTTCGCCTCGGGCGAGAAGCCCACGTGGGACCTGTACTCGAAGTGCGTTCACTGCGGACTGTGCCTGGACCAGTGCCCCACGTACCGCGCGCTGGGAACGGAGATGGATTCGCCGCGCGGGCGCATTTATCAGATGGTGTTGGTTGACCAGGGCAGGCTGGCGCTGGCCGATTCCTTCGTCACCCATATTGACCGCTGCCTGGGCTGCCTGAATTGCGAGACGGCTTGTCCCTCGGGCGTGCCCTACGGAAGCCTGCTGGAACGCGCGCGCTCGCAGATCGAAGAGAACTACCCGCGTAGCTGGCTGCAGCGCAGAGTGCGCTCGCACTTCTACGGGAAGGTGCTGCCGTCATTCAGCCGGCTGGCGCGGAATGCGCGGCTGGTGCGCTTCTACCAACGCTCGGGCCTGCGAAGCCTGGCGCGCGCCAGCGGATTGCTGAAGCTGTTGGGAGTCGCCCAACTGGATGCGCTCTCGCCGCGTATCGACAGCGATTTCTCGTTTGCCGATCTTGGCCGCGTGTATCCCGCCGAAGGCGCGCAGCGGGGACGCGTGGCGCTGCTTATCGGCTGCATCGGCAGCGTGGCGTTCGCGGGACTGAATCGCGCCACCATTCGCGTTCTCACCAGGAATGGCATCGAAGTCCATATTCCCGAGAGCCAAACCTGCTGCGGAGCGCTGCACCTTCATGCCGGATACCTCGAGCAATCGCGCACTATGGCGCGCAACAACATTGACGCCATGCTCAAGCCCGAGTTCGACGCTATCGTCACCAACGCAGCCGGCTGCGGTTCGACCATGAAGGAATATGCGGCGCTGCTGGAGCACGATCCTGCGTACGCGGAGCGGGCGCAGCAGTTCGTCGTCAAGGTCCGCGACATCAGCGAGTATCTCGCGCAAGTTGGCCTGGTTGAGCCGGCACGCAAGCTGAAGGCGCGCGTCACCTATCAGGACCCGTGCCACCTGGCGCACGCGCAGGGCATACGCAGTGCCCCACGGCAGTTGCTGAAGTTCATCGGCGCCGACGTGGTGGAGTCGCCGCGCGCCGATTCCTGCTGCGGCAGCGCTGGGGTTTACAACGTCGCGCAGAACGAGATTTCGATGAAGATTCTCGACGAGAAGATGGGCTACATCGCCAGCGTCGAGCCTGAGATTGTGGCCACCGCGAATGTGGGATGCATGTTACAGCTCAGCGTCGGTGCCAAACGCAAAGGCCTGAACAGCCGAGTGGCGCACGTGGTGGAATTGCTGGACGAGGCGTATTGAACAGCAGATCCCTAAAGCCAGCGCCGTAGGCGCAGCATAGTTTAGCCCAGCACGGAGCCGCAGGCGGAGTGCTGGGTAAGGTAGGAAATAGACCCGAGTCCCGTGCCGGGGTCCCCAACGAGCGCCGCTTTTGCGCTTGTTGGGGTGGTTGAGGGACGACACAATTCTCATCTGAAGGCCCGCACCACCGCACGTCCACCCACCTTTCCAACCGCAGCTACTTCCCATTGATGGTGATGGTCCGCAAAATTTCAGCGCCCACCCGCGGCTCTTGCGAGCGCGGAGGCAGGCTGCTGTTCAAAGTGGCCAGCAGCAAGGTGTCTCCGTTGGTGAGGACCTCGATCTGCCAGTGATCGCCTTCAGGATCGCGGAAGCGCGATTGGGCGCGCGCCGGGCCGCTTTTCCCGCCATCGGCCCGCCCTTTCATGGACGCGCTCTGCAGAAAGTGCTCCAGGTATTGCCGCGCATCGAGTTTTGCCACGCCGTTCTCCCGCTGAAACGCGGTCACAACTACCGAGGTCTTGCGTGACGGACTTTCCACCTCCAGGTCATCGTTGGTCTGGCGTAGCGTCCAGAAGGCGGGGATTCCGATGGAGACGTTGCCTTTCGGCGTGACGTAGCTGCCGCCGTGAAAGCCGCCGGCTTTCTTTCGGGCGTTCGAGGAAGCAGCATTCTTCTTCGGCGACCTGGCGGAGCTTTTCTTGGCAGCGCGGTGAGCGGTTAAAGAGTTGCGCAATCTCTTAACAACACGAATGGTTTTGGCGGATGTCTTGATTTTCAGTATGCGAGGCAAGAGGGTTGTCCTGAGGTTTAGATTATATAGATGCTCATGGCGATTGACGGGCGACACCGTTTGGTGCCGCCCGCTGGCGTTGATCAGCCGTGCGCCGTCGCGCCCCCAACTGACTCAGCCGTGCGCCGTCGCGCCCCCGGCTGACTCTCACCGCAGTTTCTTTATCGGCAAGTTTCTGCAATGCTTTATTACCGCTTCCCCGTGAGTGAGAACTTCTGCCGTCCCTACGGGACTCGGTCTCACTTCCTACTTTAGCCAGCGCTGAAGCTGGATTGTTCATTAACGCGAGGTAATTTGTTGGAGTGTCATCCTGAGCGACGAGCGCAAACGGGGTCCCCAGCAAGCACCGGGTTTGTGCTCGCTGGGGTATTGGAGCGAGGAGTCGAAGGACCCCTTTGGCTGCCAGCGACCCCAATTTTGCTACTGCGCAAGGCGGCCACATTGTGATTTCTGCGGTAATAGGGTTCCTTCGACTCCTCGCCCGCCCGACCCGCAAACGAAGCAGGTCGGAAATTCTTTGCGGGCGCTCCGCTCAGGATGACATCCTCAAGTTCATGAATAATCCAACAAAGTCTCTCACTACCCGGCCAACGCCTCCCGTAGTATCGCTGCCAATTCCTCCGCGCTGTCCACCGGCGGGCGGCAGGCAAAATTGGTGCACACAATCGCCACCGACTGTTTGGCCTTCAACGCAGGAAGATTCGGAACTGTTTGCGCCAATACTGGCGGCAAATTTTGCGCAACGGCTTCGCTGTCGGTCAGGTGGACCACCGACTTGTTGACCGCGAACGGCGCGGCTGCAGCCTTCAGAAGTTCTGCCGCTTTCTGGTCTTCGCCGACGACGACCGCCTGGGTGTGCGGCCGCGACATCCAGGTGGCCGCAATTCCATAGGTCCCGGCGTAAATGCCGAACTGCTCGGCCATACCGGCAAAGACCTGGAGCGTGTCTTCCGCTTTATCGCGATACTTCGCATCGTTGGTGTAAGCGTGCAGGCGCAACAACGCAATCGCCGCGCTGGGATTGCCGGCGGGAGTGGGCGCATCCTGAAAGGGCTTGCGCCGCGCCGACAGCGCTCCCAGCTTCAGCTTGTCTTCCAGCGTGGCTTCGGTATCGAAGAAGCCGCCCGAGGTGGCGTCGCCGAAACGGTGGAGCATCTCATCGGCAATCTGCTGCGCGAACTTGAAATAGCTCATGTCGCCGGTGACTTCATAGGCATCGAGACAAGCCAGAGCAGTGAAAGCATAATCGTCGAGCAGGCCGCGCACCAAGCGCGGCGCCCCTTTGGCGCCGGAGTAGGCAATGACGTGCGCCAGGCCGCGTTGCGCGTCCCAAGCCTCCGACAAAATGCGGTCGAGCGAGCGCAGCGCAAACTTGCGGGCATTCTCGAGGCCGAGGACCTGGGCGGCCTGCAAGTACGCCGAAACGCACATCGCGTTCCAGTTGACATACACGGTCTTGTCCACGAAGGGCGTTGGCCGCTGCAGGCGCGCGGCATACAGCTTGGTCTTCGCCGAGGCAAGCAGGTCGAGCGCCTTGGCGCTGTCGATCCCCATGCGCGACGCAACTTCCTCAGGCAGCGCGCGTATCCACAACACGTTCTTCGCCGCATTGTGATGCATCTCGCCTGTTTCCTCGATGTCGAAATGCAGCGCGGCCGCCTGGAATTCTTCGTTGCTGAGGACCTCCTTGGCCTCCTCGACGGTCCAGGTGAAGTAGTCACCGTCGTCATCGAGATTGATGTCGGCGTCCTGCGAAGCGTAGAAGCCGCCGTGCTCGCGGTCGCTGAGCCACTCGTCCATCCAGCGAACAATGTCGCGGGCCACGTGCGCGTAGAAGTCATGGCCGAAGACCTGGCAGGCGTGCACATAGTTCTTCAGCAGCTCGGAATTGTCGTACGACATTTTCTCGAAGTGCGGCACGATCCAGCGCTCGTCCACCGAGTAGCGGTGAAAGCCTCCGGCGAGCTGGTCGTAAACTCCGCCCTGTGCCATTTTCGTAAGCGTAGTGGTGACAACGGTGGCGACGCGCTCTTCGCGAGTGCGCACGTACCAATCCATCAGCAGATCGAGCGAGGCGGGATGGGGAAATTTCGGGGCGCTGCCGAAGCCGCCGTTCTTCTGGTCGAAGATGGGCAGCGCCGACTGCACCATGATGCCGACCAGTCGCGGCGAAAGCTCGGTTTGCCGCCCGGCATAACCTTCGGCGGCGTCCAGCATGCTCATGGTTTCGCCGGCCGACTTCAGCACCTCGTCGCGGCGCTCGCGATAAGCTTCTGCAATCGCCAGCAGTATCTTCTTGAAACTGGGACGGCCCCAACGGTCGTCGGGCGGAAAGTAGGTGCCGCCGTAAAAGGGATGGCCGTCGGGCGTGAGAAAAACGGTGAGAGGCCAGCCGCCCGTGCCGGAGATGGCCGACACCGCGAGCTGATAACGGCTGTCCACATCGGGCCGCTCGTCGCGATCGACCTTGACCGCGACGAATTGCTGGTTGATGATCTCTGCGGTGTCCGCGTTCTCGTAGGATTCGCGGTCCATGACGTGACACCAGTGACACCACACCGCGCCAATGTCGAGCAGGATGGGCTTGTTCTCGCGCTGCGCCGTGGCGAAGGCCTCTTCGCCCCACTCGTGCCATTGGATGGGCTGATGCATCGCCGAGCGCAGGTAGGCGGAGGACGCTTGCGACAATGAGTTCGTCGCTTCAGGCATGAACCTTGAGTCTAGCAGGGATGAGCGGAGCGCGTAGTCGAGCACAGCAGACATGCGAGGCAAACAAGAGCGAGGGACCGGCCCTCGCTCGATGGCGGCGTGCAAGATTCAGCCTTGGAGGTGCGCTTCCAGGAACCACAGGTCCTTGTCGGCCGCTCGCGTGACTTCGGTAAACAGATCGGCGGTGGCTTTGTCGCCAAGCTTGTCGGTTTCGTCGATGGCAGTGCGTGCAGCATTGGCAAGAGTGGCAAGCCGCTTCACCAATGCTTTTACGTGCTCCTCACCCTTTACGGCATTGAAATCGTATTCCTTGATGGAAGAGTCAGCAGCCGCCTGGCGGGCCGTTCCATTGGCAACGCCTCCGAGCTGGGTAACGCGCTCGGCGATCAGATCCGACTGATCTTCGAGATGACTGGCGATGGAATCGAACAGTTCATGCAGTTGGAAAAACTGGAGCCCTTTCACGTTCCAATGCGCGTGCTTCACTTGCGTCTTCAGATCGATCGCGTCAGCTAGGCGCGCATTCAGAATTTCGATGACTTTGGACTTCGTGTCTTCCTTAAGATTGACGCTGCTGGAAAAATGAACTTCGGTAGTTGCGGCGGGCATTATTTCCTCCTGAGCGGCCGTTCTCTCGGGTCGCTCTCTGGTTTGTATTTTATGTATTGCCGGGAATGGCGTCATTCACCGGACTGTCACAGCACTATGACCCTAACACCCGGATCGGTAAACTATCTGTTCTGCATTGCTCAGCGGTACTTCAGCAAAGCGTACCGTTGATTAGATGATGGAACTGGCCGTGAAGAGTCAGGAAGCCTTGGCGAAGAATCGTGGAGGGTGTCACTTGGCCACGAAGATGGCGACGCTGCGGGCGCGCACCAGATAGCTCTCTTGCGACAAGAGCGGAAACTCCAAGCCTTCCTCGGCGATATCCCGCGGCGAGCCCAGCGCCGTATCGGCCAGCCGGAACCACTCGCGCTCGCCGATGTGCGGCAGTTCGAACTGGAGGTCGCCGGAGTACGCGTTGGCGATGAAATGCAGGTCGTCGCGCGAACCATCGTCGCGCAGTTGCGTCAATTGCATCGCGACCGTACGCGACTCGTATCCCCAGTCGGGCTGCATGCGTTTCACGCCATGCCAGGTGATGTGGAAGCCGCCTTCGCCGTGGAACTGAAAGCTGTCGCGCCGCAATAACGAACAGCGCTTGCGAAACGCGATCATCAATTGCAAAAAGCGCAGCAGGTCAGCCTGGCTGTCGGTCATGCGCCAGTCCAGCCAGCTCACTTCGTTGTCCTGGCAGTAGGCGTTGTTGTTGCCCTGCTGCGTGCGTGCAACCTCGTCACCGGCAAGAAGCATGGGCACGCCGTGCGAGAACAGCAGAATAGCGGCAAAGTTCTTGCGCTGCCGCGCGCGCAGCTGGTTTACGGCGGGATCGTCGGTCGGGCCTTCGACGCCACAATTCCAACTGTAGTTAGCGTCGGAGCCGTCAGTGTTGTTCTCGCCGTTGGCAAGATTGTGTTTCTCGTTATAGGAAACCAGGTCGTTGAGCGTGAAGCCATCGTGGCAAGTCACGAAGTTGATGCTGTGGTAGGGTTCGCGGGCGCTGGTCTCGTAGAGGTCGGGACTTCCCAGCAAACGGGTGGCGAGTGCCGAGGTCATGCCGGCATCGCCCTTCACGAACTTGCGCACATCGTCGCGATAGATGCCATTCCACTCCGCCCATCGTCCCCAGGAAGGCAGCGTGCCGACCTGATACAGCCCGACGGCATCCCAGGCCTCGGCGATCAGTTTGGAGTTGGCGAGCACAGGATCGTAGGCCAGGCTCTCCAACAGCGGTGGGTTTTTGAGCACCCGGCCATCCATGCCTCGGCCGAAAATGGAAGCCAGATCGAAGCGGAAGCCGTCCACATGCATTTCCAGCACCCAGTAGCGCAGGCAATCGACGATGAAGTCGCGCACCACCGGGTTGTTGCAATTCACGGTATTGCCGCAACCGCTGAAGTTCACATATTTGCCGGTCACCGGATCGAGGATGTAGTAGGTCGAATTATCGATGCCACGGAAGGACCACGTCGGGCCGTTCTCGTCGCCTTCGGCCGTGTGGTTGAAGACCATGTCGAGAATGACCTCGATGCCGGCCTGGTGCAGGGCGCGCACCAGTTGCTTGAACTCGCGCACCTGTTCGCCATCGGCCCGGTTTGACGAGTACGCGGTGTTGGGCGCGTAAAACGCGGTAGGCTGATAACCCCACAGATTCAGCAGACGCTCGCCAGTAAACGGATTGACGCGGTCGGTGTCGCCGGCCTCGAACTCGTTGACCGGAAGCAACTCGACCGCCGTCACTCCCAGTTTTTTGAGATAGGGAATCTTTTCGATAAGTCCGGCATAGGTCCCGGGATGCGCGACTCCGGAAGAGGAGTGCACCGTAAAACTGCGGACGTGCGCTTCGTAAATGATGCTGTCCACCAGGGGAAGGTTGAGCGGCTGATCGTCTCCCCAATCGAAATCGTTGTCCACCACCACAGCGTTGCGATAAGGTCGTTTCCCGGGCGGATACTGTCCCCATGCCCCGCCGTTGGAGAGCACACGTGCGTAGGGACCGAGAAGCACGTGCGACGGGTCAAAGCGATGCACGTTGGGATTGGGATTGGGCTGCATGTCGAAGCGGAAACCATATTGCATGCCGACGTCGAGCCCTTCCACGAAGGCGTGCCACACTTGTCCGGTGCGGTTGGAGCGGGGATCGAGGGGAAACTCGACGAAAGGCTGCTCGGCGCCCGGCTCGAAAAGAACCAGCGTGCAAGACGTCGCGTGCTTGGAGAAGATGGCGAGGTTGACGCCCCTACGCCGCAAGGTTGCGCCCAGGGGAAGCGCAACCCCACGCTTAACGCGGTAGCCGGCGACCGAAGTGGTGGAAGATTTCTGAGGCTGGCTTCGGGTAAACGATTTAGGTGGCATGCGTGGCGACCCAGGACGGGCCAAGAGGATGGATAGCAGAAAGCGGCAGGAACAGCAAGGAAAAGCGGCAGGGCGGGTCTTCTCCGCTAAAGCATGTTAAGATGTCCAACCAAAATCGAGACTCCGGGATTCTTACTTGACAATTCCTATAGCAGCAGAAAGGAAGTGACGCCATGACTGAGCAGCAAATCAACCGCGTCAGCGGCAGATTCATAATCGTTCTGTCTCTTATAGCGTTGCTTGCGGTACTGAGCGGGTACTTTCAACCGCCTCAACCGGACGAAGGCACGGCGGCGCATATCTTTCAGCTCGCAATCGCGGCGCTGGTGCCGATGATCTTACTTTTCCTGGCCACGGCGGATTGGAGGCGGCCTTCGCGAAGCGCGCGACCCTTGGCATTTCCGGTCGCCGCTTTGGTGGTCGCGTTCGCAGCCCTGTATTACCTTGAGCACTACCACTACCGATAAACCGCGACACCCTGCTGTTTTCTCGACGCCAGCGTTAAAGCGCATAATCACGTCAAAACTTTTCCAGGAGCGCTGAAGCGCTCCTTCCCCCGCATGAATGCGGGGGCTCCCACCAAGAGGCATCCCGGATTTTGCCCAGAGTTTTTTCGCGGCCTGCGAAAGCGTGTTCCAGTCATCACAGGATACAGCAACTCTAGATCTGCTCTAATCGACAGTGTTTCACTTCTGTGAAAGCAACTCGCGGGCGATGCGCGCGTACAGATCAACCGCCTCCAGCAACTGCCGCTTTTCGATGTACTCGCCTTCGGTGTGGGCCAGGTGAATGGAGCCGGGGCCGATGAGCAGCGGCTGGCCCCAATTCGTCAGCGCGGGAATATCGGTGGTGAAGGCGGCAATCATGGTCTCGATTCCGGGCACGGTGGTGAACTCCATGTAGGGGATCTCGAGCTTGAATTCGGCTTCGGCTTTGCCGGCAACGGCGCTGGTGATTTGCTGGCGCAATTCTTGCGTGGGCCCGACAAGTCGAAACAGCAGGTGCGCGCGCGCGTGGTCGGGAATGACGTTGGGTGCGCGGCCTCCCTCGATCAGGCCGATGTTCATGGTGCACGGGCCAGCCTTGGGATTGTGGGGCAGGTCGAGCTTGCGAAGGTTGTTCAGCGCATCGAGCAGCTTCTCGATCGCCGACTCGCCCAGCTCGGGATAGGCGGAATGCGCCATCTTGCCGCGCGCCACCAGTTCGACGCGCAGTGTGCCCTTGGAGGCCACCGCCAGCATGTTCTCGGTAGGCTCGCCGTTGATGAGGAACTTTACTCCGCGCGGCTGCTGGTTGGCGATCTGCGCGCCTTGGCTGTCGCGTTCCTCGCCGACCAGAAAGAGCAGGCCCACGTGCAGGGATTCGCCCTTCAGCTTTTCGGCGGCTGCGATCTGCGCCACCATGATGCCCTTGGCGTCGCAGGAGCCGCGTCCGTAGATGCGGTCGGCGGTTTCGGACGATGGCACGAACGGCGGCACCGTGTCCATGTGGGTGGAAAGCACCAACTCCGGCCGGGGATGGCCGGGATGGGTCGCCCAGAGGTTGCAGCGATCGCCTTCGACCTTCATACGCTCGACGTCGTAGCCAAGCTGCGTCAGTTCACGGTCCAGTGCCTCGGCCACCGCGGTTTCCTGGCCGGTGGTGGACTCAATGTCAATCAGCTTGCGAGTGAGGGCGAAAACATCCATCTCCGAAGGATAGCGTATTGCTGGCGACAACGTAGAGACCGAAGGAGTTTACCGCCAGGGCGGGGCATACGGAGCAGGAGTAAACTCATCCCATCAGGATCGAGGGAGGATCAATGCGTCCTTTAGCTTGGATCGGAATTGTCGTACTGGTGCTGGGAATTCTGTCGTTTGTCGTGCCGGTTCCCACCAGCCATTCCCATGACGTCAAAATCGGGGATGCTTCCGTGGGCATCACCACACGCCATAATGAGAAGCTGTCGCCTGCAGTCGGCGCTGTGCTTTGCGCCACCGGAGTGGTGTTGCTAATCGCGGGATCGCGGAAAGCTGCTGCCTGATCGGGACCCGCGTTGGCAAACACGATGCGCCCGATTCGTCGGGGCTCAAGCGGCGCCCGTCCGGCCGGGAACGCGGCGCGCCGGCTGGACAAAGATCAACGGCCGGTGGTGAATTCCGTGGTGTTGGTTATGTAGAGTTCGTGGACCTTATGGTTGACCTCGGCGGGCGTGAGGCCGGCTGAAACCATGTAGTTGCGCAATTCATTTCTTTGATTCGCGTCAACCGTCACTTTGGGTATTCCATCCACAAAAACCTGTACAGCCGAGCGATCTCTTACCAGACGATACTTGTGCATAACTCATTGTAGCGGTAATTGGCACCGCGAGTCGCGCAAGAAGCGGGCCCTAATCTCAACCGTTCGAACCTGGCTGGAACTGCCAATAGAGCGGACGCAACACTGCCGGGCTTCGAATGCCGCATGTCAGGTCTTCGAAGCCGTTTGCTTTGGAATAACACCGTAATTCAGCAGGCGGCTGTTGCAGAAAAAGTTGAGGCACCCTTCACAGGGTGCCTCTGAAGCCAATTGCAGCAGGATGGTTTCGGGCCGAAGTCTCGCGCGATTCGTCCTCTGTGTCTAACGATTCGCCTGGAACTTCCTGCGAATCACTCCACCGACGGTTAGCAAACCGCTTCCCAGCAACAACAGACTGCTCGGCTCCGGAGTTGTACCACCCCCGATATTCTTGACGCTCACATCATCCAGTCCCCAGAAGGAGGGATCGTTACGCATGTCGAATTCTAGTAAATTCGATCCGGCACCGGAGTTGCCCGACACGTCAAACGTATAGAGCGTATACGAGAACGGGTCGGCGTTTACCAGACTCAAAAGAGGCGCGCCGTTCCATAAGGCGGTGAAATCGTTTGGACCGCCACCCTGATTCTCGTTTGGACTGCTCACACCCGTATTCTCCAGGTAGAAAGAGATCTCGTAGCGGGTGCTGTTATCACCGACGCGCTGCGACAGGCTCGAATCAGAGCCTTCTGGCCCCAGAAAGGCCCCGAAATTGCCGGAGTTGGCGAAGGACCCCGACACTCCCATGAAACTGGCGTCCCCACCCAGGGTCCAACCTGTGAAATCACCAGTCTCAAAGCCGCAATTGACGACCAGATTTCCTGAGACCCCATAACAAATACCCTGAGCCCAGGCTGGACTCGATGCCATAACCAGCAATGCTGCGAAAAGCCAAATCGTCGCGCGAAGTTTCATGTTGTTTAAGCTCCCTTTCAAAAAGCGGATTTGACAGAGAATGCCAGATGTGGATCTTTCTTGAGTTCTAGATTCTCACTGCGTAACCAACTTCACCCTTCTATCGGCAATTTGAGTTCCATTCTCTGCACAATAGATTCATCGAGTTAGCTGGGGCGAAGAACCCAGAGTTGCACACTCTTGCGCTGTCTTGGGAAACAGGCTAGCCACGGCCACCCAATAGCCGGGTATTGAGCGACGGCCTCTATAAAGGTGGGATGGGATGGGATGGGATAGCACTTGCGCTTCCCGCAACCGGGCAAGCACTTGCACCATCCCCAGGAGGTAACCTCAGACAGGAAGAACCGCCAGACGGCATGGGGCCGAAGTCTCGCGGGTCCGTCTTCTGTCTCTAACGATTCGCCTGGAATTTCCTGCGAATCACTCCACCGACGGTTAGCAAACCGCTGCCCAGCAGCAACAGACTGCTCGGTTCCGGGGTGGTTGGACCGACCGGCGAAACAGAAACGTTGTCGAGGGCCATGTATGCCGGGTCATCCCGGAAGGCGAACTGGATGGTGTCGCTACCGGTGCCCGTCTCGGTAAACGAGAACTCGCTCCAATTAGCTCCGGTATTGGGGTTGGTCAGGCTGAGCACTGAGGTCCCATCCCAAGAAGCACTGAAATCACTGGGATTGTCCCCAACTGAGGCAAACCAGAAGCTGAAGGTGTAGTGTTGGCCAACGGTATCGCTGAAGCTCTGGCTGAGCGTGCCATCGGTTTCCACAGGGCCCAAGATAGCGTAGAAGCCGTCGCCGTCCTGGCCGCCAGCATAGACGTAAAAGGGGCCACTCGTCACTTCCGTGTCTGAAAAATTGCCGCCTTCAGTCCAGCCGGTAAAGTCGCCGGTCTGAAAGCTGCCGTTGGTGAGAAGGTTGCCAGCAAAGGCCGTCGGCGCTCCTACGAGCAGAACCGCTACGAGCGCGACCACGGCGAGCAGGGCTTTTTGTCGCATGTTACCTCCGGGGTTTGAGTCTAGGGAATCGCCTACTGCATAACGAACTTCAGCCTTACTATTGACAATTTGGGTTCCATTCTTTGCACAATAGATTCATCGAGTTAGCAGGGACAGTGGAGCTAAAGTTGCAGACTCTTGCGCTGTTGAGGGAAACAGCCTACTGTCACTGAATCGAAATGGGAGAATATTGTTGATGTAGCAAGGCGCGGCGTACCCAGGCGTACCCCTCGGTCTTCTCGTCGAAGAAGGCTCATGTGGGAGGTGGCGCTTTAGTGCTATTCGGGGTTGGGCGGGTGGCGGTGCGCCGCGAACTTCGCGCCCAGCGAATAGCCGATGCAGCACAGCGTAGGCAGCGTGTACAAAGGCCAAGCCAATCCTTCATCGCAATTGGTGCGGATGTCGAAAACGAATTCGTGCAGGAAGTACTGCGATCGGGACAGGCCGCAGTTCTGGCCGGCATAGCTGGCCACGTCGGGCAGGACGACCAGCAGCCACAGGGCAATCGCCGGAAGCCAAATCCAGCGGGCGACAGAATGATGGAACTTGCGCGCCACCAGGTATCCCAAGCCGAATGCCGGCAGCAGAGTCGTCACATCCTGGATACAGGCGGCAACGGCGGAGGGAAAGATACGGAAGAGCAGAAGGCTGATGGGAGCGGCCAACAGCGAGCCAACCAGGGCCGCGAACACCAGGTTCGGAACAAACGCCAGGCCCTTAAGCAGCGTGCGCAGGGCGCGCTGCTTAGGACTCTCGCGCTGGTTTTCGATCGAGCTCTCGGCCATGGCAGAAGAGTAGTCCAAAGAAACCGCAATTGACTATCCCGAAGTTTAATCGACGGCCGCCATGGCCCGGGCAGGCTTGCCCAGTTTGCGCGGCCGGAACGCCTCGCTGTGGAAGCTCTGGTTCTCCATCCAATTGTCGAGGACGCTCTTTTTGAACTTCCAGCGGTTGCCCAGCTTGAACGCCGGGATCATCTCCTCGGAGACGTACTTGTAGAGCGTATCGGGCGAAACGCCCAAATAGTGCGATGCCTGCCGTATGTTCATCACTTCGCGCGCGTCGGCTAACATAAATCCTCTCTGGGCGGTGGCTATGGTGGGCTGCGAGGGCGGCCTCGGCGATGATGTTGGCTTGCTCCGATCCGCTTTGGCGTGGCTGCTGATGGCAGGTTCTCCCGGGTGGTCTAGTACTTAGTTGCGTAGATTAGCGTAAGATAAATGGGGATGCACATTGCGAATCTCGCGTTTCGTCCACTCGAAGGGCGTGGCGGTTTTGTTGTATGCGGCTATGAATCGGTCAATCGC
>Ga0187876_1000595_pt1 | contig 36251 bp, 33 predicted proteins | sample June2016WEW_17_4_FD_133000 | JGI IMG/M metagenome (GOLD analysis project Ga0187876, IMG submission 133000) | Peatland microbial communities from SPRUCE experiment site at the Marcell Experimental Forest, Minnesota, USA - June2016WEW_17_40 | ecosystem: Environmental > Terrestrial > Soil >...
CGGGAGCTGCCGCCGGCTGTACCAGGTTGTTGAACTGGAACGTGACCGGCGCGCCACCGGGTGGTGTTATCACTGAGGTCATGTCATTCCCGGGCGCGCCCGCCGCGTTAGTTAAAGTTGAGAGCCAATTGACGCCGGCGCTGACGGGGCTGGCGCCCGGCGCCGTGGTCAGGTAATAGTTGTAGGTTCGGCCGGCGAAAACGGTGGGCCCATCCAACCCGCCAAACCGCAGGACGAACCCGTCTGCGTGCGCGGTTGAGGCGGTTGACAGGAAAAGCGCTGCGGCAGCGAATGTGCGGCACAACACTGCACGAGATTTGAAGATCCCCATCTGCCGTTCCTCCGTTGGGGCAATAGCGGGAGTGATTCCCGTTTGCCTATGCCTTGCACCCTGTTCGGCGACAGCCGGCACCCAACTTGCCCACTTGGCAGTCCCCATGTACCGCTAGCTGGGCTCGGCCGCAATTATTATGCCAGAATGCAGCGCATTTGAGGCGGCCGATGTAACAGCGTACGGCAAGGCACATAAGAAGGTTTCTTGGGTTCCCGAACAGTCTCCTCCGTGTTGAATTCTCTAAACACTGAGCCCGAAATGACCCTCTGGAAAATCAACACTGGCCCCCGTATTGGAAAAATGAACGCCAGAGATTGTGTCCTCAGCAATCCCCAGCTATCCGGTGTCCCCAATTCCGGCCTCTCGCGTTCAGCGTCCTTCCTTCTTGCTCTCAACGGGTCGCAACGCGGCTTTGTAAATCCACGCAGTGTTGTGGCTATCAATGTTGGCGGGGTCATAGCCTCCGAAATACAGCGTCCTTCCCTTGTCTTCCGGAAACGGCGAGACTTCGATTGTACGCGTGGACAGCAGACCTCGCGGAGGATTGGGCCTGGGATGGTCCGGATCGAAGACGCGGCCATGTCCGTAGCTCCCGTCGGAGTGGCGGATGAGATACCATGCGCTCCGGCCGAGGTCCGTGCCGTGGCCGCCGGGAGGGTTGATCCAAACCCCGAAAAGGTGAACCTTCTCTCCTGTATCCGGGTCGGTCACCGGCAGAAAGTTGTTGTAGGCGCTGAGGCAGGGCCCGCGCAGCGCGGGCACGCCGAAGGCTTTGGCAAAATATGCATGGATGTCCAACTCAGTGGTGACCTCGAGCTTCGGGCTCGGGTCAATACGGTAAACCACTCCGGGATAGTTGCAGGTGCCCAGCAACACTTGATGCGCGCCGCCTTTGGGATCGGGAATGGCCGTCAGGCCGCGCATGATTTCCATTTCATCGCCTTGCTCCTGTATCTTGTGCGGCCAGCGCCAGAGCAATTCCCACGTCGGCTTTTCGCCGTCCACCCGGCGGAAAAGGCCGCCCGATGAAGCCGTTTCAGATATGATGCCGCAGGCGGCGTAGAGCACGCCGTTGGCCTCGGCCATGCACATCACGCGCCCCGTGCCGGAGAGTTCCGGCGCTTCGTTCCACCGGATACGGCCCGGTGCGGCGGGGTCATAAACAGCCCTGAAAATGCTGCCGGTCCTGGCGGCGCCGGCGCCGCCAAAAAGGTATTGCACTTGGGTCACCGCATCCACATGCGTGCAAAACGAACGTAATCCGCCGCGCAAGCCCTCCTGAATCATGCTTGCGTTCCACTTGCCGCTGGCATCATCGCGGGTCCAAGTTGCGGAGTTGGGCGAGGAGGGACTGGCAATCAGCAACGTGACAGGAGGGTCCAGTCTGCCGCCGGAAGCGTCCTTGATGAAGGTGGCGGAGGTCATGGCGGCCAGGCGGATGACCCGCGGAAAGGCCCTGTCCAAGCGCCACGGCGCACTGGCGGATTCTTTAACCAGGATTTCCGAACCAGTCCACGGCTGTTCCCCTTTGCCTTGAAAATACGGTCTGTCCGTCCAAACTTCGACGCTGGCAAACAGTTTGCCCTGGTGCTGAACCAAGCGCATCGTTTCCGTGCCCGCGATCCATTGTCCGCGATCATCTTGTGCCCCCATCGGGCAATCCTGGGTGAAACGCAGGTCCGTGAAGGCATGGCCGGCCGAAACGGGAGGCTTGGCCGGCGCAGGACCTGGCGGCGCGTCAAGAGCATCCGGGGAAACGACGCTTGCCGAGGTTGCGGCGGAGATGGGCTCACCGCTCTGCCGGGCCGATTTCAGAGCATCGGCCGGCGGGCCCGGCTCGGGCTGCGTCGCCGGCGGGTTTGGCGGTGCGGCATGCCCGGCACAGGCAAACCATGAACCCAACAGGCAAATCATCACGAACATCAATCGCTTCGACATCTCAGCCCCTTTGTCACCTGTTCAGGACGTTTTGCGCCTCCGGCTTCGGCGTCGCTCTTTGTGCAGAAGGGCCACTAGTTCCTGCGTGGATATCCTCGCCTTCACAGAAGGGACATCCAGCGGCGACTTGCGCTCAATCTCCGGCACCAGCGCAAAGGCATGTCCGTCCTTGCGGCGGATGATGACTTTCCCCGTGGACTCCGCAACGCGGAGCACTTTCGCAAGCTTTTGTCTCGCCTCTGAATACGTGTAGACCTGCATGGCTAGACCTCGACCAAAGTGACACCCAGTTCTCGCGCGGCCCGGACAAGACCTGAGTATCTCCACTTGGTCATTCCCGCGCAAGCCCTTCGGCCGTGATCTCAGGGCCGAACGGCGGGAATCCAGGGTTTCGGCGCGCGGCTTGCCCGCTTGTGGAGGAGTCTGGATTCCCGCCTTCGCGGGAATGACAAGGGGCATTTTCAACGGCCCTGCAGTCATTTATTATTGCCGTGAACAGCACCGAATAACGGGCAAGCCTGCATTCCTAGGCTGCGGGGTGGTCCGCGGCGGCGACGGCGGACTTGGCTTTTTCGAGCTTCCGGTAGAGGCTCGACACGCTGACGCCGAGCATCTGGGCGGCTTTGACTTTGTCGTCGTTGGTCAGGGCCAGGACGGCGGCGACGTGTTCGGATTCGCACTGGTCGAGCATGGCGCGCAGGTTCAGCGGCGTCTCGCCGTGCGCGGGGCGCGAGCGCTGGAGGCTGACCGGCAGCGCCGCCGCGGTGATCCGCTCGCCGTCGGTCAGGATCATCGCCCGCTCGATGGCGTTCTCGAGCTCGCGCACGTTTCCGGGCCAGTCGTACGCCATCAGCATGGCGATGGCCTCTTCGTCCACGCCGCTGACGCGCTTTTTGAGTTCCTCGCTGAACTGCCGGACGAAATGCTCCACGAGCATGGGCACGTCCTGCTTTCGCTCGCGGAGCGGCGGCAGGTGAATCTCGACGACGTTCAGCCGGTAGTAGAGCGCGTCCATGAGGCGCTCGCTGCGGATCGCCTCCGCCGGGTCCACGCTCGTCGCGCTGAGAATCCGCACGTCCACCTTGGTCGGCAGGGCGGAGGAGCCGATCGGGCTGATCTCTTTCGACTCGATCGCGCGGAGGAGTTTGCTCTGGAGCGGGAGCGGCATCGCGCCAATCTCGTCGAGGAACAGCGTGCCGCCGTCGGCGGCGTTGAAGAAGCCCTCTTTGTCCCGCGAGGCGCCGGTGAAGGCGCCCTTGGTGTAGCCGAAAAGTTCGCTCTCCAGGAGCGTGTCCGGCAGCGCGGCGCAGTTGACGGAGACCAGCCGCCGGTCCTTCCGGTCGCTCACTCGATGGATGGTGCGCGCGACGACCTCCTTGCCGGTGCCGCTCTCGCCCAGGATCAGGACGTTGCTGTTGGTCGCGGCGACCCGGTGGATCAGGTCGCGCACCTGCTGCATCGAAGGGCTCTGGCCGACGACGCCGCGCGATTCGTACCGGGCGCCAAGCTCTTCCTGGAGCGCCTCGTGGTTGCGCTGCAGGGTCACGTGCTCGAGCAGCCGCTCGATCCGCAGCAGGATATCGTCGAAAAGGAACGGCTTGGTCAGGTAGTCGTCCGCGCCGAGCTTGACCGCCTCGACGGCCGTCTCGATGTCGCCGTAGGCGCTGATCATGATGAAATGCATCTGCGGGGTGGTCTCGCGGCATTTCCGCAGCAGGTCGAGTCCGCTCATGTCGGGGAGCCGCAGGTCGCAGATCATGAGGTCGAAATTCCCCTTCTCGAGCTGGAGCAGGGCCTCGGCGGCGGTGCCGCCGCTGCGGACCGTGTGGCCCTTTTTGGCGAGGACCTCGCAGAGCACGTCGCGGAACGCCGCCTCGTCGTCAACGACCAGGATTTGCGCTTGTCGCACCGTTGTCTCCTTGGGGTCCGCGGAGCGGTATGGAGACCGCAAACGTGGACCCTTTTCCCTTCTCGCTCTGGACGAGGATCGTCCCGCCGTGTTTCCGGATGATGTTGTAGCTCAAGGCCAGGCCGAGGCCGGTCCCGAAGCGGGCCGCCTTGGTGGTGTAGTACGGCTCGAAGATGTGCTGGATTTCGTCCCGGGTCATGCCCTCGCCGGTGTCGGTGAAGACGACCTCGATGGAGCCGTTGTTCTGCGCGGCGCGCACGGCCAGCTTGCCCCGGCCGCCCATCGCGTCGAGCGCGTTCAGCGCGATGTTCATGAAAACCTGCTGCAACTGGTGCTCGATGATCATCGTCCGGGGCAGCAGCGGATCGAAGTCGGCCGTCATCTCCACCCCTTTCGCGCGCCGGTCGTAGCGGAGAAGCTGAAGGGTGTCGAGGATGATCTTGCCGATGTCGCTGTAGAGCCAGTCCTCGCTGGAGATGGGGCGGCCGTAGTCCACGATCTGGCGGACGATCTTCGATATCCGCTCGATGCTCTGCTGCATCAGGGCGAGCCGCGCGGCCGTTTGCTCGTCGCCGGCCGGAGAGATGGAGAGCACCTGGACGAGCGAATAGAGCGACGTCAGCGGGTTGCTGACCTCGTGCGCGATGCCGGCGGCCATCTGCCCGATCGCCGCCATGCGCTCCTGCTGAATCGCGTGGTAGCGGCTCTGCTGCAGCTCCGCGCCGGCGATCCGAAGCCGCTCCTCAGCCTCTCGCAGGAACTGGTTCTGGGCGAGCAGTTGCGTCTCCGCCTGCCGGACCTTCCGCATAATGCTGTTGGACAGGTAAGCCGTCACCATGAACGTGCTCATGAGCGCGGCGCAGATGCCGGCGTGATAGGGACTGACGCCGCCGGCGTGAGGCGGCAGAAGCAGCAGGCGATAGTGGCCGACCAGCCCGTAGCCTTCGAGAAGGAAGATCCCCGCCACCGCCGCGCAGGCCGCGAGGGCGACGATATACGTCTGCCGCTCGCCCATGAGCATGCTCGCCAGGACGACGTGGAATACCAGGTAGAGAAGGAACGGGTTCTCGACGCCGCCGGAGAAGTGCGCCAGGAGCGCCAGGGAGACGATGTCCCATCCGATCTGGACATAGGCGTGATGCTCCGCCGCCGAGGCGGGCTTCGCGTCCAGGCGACGGCTGGTGATTTCGAAAGCGACGTTCCCCGCCGCCATGGCCGCCGCGACGAGGTAGAGCGCCATCGGGAACTCGATGGCGCGCAGGAGCATGTGCGAGATGACCACCACGCCGACCACGCCGCAGATCGCCAGCCACCGCAGGCGAATGAGCTGCCGGACGGCCGCGCGCGTCCGGTCGGCCGCGGGCACGAAGCCCTCCAGGCCGGCCTCGATCGCAGAGGGACGGTCACTGCGCGGTGCGTTCGGGACGGAAGGGCCGCTCATGGCTGCTCCTTTTCCGACGGTCCCGGCGCGGGAGGCGCCGGTGGCGCAGGGGGCTGTTCCAGCCCGAAAAGCCGCCGCGCAGCCGCCAGGACACCCCGGCCATGTTCGTCCGAAGAGGGTTCCTGCAGGGCCTTGATCGGTTGATGAAGGATCTTATTCACCAGGCGGTCCGCCGTGCGCTCGATCTCGACGCGCGCCTCGACGGGCAGATCGGGATACTTGTTGAGCAGCGCGCTGAGTTCCTGGCGCTTCAACTCGTGCAGGGAGTCGCGAAGCTCGACGATGGTCGGCGCGACCTCGAGCCCGCGCGCCCAGCGCATGAACTTCGCCGTCTCCTCATCCACGGTGGCCAGGCAGCGGGTGAGTTCCCGCTTCCGGCGGCTGATCGTCTCCTCCACGACCAACTGGAGGTCGTCCACATTATATAGGTAGCATCCGGGCAGCTCGGCCGCGGAGGGTTCGATGTCGCGCGGAACGGCGATATCAATGAGAAAGAGCGACCGGCCCCGGCGGATGCGCAGCGCGTTCTCCACGTCGGCGCGATGGATCACGTAGTGCGGCGCATCGGTGGAGGAGATCACGATATCGGCCCGCGCCAGGTTCTCGGGGAGTTGCTCGAAGTGGACGGCGGTGCCGCCGCACTCGCGGGCGAGCGCGTCCGCGCGGGAAAAAGTCCGGTTCGCCACGAGCGTGGTCTGCGCTCCGGCGGTGTGCAGGCTTCGCAGGACGACCTCGCCGATCTGGCCCGCGCCGATCAGGAGCACCGTGCGGTCCGCCAACGTCTCGAAAATGCGCTGCGCCAGTTGAACCGCCACAGACCCGACCGAGGCGCGGCCGGAGTCAATATCGGTGGACGTCCGCACGCGTTTGGCGACCGAGAGCGAATGCTGGAAGAGCCGATGGAACACCCGGCCCACGGTGCGCTCCGCCGCCGCCAGCTCGTAGGCCGCCTTCACTTGGGCGGTGACCTGGGCTTCCCCGAGCACCATGCTGTCCAGCCCCGCCGCAACGCGGAAGAGATGCGCCACCGCGTCCATGCCTTCCCGGGTGTACAGGTGGCGCTCGAAGCTCTCCGCGCTGAGGCCGTGGAAGTTCGTCAGCAGGTCCCTCACCAGGGCGTCGCCCTGCGCCGCGCGCGCGCAGACGTAGACCTCGACGCGATTGCACGTGGAGAGGATCACCACTTCCTCGACGCCCTCGACCGCGCGCATCGAAGCGAGAGCCTCCGGCAGCCGGGCGCGCGGAAACGCCAGCGCCTCCCGCATTTCCACCGGAGCGGTGTGGTGGCTGAGCCCGACGACCTGGATCGTTCTGGGTGTGGTCATGTCTTGGAGGTGATCACCGAAGGCGCGGAGAACGGCGGCGTCCGCCCGGGATAAGCGTGAGCCACGCCGAACGTGGCCAGCGCCACCACGAAACCCACGATGGTGAAGACGGCGGCGCGGTTCGCGCTCATCTTTCCGGCAAGCCGCATATGCACCACCGCCGCATAGATCAGCCAGCCCGCAAAGCCTGCGATGACCTTGGCATCGCCATACCAGGCCCGGCCGAGCAATCCGGAGTTCCGCTCGGCCCAGATGGCGCCGGCCGCCAATCCCACCGTGAACAGCGGAAATCCCCACGCGACGGCGACACGCCCGATCTGGTCCAACCGCGCCAGCGACGGCAGCCGCGCCCATAGCGCCTCCGGCCGCTTGCCGCGCAGCAACTGCTGCTGAATCAGGCGCGTTACAGATGCCCCGGTCGCGACCGCAAATCCGGCATAGCCGGCGTAGACCGGGATCAAATGCAAAAGAAGCCACGTCTTCGCCAGCGCGGGCCGATCCATCGGCGCGCGCCCGGACAATATTCCCATCCCTATCGCACAAAGTGCGAACAGCGGCCAGAAGACCACGGTAATGCCGCTGAGCCCGAACGGCCCCTCGGCGGCCACGAAGACCGCCGCGGTGAGCCAAAGGAACAGCGCGACCGAGTCCAGCCGCGTCTCAATGGGAAGGCCATGGACTTGCACCGCGCGGGTGATCAGGAACGCGGCGTGGAATGCCAGCGCACCCAGCGCCAGATAGGGCAGCCGATCCGCGGCGGACCTGCCCGGTCGCAGAAATGGGAATGCCGCCACCGCCCCCTGACCCGCATACAGAGCTACGGCGATGATGCAGAGCGCCATTTGGAGTGGTGTCACTATATGTCAACCTTGCTATAACGTGCGTATGCTGTTACGTTGGATCCCGCCTGACCATGCGCATCGCCTATATACCACAGCGTAGTATGCCGATTTTACCTTGTGGACAGCCCTTTGTCAACTTTGCGAAAGACCTTTTAATGTTCCCAATGATGCAATATTCCATGATTTGCAAAGATTGACCCTCCACTTTCGCAGAGTTGATAAGGGAAACCCGACGTTCTGAAGGCATTAGTGTCTCAGCATAGACACCTGGAACTCAACACGCTGTGGCGTAAGGAGATAGAGTGTATGATTAAAGACGGTGGCCTAAAGACGTTCACGGCATAAGATGTGCTGGGTATTTGAGCGTATTAGTAACGAGTATCCAGCCCTGAAAGGAGGTGGGTATTGGTAGAAATCGACCGCTGAATTTGACTTTGCAGGGCTGAATCTGTTACAATGCCGTAAGTCATTAGCATAACACATGTTGTTTCAGCTACTTTAAGACGAGGGATATGTAGATGAAGAAGATTGCAATTGTTGTGGCCGTCCTGGCCGCCGTTCTGATTTCAGCGCCGTCTTGGGCGCAGAATATCGTCGGCAGCCCGCACGATCTGTCCGTCCGGCTTGGCACCGGCGAGGTCTGCCTTTCCTGCCATGCACCGCACGGCGCGCCGAATGCCGCGTACGGCCCTCTGTGGAACCACGCCCTGACCTCCGGGAACGGGACCGCCTCGACCTTCGTCGGCCCGGCGACCAGCGGCTTCGCCAAGAACGGGAAGGCAACCACGCTGTACAGCAGCTCGCTGCTGTGCATGGGTTGCCATGACGGCGTGACCGCGGTCGGCGACTTCAACGTCGTGAATACTCACATTACCGTAAACGACACGACGAACCCGATCCAGAGCGTGTCGTGGGCAAGGAGCTTTGTCAATGCTGCCGGCACAACGGTGTACCCGAATGATGTCGGCTTGGATTTGACCTACGTTCATCCGGTCGGCAGCAAGTACCCCGCGCTCGGCACGACCAACAGCGGCTTTAACACCGCCACTTCCACGAGCGGCTGGGGCGGCGTAACGCAGTATACGGTGGGTTCCGGAAGCGGGGCTCTGAGTTTGGAAGTTGGCTCCACGGCGAATACCGGCGACACCGTCGGATGCACCACCTGCCACAATCCGCACGACGATACGACCGCGCCGCCGTTCCTCGTGACGTCGAACGCGAAGAGCGCGCTTTGTCTCACTTGTCATATTAAGTAGTCGGCGTTCCAGGCGACCAGTTCGGCGCGCGGGGCATTCGGACATACGATTGCCCCGCGCGCCGGTTTTTTGTGAACTAAGAGTCCTGTTGCGAGACCGATGAGATGCCGAATTTGCGCCGTGGCGCGTGGGGCGCCTTAGTGATCGCGTCGTTGCTCGGCGCGGCCTTGGCCGGGTGCAAGACCGCCGAGACGCCTCCACCGCCGGCGAAGCCGGTTTTCTATCCCTTCCCGCCGGACCCGCCGCGCGTGCAGTTCCTGACGGCGATCAACACCGCGCGCGACGTCATTACTTCGACGAGGAGCTGGAAGTTCATTGACCTGATCGTGGGCGCGCCGCCGGATCCGCTGGCGTCTCGGCAGGCGACGCTGGGCAAGCCTTACGGAGTGGCCGTCTGGCGCGGAAGGATTTACGTTTGCGACTTCGGCGCGCACGTGGTCAAAGTCTTCGACCTGGAGCGCAATAAGTTCTACGTCCTCGGCGGCGACACGCCGCCCACCACCGCTCCGACGAACATGTGCGTCTCCGACGACGGGTACAAGTTCATCGTGGAATCCATCCCGGCATTGATCCAGGTCTTCGACCCGGACGACAAGTACGTCACCACGTTTAAAGTCAAGGATGGACGGCCCGGCGGCGTTGCCGCGGTCGGAAGCGAGTTGTTCGTGACGGACGTGACCAATGACCGCCTCCTGGTGCTGGACCGCGGGACGGGGAAGTTGCTCCGCACGCTCGGAAGCAAAGGCCAGGAGCCGGGGCAGTTCCTGATGCCGAACGCCATCGCCACCGACGCGCAGGACAACTTATACGTCAGCGACCACATGAACTTCCGGTTCCAGAAGGTGGATCGCAGCGGGAAATCCCTGATTTCGGTCGGCGGCGCCGGCGATACCTACGGCAAATTCGCCCGCCCGAGGGGAATCGGGGTCGGCCCGGACGGCGTCATCTACGTCGTTGAATCGGTCTACAACGTGGTACAGATGTTCAACCAGCAAGGCAACGTGCTGATGGCGTTCGGGAACTTCACGGGCGCGCCCGGCTACCTGCTCCTTCCCGCGTCCGTCGCCGTGGACAAGTCCTGCATGAAGTATTTCGCCAAATACGTGGACCCGAGGTTCGAGGCGGAGTATCTGCTGTTCGTGACGAGCCAGGTCGGCGACGCGCGGCTGGACGTTTTCGCCTTCGGCCACTTGAAGCCCGGGGCTGAGATTCCGCCGCTGCCGGTCCCCGAGGAGAAGCCCAAGCCGGCGACCGAGACGGCGCCCGAGCCGGTCAAGCCGGCGCCCGCGACGACACCCGAGGCGGCCAAGCCGGCGCCCGCGACGACGCCTGAGGCGGCCAAGCCGGCGCCTGAAACGGGGTCTTCGCCCGCTCAAACGCAGTCTTCTGAGAAACTTTAGTGAAAGATTCCCGATGCGCTTCGAACAAGCAGTCCTTGAGTACGCCGGAGCGGAGAGTACCACAGCGTGGTACAGGCCCCGCGTGCGCTACAAAGACGCAGGAGTGAACACATGACGCGAAGCAGGCTATTTTCAGCGGCGCTGGCCGTGGTGCTGGCGCTGCCGGCGGCGGCGTTCGGCGCGCTCTCCGGTTCTGCGCACGACTTCACCGCCAAGGGCTGGTCGCACAGCGCACTGTGCGGGTCCTGCCATACGCCGCATCACCCGGAGGCGAAGGTGCCCAACGCGCCTGCGTGGAACCACAAGGTCAGCACCGCCACTTATACCCTTTACTCCAGCCCGACCCTCAAAGCCAAGCTGACCCAGCCGGCGCATTACGGTTCCAAGCTTTGCCTGAGCTGCCACGACGGCACCGTCGCGCTGGACAGCTTCGGCGGCAACACGGGGACCACGTTCATGGATTCGACCAACCGCATCGGGACCGACCTGCGGGGAACGCACCCGATCGGCCTGGTCTACGACACCGCCCTGTCGAACGCCGATCCGAAGCTCTACAACCCCGGCACCAAGTCCACCGCACTGGGCGGCACGATCAATAACGACCTGCTCTTTGGGACCGGCAACCTGGAGTGCGCGTCCTGTCACGACGTCCACAATACGCAAAACAACGCTTCCCTCTTGCGGATCAGCAAGAACGGAAGCGCCATCTGCCTGACGTGCCATAACAAGTGACGGCGGAAACCCCGGCGCCGCCGGGGTCCGCCGCGCAAGGGCCGCCGGGAGCGGTTGCGCGAATCTCTCACGGAGCTTACACTGCCGGTTCCTCCGACGGAGGAAGCAGGCCGGTGCGGTTTCGCGGAGGGAAGGATGGGCAATCGTTTGGAGCGCCTGCTCCGCGCGACCGGAGCGCGTCTGCTTCCAGGACCGGCGACGGTCGCCGCGGCGCTTTTCCTTGGATTCGCCGGGTGCAGTGCTCTGCCGCAGTCGCCGCCGCCGGCCCCGGTGTTCTACCCGCCTCTTCCGGAACGGCCGCGGATCCAGTTCCTGTGCGCGCTCTCGTCGCCGGCGGACGTCCTGCCGAAGCCGGGCTCTTTCGCGCAGTTCGTGCTGGGGCCGGAAGCGCAGAGCCAGGAGGGCCAGATCACCCGGCCGTACGGCGTGGCCTGGCGCGAGGGGAAACTCTACGTGTGCGACTCCGGCGCGAAGCGCTGCACCGTCTTCGATTTCGCCGGGCGGGCGTTCCGGACATTCGGCGACCAGGGCCCGCATCGGCTGGCGCTGCCGATCAATATCAGCCTGGGCGCGCAGGGTGAAAAGTACGTCGCCGACACCGGCCTGGGCGCGGTGCTCGTCTTCGATTCCGCCGATCAGGCGGTCCGCTCGATCGCGCTCCCCGAGGGCATGAAGCCGTGCGACGCCTTGTGGTATGATGGCGCTCTTTACGTGGCCGATCTCAAGAGCGATGCGATCCTGGTCTTCGACCCGGAGAGCGGGCTGTTGCTGCGTCAAATCGGGAAAGGAGGCGACGAGCCGGGGGAATTCCATCAGCCGACGAACCTGGCCTTCGGGCCCGATGGAAGCCTGTACGTGAGCGACACGCTGAACGCGCGCGTGCAGAAGCTGGACCGCGAGGGCCGCGTTCTGCAGGTCATCGGGGCTCTGGGCGAGTCGGTGGGCGAGATGGTCCGGCCCAAGGGCATTGCCGTGGACCGCGCCGGGCGGCTGTACGTGGCGGACGCGGCGACCGACTCCGTGCAGATTTTCGATTCGACCGGGCAATTGCTCCTGATGCTGGGCGGGCCGGGCGAGGGTCCGGGCGACCTGTCTCTGCCGGCCAAGGTCGCCTTGAGCTACGACGGCATCGCCTTCTTCGCGGCGCACGCCGCGCCGGAGTTCGAGGTGGAGTGCCTGATTTTCGTCACCAGCCAACTGGGTCCAGCCAAGGTCTCCGTGTACGGCCTTGGGACGTACCGGGGCCGCGTCCCCACGGAAACGCAGGGTACGAAGAGTGAATCGAAGACGGTCGAGGGCCCTTCTCAGTAAGCTCATCCTGACAGCGGTGCTGGCCGGGGTTTTCTCCTGCACCGCGGAGAAGCGTCACAGCACCCTGGTCTTTTTCTTCGACGGCGTGCCGCCGCTCGGGGCGCCGCAGGCGAAAAATCCGGCGCCCGGCACGACGGGTGCGTCCGCCGCGACCACGCAGGCGCCCGTCTTCGCGGGGTCCGAGCATCAACCCGCGCGCACCCAGGCCGGCTGCGGCAACTGCCACAACCGCGAAGCGTCGTTCGTGCTCCTGAAGCCGAAGGACGAACTCTGCGTCACCTGCCATGCGGACAAGACCCGTCAGTTCCCGGCCATGCACGGCCCGGTGGCCGCGGGCGCCTGCGCGGAATGCCACGACCCGCACCGGTCGCCGCTGCCGCACCTGCTGCGAGCGGCGCCGCCGAAGCTGTGCTTCCAATGCCACGATCGAACGCCCGCAGGCGCGAAACCCGCTTCCTGCGCCAGGCCCTCGGACGAGGCGCGCTGCACGGACTGCCACAATCCTCATGGAGGCGCGGCGCGCTTCTTCCTGGTCGCCCGGCCGAGCGAAGTCCAAGGCGGCGACAAGCCCGCAGTGCCTGACGTTGCGCCGGAGGCCCGGTGATCATGGCGCGAGTTGCGACTGCGGCGGCTCTCGCGTGGCTCCTCTGCGCCGCCGCTTTCGCGCAGCCGGTGCCCGAGCCGCAGTACTTCTCGCTGAACAACTTCCACGGCGACGTGGAACTGCGCTACGATCTCGATGAGGACTCCCTTCGCGATAAAACACTCGGTGTGACGACGACGACGACCCAGCAGGAGCTGGACGAAATCATGATGCTCAGCGGCGACGGGTTCCTGTATCATCCCCGTTTCCTGACTTATAGGGCGGCCGTCGGGCTGGACTTGACGCAGGGCTCTTCGAACATTGACAGCCCGACAGGGAACACACGGTCCTCGCTGAACGGGGTCGCTCCCGAGTACGCCATCTCGGGCAGTCTGCTGCCGCAGCATGCCGTTTCGATGGATTTTTCGCTCAACCAGGCCACCAGCACCATCAACCCTCCGTTCGGCGAGGTCACGAAGGTTGACGACAGCAATGAGTTGGCGACGCTGTCGCTTAACCGCGGACCGCTGCCGACCCAGTTCACCGTCGCGCACGAGACGAGCAACCAGACGCAGTTGGGCTTCGGCGAGAACCGGTACCTGGAGGATTCCTGGGCCCAGCTTACGGTCAACCACACCATCCCGCATTCGCTCTCCTCGTTCGTCTACAAATACCTGGACGGGCACGAGGACGATGAGGAAGTTTCCAGCGTCAGCACCAAATTCCACACGGACCAAAAGGTGCAGACCGCGACGTTCAACAACACGCTGTCGCTGGGCGAGGGAAGCTGGGCCACTCTGAATTCCAGAGCGACCTACCAGGACGAGACGGGCACTTTTCCCTGGACGCAGTTCACGGAGGATGAGTCGCTCCTCCTCAAGCACACCGATAACCTCACAAGCCAATACAGCGTGGACTACTCCCAGGTCTCCGTCGGCGCGGAGACCACCGATCTGACGGTGGTGCAGGCGAGCCTGTCGCACCAGCTCTACGAGAGCCTTATATCCACCGCCCGCGTTTACGGCTCTCATCAGAACTCCGACCAGGTGACCGAGGATATCGAAGGATGCTCCCTGACGGAGAACTACCGCAAGCGCATTCCGTGGGGGACGCTGACGGTGGATACGGGCGCCGGGTATTCGGTCACCGACGACAACACGAAGCCGGGCCTGAACACCGTCGTGAACGAAAGCCAGACGCTGGCCGACACGATCACCACATTTCTGAACAACCCGAACGTGGTCACCAGCAGCGTGGTGGTCACGAACCTCTCCGGCGGCATCACGTATCTTCTCAACGTGGACTACCAGCTCATTCCGCACGGGATCCTGACCGAGATTCAGCGCCTGCCCACCGGCGCCATCGCCAATGCGACCAGCGTGCTGGTGAGCTACCAGTACCAGAGCGATCTTCCGATCACGTACGGGACGACGGACTTGCATGGGCGGGTGACCCTGGACCTTTTCGACCATCTGACGCTGTACGTCAACCGGCAGTCCACGGAAAACACCGTGCTGTCCGGCACCAACATGGGGCAATTGCAGAACCTGGAAGAGACGCTCTTCGGCACGATCATTCGCTGGGCGCCGGCGACGGTCACGGCCGAGCACGAGATCTACGACAGTTCCTTGACGCCCTACGTCTCGAATATGGTGTCTCTGGATATCGCCGAGCCGCTCGGCGCCGACCAGCGCATCGGCGGGAACGCAACCTATCGCCACGTCACGTTCACCGGGGCCGGAGCCCTGACGCTGCGCACCGCGGGGCTGACGTATCAGTTGATGCCCAAAGACTGGCCTACGATCAACGTGACGGCCGGTTACGAGTGGAGCAATGACCAGGGGATCGCCAACGAATACCTGTACGGCCGCGTGGCGGTGGAATACCATATTCGCGGGACGATCTTGTCGCTGGAGTACCAGATCAATAACCAGAATGCCCCGACCTCGAAGGAGCTTTCGCAATACGCCTTCTTCTCGATTCGCCGGCGGTTGTTCTGAGCGCGGCGCGGCCGGGCGTCCGTAAATGGTCTGGCGGGAATGGCGAAAAATGCTAAAAAGAGAAAGCGCAGCGTGCTATAATAATTTACGCGGTTCAGGTCGAGCACGCGCGCGCAACCGATTCATGGGGAATGCATTGCGAATCCCGGCCCTTGTAATTCTGTCGGCGGCGGCGGCGTTGTCCGGCTGCGCTCAGTCGCCCGGGCAGTTCTGGAAGCCGACGGAGAAAGAACTCATCTGGCCGCTCCCGCCGGACCTGCCGAGGGTCCGCTACGAAGGGACGATCACGGCCGCGACGATCCAGGGCAACGCCACCCGCCACGGCCTTTCGGCGGTCCTCCGGTTTATCGCCGGGCCGCCGGAGGTCAAGCTCATGACGCCTCACGGCGTTTCCGCGGACACGAAGACTCTGGCCCTGGCCGACTCGGGCACCGCGGTCGTCCATCTGCTGGACCTGACGAACGGCGACTACCGGGCCATCGAGACCGTCGGGACGACGCGGCTCCAGTGCCCCATCGGCGTGGCGGCCGACGGAGACGGCGGAGTGTTCGTCGGCGACGCGGTCCTGCGCCGGGTGTTCCATCTTTCCCGCCGCGGCCGCGTGGTGGACGAAGTGACCGGCGATTTCCAGCGGCCGACGGGGCTGGCGTACGACGTTGCCCGCCGCCGGCTCTATGTCGTGGATACCCCGGCGCATTCGGTCCTGACTTTTCAGGCGGAGGCCGGCGGCTATTCGCTCCTGCGGCGGCTCGGCGGCCGCGGCGAGGAACGCGGCTCGTTCAATTTTCCGACGCACCTCTCGCTGGCGGCGAACGGCAACCTGTACGTGACCGACTCGCTCAATTTCCGCGTGCAGGTTTTCACGCCGGACGGAGAGACCCTCCAGTCCTTCGGCCGGCCGGGCGACGGCACGGGCGACTTCGGCACCGCGAAGGGCGTTGCGGTGGATTCGGAGGGGCATGTCTATGTGGTGGATTCGCTCTTCGACGTCGTGCAGATCTTCGACGAAAACGGGCGATTCCTGCTCTCCTTCGCAGGGACCGGCAGCGAAGACGGGGAATTGTGGCTTCCGACCGGGGCCTGTACGGACGGGCAGGACCGCCTCTATGTGGCCGATTCGGGAAATTCACGCATTCAGGTGTACCGATATGTGCGCGAGCAGAAGCCGTAAAATCGCCTCCGGCGCGCTGATCGTCATGGCGGCTGCGGCCGCCGCGTTCGGCGGCGTCGCGGACACGCTGCACAACCTTTCGGTCACCGGGCCGGGCGCCGTCAAGTCGCCGACGGAAACGCAGATCTGCGTCTTCTGCCACAGCCCGCATAACGCGAACCCCAACGCGCCGCTGTGGAACCACAGCCTGAGCGCGGTATCGAACTACAAGATGTATTGGAGCTCCACCATGAAGGCCTATCCTTCGGCGGGCGCCGCGCCGCAGCCGGATGGAGCGTCGAAGCTTTGCCTGAGCTGCCACGACGGCACGATTGCGCTGGGCGCGGTGGGCGGCCGCAAGACGCCGATCGTGGTGAGCGGCGGGCCGACCATGCCGGCCAGCGCGCCGGGATATCTCGGCACCGATCTCTCCGGAAGCCACCCGATCTCCTTCGTCTATGACAACGCGTTGGCGGTGACGCGCAACGCGGCCGGCGGCATGCCGTTGCTGCTGCCTTCCACCCGCGTGGATCCGGACGTCAAGCTGGACGCGCAGAAGAAGATGCAATGCACCAGTTGCCACGATCCGCACGACGACAGCAACTATCGGGCCGGGATGGTGCCGCATTTTTATGTGAAGCCCACGTGGAGCGAAACGTGTTTATCCTGTCACGATTAGCCGCGCGCCGTTCGGCGGCGGCGCTGGTCGTCCTGGGCTGCCTGTCCGCGGCCGGCGCCGCCTGGGCCGGCGCGTTCAGCGGGAGCGCGCACGGGGACCTGGCCGCGCTGCCGATGGGGTGCGGCGGTTGCCACGTCGGCCATGGCACGCCGCAGACGAAGATGTTCATCGCCTCGCAGGAGACCACCTGCCTGACCTGCCACGGGGGCGCCGCCTGGCAGGCTACCGCGAAGGCGAAGGGCGTGCTCAACGGGACCGGTCCTACGGCGAACATCGCCGCGGAGTTCAACAAGGCTTCGCATCATCCGTTGCCGGGTTACGCGCTTCCGTCCACCGTCTCGTCCACGTTTGCGAGGAGCATGACGGTGACGCCCGCGACTTCGAACACCGCCCATTGCTCAGACTGCCACGATTCGCATTACATGGTCAAGACAAAGCGCGGAGGCGTCGTGGACACCAGCCAGCCCCGGCAAGTCTCCGACTCGCGCGGCAACCGGAAGGCGGCCTACACGGTCTGCGTCGCCTGCCACGGCGTGAGCGCCGCGGTGAACATCCAGCAGCTCATGACGGCCAGCAACAGCTCGTATCACCCCTTGATGGCGCCGGGCCGAAACCCGTTCGTGCCGAGCCTCATCCAGCCCTACACGGCGCAGAGCTACGTCAACTGCACGAGCTGCCACGGAAGCGACCAGGAGGGCATCCGGGGACCGCACGGTTCGGCGTTCTCGCCGATCCTGAAGGCGAATTATACGACCACGGACGGCCAGGCCGAGAGCGCGTTCCAGTACGGCCTCTGCTACCTCTGCCACAACCGCACCACGGTGCTCAGCCCCACCAGTTGGACTCTGCATTCGATGCATATCAGCCAGCAGCGGTTAACGTGCTACGACTGTCACAACAGCCACGGCTCGACGCAGTACCCGCACTTGCTCAGTTTCGCCCCCAGGATCGTCCTCGGCAACAGCCGGGGCCAACTGAATTACCAATCCCTGGGCATGCAGCACGGACAGTGCAACCTGTTGTGTCACGGCGTGGATCACGTTAACAAGACTTATTGATCGGGCGGAATCATGCTTCACCACGACGACACGACGAGCACGACGTACGAAGTGCCGTCGGTTCTTCGTAATCGTAATCCTAATCGTACTCGGCCGTCGTCCGGCTGAAAAGTAGAACGGCGATTACGATTAAGAGTAAGATTACGATTACGATTTTTTGGAAGCGGATATCAGGAAGAATGAGAATCTCTAGCGCTCGTGAGCGAGCAGCCCCGCAGGGCCGGCGCCTGGGTGAAGCGTTTCTCGCGGCGGCGATTCTGGCCGTCGCGATGAAGGCGGGCGCGTACGCCGCCGAGGCGCCGAAGGAAATCAAGCCCGATGCCCCTTGCGCCAATGCGGCCTGCCATGCGGACATCCTGAAACTGAAGAACATCCACGCGCCCGCCGCCGCCAATGAATGCACCGCGTGCCATAACCCGAAGGGAAACCTCCACCAATTCACTCTGGCCGCCCAGGGCCCCGCGCTTTGCGCCGGTTGCCACGGTCCGCTGGACAAAAAGAAAGTCCTCCACAAGCCGGTGGGCGAGGACTGCCTCACCTGCCATAGCCCTCACGGCAGCGACGCCAAGGACTTCCTGGTCGCCGCGGTTCCGGACCTCTGCTCGAACTGCCACGAGGTCGCAAACCAGATCGCCAAGGGCAAGTCCAGCCACTCCATCGCGCTCGAGGGAAAAGCCTGCCTCGCCTGCCACAACCCGCACACCAGCGACTTCGAGCACCTGCTGCTCGCCAAGCCGATGGCCACCTGCCTGGGCTGCCACGACAAGCCGATCGTCCAGAAGGGGCGCACGATTCCGAGCGTGAAAAATGAAATCACCGGCGCCAAGTCCGTCCACGGGCCCATCCAGGACGAAAACTGCGGGGCGTGTCACCAGCCTCACGCGTCGGCCCAGATCGCCCTGCTCGCGGCGGCGTACCCGGCGACGTTCTACGCCCCGTTTACGGCGGATGCCTACGCGCTTTGTTTCCAATGCCACGATGCGTCCCTGGCGACCGAACTCGATACGAAGGGCGCCACGGGTTTCCGCAACGGGACGCGGAACCTGCATGCCGTCCACGTCAACGACAAGGTGAAAGGGCGGACTTGCCGCGCCTGTCACGCGCCCCACGGCGCGCCGGAGCCGCACCTGATCCGCGCCACCGTCCCGTTCGGGCCGGCGGGCTGGCCGTTGCCGATCCGTTTCCAGGAGACGAAGACCGGAGGCGGCTGCGCCCCCGGATGTCACGTTCCAAGAGCTTACGACCGCGAGAATCCGGTCAAGGAGTAGCCGTTGAGAACAGCGAGGATGACCAGCAGCGATCGCCGCGCGACTTGCGCCACGGGCCTTTCGACGGACGTGGTTTCGGACACTCAGCGTCTCGTCAGGGACCGGCTGAAGAAACTGGTGTCCGCATCGGGCTTGCCCATGCGCTGGATGCAGTTCATGCCCGGCAAAATGCTTCGCACGCGCTGGGCCGCGCGCCTGGCGGAATCCGGCGAGCTGACCGTCGCGCCCGACACGATCGTGCGCGCTTGCGCAGCCATCGAGATGGCGCACACCGCAAGCCTCTGCCACGACGACGTCATTGACGGCGGGTTCCTGCGCCGGCAGCAGCCCACGCTGTGGCGCGTCATGGGCCCCACGGCGGCGATCCTGATCGGCGACCTGCTCCTGTGCGAAGCGATGGACGTGCTGGTGAGCGCCGAGGACGGCGGCCTGGTCGAACCGTTCACCGCCAAGCTCCGGGAAGTCTGCGCGGCGGAGCTGGAACAGGACCTGGGCTCGCGCGGGAAGGTGCTCGAGGAAGCCGCCTGCCTGCGGCTGGCGCGCGGCAAGAGCGGGCCGTTCTTCGCTTTTGTGGGATATGCCTGCGGCGGGTCGCAGCCCGATCTGCGCGCCGCCCTCGAAGCGGCGGGCTACCAGGTGGGCACGCTCTATCAGATGGCGGATGACCTCCTCGACGTCGTCGGCGGCCCGGCGGCCGGAAAGACGCTGGGGACGGACGCGAAACAGCGGAAGTTCACGGTGCCGCAGATGGCGCGGAAAGGGCCGGCGCGGGCTCGCGCGCGCATCCGGGCGCTGCGCGACGCCATTCTGGACGACGTGCAGGCATGGCCGCCGGTGCGCGCGGCGCTCCTGCAGTTCTTCCAGCAGGACCTTCAACCGGTCTTCGCCCAGTTCGACCAGCGCCTGGGCGAGTGCATGAGGGCTGCGGTATGAAACCGACGGCCGGCGCGCCGCGTCCAGGCGCCTGGATTCTCTGTACGCCTATGCCACTTTGTGGTATACTCCGCGCACGGCCCGCTGCGCCTTCCGCGCCAGGCCGGGGACGCCGGACGCTGTCGGGATGAGACTCGTTTCAGGGCAAGGAGAGACACCGATGACGAGCGGAAAAGCGGGCGCGGACGCCGAACTCTCCGATCTGCTGACCGAGGAGCGGCGGTTCGAGCCGTCGGCGGAATTCCGGCGGCTGGCGTACATGCGGACGTCGAAAATCCGTGAGGAGTCCTGGGCCGATCCGGAAGCGTTCTGGGGCAAAGCGGCGCAGGGGCTGCACTGGTACAAGCTCTGGCGCGAGGTGCTCGAGTGGAAGCCGCCGGACGCCAAATGGTTCGTCGGCGGAAAGATCAACGCCTGTTACAATTGCGTGGACCGCCACATCAAGGCGGGGCAGCGCAACAAGGCCGCGCTGCTCTGGGAGGGCGAACCGGGCGACAGCCGCGTCCTGACCTACGGCGACCTGTACCGCGAGGTCAACCTGTTCGGCAACGCCCTGAAATCGCTCGGCGTCGTCAAGGGCGACCGCGTGGCCATCTACCTGCCGATGATCCCGGAGGCGGTGATCGCCATGCTGGCGTGCGCGCGGATCGGCGCGGTCCACGCGGTGGTGTTCGCGGGCTTCAGCGCCGAGGCGCTCCGCGACCGCATCAATGACGCCGGGGCCAAAGTGCTGATCACCGCCGACGGCAGCTTCCGCCGCGGGCAGACGATTCCGCTCAAGCACGACGCCGACTACGCCGTCAAGGACGCTCCCTGCATCCAGCATATCGTCATCGTCAAGCGCGGCAATTTCCCGCTCCGCGTCAAGGAAGGGCGGGACCACTGGTACCATCGCCTCATCCAGGACGCCGCGATCTACTGCGAGCCGGAACCCTGCGACAGCGAGGATATTCTCTACATCCTGTACACCTCCGGCACCACCGGCAAGCCCAAGGGCATCGTCCACACCACCGGCGGATATCTGGTGGGCGCGTACACGACATCCAAGTACGTCTTCGACCTGCGGCATGACGATGTCTACTGGTGCACGGCGGACATCGGCTGGGTGACCGGCCATTCGTACCTGGTCTACGGCCCGCTGGCGGCGGGCGCGACGTGCGTAATGTACGAGGGTGCGCCGGACTGGCCCGACCGCGACCGCGTCTGGGAAGTCGTTCAGAAACACGCCGTCAGCATCCTCTACACGGCGCCGACCGCGATCCGCGCGTTCATGAAGTGGGGAACGGAGTGGCCGGCGAAGCACGACTTGTCCTCGCTGCGGCTCCTCGGAAGCGTCGGCGAGCCGATTAATCCGGAAGCGTGGATGTGGTATTATCAGAACATCGGCAGAGGGCGGTGTCCGATCGTGGACACCTGGTGGCAGACCGAAACGGGCATGATCATGGTCAGCACGCTGCCGGGGATTGACTACATGAAGCCGGGCAGCGCGGGCGTCCCGATGCCGGGGATCCGCGCGGCGGTCTATACGGCGGCGAAGGAGCCGATCAAGACCGGCGGCGGGTTCCTGGCGATCACGCATCCCTGGCCGGCGATGCTGCGCGGCATCTGGGGAGACCCCGATCGCTATCGGCAGACGTACTGGTCGAAATGGGACGCGGGCACGTATTTCACCGCCGACGGCGCCAAGCGCGCGGAGGACGGTTACCTGACCCTGCTCGGCCGCATTGACGACGTGCTGAACGTGGCCGGCCACCGCATCGGCACCATGGAGGTCGAGAGCGCGCTGGTCTCTCACCCGTCCGTGGCCGAGGCCGCCGTCGTGGGCATCGCCGACGAGCTGAAAGGACAGGTGCTGGTGGCGTTCGTGACCCTCAAGACCGGACAGGCGTTCTCCGCGCAGATGGAAGCCGACCTGAAAGAGCAGGTCGTGCGGAAAATCGGCGCCATCGCCCGGCCGGCGCGGATCGTCTTCAGCGCCGACCTGCCCAAGACGCGCAGCGGCAAGATCATGCGCCGCCTGCTGCGCGATATCGGCGAGGGTAAAATCCTCGGCGACACCACCACCCTGGCCGATGCCGCGATCGTGGAAGGACTCAAACGCCAGTACGAGGAGAAAGAGGAGGCCTGACATGAGCCCGGCAACGGCCCCGAAGCGGATCCTGATCATTGACGACGACGACGCGCTGACCGGCGCGCTCGTGCGCCTGCTCCAGGCCGAGGGCTACCAGGTCCGCTGCGCCGCCGACGGTGAAGAGGGCATCCGCCTGGCCGAGCAGGAGCCGCCGGACCTCGTCCTGCTGGATTTCATGATGCCCCTGAAAAACGGCTTCGACGTCTGCACCGACATGCAGAACATCGCCAACTTGCGGAACGTGCCGGTGCTGGTGATGACCGCCTTCGGACAGGACATCGGCGAGACTCACGGCGTGTCCATGCAGAAGCCGCCCTCGAACATCCGCGGGCGCCTGGAAAAGCCGTTCGAGATCAACGTGCTGCTGGAGCGCATGGTCACCGCGCTGGAGGAAGGCTCGCCGGCGGCGCCGTCCAGGAAGAATCCGTGAGCGCCGCATAAAACAATCAAGGCCAGGGGACAAGTTTCGATGGCTTCGGTCAGTTCGACGCCGCGCACTTCCTATGAGTTGCCGCTTTCGCCCGGCGACGCATTGCCGGCGTCCAATATGCCTCATGCGCGGGCCTCATTGCCCGAACCGCTGCTGCTCCAGAACGTCGTCTGGTTTTGCCGGGTCCGCTGGATCGTCGTGGCGCTGCTGGCGTTGTTCGGCCTCATGGGGCTCTTCCCGCAGATCGAGCGCGCCCTGGGCTTGCGCGAGCATCTCCATTGGCCCTTCGTCACCTCGGCGGTCCTGGCGCTGGCGAACCTCGGTTTCCTGGCCCATGCCCGGTGGCTGGCCAAGTCCGGATCGCCTTCCGGCGCGCGGGTGAACCTCTGGACACAGATCGTCGTGGACCTGGCGGCCCTGACGGTCGTCGTCCACTATGTGGGCAGCCTGGAAACCTACATCGCGTTCGCCTATCTCTTCCATATCGTCCTCGCGTGCATCTTCTTCTCGCGCCTGGAATCGTTCGGCGTTGCGGCCATGGCCTGCGCGTTCTATCTCGCCTGCGTGGGCCTGGAAGTCGCCGGCGTGCTGCCGCGCGCCGGACTTTACGCCGATCCCTCGCTGCGCGGGCAGATCGAGCGCACGCCCGGCGTGGTCCTGCTGAGCGCGGGGTCGGCGCTCGTGGTCTGGCTGGTCGTCTGGTACTTCGCGTCGCACCTCGCGACCATGGTCCGCGAGCGGGACAGCCAGCTGGACGCAACGAACCGCCGGCTGGTGGAGGCGCAGCGGGAGAAGAGCCGCCACATGCTTCTCACCGCGCACGAGCTGAAGGCGCCCTTTGCGGCCATCCACGCCAACGTGCACCTGCTGCTCCACGGTCACTGCGGGACCCTCCCGACGGACGCGACCGACGCGCTCAACCGCATTGCCGGGCGCTGTCGCCGGCTGGCGGCTCAAATCCAGGAGATGCTCCAACTGGCGAACATCGAGACCCCCGATGAGAGGAACTCGCGCTGGGCGGACCTGGACCTGACGGAAGCGGTCCGGTGGTCCCTGGCGGAGGTCCAGCCGCTGGCCGAGGAGCGCGAGGTCGTGGTGGAGCATGATCTCCGTTCGGCGCGGACCAGCGGCGTGGAAGACCACGTGAAGATGCTCCTCCTGAACCTGCTCTCCAATGCCGTCATTTACTCGAACCGCGGCGGCAGGGTGCACGTGCGCTGCCTGTCCGGCGCCGGGAACGGGCCCATCGTGACCATCGAGGACCACGGCATCGGCATCCCGCCCGAGAAGCTGCCGCGGATTTTCGAGGAATACTACCGGACGGCCGAGGCGGTGCGGCACAACAGGGAATCCACGGGCCTTGGATTGGCCATCGTCCGCCGCGTGGCGGAGACGCATGGAATACAGATTCGAGTCGAGAGCGAGGCGGGTGTGGGCACGAAGTTCATTCTGGGATTTTCTTCCGCCGAAGGTTCCGCGTAAGGCGCTCCAGGGGAAAAAGGAGGTGGTCTATGGCGTACATTCTGATTGTGGACGATGACGAAGACCTGGCCCAGGCGTTCGCCAAGGTGCTGAAGGACGCCCGGCACGAGGTGGCGATCGAAGGGGAGACGGCCCGGGCCCTGGAAAGGATGAACCGGAAGGCGCCCGACCTGGTGATCCTGGACGTCATGTTTCCCGAGAACAGTTCCGCCGGCTTCGAGCTGGCGCGCGACATGCGGAAAGGCCACGGGAAACTCGGCGATATCCCCATTCTCATGCTGACCGCCGTGAACTCGAAGTTCCCGACCGGCTTCTCCGCGCGGGACATTGACGCGGACTGGCTGCCGGTCACCGACTTCGTGGAGAAGCCGGTGGACCTCGACGTGCTGGTGAACAAAGTGTCGGCCCTGTTGCAGCGCGTGGCCTCCGCCGGCGACCGCTCCAAGAACGCCAAGTGACCGCGCCGGTCACGCGGCGATCAATAAGACGGCGGTGATGCAGGCCACGAAGGGCGTGATGAAGAGGTAGGCCACCCAGACGACGAGAGAGTCGCGGACCGAGAGCCGGAAAATCACGAACTGGATCGGAAACGTCAGGACAATCCCGACGATCACGCCGAGGAGCGAGAGGATCCCCGCCACGTAGCTGCACGTCACGGCGGGGACCACGAACCCCAGGATGATGACGGCGGAGCAGCCGAGCGAAGTGAGGACGCTGCGGACCACGGAGACGTTTCCGAACTTCAGGAAGCGGATCACGAAGTACAGCAGCAAGCCGACGACCACCGAGGTCGCGGCGCCGATGCCGCCGCTCATCAAGAGGATCTTGGCCGTATCGGACATCTCCATCCTCCAGCCCTCCCGGTGTCGGCGTCACGAACCGGTCATGTTCACGAGGCACATCCCGTCGCCGCCTGCGACTGCGGCTTCGCGGTCCTTCGTCATCCGCCGTGCGGCGGCCGGCGGCTCACCTTGAGCAGGATCAACAGGTTCGACAGCAGGGCGGCGGCTAGAAGCGCCAGGGTCAGCGCCTGCCAGAAGATGCCTTTGCCCTGAAGCAGCACAGTCCCCACGACGCCCTGCTCGGCCTGGACCTTGGTCTGCAGGGCGAAATCGTACGCGTCCGTGGTGGCCGCTTCGATCAGGGGCAGATTGAAGGTGTGCCATTCGGTGACCGCCTCGTTCAGGCTCTTCCTGGAGCGGCTGATCCCGCGTTCCAGTATGTCGCTATCCCTCTTTTGCTCCTTGGCGGTCAGGACGGCGGTCTGGGCCAGGTCCAGTTCCCCGCGGGCTTCCGTAAGTCGCAGGAGGGCGCGAAAAGCCTCGGCCGGGACGGCGGGGTTGATCTGCCGTTCCGCGTTGTGGCAGGTCTCGCACGTCCGTGCGACCGTGGCGGCGGTCAGGACCGTGCCGGCCTTGGAGCCATGGCACGTCACGCAGTTGGCGCCCCGGCCGTTGTCTTCCAATTGATGGTAATGTTTGCTTTCAATGTAATGCTGGTATTCGGTTCCGTGGCATTGCCCGCACATGGCCGGGATGTTCTTAGGGTTGATGGGACTCTGCGCATCCGATGCCGGCAGCATGGCCGCATGCGCCTTGTCTTTGTCGTCGGTGGAGGCATCGCCGCCGTGGCAGGCCTCGCACGCGATGCTCTTCGCCGCGTGCGGCGAGGAGGCCCACTGGATGTATTCCTGGAAGACGATGCCGCCGCTCCCGGCCTTCGCATGACAGGCGACGCATCCGGACTTGGTGACGATACGCGGGAGTTCCGTCGCGCTCTCCGCTCCCGAGGCGGCGGGCATGAGCCGCAGCATCAGCATCACCGAGAAGGCCACTGCGCTTGGTCTGACCATGTCGTTCATCCTAATGACATCCGCATGTCCAACGCAACGCCGGCTCGCACCACGACGACACGAGGAGCACGACGTACGGTCAAGACCGGCGATCCATTTCAATTCCGTTCGTCGCGCTCGTCGTGTCGTCGTGGTGAATCATTGTTCCCGGCTCAGTTGGCTCAATTTGAATTCGCCGAGCATCACCGGGACCGCGACTTTCAGCATGATGGTATAGATGAGGAAACCGGCGGAGAAGATTCCGGCGCTGACGAGGATCTCGGTGGACGACGGGATGTACTCGTAGATTTCTCCGAGGGTGTCCGGCGTGAAGCCGGGGATCAGCAGGCCGATCCCCTTTTCGATGTACACTCCCGCGTAGATCAGCACGCAGCCGACGTTGAGCAGCAGGACGTTCTTTCTCGCCTGCGGGATCAGGAACAGCAGGAAGGCGACGAAGTCGAAGATGAGCGACATCCAGGCGAACGGCACGATCGCCTGGTGGTCGCCGATGCCGACGAAGTAGTACTTCGTGTAGACCATGTGCTCGCTGGCGGAATAGAACTCCTTGTAGATTTCCGCGCCGGTCAGGAAGAGATTGACCGCCATCGCATAGGCCATCAACTCCGCGATTTTCCAGATGGCCGCGTCCTGGATCTTCAGGCGCGTCGTGCGCCGGAGCACCTGCAGGAGGATCAGCAGCACCGCCGGCCCGGAGCAGAACGCCGAGGCCAGGAATTTCGGCGCGAGGATCGAGGCGTTCCAGTACGGCCGCGCGACCATGCCGTTATAGATGAACGCCGTGACGGTGTGGATGCTGACCGCGAACGGGATGGAGAAGATGACCAGCGGCCAGACGAACGACTGGTTCGGCGGCCGGTCCACGAAGGCGCTGTAGAGCAGGTAGCCGACGATCGTCAGGTTCAGCGCCAGGTACAGGTTGAGCACCAGCACGTCCCAGGCGAGCAGCGCGCGGGGAAAATTCAGCGCGCCGATGAACGGGATGAGGTGCCAGAACCGCTCCGGGTGCCCCATGTCCACCGTGACGAACAGCAGGCACATGATGCAGGCGCTGATGGCCAGCAGCTCGCCGAGGATCACCAGCTCCTTGATCGGCTGCCAGTGATAGATGTACGCGGGGATGACGAGCATGATGGCCGCGGCCGCCACGCCGACGAGGAAGGTGAAATTGCCGATGTAGTACGCCCATGAAACGCTGTCGCGCATGTGGGTGACGATCAGCCCCGTCTGCATCTGATGCACGTAAGCGGCGATCCCCGCGCCGATCAGCGCCAGCAGGAACGCGCACCAGGCGTAGTACGTCTTGTTGCCTTTGAGGACGAGCTTCGCGGCGCCGCTCAGAAACCGGAGAAAGGTCACGCGGGCTCCCTAGGTCGCATAGAAATAATAGAATTTGGGTTGCGTGTTCAGCTCCTCTTTGAAGATGAACACCCGCTTCTCGCGCAGGATATACCGAATCTCGCTCTGCTCGTCGAGAAGGTTGCCGAACTTGCGCGCGCCGACGGGGCACGCCTCGACGCAGGCGGGGTAATGGCCGTTCGGCTCGCGCACGCGCTGAATGCAGAACGTGCACTTCTCCACCACCCCGCGCGGGCGCGGCCGGTTGCCGAAGTAGTGCATGTGCGGGTTAATATGGTCCTTCGGAACGCTCGGCGGACCCCAGTTGAAGTGCCGCGCGCCGTACGGGCAGGCCGCCATGCAGCAGCGGCAGCCGATGCACCAGTCGTAGTCAATCACCACGATCCCGTCCGGCTCCTGCCAGGTGGCCTTCGCCGGGCAGGCCTTGACGCAGGGCGGGTGGCGGCACTGCTGGCACGCCGTCGGCATGTAGAACGCCTCCGGCTCCGGCACCTTGGCCGGGTTGTAGTAGGCGTCCGACTCCATGACGTCCACGCCGCGCTCCTTGTTCATCCGTAGGACGCGGATCCATTGAATCTGCGGGTCGCGCGAGAGGTTGTTCTCCTCCACGCAGGCGTAGACGCACCGGCGGCAGCCGATGCAGCGGGAGAGATCGAGGCCGTATCCGAACAGCACACCCTCCGCGGCGCGGGAGGCGCTCACGGTGACCGCCTGGCCGCACTTTTCGCTGTATTCCTTTTCCAGCCGCGCGATCACTTTGTCAATGTCTTTGCCGGTGAGTTCCCTGAAGCGGCCCTGGAAGAAGGCCTCGCGCGCGGACTTGCTGCAACCGGCCAGGAACACCGAAACAGCCCCGGCCGCGGACAGCGCCAGAAACTGGCGGCGCGTCAACTGGCCCCGCGGCGCCGGGTCCGGCTTCTCGTTCAATTTCACGATCGGCGTCTGGCTGTCCTTCATAGGGCGCGTGGCTTCACCTTATGTTCTCGGGTCTGACCGGCGGGGGCATCGGCGCGATGCTCTTGTACTTCGGAGAATGCGGATCATGGCAATTCACGCAGAGCAGGTAGGTCTTCCGGCCGTTCCACTCGCCGGACCTCTTGCCGTGAACGCCCACCTTCCAGTCGCGGTACTTGTCGCCGTGGCACTGGCCGCAAAGCTTGTAGGATTCCGCGAATTTGATCGGCTCGCCGGAGGCGCTTCGCAGCACATCGCGGTTGTCCGCATCGTGGCAGTCGAGGCACCATCGGTGCTCCTCATCATGGTGCAGTTGGATGTCGTCGTGCGCCGCCTCCAGCTTGCGCCGGGTCCTGTTGGCGGGCATGTCCTTGTTGTGGCATTCCGTGCACGGGAAGATGCCTTTGGAAAACGGCGGAGGCGGAACCGGATACTCGCCGGGCTGCTTGGCATCCACCGAAGGCGGCGCCGGGGGCTGGGTGTTCTCCTCAGCCGCAAAGGCCGGCGCCAGAAAGTTCCACGCCGCCAGCGCCGCCGCCGGCGCGAAGAGCCTCGCGACCTTGTACCACGTTGTGGTATGCATGCCATCTATAGTAGCATCCTGCGAAAAGGGTAGTCAAGCCGGTTGTTTCTGCGCAAACCGCACTTTACATCAGTGCCACGGTGTGGTATAGTGATATAAAGCGCAGAGGGCGCGCGGTCCAGATGAAACCCGGGCTGATGCCGCACAATCCGAGAGGCACGGTATGTTGGGAGAGAACGCCGTGAACGTTGCACAGACGCCGACTCTGGCTCGATCCATTCTTGAGGCCACCGGTGTGGACGTCGCCCGCTGTTACCAGTGCGGCAAGTGCACCGCCGGCTGCCCCATGGCCAGGTTCATGGACCTGATGCCTCACCAGATCATGCGCCTGGTCCAGATCGGAAATGCGGCGGCCGAGGAGAAGCTCCTCGCGTGCGCGGCCCTCTGGAGCTGCGCCGGCTGCCTGACCTGCACGCAGCGCTGCCCGAAAGATCTCGACCCGGCCGCGGTGATGGACGTCCTTCGCCAGATCTCCTACGACCGGAGCAAGACCTCGCCGGAGCAGAAAAAGGTGCTGGCGTTCCACAGGGCATTTCTGAAAACCGTCGAGAGCGACGGCCGCATGTCCGAGTTCTCCCTCGTCCGGCGGTACAAAATGGCCAGCCGCGATTTCATGAGCGACGTGGCGCTCGCGCCGGCGATGTTCGCGCGGGGAAAGCTGAAGTTCGCCGCCCACAAGAGCCCCGGGCGGAAGGAAGTCGGTAAGATCTTCGCGGCTTGCCGCAAGCGAGGCGGCGCATGAAGAGCATCGGCTACTATCCCGGCTGCGCCCTGGCGTGCAGCGGGATCGAATTGGACCTGTCCATCCGCGAGCTTTCCCGTCTCGCGGAAGTCGAGCTGTGCGAGGTCGCCGACTGGAATTGCTGCGGCGCCTCGTCCGCGCACAGCACCGGCCATGATCTGGCCGTGGCGCTTCCGTACCGCGTCCTGGCGCTGGCCGAAGCGCAGGGCCTGACCGAGGTCCTGGCGCCCTGCGCGTCCTGTTTCTCGCGCCTGAAGGGCACGCTGGTCCGCCTGCGCCGGAACCCGGAAATGCTCGAGAAAATGGCCGGCCTCACCGGACGCCCGTGCCGGAATTCCGTCGCAGTGGTGAATGTCCTGGAATACCTGAACCGGCTTCTGAAGGACGGCCTGGCCGGTAAATTCACCGCGCCGCTCAAAGGGGTCAAGGTCGCCGCGTACTACGGATGCCTGCTCAGCCGGGGCGAGGACATCGTCGAGGGCGACGACGCCGAGAACCCGACCGGAATGGAGGCGGCGATCCGCGCCGCCGGATGCGAAGTCGTTCCATGGAATTTCGCGACGGAGTGCTGCGGCGGCGCGTTCAGCCTGGCCAAGCCCGAAGCGGTCGTGGAGCTTTCGGCGGCGATCCTGGGCGACGCCGAGCAGGCCGGCGCGCAGATGATCGTGACCGGCTGCCCGATGTGCCACAGCAATCTGGACATGCGGCAGCGCGCGATGAGCGCCGCCGGCCGCCGGACCGGCTCCATGCCGATCCTCTACCTGAGCGAACTGCTGGGCCTGGCCGCGGGGATCGCCCCGAAGGCGATCGGGCTCGACCGCCACTTCACCGATGCCATGTCCGTTGCCGGAAGGAGTGCCTGAGATGGCGCGCGTCGGCGTATTCATCTGTCATTGCGGCGAAAACATCGCGAGAACGGTGGACGTCGCGGCCGCAGCGGCCGCCGCCGCCAAATTCCCGGGCGTGGTCTACAGCGTGGACTACAAGTACATGTGCTCCGACCCGGGCCAGCAGTTGATCCGCAAGGCCATTGCGGACCACAAGCTGACCGGCGCGGTGGTCGCCGCGTGCAGCCCGCGGATGCACGAGAACACGTTCCGCCGCGCGGCCGCCGCTGCCGGGATGAACCCGTACCTCCTCGAGATGGCCAACGTCCGCGAGCACTGCGCCTGGGTGCACAGCGACCGGGCCGCGGCGACGGCGAAGGCGATTGACCTGATCCGCGTCATGGTGGAAAAGGTCAAGCGCAACCGCAGCCTCAAGACGATCACTGTCCCCGTCGAGCCCACCGCCGTGGTCATCGGCGGCGGCATCGCCGGGATCCAGGCCGCGCTCGATATCGCCGCCGGCGGAAAACAGGTGGTGCTCATCGAGAAGAGCCCGTCCCTCGGCGGCCACATGGCCCGGCTGAGCGAGACCTTCCCGACGCTCGACTGCAGCCAGTGCATCCTCACGCCGCGCATGGTCGAGGCCGCCAACCACCCGAACATTACCCTCATGACCTCCAGCGAAGTGGAGTCCGTCGGCGGATTCGTCGGCAACTTCGAGGTCACCGTCCGCCGCAAGGCGCGCTACGTGGACCCGGCCAAGTGCACCGGCTGCGGCGAATGCTGGAGCAAGTGCCCGAGCAAGAATATCCCCAGCGAGTTCGACGCGGGCCTCAGCCGCCGGACGGCCATCTACCGCGCCTCGCCGCAGGCCGTGCCCAACCAGCCGGTGATTGACGCGCAGCACTGCCTGATGCTCACGAAGGGACGCTGCGGCGTCTGCGCCAAGGTCTGCCCGCGCGGGGCCATCAACTTCAAGGATGCCGACGAACTCGTCAAGGTGAAGGCCGGCGCCATCGTCCTGGCCACCGGCTTCGAGCTGTGGGACCACTCGGCGTACGGCGAATACGGCGCCGGGCGGATCGCCGACGTGATTGACGGTTTTGCGTTCGAGCGGCTCGCTTCGGCCAGCGGCCCCACGGCGGGCGAGATCCGCAGGCCCAGCGACGGCGCCGAGCCGAAGACGGTCGTCTTCGTGCAGTGCTGCGGGAGCCGGGACGAAAAGGTCGGCGTGAAATACTGCTCCAAGATCTGCTGCATGTATACGGCGAAGCACGCGATGCTCTACGCGCACAAGGTGCATGGCGGGCGCGCCGTCGTCTTCTATATGGATATCCGGTCGGCGGGCAAGGGCTACGACGAGTTCGTCCGCCGCGCGATCGAGAAGGACGGCGCGGAGTACATTCGCGGGCGCGTGAGCAAAATCTATCGGCGCGCCGACGGCAAGATCACGGTCCGCGGGACGGACACGCTGGCCGGGATGCCCGTCACCGTCGAGGCGGACATGGTGGTGCTCGCCGACGCGGTGACGCCGCGCGCGGACGCGCAGAAGCTCGCCCGGATGCTCGGCGTGGCTTACGACGCCGACGGGTTCTTCAGCGAGGCGCACCCGAAGCTCCGCCCCGTGGAGACCGCCGTCGCCGGCGTCTATCTCGCCGGCGCGTGCCAGGCGCCGAAGGACATCCCGGAGTCGGTCTCGCAGGCCTCCGCCGCCGCCGCGAAGGTGCTGGGGCTCTTTTCCAAGCCGAAACTCGAGCGCGAGCCGATCGTCAGCCACGTGAACCGCATCACCTGCGCGCACTGCCGGGCGTGCATCAACGCCTGCCCCTATAAGGCTATCGAGGACTTTAACATCCTGGACCGGAGCGGCAAAGTCCTTCGCACCGTCTCCAATGTCAACGAGGGGCTTTGCCAGGGCTGCGGCACTTGCGTGTCGGTCTGCCGCTCGAAGAGCATTGATCTCGACGGCTTCACCGACGAGCAGGTCTACCTGCAGATCGCGGCGCTGGAGCCGGTGGAAGCCGGAGCGAAGACCGAGGGTTCGTCCTGAGACCATGGAAAAAACAGAAACCATAACCGAAAACGCCCGTACGGGGTTCGAACCGCACATCATCGCATTCGTCTGCAACTGGTGCACCTATGCGGGCGCCGATCTGGCCGGCACCAGCCGGCTGCAGTACGCGCCGAACGTCCGCATCATCAAGCTGCCGTGCACCGGCCGGATAGACCCGCTCCTCGTCCTCAAGGCCTTCCAGGGCGGCGCGGACGCCGTGCTCGTCAGCGGCTGCCATCCCGGCGACTGCCATTACACCAGCGGCAACTACCACGCCCGCCGTCGCTGGTCGGTTTTCGGAAAGCTGCTGGCCTTCGCCGGGATTGACGGGCGCCGGCTCTATTTCAGTTGGGTCTCCGCCGCCGAGGGACAGAAATTCGCCGACCTGATCAATTCGATCACGAAGGAAGTCCACGCGGCCGGTCCCTTCGACCGGATCAACCCGGCAAGGAGGCGAGCGTGAGCATCGTGGATTCCATCCGCGCGGACGCGGCCGACCTGCTTCAGACAGGACGCGCCAAGCTGGTGCTGGGATACCGGAACCGGCAGGGCCGGCGCGCGCCGATCCTGCTCACCGACGCGGCGGGCGCGGACCAGCTCGTCTATGACGCGGAGTGCCGGCAGAACCTGGCGGCCTACCTGAGAAAGCCGGAGGTGCGCCAGCATTTCCCCGTGGCCGTCGTGGCGGCGCCGCCGGCCATGCGGAGTCTGGTGATGCTCGCGGCGGAATCCCAGATCGCCGCCGACTCGGTGACGGTCCTGGCGGTGGGCGAGAACGAATATCACGGCGCGCTGGACCTGCCGGCCACGGCCCAATTGCTCCGCGAGAAGTACGCGAACCTCGCGCTGCCCGAAGAGCTGCTGCGCCGCGTGAGGGAAATCGCCGCAATGAGCGAAGAGGAGCGCGCCGCGTTCTGGACCGAGCAGTTCTCGAAGTGCACGCGCTGCTATGCCTGCCGTTCCGCCTGCCCCGGCTGCTATTGCCAGTGGTGCATCTCAAAGCGGAACGTGCCGCAGTGGATTTCCACCGCCGACCTTCCGCACGGCACGTACGCCTGGAACATCACGCGCGCGTTCCACCACGCCGGCCGATGCACGCTCTGCGGCGCCTGCGAGGCCGCCTGTCCGCAGGGCCTGCCGCTGATGCTGCTGAACGCCCACGTGGCGGAGTGCGTGGAAAAGGAATTCGGCCACAAGACCGGCTACGACCTGGCGGAGAAACCGCTGATCGGCTCGTGGCGCACCGAGGATGATGACGGCTTCGTCCGATAACGCAACGATGAGGAAGCGATGAAGTTACTTCGCGCAGACAAGCTGGCTGAACTGGCGGCGGCGCTGGCCGCCCAGGGTTACCGGATCGTCGCGCCGATCCGGCAGGGGCGCATCGTGCGCCTGGCGGAGTGGCATCCGGGCGCGACGATCGAGACCTCCGGGATTTCAACCAACTCCGTCAAGGACTTCCTGTTCCCGCGGAGCGAAATCATTGACCGCTATTCGCTCAACGGCGGCGATTTCGTCCAGCAGGAAGTCGCGCCTGTCGGGATCAAGACCGCCGTGCTGGCCGTGCGCCCGTGCGACGCGGAGTCCGTGAACGTGCTGGACACCGTGTTCAACTGGGACTCCAACGACGCGTTCTACAACGCGCGCCGCGAGGCCTGCACCGTCGTCTCGCTGGCCTGCGTCAGCGCCGATCAGCACTGCTTCTGCACGAGCGTGGGCGGAAATCCCGGAAGCACCGAAGGCGCCGACGTCGTCCTGCGCCCGGCCGGCGGCGGAGAGCAGCTCATCCTCGAGCCGCTGACGCCCAAAGGCCGCGCGCTGGCGGAGGCGGCCGGCGGAGTCCTGTCGGAAGGCGAGGCCGCGGCCGACCCGGTCGCCGAAATTCCCCGGCGCTTCGACCTGAAGGCCGTCCGCGAATGGCTCGCCGGCAACTTCGATTCTCCGCTGTGGCAGGAATTCGCCTCGGCCTGCCTCGGCTGCGGCGCGTGCGCGTACGCGTGCCCTTCCTGCCACTGCTTCGACATGCAGGACGAATCGAACCGGAAGGAAAGCGTGCGCTATCGCAACTGGGACACCTGCGGGCTGGCGCTCTTCACGCTGCACACGAGCGGGCACAATCCGCGCTCGACGCAGATGGCGCGCTGGCGGCAACGGGTGATGCACAAGCTCAGTTACATGCCGCAGCGGTTCAACCTCACGGCGTGCATGGGCTGCGGCCGCTGCTCGCGGCTGTGCCCGAACGGGCTGGCGATCTCGGAGACCTGCGAGAAAATCGCCCGGCTGTGCGAAGCCAAACACGAAGGGGGAAAGCGATGAATATCTACAAACCCGCCGTGATGCGCCTGCTGGACGTGCGCGAAGAGGCGCCGGACGTGCGGACGTTCCGGCTGGAGTTCCTGGAGACGGCGGCCCGGGCCGGTTTCTTCAGCCGCTACCGCGTCGGGCAGTTCGGGCTTTATGGCGTGCCCGGCGCCGGCGAAAGCACCTTCTGCGTGGCCAGCCCGCCGACGCGGCAGGAGTTCATCGAATGCACTTTCCGCAGGAACGGCCGCGTCACCCAGGCGCTGCAGGACCGCGAAGTCGGGCAGAACATCACGTTCCGCGGGCCCTACGGGAATTGTTTCCCTACGGACTCCTGGCACGGGAAGAACATCCTCTTCGTCGCCGGCGGCATCGCGTTGCCGCCCGTGCGCAGCGTCATTTGGAACGTGCTGGATCGCCGAAGCGACTTCGGCGCCGTCACCATCGTCTACGGCGCGCGCACCGCGGCGGACCTGGTCTATAAAGCTGAGCTGGAGCAGTGGGGCGCGCGGCCGGACGTCAACCTCGTTCTGACCGTTGACCCCGGCGGGCAGACGCCGGAGTGGAAGGGCAAAGTGGACTTCGTGCCCAATTTGCTCAAGGCGCTGCCGGCCGCCGAGAACTCCGTCGCGGTCGTCTGCGGCCCGCCGATCATGATCAAGCTCTCGCTGCCGGTTCTCAAGGAGCGCGGCTTTTCCACGGCGGACATCTACACCACCCTGGAGAACCGCATGAAGTGCGGCGTCGGCAAGTGCGGGCGATGCAACGTCGGGCCGATGTACGTCTGCAAAGACGGCCCGGTTTTCACCGCCGCGCAACTGGAGACGATGCCCCAGGGCGACCTGTGAACCGGGCGCGCCAGCCGAACCCTGCCTGAACTCCTCACTCGAGGACGCTTGACTCCGTCGAGATCAGTCCTCACAATATCGCCGCATTGCATGACCGGCCATCCCGCGCCTGCGACAAACCGCTGCGAATCCTCGTTCTCATCATGCGCGCCAGGGGCGCGCGCGGGTGTATCATGTTCCAGTAAAGCAGAGAAAACATTTGACAGCCGCCCATTCGAGCGTACAATGCTGTCAGCGTGAAGGGCAGGCGACGATGCAAACGGCGCTGGAAGGCGGCAGCCGAACGCAAGAATGGGTGACTGCCCCTGATTGTTTCCGAAACGCTCGGTAATCCCGCTCAAAGGCGGATGGCCGAAGGGCCAGCCCAGGAAGAAGAGCAATTGAGGTATTATGTCCCGGGAATACTCTCCAGGAAGAGGTGCGCGGGTATCTTTTCCAGGGGCGATTCGGATCGTGCCTCCTGGACGAGGCGCACTTGATCCGCGCAGCGCGCTATGTCGAGATGAACCCGGTGCGGGCGGGAATAGTGC
>Ga0187876_1000598_pt1 | contig 36200 bp, 29 predicted proteins | sample June2016WEW_17_4_FD_133000 | JGI IMG/M metagenome (GOLD analysis project Ga0187876, IMG submission 133000) | Peatland microbial communities from SPRUCE experiment site at the Marcell Experimental Forest, Minnesota, USA - June2016WEW_17_40 | ecosystem: Environmental > Terrestrial > Soil >...
CCGCACCGCCGCCGAGTGGAAGGAGATCCTCCCCAGCCTGGCCGAGCGCTCCGGCCTCACCTGGTCGGCCGCCAGCTTCGACGCCTACCATTCGGCCTGCAACGAGGTGCGCCGGCTCACCGCCCTCCTCACCCCGCCGCCACCACCACCGCCACCGCCAGCGCCCCCACAGCCCGCGCTTGCTCTCCTGCCCGACCTCGACACCCTGGAGCGCCTCATGCGCTATGAAACCGCCCTGTCCCGCGAGCTCAGCCGCGCCCTGCGCGAGCTGCGCCAACTCCAGGCTGCCGAGAATAAAGCCGATTGCGAAACGAACCCAACCGTGACCACCGCCGCCACCGCCGCGGCGTCTGCCACCGCGTTCACCGCCGCTGCCTGTTTACCTCTGCCGCCCGCCTCCGCCCAAACAAACCCAGCCACGCCGATCTCGGATCAGTGGATTGCAGAAACGAACCCAACATCGGAACCCAACCAACCGGCCGCAGCCGGCCCTGTCGCTGCCCGACCCGCAGGTGCGCTGCACGCCCCCGCGCAGCCGGAGGCCCTACACCCAGTCCCGCAGCGGCGACACCGCTCCAAACGTACTGCCAAACGCCGGCCCTAAACCGAAGCCACCGCAGGATCTGCATCGAGACGCGTGCACCGGTCGCACCGGCCACCAGCTCCCTCCTGGTCGAGCAAAATCCTTGCAGAAACTATTCCTGCTATCGTATGGGGCGTGGGGCAGCGAATCGGCAGGGTGCTGTCCGCCCTGGGCGGTCAAGACGGCGGGCTCCTCGAAGCCACCTGTGGCTTGACGCTGCTCGAGCATAACGGACGGTCAAGCGGCCGGGGAGAGCATGCAGCCAACCGATTTCGACATACCACCAATGCCCACCATACGCTTCATGAGCCAGAATCACCGCCGCGGCCGCTGCGTGCACGGCGTCGACGGCGGCACGGGCACCAAGCAAGACGGCGATCTGCACATGGCCTACACCCTGTGCAACATCCGGCTCCGGGGTAAGCGTGACGATGAGGAACGGAACTACGTCGAGGACGACGAGCCGCGGCCCATTACCTGCAAGCACTGCTTGCGGGTGCTCGCCATGCGAGAGCACATGCGCCACATCTTAGCCGAGCGCGCGCTGGCTCAGCGCATCGACACCACCGCGGCCTACCTGCTCGTGGCGCACCTCGACGCGCTAGACCTCGACACCCTGTGCGCCCCGGCCCCGCCGCAGTACCGTCCGGCGCTGCGCGAAGCGATGCTCCCCTACATCGACCGCATCCGGCGCTACGGCACCGGCAGGCGCCTCGAGCTCGTGTCCCGCTGAGTTCAGGCGCGGATCGGCGAGACGATGTCGTCTAGCAGCACCAGCTTGTCCAGTTCGCGTTGCTCGCCCGACGTGAGTCTTCCCGCTGCATTGCCCTGCTCCAGGCACTCCCTTCCTCTCAGCGTGAACGCGCACGGCGGTGCTGGCTCCGCTCGAGGCTGGATTGGATTTCGCTACTCCGGCGTGAAGAAGCGGATCTCGTACCTGTAGCCTTGTTCCACCAGGAACAGCTGCCGCTTGGTGCTGAACACCTGCTCGTCGGTGTTGCGGGAGACCAGCGTGTAGAAGTGCGAGGCGGTGTGCTTGGGGCGTAGGATGCGGCCGAGCCGCTGCGCTTCTTCCTGGCGTGAGCCAAACGTGCCCGAGACCTGGATCAAGACGTTCGCGTCGGGCAGGTCCACGGCGAAGTTGGCCACCTTGGAGACCACCAGCACCGGGATCAGGCCCTGCCGGAACTCGGCGTAGAGCCGCTCGCGCTCGGCGTTGGGGGTCTTCCCGGTGATCAGCGGCACGTCCAGCTCCTTGGCCAGGCGCTCCACCTGGGTGATGTACTGGCCGATCACGAGGATGTGCTCGCCAGTGTGGTTGCCGATGAGCTCGCGGGCCAGCTCCAGCTTGCGCGAGTTCTCGGCCGCGATGCGGAACCGCTCTCGCGTCTCGGCGTGGGCGTACTCGAGCTCCTCGTCGGGCGGCAAATCCAACCTGTACTCGGTGCAATACGCTTCGGCGATGTATCCCCGGCTTTCCAGCGTCTTCCACGGCACGTCGTAGCGCTTGGGGCCGATGAGGGCGAAGACGTCGTCCTGGCGGCCGTCTTCGCGGACGAGCGTGGCCGTGAGGCCGAGACGGCGGCGCGCCTGAATCTCGGCCGTGGCGCGGAAGACCGGCGCCGGCAGCAGGTGCACCTCGTCGTAGATGATCAGGCCCCAGTCCTGGGCCGTGAAGAGACGCAGGTTCTCCATGGCTTGGTCCTTGCCCGCGCGGTAGGTCAGCATCTGGTACGTGGTGATGGTCACCGGCCGGACCTGCTTGTCCAGTCCGGTGTACTCGCCGATCGTCGCCGCCTCCATGGCCGTTTTGTCCAGCAGCTCGTCGCGCCACTGGTGTGCCGAGACGTTGTTGGTGGTGATGATCAAGGTCTCGCTCGCCAGCTCGGCCATCACGCCCATCCCCACCATGGTCTTGCCTGCCCCACAGGGCAGGACGATGACGCCGCTCCCGCCCGTCTCGCGCCCGGCGTGGTAGAACGCCTGCACGGCATCGTGCTGGTAGTCCCGCAGGTGGAAGACCTGGCCCGCGCGTGTACAATTGCGCAAGCTGACCGGCAGCGCCGCGCCTGCCACGTAGCCGCAGAGGTCTTTGACCGGGTAGCCGGCTTTGACCAACGCGTGCTTCAGCTGGCCGCGCGCGACGGCCGGCACAATGAACGCGCCGTCGCGTTCCTCCTGCCAGAAGGGTTGTAGCGCCTTGTCGTAGCGCAGCCGCTCCCCGATGTGCTCTTCGGCTACCTCGAGCCGCAGTGTGCCAGGTCCCTCCTTACGCAGCACGAGCTTGCCGTACACGCTGTACCACTCGCGCAGGTCGGTGAGCACGTTGCCCGGCACGTCGTACCGTGAAAAGCGCTTCAGCCCGTCCAGGATTTCGGCCAGCGGCACGTCGAGTGCCGCGGCGTTCCACAACGTGAGCGGGGTGATGGTGTAGGTGTGGATGAACTCGGGCGACTTGACGAGCTCCGCGAAGGCGCCCAGGAAGTCCCGGCAGTCTGGATATAAAGGATGATCGACTTCGAGCAGCAGGCTGTGGTCGCTCTGCACGATCAAGGGACCGCGCCCGGTCATGCCAGATCCTCTAGCGTGATTGCGTAGTCACCGCGCAGGCGTTCGATCACTGCTGGCACGTGCCCCGCGTCCTTCTGTGCCAAGATCAGCGTCAGCCTAGTCCTATCGACCTCCGCCACGCACCGGGCGTCGAGCAGGCCCCTGTGAAAGGCGTCGAGCAGGTCGGCGTCGCCGAACTGCAACTTGATGAGGGTGCTCTGCTGCACCGCCGCGGGCTTGGGCTCCTGCTTCGGTGCTGCTACGGTCGCCTGCGGAAAGAGCGAGTGCACGGCCGGCGGCAGCGGCGTCCAGGCCGCAGCGGCATGGGCGAGGTGCAGCGCGACGGTGCCGCCCGCCAGCAGGCGGTTGCTGAGTCCGCGCGGATCGCGCACCAGCCGCAGCATGGGGCCAATCGTCTGGGCCGACTGGGCATCGACCTCGGCATGATGGTCGACTGACTCGACCAGCCCGAAGCCGTCGTATAGCGTAAAGGTCTCGGCATGGCTGGCCCACTCGCGCAGCTCCACCGCTACGTTTTGGGGCAGGTCCTGCCCGGTCAGGGCGGCGAGGGTCGCGACCAGGTCCACCTCCGGGTGCTGCGAGAGGTACGCCGCAGCCTTCTGCTTGCGCAGCCTGACGATCGTGGTCGGATCTTCACTGACGAGGTCGCCCAGGTGCGCCAGTGTGTGGATTGCCGCGGCCGGGTAGAACGCCGCCTCGACGAATACCTCGAAGTTGGGCTGCACGATCACGCGCGGGTTGGGGAAGGTCCCGCGGTCCGCGTGCTGGAATCGCTCGGTCACACGGAAAGCGCGGAGGACCCCGCGCAACGGTCTCCCCTCCGCGAGCGGCGCATCCGCGTAGGCGACCTCGACGTAGCCGAGCGTCAAGGGAATGCCTTCGAGAAAGCGTTCCACCCACCGGCCTTCCACCCGCTCGAAGCCGTCGGCTGCAGCCTCCGGCACCGGGGCATAGGGATACTGCTGCGGATTCTCGATGTAGCCGGCGTAGCGCAGCTTGGGTGGCGGCGGGTCGTAGCGCTTGCCCACCACCTTCAGGTGCTTCTCCTCGCGTTTGGCGACGGGCACGACCTGCGGGATCAGGAAGTGGGGGTGCTGCTCCTTCAGGTAGGCAACCAGATCGGCAGTAGCATGCCAGATGCCGGGTTCGCAGCCGGCCAGCACTTCCAGGAGTAGCCGGCGGGCCCCGGCAAGGTCCGGCGCCACGCCGTGCACCGGCCAGTTCATGAACCGATCCAGGCCTCCCCAGGGACTCACCGCGAAGTGTTCGTTGGGGGTGACATTCACGAGGGTATCGAGCAACCGGCGATCCTGTTCGGCGGGCGGTAGCGCCAGGAACGCGCGGTAGGCTGTGTCCTGGTACTTCATCACGTTGTCTGCGAGGCGCGATGTCTTGTAGTAGTACCGCGAATCCAGCACGGCGTAGTCCACGAAGCCCATGCTGTGTGCCAGATCGTCGACGTAGCCGATCCAGTCGTACGTGCCGATAGCGTACTGGTGGATCTGCTGCCCGCTGATACTCACCCAGTCACGCATGTCGGCATCACTGGGAATCAGCTGCTCCAGCCGCTTCCGGTCTCCCCCAGGCAAGTCGTTATCCTGCGTGGTGCGCTTGATGGCGCGGCCCTCCACGTAGGCCACGAACGTGTGCAGGTCGCGCCGTACGTCGCTGGGATTCGCGAACGTCTTCAGGCCGGCCGGCTCGACCGCACGGAGCGCGACGGGTTCACTAGTAGTCATGACGCGCGCACCGTCTTGATCACGTGTCCGGCTTTCCGCACCACTTTCTCGACCTCCGGCAATCTGGCGCGCGGAATAGCCAGGTACTGGTCTCCCAGCCTGATCGGTTGCTCGGCCGCCGGTCCGCCGGTGGCGAGCGCCTGCTCCAGGGCCACGCGCAAGCTCAAGTTGGTGACGCGCGCGACCAGGAGGTTCTCGTGCACCACCAGTCTGCCCCACTGTGCATCGAGCTGCTCCAGTGCCGCGCCAAACACGCGGCTGTGCTTGCCCAGGTACCGCAAGAACGGGTGGTTCCCCAGATTGTGCCACTGCTGGGCCAGCTTGGCGAGGCTCGGCGTGACCCGCAGTGCGCCACGCTCGGGCGCGAAGTCGGCGACCAAGTTGAGGATCTCGAGTGCCTCGTAGGGCACGTGCGCCACGTCGACCAGCACTTTCCCATCTACGGTCGAGAGATGCTTGGCCAGCTCAGCCGGTGCCGCGCCACGCACCGGCCGGGCCAGCCGGTACACCGTGCTGCCGCCCACCTCGTGGCGTACCAGGCAGCCTTTCTCCCAGCCGGCCGTGCAGATGGCTGCCGCGGTGGGGCGGGTGACATTTGCAAACACGATGTCCAAGAGCACGTCGAGCTGTTCCGCGGCGATCCAGTCGTCGGGACCAAGTTGCACCAGGGCCAACGTCATGGGCAGCATCGGCTTCGGCATGGTGAAGGGATCGCCCGCTGCGTAGTAGTTTGCGTCGATGTAGCGCCACATGTTGTAGACGCCGGGCTGGTCGGCGCCCTGGCGGAGCATCTTCAGCAAGGCGTCGTCCCACGCTGCCAAGTGCCACTCCATCCACCCCGACAGATCGAAAGGCTGTCCGTCCAGCGTCAGGCCATCGGCGCCAAGCTGGATGCCAGGTCGCTTGTGTGTGGGCGTCTGGCCCCGAGCCAGTGTACGGAGATCGTCCCGCAGCACATCGGGCCCCTGCGTGCCTGCGTCCGCTGTCTGGGCCATCGGCCGCAGCAGCGGGGGCAGCAGGGCGCCAACTTCGGCCGGGAGCCGGAAGCGCCACGATTCCATCTTGGTGGTGCTCGACGACGTGGCCTGTACCAGACCAACGAGCAGCACGCCCTTCCGCACCAGGTTGTTCTGCACCGCCTCGAAGATGGCTTTGTACCTCCGGGTGAACGTGCTGTCGTCCACCTCGCCCTGCTCGTAGACGCGCGCGAAGTAGGCAACGGCGACCTCCCGATCGTACAGGCGCAGCAGCCAGAGCGCGGCAATCTCGGCTTCCGAGAGGCTTTCGAGCACCCGCGCGACGCCGGTGGGCGAGAGGAAGACGTGGGCGAACAGCGACGGCGAGGCAGCCTCCGCATCGGAAAAGCCCCGGCTCTTGCAGATCGCCTTGAGGTCGGCCGCGCTCAGCACGCCGCCGGACATCTGCTCTAGCATCTGCGCCGGGTTCAGCTCAGCCGGCATCCTCCGCAGCCAAACCTTTCTTCCATACTCGAGTGACGGGCAAACGGCTCGTATATTGGAGATCGTACACGATGTGTGCGATGCAAAAGAGCTACTCCGTCACCCCCGTGAACGCGAAGCCGCCGATCTTCAGTGCCGGCACGCGCACGGCGATTCCCTCGCCGGCCAGGCGCGTCGCTGCCCCGATAGCCTCCACGCGGCGTAGGGCCTCCAGGTAGCTCTGCGTGTAGCGCAGGTTCTTCACCGGCCCGGTCACCTCGCCGTGCTCAATCTGGAAGGTGCCGTCGCGCGTCATGCCGGTGATGATCACGTGCAGCGGGTGCACCACCCGCGTGTAGTGGAAGTGCGTCACCAGCAGGCCGCGATCGGTGGAGCGGATCATCTCCTCCACCGTGGCTTGCCCAGGGGCGATGAACACGTTGATGGGGATAGGGCCAACGGAGGCGGCTGCTCCCGGCAGCGCGTGGCCGTTATTTGGCAGCCCCAGCTTGTGGGCGTAGAGCGAATCGAGCGCGATGTCGCCGGCCACGCCGCGCTCGATGAGCGAGAGCCGTTGGCGCGGCAGCCCCTCGAAGTCGAACGGCAGCGGCTGACCTGCTGGATCGGAGCCGTCGTCCCAGATGGTGACGTTCTCGCCCAAGACCCGCTCGCCGCGCTTGCCGGCGACGAAGGAGCGGCCTTCGTACACGGCCTGCCCGCCGAAGCCCAGCAGGGAGAGGAACATGGCGATGTCCGCTACAGCTTCGGGCTGCAGGATGACGGTGTACTCGCCGGGCGGCAGGGCGGCCGGTCGCTGCGCGCGTCGCCCAACGTTCACGGCGCGCCGCGCTGCCGCTTCTACGTCGAGCGCCGCCAGATCCAGCGCCTGCTCCTGGGCGTAGCCGCTGCCGTCCTCGCCCGTGGCCACCGCGACGATGGCCGCGGAGGAGAGCGCCGTGTAGGCGAAGACGCCGCGCGAGTTGGCCACGGCAATTTCCTGGCCGGTGGTGGTCACCGAGCCGGAGGCACGCAGCCCCGCCTCGCGAGCCAGTGTGCAGATCAGGCCTGCCGCGCCGGCGCGCGCCTCTGGTGAGGCGGCTACAGTGGCGGCGCTATACGGCGCTTGCGCCGGCTCGCCTGCCGGATCGGGCAAGCCGGGGAAGTCCTCGTTCTCGGGCGCCAGCCGCGCGATCGTCGCGGCCTGCTCCAGCACGCGAGCCACGCCTTCGTCGTCGAGAATGGCGGTCGAGGCAGTGCCCACGCGTTTGCCGAAGACGGCGCGCACGGTGAGCGAGGGCGTCTCTTCGGCCACGTTCTGATGGATATAGCTATCGGCGAAGCGCGTCAAGGCGCTGCGGTTGTAGGTCAGCACCACCTCGGTCTGCTCGGCAGGCGAGCGCCGCAGCGCGCCTTCCAGCAATCGCTTGACCGCCTCGCGTCCCAGAAGGCCGTTTCCCTGCTCGCTCATTTCACCACCCCCACGCGCACGTTGCGGAAACGGGCCGGTGCGGCGCCGTGCCCCGTATGTGCTACCTGCATCGGCACGCCCTTGCCGCAATTGGGCAGCCCCCACACGGTATAGTGGTCGCGGTTGCAAATAGCGTCCATGGAGTTCCAGAACTGCGGCGTGATCCCGGTGTAGGTAGCGTTCTTGAGCAGGTCGCCGCGCTTGCCGCCCTTGATTTCGTAGGCCACCTGGGTGCCGAACTGGAAGTTGAGGCGCTGGTCGTCGATGCTCCAGGAGCGATTGGTCTCCATGTAGATGCCGTCGTCGGTATCGGCAATCAGATCGGCCAGGGTCCAGTTGCCCGGCTCGATGGAGATGTTGGTCATGCGGATCAGCGGGATGCGGTTCCAGCCCGAGGCGCGCGCCGCGCCCATGTTGGGCACGCCCAGGCGCTGGGCGAACTCGCGCGAGGTCAGGTAGCCCACTAAGAGGCCGTCCTTCACGATAGGAGCGCGCTGCGCCGGCACGCCCTCGTCGTCGTAGCCGAAGCTGCCCAGCGCGCCGGGAATGGTGGCATCGGCGTAGATGCTCACCAGATCCGAGCCGTAGCGCAGCGTATTGAGCCGATCGAGCGAGAGGAACGAGCCACCGGCGAAGTCCAGCTCGGTGCCGTAGACGCGATCCAGCTCGATGGGATGGCCGCAGCTCTCATGAATCTGCAGAGCCAGCTGCGAGGAGTCCAAAATCAGGGTCGTCACGATGTCCTGCGGGCACTGGCGCGCGGTGAGCAAGGCGACAGCCTCCTCGCCCACGCGCCGGGCGTTGCCGACCATGTCGTAGCGCTGCACCAGCTCGTAGCCGCAGCCCGCCTGGTGGCGGAAGGAGTTGGGGTACGAGCGGTTCTGCACCTCGCCCTCGCCCACCGCTGTGGCCTCAATGTCGCAGCCGGTCTCGTAGAGTTCCTGCTCCACGTAGGCGCCCTCGCTGTTGCCGAAGTACTTCTGCTCGCGCTGCCACACCATCTCGCCTTTGGCCGTCTTCACGCCTTCGACGCCGCGCATCTCGCGATCGGCTTCGAGCAGCAGCGCGATCTTCTCCTCCAGGGGCACGGCGAAGGGGTCGACCTCGATTGGCGTGCGGTAGCGGCCCTGGTGCGCCACGGCGGGGCCGAGGTCGGCGCGGCGTCCGGGCACGGAGGCGCTGGCGCGGGCGATGTCCACCGCCTGCGCCGCCGCGCGGTCGATCGCCGTAGGTGAGAGGTCTGCCGTGCCGGCGAATCCCCAGGCGCCATTGACCAGCGCGCGCACGCCGATGCCGCGGCTCTCATTGTGCGAGACTGCCGCGACCTGCCCGTTCTTCACGGTGAGCGACTCCGCGGCAGCGTCGACGACCCGCGCGTCTGCGTAGCCCGAGCCGCGGGCCGCCGCCGTGTTCAAGGCCCGCTCGATCAACTCCTTCATCGCCTGCCCCTTGTTGCTAACTGATTGGCTCTTGCTCTGTTATGGTCGGCTTTGGACGGCTATCAGTCAACAAGGCCGGTTGCGGCCCAAGTCACACCAAAGCGCGACCCGCCCGTCCGACCGACGACCAAGCCCATGCTTTCCAACGGGAGCATAACGTGCTAGGGTGGTCGCCATGGGCGCGGTTAACGGCGCAAGCTGATGGCTAATAGTCCATCGTGCCGTTAGGGCGCATTGGAGCTAAAGGTATGAGGTCAAAGCGTTCCATCGCAGCACTACTCAGCACCCTCGTTCTCGCGGTCGCACTTCTACCAAGCACTGCCAGCCATGCCCAGGTGCGCGCGGCAGCCACGCCCGTAGCAGAGTTCTACCTGGCCTTGGGCGATGGCTTGACCGCCGGCTACCAGGGGGACGACCCTGAGACGATTCCCTGGTCGCACGGCTAGGCCTACCAGCTGCGGGACCTGCTGGCCAAGAGCACGCCCACCGAGCTGGTGGACCTGGGCCGGGCGGGCGAGTGTACGGACACCTTCATCAAGGGCGGCCTGGCCAAGGACTGCCCGGAGAACGTAGCGGCGCCCGCGCAGCTGGCGGAGGCGGAGGCGTTTCTGGCGACGCACGCGGGGCTGGTGCGGCTGATCACGGTGCAGGTGGGCAGCGACAATCTCTTCGGGGCGCTGCCGGCGTTCATGACCAGCACGGCGGCGCAGCAGCAGGCGATGGTGACCAAGCTGCTGTCGGGCATGGCGCACGACTGGGGCGTGATCTTCAGCGCACTGCGCAAGGCTTGCCCGAGCTGCCAGATCGTGGCGCTGAACCAGTACAACCCATACCCCAAAGGGGCGATCCCCGTGGACCTGTCGCCACTGTTCCAGCAGTACACACAGCTCTTGCAGCAGGCGGCAGCGCCGGCGAAGGTGCAGGTTGCGGACATCTCCGCGCCGTTCGTGGGGCACGAGCAGGCCTACACCTGGATCGCCCAGCAGCATCCCGATCCCACGACGGCCGGGTTCACCGCGATCGCCCAGGCCGTGGCCAAGGTGGTTGCTGCTGGGCAGGTCGCAGCGGGAGCGACCTGGCAGCCCAAACCGGGAACGACCTGGATGTACGAAACGGGCGACACGCCTAACCTGAGCAAGCTGGCCCATGTGCAGGTCTACGACATCGACGGGTTCGACAACCCGGCCTCCACCGTGGCAGCCCTGCACGCCAAGGGCATCATGGCAGTCTGCTACATGGACGCCGGCATTTGGGAGTCCGTGGCGCCAGACGCGGGCAACTTCCCTGCCGCCCTGCTGGGCAAATCCGCAGGTGGATCGCCGGATCTGAAGTGGATAGACCTTCGCCAGAGCGGCCCCGACTACAGCACATTGCAGGAGATCATGCAGGCCCGCGCCCAGACCTGCAAGAGCAGCGGATTCGACGCCATCGACTGGGACATGGTCGGCGTATATCAGGAATCGCCGAGCTTCCCGATCACGGCCGCCGACCAGCTCGCGTACAACACCTTCCTGGCGAACACCACCCACTCGCTGGGCCTGGCAGTCGGGCTCCACGACGACGGCGACCAGGTAGCAGCGCTCCAGCCCAAGTTCGACTTCGCCGTATCCGAAGAGTGCTTCAAGTACGCGGCGTGCAGCGCGGAGACGCCGTTCATCAGCGCCGGCAAGGCCGTGTTCGAAGTGGAGTACAGCGACGATGGCATGACGACTTCCAAATTCTGCTCGCAGGCGAATGCCATGCATTTCAGCGCAGCACTCGCCACCAGCGATCTGGATGGGACGGCCTGGAAGCCCTGCTGGTAGGCGTAATCTGTCGCAATCTTTGAGCCGTGGCCCCCGCGAATGTCTCGCGGGGGCCACGGGGGCTACCGGGGCGACAGGTGCCACTGGCGAGACTGGTGCGGCGGGTGCGACCGGGTTGCAGGGTTGCGGCAGACACGGACGTCGGTCCCTGCGGCGGACGCCACAACGGCGCGAGCGGACGGGCACAGAGGTCTGCCCCTATGGCGGATTCCACTCCAGGGCGCAGATCGTTCGATTGTAGGGAAATAGCTCTGTCTTTGTCCGCCCCGAGTGGCCCGCCCGCAGAAACCGCGCGATCGGACAGACACAGAGGTCTGTCCCTACGGCGTGGCGCGCGGGCGGGCGCGGACCGACACGGAGGTCTGTCCCTACGACGAATGGCAGATCACCCCGCGGACGCCGGGACGGCGCGGTACACCGCGATCTCGTTGGACATGATCTGATCGGTCACGGTGTATCCCGTCCCCGAGGCGCTCTGGATGCTCCACGCCTTCTTGGCACTGTGCGCGTTCGCATTGAACCTGGACGTGGGCACGGCGCCGAAGCTCGCGTAGCGATAGAGCTGATACTTGACCCCGGGCTGCATGCCCAGCACGGTGATCGTGAGGCTTAGAGCCATCGGCTTGGGGCGGGTCGGCGATCCATCGACGATCTCGGGCTGCTCGTAGTTCGCGCTGGTGTTCACCCACACCGGCAGCGTGTCGTGGTTCAAGTCTGCTACGCCGGTGATGACGACACCGAGATTGGTGCCGTTATTCAAAGTGGAGTACACCGGCCCGTTGTGCGCGTTGGCCTGCTGGCGGTTCTTCTGGAATGCCGCGAACGGGTACTCGAAGATGTACTGCGGGTCGTCGTTGAGCGGCCATTCCCCGCCGTCGCTGAAGTAGATCGTGTCGTCCGGATAGTAGGCAGGGTCGGTCAGGGGATGATTTGAGCCGACACCCGTCACCAGCACGATGTGGTCGTAGTTGGGATCTCCGGCCGACGGGTCATCGCTCAGCTGAAAGAGGTGCTGGTTGATGAAGACGCCAATAGCCACCGGGTATCCCTTCACCACGTTCTGCTTGACCCAGGCCAGGAACGATGCGGTGCTGTCTTCGTTGTCGGTGTTGTACTTGACGGCGTTCATGCGCATTTGATTCGCGGCATAGACAGCGTTCGTGTCTACGAGGAGCTGGCTCCCTTCCTGGTCCTGGGGCTCGTTCTTGCTGGCAAACGCCCGCGCGTCGTACTGCGAGACGTACTGGCCGTAGTACAGCCCGGCGGAGACCATCGCCGTCTCGCCGCAGTAGCCGTAGTTCTCGTCCCACTGAATGCGGGGCGGGAGGTTGTTGGAGAAGACGTGCAGGGTATCGCCTTGCACCGTGATGGGAGGCGCGGCCGTGGCGTGCGGGGTTGCCGCGAGGGCTCCGGCCACATCCAGTCTGCCGGCTGCCATACCCAGCCCTGCCAGCCCCAGTCCTCCTGCGGCGCCGCGCCGGAACAGATCACGACGATTCATCCGATGATCACCCATGCTGCTGGTTCTCCTCTTTGCTTCCTCGCCGGTGCGGGCTTTATGACAAATCGCAGGCCAAGCCGGCGTGTCTGGGACACAGTGTGTCGCAAACGAGACGGCTTAGCAAGGCGGTGCTCGCGAGCCCGATAGCTGGCATCTTGTGTGGCCGTCTCCACTATGATAAGCTTGCGGCAATCCAGACCAGTTCGCTTGCCTGTCAAGCCACCCGCCGCGCCAGTAGCGCAGGAGGCGCGGTGGCAACGCGCCCGAAGGCCCTGGTTCTGACACCGGCTACACCTACCATGCGTGGTTCTCCCTGCAATGACAGGGAATTGAAAGGATGGGCTCATCACCATGAAGATGTCAGGTAAGCTCATAGTCCGGCGGCAATGGCTGCGACCCGGTGTCGCCGGCCTCATTCTCATCGCGCTCGTCCTCTGCGTGGGACCACTGCAGCCCAGCAGCGCGCGCGCCACCGGCAGCGCTGCGGTAGCTCCTGCTGCCGGCAGTGGCTCGTGGGTTTGGCGCAACCCCGTACCCCAGGGGAATCCCTTGCTGAGCGTGGCCTGCCCAACCAGCAGCACCTGTATAGCCGTGGGCGTCTACGGCACTGTTGTGACCAGCGGCGACGGCGGCACCACCTGGCGGCTGCAGACCTCCGGCACGTACAACGACCTCACCGGCGTCAGCTGCCCCGACAAGACGTTCTGCGTGGCAGCCGGCCCTGGCGGCACACTCCTGGCCAGTGCGGATGGTGGTGCCACCTGGCACGGCCTCTCCTCGGGGACCGCCAAGGACCTCTACAACGTCTCCTGCGCCTCCGGCGCGTCATGCGTAGTGGTGGGAGGCGGCGGCACGGTACTGGCCACCAAGGACGGGGGCAAGACCTGGAGTAGTGTCGCTTCCGGCACCAGCCAGGATCTAAACTATGTGTTCTGCGCCGCCAGCGGTGCCTGTCTGGCAGTAGGGGCAAGTGGCACCATGCTGGCCAGTGCGGATGGCGGTGCCACCTGGCACAGCCGATCCTCGGGTACCAGCAAGGCCCTGGGCAGCGTCACCTGTTCCAGCGCCACTGCCTGCCTGGCCGTGGGCCAGGGCGGCATCTTTGCCAGCGCGGATGGCGGCAGCACGTGGAAAGGGCGCGCCTCCGGCACCAGCAAAGGGTTGGAGAATGTGAGCTGCCTTGGCGCCAAGACCTGCATCGCCGTAGGCGACGGCGGCACCATCGTGGCCAGTGCCGACGGCGGTGCAACCTGGCACAGCCATCCCTCCGGCATCACCGGCGATCTGTATGCCAGCACGTGCTTCGCCAGCGGCTGCCTGGCAGTCGGCAATGCGGGCGTGGTGCTGGCCACCGCGGACGGCGGTGCTACGTGGAAAACTCGCGCGCCCGTTGGCAGCACGAGAGACCTGTATAGCGTGACGTGCTCCGGCAAAACCTGTGTGGCCGTGGGCTATGCCGGCCTCGTGCTGACTAGCTCGGATGGCGGCGCAACGTGGAAGTTGCGTCCGGCGGGCACGAGCAGCGCGCTCAGCGAGGTGATCTGCACATCAAGCAAGTCCTGCTTGGCCACTGGTGCTGATGGCACTATCGTGGCTAGTGCCGATGGCGGCGTCACCTGGCACCGCAGATCCTCAGACACCAGCGACGCAGTGGCGGGGCTCACCTGCCTCGCCGGCGGATTCTGCCTGGGGGTGACCGACGCGGGCGGAGTTACCGCCACCACGGATGGCGGCGCCACCTGGCACAGCGGCGATACTGGCAACGTCGTTCCACTGCACGGCATCACCTGCATCAGCATTAACAGATGCCTGGCCGTGGGCGATGCAGGTACACTCGTGCTGATCACAGACGGGGGCAGCACCTGGAACCAGACGTCCACAGCGTCTGGTAGCGACCTGTACGCCGTGGCCTGCCCCGGCCCGAAGACCTGCGTAGTCGTCGGCGATGCCGGCACGATTCTGACTTCGTCAGACGGGGGCAGCACCTGGAAGAACCGCACCCTCGCAACCGACGCGCCCCTAAACGGCATCGCATGCGTCACCACCAAGGCATGCCTGGCAGTGGGCAGCGGCGGCACCGTTTTGGCGAGCATGGACGGCGGCGCCACCTGGACCCAGCGAGTCTCATCCGACATCGGCGACCTCACCAGTGTCACCTGCGCGAGCACAGGCCGCTGCCTGGTCGTGGGTTTTGGCGGCGCGATTCTGACCGGTACGGTGAGCAGCGGGAAGGTGAGCTGACAGAGCAGCGTGCGCTCCTTGCAGGACGGCGATACCGGGAGCGCGGGCATCTTGCCTGCCCTCGTACGGCGCTGACTGCCCGCTCCGTCCAGACGCAGGACCGCCAGCGCCTGGTGCTCGGACAGCGCGCGACGCCCCTGGCCCCGGAGAACTCCATGGTTCCGGGATAGACTGCTCTGTCGCCAAGGCCGAACTCGGGTGGAGGCCAAGAGCGACGCACTTCCAGCGCCGTTCTGCCTGCCACGCTACAATGACCGCAGCAATCCATACCGGTGGGGAGGTAAATACCACGATGGCTGTCGAAGTAGCAGCTCCCACGCTCGAACGCTACCGGTTTACGACTGAGGAGTACGAGCGCCTGGCCACGCAGGGCGTGATCGACCCGGATGCCCGCCTGGAGCTTATTGACGGAGATGTGGTTGCCATGAGTCCCATTGGCTGGAGACACGCCCAATGCGTGGATAACCTCGCCGAGCTACTTGCCCTTGGTCTACAGAAGCGCGCGCGGGTCAGGATTCAGAACCCCATCGCCATTTCCCAGCACGACGAGCCCCAACCCGACGTAGCCATACTGGACCCTGTCGCGGCACTGCAACGGCGCCAACCCCAACCGGCTGAGGTGTGGCTGGCTATTGAGGTGGCGGACTCTACGCTGGCCCGCGATACGCGCATCAAGCTGCCGCTCTACGCTGGCGCTGGCATTCCCGAGGTCTGGATCGTGGACCTGGACTCGGACACCATCACCCAGTACACCGATCCTGCCGGTAGCGCCTATCGCACCAGCGCGACCTACGCACGCCCCGACACCATCGTCTCCGCCAGGCTTCCCGAGCTGCAGTTGCCGGTGGCCGGTATCCTTCCGCTGAGTTCCGATGATCAGTGAGCGTACTACGGAGGCATACGACTGCATTGCCGAGGAGTTCGCGCGCGTCAATGCCGTGATGCCCGCTAACCTGGTCGAGTACGGCCGCCGCTTTCTGTCCCATGTCGGTATGGGCGCGCGTGTCCTGGACGTGGGATGCGGCACTGGACGTGACCTGGCCTGGCTAGAGGCGCAAGGTGCACAAGGCACAGGGGTGGATCTCTCCAACGGCATGCTTGCTCAGGCCTGCCAATGTGTGCACGGCCCGCTGCTGCAGGCCGACATGCGGAGTCTTCCGTTTCCCGCGGGTACGTTCGACGGCGTGTGGTGCATGGCGGCGCTGCTCCACGTGCCCAAGGCCGACGCTCCGGGAGCGTTGGCCGAGATGCGGCGAGTGCTGCGGTCCGATGGCGCCCTCCATCTCAGCCTAAAGCAGGGGAACGGCGAGAAGTGGGAGCGCGGCTTCGCCGAGGATGCGGCGGTTGAGCGGTTCTTTGCACGCTACGAGCAAGAGGAGGCGCGAGCGCTGCTGGAGCAGGCAGGGTTCGCGATAGTGGACAGCCGTACGAATACAGCTGGCACCCAGTGCTGGTTGCAGTTCTTGGCAACGGCCCTGTCTGCTGATGCGTAATGTGAAGAATCGGGCCGATAGGCAGCAGCTGACAGGGTCCGGAATCGGCGCCGGTTGCGTGTCGCCGGAGAGCAACGCCAGGCGTGCTACGGCGTTGGGATGCGGGTTGACAGGCTCAGCAGGTGAATGCTAGGATGAAACCCTCTGTATTGTAACGATTCAATTCGCGCTATTTGAGGGACGTGCATTGCAGCTCAGGCAGGACCCCGTCGGGCGTTTCCTTCCCAGAGTGGTGCGCGCTTGCGCGCTGCTTGGCCTCGTGGCCTGCACCCTCGGCTCGGGTACGGCGCCCGAGGGTAGCCGGGCTGCCACGACTGGAGTCACGATCGACTGGGGTGGCTTTGGCGGTGACCCCGGCAGCATGCGCTATTCGCCGGCGACACAGATCACTACCGGCACCGCGCACGCACTGAAGCTTGCTTGGTCGCTGCCAATGCCAAGTGCGAGCGGAAGCCGCTTCGAGAGCACGCCGATTGTTGCCGGCGGCCGGTTGTTCGTCAGTAGTGCGGACGGCGCGGTGTATGCGCTGGATCCCGTCTCCGGCAGCCTGATCTGGCAGAGCACGGCCGGCGTGTCGCGTGCCAGCGCTACGAACCGCGGCGTCGCCTATGGGGACGGCAACGTTTACCTCGCTACCGGCGATGCGCGGCTGCTCGCTCTCGACGCCGGGACGGGAGCGGTGGCGTGGAGCGTGCAGATCACGCCCGTGCCGCAAGGAAGCAACGTGGGCGAGACGATGGCGCCGCTGTACGATCGCGGCCGCGTGATCGTGGGCGTCTCGCTGGGCGAGGCGCCGGGCAGGGGCTTCGTCGCAGCCTACGCTGCAGGCACCGGCAAGCAAGTTTGGCGCTTCCTCACTGTGCCCGGCCCGAGCGATCCCGGGGGTAACACATGGCCGGCCGGCACCGCCTACCAGACGGGTGGGGGTGCCGTATGGATGACACCCGCCGTCGATCCGGCGCTGAATCTGCTCTACGTGCCCGTCGGCAATCCGGTGCCGGACTACCTTGGCCAGGATCGGGCGGGCGCGAACCTGTACACCGACTCGATCGTGGCACTCCATGCCGATACCGGCACACTGGCCCGGTACTTCCAGGAGGTCCACCACGATCTTTGGGACTACGATCCCTCCAGCCCGCCGGTGCTCCTGACGCTGGAGCAAGGGATTTTGGCGGTGCCCGCGCTGATCGAAGCCGGCAAGACCGGATGGCTCTATGTGCTGGATCGCCGGACCGGACGGCCACTGGTACCCACGCCCGAGAAGCCGGTGCCGGCAAAGCCCGGCTACCAGTACGCGAGCCCGACGCAACCGGAACCGCAGAACCAGCCGTTTGCCCCGCAGTGCCCGGCAAAGGGCCTGTTCGCGGTTGAAGGCTGCATCTTCACGCCGCCCTCCGATGTGCCCACGCTGATTGCACCCGGCGGCAACGGCGGTGCCTCGTGGGCGCCCGTGGCGTACAGCCCGAGGACAGGGTTGGCGTACATCTGCGCGAATGAGCAACCGTACCTGATGTCGGCTGAGGCATCGTTCGGGGACGCCTTCGCCATCTTGCCCTCGACCCCAATCAAAGGGAATCTCGTGGGCTACGACGTGGCGAAGGGGCGCATTGCCTGGAGCCAACCCATGTCGGCCGTGTGCTTCGGCGGTTCGGCGGTGACCGCGGGCGACGTGGTGTTCACAGGCGAGACGTCGGGCAAGTTCGACGCTCGGGACGCCCGGACCGGCCAGCTGCTCTGGCAGTTCACTACCAAGGGCGGCGTCGACGCCGCGCCCGCCGTCTACGTGGCCGGCGGACGCGAGTACGTGGCGGTGGATGTGGGGGGCAATGCCATCGTGGACAGGCCCGCCGCGAATGTGCTGGACGTGTTCACGCTGTCCTGAAATGCCCGGCCAAACTGGGCGTTCCGTTTACCGCGCCCTGCCATGCAAGGAAGGGATCAATCTCTCCTTGCAGTCGATGAGGCACTTGAATGGGTCAGTACCCCTAGCATCAAGGTTCGTCCGTGGACTGGCCGCCGCGGCGCGCCAGGAAGAAGGCGCCTAGCTCGGCCATGGTGGCCGCCTCTTCGGGTTCTAGCAGCTGCACGATGCGGCGCGCGGTGGCGCGGGGCGCCGTGCTCGGCCGGCCGGGCAGGCTGAAGCCGATGGCGGACGTAGCCGCGACCTCCCGCGTCTCGCGCATGGCATCCGCCAGCATCTCCAGCAGGTCGGGCACTGCCAGTTCCAGCGCTTCCGCGATCTTTTCCAGTACCGAGGCAGACGGGTACTTCTTGCCGCGCTCGATCTCGCCCAGGTAGACGAGCGAAAGGGCCGAACGCTCGGCCAGGTCCTTGAGCGTCAGATCCCGCTCCTGCCGTTCCCGGCGGATGACGGCGCCCATTGTCTCTTGCAAGCCGGTCACTCCTGCTACCTCCATTACGCCCTCAGCATACTTTGGGCACGTATGCTGCTGGCATACAACCACAGAATTGCGCTAGCAGCATATATTTCAGCCTTGATTCGCATACTATGAGCAACTATAGTACAGACACGGCGATTCGTCAACCGGCTGCCCGCAATGCCGATAGCATAGCCCATTGATCAGGAAGGAGCACACTGTGGGCTTGGTACCCATGGTTATTGAGACTTCAAGCAGGGGCGAGCGCGCCTACGACATCTACTCCATGCTCCTCAAAGAGCGCATCGTCTTCATCGCCGCACCCATCGAGGATGCCATGGCGAACCTGGTCGTGGCGCAGCTGCTCTACCTGCAGGGGCACGATCCGGAGCTGGACGTGCGAGTATTCATCAACAGCCCGGGTGGGTCGGTTACGGCTGGGCTGGCGATCTACGACACGATGCAAAGCCTGACGCCCAACGTGCAGACGTGGTGCGTGGGGCTCAGCGCCAGCATGGCGACCGTGCTGCTCGCCGCGGGTACTCCCGGCAAACGATTCGCCCTACCAAACGCCGCGATGATGATTCATCAGGGCTCGGCCGGCTTCCAGGGCGCTACGCCCGACCTGCAGATCCAATCGCAGCATATCTTGAGAACAATCCGCCGCGTGAACGGGATCCTGGCGCAGCATACCGGGCAGCCATACGACCGGGTGGTGCAGGATACGCAGCGCGACCACTACATGACGGCCGAGGAGGCGCGAGACTACGGGATTGTCGACCATGTGGTCACACCCGAGCACAGGGCACGGCGCGAGGGCGAGGCCGTGGCCGGTGCGGCAGAACGGTAGGAAGGATTGCAAGGCGTGACAGAAGTGAGCTACTACCCGCAGGTATCAGAATGGATCTTCCTGGGCGAGGCGGCGATCAACATGGCGCAGGTGGCAAGCATCGAGTTCAGCCGCGGCCCCGACGACGCCTGCGCGATCGTACGGCTGTCGACGTACCGCGCGTCCGACGGGCCGGACGAGATGGGCGCGACCTGGTTCAAGGTCATGCGCCCGGAGCTGGTGCGGTACCTGCGCGACTATGCGCGCCGGCTTGCCGCTCCCGGCTTCCCGCTAGTGGACCACGACCCAGGCGTAGTCGATAATGCGAGCCCGTTCGTCGTAGCGGAAGAAGAGACGGAACCGGCCGAAGAACTTTGCCCTGAACCAGTGCCGGTACTCGGCACCGAGCGTGCTGCCTTGACGGAACTGGGGCCGGCCGGGATCGCCATGCAACGCTCGCAGCTACGCGACCATGCGCCGCCGCAGTGCCGCCAGCTCTTCCGGGGTGAGCCCGATGCCGCGCAGGTAGGCTTCGGGACCACCAAACGTTATGTCAAGATATGTGAGGGTGTCGCGCATCGTTGCTGGATAGGACGTGAGTAGGGCCTTGAGCCTGGCGACTGCCACTGCATTGCCGTCACAAGCCGCCAGCTGCTCTGCGTAGATCGGCTGGAGGTAGTGGTCGCTCAGGCCGTAGTCGGCCACGATCGGCTCGGGCGGAACGCCAGCCACGGCGAGCGTCAACGCGACGACCAGACCGGTGCGGTCCTTGCCGTGATAGCAGTGCACCAGCACGCCGCCTGCCGGGGCATCACCGATAGTGCGTAGCGCGGCGGCAAAGCCTGGTCCACAGCGCTCGAACAGCACCTTATTGATACCAAAGATCCCCGGCTGGGCATCCAACGCGGCAATCGTCTCGGCATCGGCCTCATCGAAGATGGGCACGTTGCGATACAGCGGCTGGCTTTCGGGGGTTCCCTCGGCGGTAAGAGCGTAGCTGGCACGGGCTGCTTCCTCGCGAGCGCGCAGGTCGATCACAGTGCGGACGCCGTAGGCCACGAGAGCCGCTTGCCCGGCTGCGGTCAGGCGGCAGAGCGAATCCGAGCGCACGAGGGCGCCGGGCCGCATGCGCCGGCCATCGGCGGTAGCCAGGCCACCCAAATCCCGGACGTTGTAGCAGCCGTCCCAGGCCAAGAAACGATCGCCGGCTGGAGTTTTGCTCTGCATCAGATACCCAATCCTGTTATCTCTGCGTCGCGGCGAGGCGGTCCTGCACGCCGGTAATGCGCTGCTGCACATCGCGGATCTGCTCCTCAATGCCCGTAATCGGCTCTGCTTCGAACGTGCGATCGGTGTGGATATTGCCGATGGTCACGGCCCCAGATGCTTGGCCCGACAGGCGCACGGAGTCTGTGTCGATTGCCGCGGGGAGGCCGGCTACTACGAGATTGGCCACGCCGGGCGGCAACGTGACCTTGCCCTGGCGCGTCACCATCGCGCGATCTGTCAGCACCGTGACCTCGACAATGGCTGTTTCGACAGCGACAGTGGTGATCGCGTCCACCCTGCGTTCCCTCCCGGCTCGCCTTGCCAACGGCTTCAGTATAGCGAGTGGACGCAGCTCGCCACGCGTGCTACCCTACGTAGGGTATGAAGAAGACATCGGTCTACCTAACGCAGGACGAAGCGGACGGTCTCTCCCGGTTGGCCACGGTGACCGGCAGGTCTCGGGCGGATCTCATACGTGACGGGATACACCGTGTGCTCATGGGCGACGAAGCTGCCACGCGCCGCTTTCATAGCCTTGGCAAGGGACACGGTGATGGTACGCCGTATGCGCCGTGGCAATCCGACGATCTCTACCGGTCGGTCATGGGCGACTTGTAGTGGCACTGATCGTCGATGCCGGTGCGCTCTACGCGCAGGCGGATGCCAGCGAGCCGCGCCACCTCGCGGTTGCCCGTGTACTGCTCGCGGAACGTGAGTTGCTTGTTAGCAGCGAACTGGCAGTCGCGGAGGCCGACTACCTCATCCTCACCCGTCTGGGAATCGATGTGGAGCTTGCCTTTCTTGAGGATCTGGCGCAGGCTACCTACAGCGTGGCCTGCCTGAGCCAGACCGAGCTGGTGCTGGCGCGCGATCTCGTGGCGCGCTACCGCGATCTTCGACTTGGACTTGCCGACGCCTCGCTCGCCGTGCTGGCCTATCGCTACCAGACCCGCCGAATCCTGACGTTCGACGAGCGTGCCTTCCGGCAAGTGACCCCTCTGCAGGGAGGTAGTTTCATTATCCTGCCGGCCGACGCACCCTGACAGCCTGCCTATTGGCCGCGCTCGAGTTCCGCGTAGAATACAGGGATGAGCAAGCACGAGCCGAGCAAGCACGCCGCCTACCACGACCTGCTGGATGCCTGCAGGCATGAAGAGAAGGGATGCCCCATCTGCCGGCTGACCCTGGCCGGCGTGGCCAAGTCCCTGGACACCATGATCTACGAGTTCGTGAACGACCCGCCGACGCGGGAGGCGCTCGTCGCCGCGGGCGGCTTCTGCAACGGCCACGCCTGGCAGCTCGGCGAGATGCCCGCGGCGCTGGGTGTTGCCATCATGCTGCGGGACGTGCTGCAGGCAGCCAGGCAAACCCTCGGCGCCCCGGCGAACCCGGACGGCTATCGGTTCTTTGGCGGGCGCCGGGGCGTGGGGAGCGTGCGCGATCGCCTGGCCGCCATGATGGGGCCGGAGCGACAGAAGACGGACATAGCGGATCCGCATCTCGCATGCCCTGCATGCCGGACCCGCGCGAGCATTGAACGGCGCTTCGTCGGAGTGCTGCTCGACCACCTGCAGGACGAAGAGTTCGTCGCGGCCCTGACGCTGGCCGGCGGCCTCTGCTTGATCCATATGGATCAGGCGGCGCGGATCGCGCGCGGTCCCGCGGCTCTCGATCGCCTCGCCGCAGTGCAGAGCCAGTGCCTGCAGGGGCTCGAAGACGAGTTGGTGGAGTTCGCCCGCAAGCACGACTACCGATTCCGCCACGAATCGTATGGCGCGGAGAAGGATTCCTGGCTGCGCGCCATCGCGATGGTGACCGGGATGCGCGGTATCCGCTGACTACGAAGCCTCTCCCCATGGATTGACGGTCTGCACCGGCAGCGCCGCGACATCTCTGGCGTTGCGATTCGCCAGGATCAGGCCGTGGGTGATGGCGGTTGCCGCGAGCAATGAATCTACCAGGCCAACCGGCCGACCCTGCAGCGAGGCGCGCCCGGTGATCTGGCCCCATTGGCGCATCACCGCGGCGTCGACCGCGAGAATCCGCGTGCCAAAGCCCGGTATCAGATCCTCGTGCAGCCAGCGTCGCAGCCTTTCCGCCCTCCGGGGATGGGCCGAGCGCACGATGCCTTGCTCAATCTCCCCGATGGTCAGTACCGAGAGGTAGACCGCTGCACTGGACTGCGCCACCAACCATGTCATCACGTGCGTATCTGGTTGCGCTCGCATCGCTTCAGCTACGACGTTGGTATCAAGGAGATACGGCATGACTCAGCCCAAGTCGACAGGCTGTACCGGCGTCCTATCGCGTTCGATACGTAGGGCGTCCTCTTGGAGGCGCGGCGCTCCCTGAAAAAGATCCCAGGCGCTCGTTGCCCCGTGCATCCGGTCGTACTCCTCATATGGGATCACGGCCACCGCCGGCCGCGCCGCGTCACCACCTGAGCCTCGCCGGCCATGGCGCGGTCTACTACCTCCGAGAACCGCGCCTTGGCCTCCTGTAGTTGCCACTGTCGTGCCATCGCATACCCTACTACTAACTAGTCTGACTAGTTGATGCTGCCTGTGTACCCATGTGCTGTCAACGCGCGGGCCGGGAGCGCAGGCGTCTCGCCTGTCCCTCGTGTGGTTCTGACGCTCTGGTGCGCGCAACTCAACCACTGAAGCTGTCGCTGCGGTAGCCCCTGTGCAGGTGCCGCCTTGGCCACGCTATAGGCCATCGTGGTCGCACGGCTCAAGGCCCTTAACACCCTTGTGCCCCACGCTTGTTTGTCCATGCCTGTTCCTGCTACGACAGTCACCGAGGCGATGGAGGCCGCGGCAACAGCGTCGTTGGAACCGCAGTACCCCTGCTGATGGCTCCTGCTGGCGCTGGGCCAAAGCGTGCTGGTATGCTGGGGGTGGGACTGGTTCCGTGGGGTTACACGGGGCTGAGATCATGGGCTGACCTCCGTCGCGAGGAGACTAGCCTCGCCAGGAGGTCGGCCTACCAGGCCCCTGATTACGGGTTTGGAAACGCCCACTACCAGGCTCGTGGCCCCGGCGCTGCAGATTGTCGACGTCCCGCAGGTGTGATGAGACCGTAACGATGCGAGGCCTTCAGGCCTCGCAGGAGTTGCCGCCCCTTTAGCGTATAATAAGGAAGATTCAAACCTGGCCCTGCTTCTTGGAGGATGTATGGGTCGCGACTCAGGCGGATCCCGTCAGTGGGCTCCGTATTTGCTCGTACTGATCGCGATCCCGCTGCTGCTGTCCTGTCTGCCTGTTCTCGCGGTGAGCGCTGATGCAGGGCCGTGGCCTCTCGCGGCCGCGCTGGCGGGGCAGCCTCGCACTACGAGCACGCCGGCGCCCTCTACAGGCATATGGACTGTCGCGACCGGTACCATCGTCACGTCGTCTACAGATACCCCGGTTTCGCAGGCCACACAGGCAGTTCGGACGAGCACGCCAGCGCCCTCCACTACGCCCACCACAATGCCGGCTACCTCGCCGAGCGCGGGCATCGTCTGGAGCAGCCGCGCCTCAGGCACTTCCAACCGCCTTGAGAGTATCTTCTGTTTCGCGACCGGCACCTGCCTGGCCGCCGGCTGGGGCGGTACCGTACTGAGGAGCGTTGATGGCGGTAGGACGTGGCAATCCCGTGCCTCGGGCATCGGGCTGAATCTAGCTAGTGTCGCCTGCAATGGCAGAACGTGCGTCGCGGTGGGTGATGGCGGCATCCTCGTGGTCAGCGCCGATGGTGGCAATACCTGGCACGTCCGCTCCTCAGATACTAACGAGGTTCTGAGTGGCGTCACCTGCCGCACCGTCAGGATCTGCCTGGCCGTGGGCTGGGGCGGCGTGGTGACGATCAGCGAGGATGCCGGTGCCACGTGGAGCGCTACGTTCGTGAACCAGGCCAGCGAGCAGAACGGCATCGGTGAACTTTGGAACGTGACCTGTCTTACCAGTAACGCCTGCCTGACCGGTTCCGTTGACGGCGACATACTCACCACCACCGATGGCGGCCATAGCTGGACAGAGACGTATTCGGGCGGTGTCGCCAATGACATGTTTGGCCCTGGCATCGCCTGCTCAACCTCACGCGCCTGCCTGGCGGTAGGCGCGGGCGGCATAGTGCTAGTCAGCAGCGATGGCGGAGCGCGTTGGGCGCCAATCTCCTCGGGCAGCAACATCGACCTGTGGAGCATTGCCTGTCCTACGAGCAGCATCTGCATCGGGGTGGGAAGGTCCGGTGCAATTCTGGCGAGTGCCGATCCCAGCGCTGCTTGGCGGGCAAGCCCGGTTAGCGTGGATGCGGACCTGTGGGGCATTGCTTGCACTTCCAGCAATACGTGCCTGGCCGCCGGCGATGACGGGATTGTCTTCGTCGCGAGCCTGCGTCGTTAGTTCCAGGCCGCAGGTCAATTGATGTAGGCGGTGCAGCAGTCATAGGCTTGGGAGGCTGGTACATGCGTGATCTGAATGCTCCGTTTGGGCACCTCCTTCGGCTCGTCCTTGTCGGCCTGGCAATCACTGTCTCATTGCAGCCTACTTACCCTCGCTCTGCCAGCGCCTTGGCGCGCGCGCCGCAGCACGGAGCGGCCCTGCAGGCGCCACGGACTTCCGAGCCGCGCGGGACGCTGGTGCCGACTCAGGTGCCGGCAGGATTGCGGGCTGCGGTTCGGCACCTAGCGCGCGCGGCCAACAGCACCGGCTGGATCCAGCAGGCCGAGCCGGCAGCTGCGGATATCGCTAGCGGCGACGACTTTGGCTTGTCCGTTGCTCTGAGCGCCGACGGCAACACCGCCCTGGTCAGCGCCTACCGTAAGGCGGTTGGCGGCAACACTATGCAGGGTGCTGCCTACGTGTTCACCAGCACGGGCGGCAGCTGGAGCCAGCAGGCCGAGCTGACCGCTGCGGATGGCCGTGCATACGACGAGTTCGGCAACTCTGTGGCCCTGAGCGGCGACGGCAGCACCGCCGTGGTCGGCACCTACGCTCATGATGCCGTCTATGTGTTCACGCGCATGGGCAGCAACTGGAGCCAGCAGGCCGAGCTGACGGCTGCTGATGGTGCCGGTGGGGGCGGGTTCGGCACGGCCGAGGCTCTGAGCGGCGACGGCAGCATTGCCATGGTTGGCGACCCAGGCGAGACGGTCGGCCGCAACGATCCGCAGGGCGCCGCTTACGTGTTCACCCGCACGGGCAGCAGCTGGAGCCAGCAGGCCGAGCTGACGGCCGCGGATGGCGCTGTTGATGACGGGTTTGGCAGCTCTGTGGCCCTGAGCGGCGATGGAAGCACCGCCCTGGTCGGCGCCGACAACAAGATGTTTGGGGAGGGTGCTGCCTACCTGTTCACCCGCACGAGCAGCAGCTGGAGCCAGCAGGCCGAACTGACGGATACGGACGGCGTTGGCGATGACCTATTTGGTGGCTCGGTGGCCCTCAGCGGCGACGGTAGCACCGCCCTGGTCGGCGCCAGCAACCAGTCGGTCGGCAGCAAGAGCAACCAGGGTGCTGCCTACCTGTTCACGCGCACGAGCGGCGACTGGAGCCAGCAGGCCGAGCTGACGGAGGCGGATGGCGTTGCTGGCAACGAGTTCGGTAGCTCCGTGGCGCTGAGCGGTGACGGCAGCACCGCCCTGGTGGGCGGTGGCGAGATGATGGTCGGCAGCTTCTTGGAGTACGGTGCCGCCTACGTATTCACGCGCGCGAACAGTAGCTCAAGCCAGCAGGCTACGCTGGTGGCTGCGGATGGCGCTGCTGGTGACGGGTTTGGCAGCTCTGTGGCGCTGAGCGGCGATGGCAGTACCGCCCTGGTCGGTGCCAGCGACCAGTCGATCGGCGGCAGCCGTCCTCCGCAGGGCGCCGCCTATGTGTTCGCCGGGCCTGCAGGCCTCCTCGTGCACTATGAGCCGCCAGAAGGACTTTGGGTGAGTCCCGCAAACGGGCAAGCCGTAGGCGACACGGTCACCTTGCAGGCAAGCGCCTCTCCAAGTGCGCCTGGCGGGCCCGCGATCGGGTACGTGGACTTCAGTGGGTTCTACGGCGGGAGTTGGCACGCGCTCTGCCACGCGACCGCGCCGTCCTCGGGCAACATCTACCAGTGTCCCTGGACGCTGGAGGGCGTGGTGCCGCCCGGCGACATCACGATCAGCTTCGACGTGTACGATCAGGCGGGCCAGTCCACCTCGGCGCCTGACGGTACACGCATCGTGCACTATGCGCCTCCGGAAGGCAAATGGATCGCTCCTGCAAATGGGCAGGTCGTGAGCGGCACGGTGACGATGCAGGCCAGAGCGTACCCGAGCACGAGCCAGGGTGCTGCCATCAGCTCCGTGAGCTTCACGGCCTCCTACGGTGGCAGCTGGCACACCCTGTGCAAGGCGACTGCACCGGTGTCTGGCGATACCTACCAGTGCTCAGGGACGCTCAGAGGTGTGGTGCCACGCGGGGATGCGACGATCGGCTTCGACGTGTACGATCAGGCGGGCGTGTCCAACGTGGTACCTGACGGCACGCGCATCCTGCACTACGCGCCTCCCCCGCCGCCGATGGGGACTCCTCCCTCCTGCCTGGGCGCTAATGATTTGCTGGTAGCCGGCCAGACCGTGCTGCTGACCGGCACTCAGGTGCTGGACCATCTTTGCGTAGTCGATGGCGGCCATATCGAGAGCACAGGCGACCTCACGCTCACCGTGGGCGTGCTATACGTCGACGCGAGCAGCAGCGTCAGTGCGGACGGTACAAATGGCTTCCGCAGCGAGACCCACGATGGCTTTTGGGCCGACGGCAGCGCGGACGGCGAGGCGGGCCACGCGCTGGTCATCAACGCCTACCAGGCCACGATCGCGGGCTTGCTCAGCGCCAACGGTGGGGCGGGCTGGGGCTATAACGAGGACGGCGAGGGTGATACCTCGGATCCCGGACAGGGTCGCGCCGGCGGTACGATCAGGGTGAGTGCCGGGCGCCTCGACATGCCCGGCAATGCCAGTGCCATCGGCGGGGCGGGCGGCGACGCGACGGCCTCGACGTATTCGTTCCCGGAAGCCGGCGGGTCGGTCTCAACCGGGACGTGGCCACCGGGTGGTCCGTCGGATCAGCCGAGTGGCAACGGCGGCCACGGCGGCAGTATCGCGCTCAGTGCGCCGGCCGCCGACCTGGCACGTGTGCCCGGCCCGTTCGACGTTCATGGCGGGATCGCAGGCAAGCCGGGTGTCGGCGGCGCCGGTACTGCCGGAACTGCAGGTACAGTGCAGCTCGTTCCCCTGTCCACAACGGCTGCGGCTGCGTTGCCGCCGGCACCAGGCCCGCTCCTCGCGAGGGCGACGTCCGCGCCGGCCATCCATACGGTGCCTGCGTCGCGCATGCCCCATCTGCCCTGCGGACCGGGCGATCTGGTAGTGCCTGCTGGCACCACGCGCACGCTCAGCGGCGCGCAGCAATTCAGTCACATCTGCATCGGCGGCACCCTACAGGGCACCGGCGACCTCACGCTCGTGGCGCAGACAATCGACATCATGGCGACGGGTGCGATCTCGCTCGATGGACGTAGCCCGCTGCCCTTTGTCAACAGCAACTCAGGTCGTTATACCGATACCGGTACCTGCGCCGCCGATCACGGCGCGGCGCACGCAGGCATCACCGGGCCGGCTGGAGGTGAGACCGGGCCAATAGACAGCTACAGTGCGGCGACCGGCGAGGATACCGCCGCTCCGGCTGTGACGCCCGAGCCCGGCGAGGGAGGTGGCCGCCTCACGCTCATCGCGGGCTCGGTGGCTATCCAGGGGCGAGTGCAGGCCAACGGCGGTGCCGGTCAGGCGGCACCCGGCGTCGAATCGTACACTGACGGGCAGCAGACATGGGCCGGCGCAGGTGGCGGATCGGGCGGGGGCATCTCAATCTTCACGCACCGGCTGATGTTCACCGGCAGTATTTCGGCAACCGGTGGCACGGGCGGGAACGGCAGCGGGCCCGACTCCGTGGACGGCCTGCACGGTTCGGGTGGCTGTGTCAAGGTGTTCGCCGGCCAGGTCGATTCGCTGCAGGCAACCCTGGCGATTTCTGGTTCAGCATTTGTGGACACACTCAACCCTGCCGACCCAGTGCCGCCGCCGGCCCAGCCCGGCGGTGCCATCTACGACGCCGCCACACACCACTCGCTGGCCGACCCGTTCCTCAGCTACTGGCGCACGCACGGCGGTCTGGCGTTGCTGGGCCATCCCTTGAGCGAAGCGTTCACCGAGCATGGCGTGCTGCAGCAGTACACGGAGCGAGCGCTCCTGCAGGTCGTGCACGGAACTGTGCAGCCAGCCGCCCTGGGCACGCTGCTCACTGCCGGCCTGCACTTTCCTCGCATCTCACACGCCCCGCCGGGAGCCCGGTATTTCCCTGCCACCGGCCACAGCCTCGGCGACCCGTTTCTCGCCTACTGGCTCGCGCACCAGGGCGCAACACTCCTGGGTGCGCCGCTGAGCGAGGTGCTCCAAGCTGGAAGTAGCGGGGACGGACCCTACAAGGTGCAATGGTTCGAGCGCGGACGGCTGGAATACCATCCAGACTTCGCGGCTCCCAATGAGATCCAACTCGGGCAGATTGGTCGAGACGCGCTGCACGCACGGGGATGGCTGATTGTGGCAACGTCGGCTGCGCCGAGCCCTGGCAGCATTGCCGGTGCAAGGCTGTACGCACTCGCAGCCAACGGCGATGTGTTCGAGTCGGATGGCAGCACAGCCTGGCACTATCTTGGGGGGACAATCGCCGACCCTGCTCAATGCTGGGTCTACCAGGTCTCCGCCACTTCGGATGGGAACGCTATCTTCGTGTCTTCCGCCACGGATCCAGCGGCGGGTGGCGGGCCGGATCAGTTGTCCTGCGTGCCACTCTGGCACAGCGTGAACGGCGCGCTGCAGCCGGTAGCCTCGTCCCAAGTCCCGCCTGATACTGAGAGTGCAGAACCAGGTCTGGTTCTGGCGCCCGACGGCCACACCGTCTATCTCTTGGTATCGGGCAGCGGCCTGTACAAGAGCAGCGACGCGGGCACCACGTGGTCCAAGTCCGCCGTGGGCGATGACAATCTCGGCGGCTTCGTAATGAACCAAGCCAGCCCAAGCCATCTCTGGGCACAAGCGCAAGACGGTAGCTCCTCCGCGAGCCGCATCTACCTCAGCGACGACGCGGGAGCCTCGTGGCGCGTGGTGTCGACGGCGGGCACTCCGATCGCCGGACACCTGCTCTCCTCGACAATGACTGTGGACACGCGGTTCTCAGACGGGCTGTGGGTAGGCACAGATCAAGGGCTCTACCACACGGTGAACGGCGGCCAAACCTGGGAACACGTGGGCAACGGCCTTCCCCTCGATATGTCCGTGAGCGGCGTCGCGGTCTCCCCGTTCGACCCCAACCTGATTCTGGTCTGGCACCAGGAGGCCGGCATCTACTACAGTGCCGATGGCGGCCGCACGTGGCACCAATCCACCGGCGCGTACAACTGCGATGAGCCGTGGAGCATCACATTCGATCCGGTGGACCACCAGCACATCTATCGAGCCAGCCCGTGCGGCGTTGCCTACTCACGCGACGGTGGCCGTAGCTGGTCCTTCGAAGCGGGCGTCGGCAGCGCGGCCGGCATAGTGGTTAGCAGGAGTCACGCCGATCTGGCCTACCTCATGAACGGCATCGCGTATCGCGCCGACGACACCGTGTACCGCAGCACGGTGTACCGCACCACCGACGGCGGGGTCACGTGGCAGCAGTGGGCGGGAGGAGATCTGTCCACGAGCAATACGATCGTGGCGCTAGCCGGCGTCGTGCCGTGAGACGCAGCCTCCCGCCATTTGTGCCTCGCCGCCCGCCCCTGCTATGATCCCCACTGAGGCGATGGAGGCCGCCGCAACAGCGTCGTTGAAACCGCAGTGCCCCTGCTGATGGCTCCTGATAGGTCAGAAGATGGCCGGTCGGGAGCGTTGTTTTGCCGCGAAGCAGTGCCTGTCGCGGCAGGAAGCCGAGAACCCGCACGGCCCCACAGTGAAAGGCACGGGTTCTCGTGGATACCGGCAGCATCTACTTCATCGCGTCGGTTTGGTTGGCATTGGCGCTCGTGGCGAGCCTCATCTCCATTCGCCTGGGTATCTCGGTGGCGCTCGTCGAGATTGCCGTGGGCGTGGTTGGCGGCAACTTCCTGCAGCTGCACACGGTCCCCTTCATCGATTTCCTGGCGAGCCTCGGCTCCATCCTGCTGACGTTCCTGGCAGGGACGGAGATCGATCCCGATTCTTTGCGCCGGCACGGCAAACCGGCGCTGGCTATCGGCGCCGTGTCGTTCGCCATCCCGTTCGTGGCCGCGCTGCTGGTAGCCCGCTTCCTGGTGGGCTGGGACATGCACGCTTCCGAGATCGCCGGCACCGCGCTCTCCACCACCTCCGTGGCCGTCGTCTACGCGGTGATGATCGAGACAGGTCTGAACCGGACCGATCTGGGCAAGCTCATCCTGGCAGCCTGTTTCGTCACGGATCTGGGCACCGTGTTAGCCTTGGGCATTCTCTTCGCCAACTTCAACGGTTGGTTGCTGCTCTTTGCCGCCGTCACCTGCGTGGCGCTCGTCTTCTTGCCCAAGGCGATGCGCTTCGTCATCAGCACCGTGGGCGGCCGCGTCTCCGAGCCGGAGATCAAGTTCCTCTTCGCCGTCCTGCTGTTCCTGGGCTGGCTGGCGCAGGGCGCCAATAGCGAGGCAGTGCTGCCCGCGTACCTGGTGGGGCTCGTGATTGCCGGCGTGTTCGTGCACGACCGCGTGCTCGTCGACCGCATGCGCTCGATCGCCTTCTCGCTGCTGACGCCGTTCTACTTCCTGAAGGCCGGACTGTACATCTCGCTGCCCGCGGTGGTCACCGGCGCGGGACTCATTGGCCTGTTCCTGCTGGTCAAGCTGAGTGCCAAGGGCATCGGCGTGTGGCCCACCTCACGGCGTTGCCGCATTCCGCAGCGCGAGAGCGCCTACCTCACCCTCCTCATGAGCACCGGTCTCACGTTTGGCACAATCTCCGCCCTCTTTGGCCTGACCAACAAGCTGATCACGCAGTCGCAATACACGGTGCTCGTCACCGTTGTCATCCTTTCCGCGGTCGTGCCTACCACGATCGCCCAGGCTTTCTTTAGGCCTCATGCCGTCTCGGCGCAGGAGGCAGAGGAGATCGAGGCCGCCGGCGAGATCGATGACGTGCCTATGCCCAAGCACCTGCAGCCCGCCTGACACATCGGCGCTACCGCTGTTTCTCAGGCTCGCTCCGCTCGATCCCCTGTATGCGGCCTGGGAGGCCCGTGATGCAGCCGGTCGCCCAGTAGCCGCGGCGCGGCCGCGCGTAGCGTAGCGTCGCGCACCAGCAGCACCGGGCACGGCGCGTGGTCGACCACGAAGCGGCTGCAGCGCCCCAACGCGTGCGGCCCCAGCTCTCGCCGGTGTTGCCCGATTGCCAGCACGTCCGCCTGCTCTTGCAGGGCCAGACGCACCAGCTCGCGCTCCGGATTGCCGGACAGCGTCACGGGTCGCCGCTCCGTTGCCGGCCAGTGGGCGCTCAGCGCCAGTGCCTGCTGCACGATCTCGTCTGCAGCCTGCTTCGCCGCCGCCATGAAGCGATCGCGTTCCCCCTGGCTGCCCGCCTGCCGCAGCCAACGGTGTCCGACCATGTCCGACCACTGCCCCTCGATATCCGTGTCGACGACGTGCGCGAAGATTACTGTGGTACCCGCCACTGGTGCTACATTCGCCAGAGTTGCGATGAACGCCTCGGCGTCCCGGCCATCGCAGGCTGCGATCAACTTCATCCCACGCCTCCGTCGGACTCTTCCATGGTAACTCCGGCCTACATGGCCCGAACCGTCGCCCCAATTCCTGTTGGCAGCTCAGCCCAACAGTGCTCCCAACAGCAGCGCGCAGACCAGCAACATCATGGGCGTCACGACGAAGCCCAACCGCGCATAGTGCAAACTCGAGATCTCCAAGCCACGCCGGCGCAGCAGGAGTAGCCAGATCATCGTGGAGAGCGACCCCACCACCGTGAGGTTCGGGCCGAGATCGCAGCCAATCAGCGTCCCGTACACCAGCGCAGGCTGCGAAACGGCATGCACCGTGGGAATGGTAGCCTGCATCACCGCGACCATGGGCACGTTATTGATCAGGTTACTGCCCGCCGCCGCAAACAGCGTCGCGACCGCGACCGGCCGCAGGGCCCCCGTGCCGGCCAGCCGATCCAGCAGCAGGCCCAGCTGGTGCGTGGCGCCCTGATGCTCGATGCCGCGGACCATGAGGAACATGCCGGCTATGAAGGGGAAGATGCCCCAGGAGATGCCGCGCCCCAGCTCGCGCCAGCGCAAGCGGCCCTGGAGGTGCGTGACGAGGAGCAACAGGCCGCTACCGGCCAGGGCCACCGCGCCTACCGGCGCCGGCCGCAGCTGCGACGCCGCCACGAAGGCGATCCCAACCAGCAGCAGGATGAGGACCGCGAGGTGAAAGGCCCGGCGCTCGCCACCCTCCAGGGCGACGCTCGCCTCTCCCATCGCAAAGCGACCGGTCAGGCTCCGTCTGAAGATCACGGCAAAGGCTGCCACATCGATGGCGATGGCTGCCATGCTGGGCAGGAGTAGGTAGTGCAGGAAGGCGCCCAGGGTCAGGTCGGGGAAGCGTTGCGCCAGAATGATGTTGATCGGGTTGCTGATCGGCAGCGTCATCGAGGCGGTGTCGGCAATGAACGTGCAGGCGAAGACGTAGGGGAGCGCATCCAGTCGCAGGCGCACGACGAGGGCGTAGACGACGGGCGTCAGCACGAGGGCTGTGGCGTCGTTGGTCAGGAACGTGGAGATCAGCGTGCCCAGAATCAAAATGCTGAGGAGCAGACGCAGGCTGCTGCCGCCGGCCAATCGGGCCGCGGCGATGGCCAGGCGCTCGAAGACGCCGGCCTCCTCTGCCAGGGTGGTGAGCACCATCATGCCCAGGAAGAAGTCAAAGACGGTGAGATTATCGTGCAGCACGCTACCCATATCGCCGACCTTGGCGATGCCAGCTACCAGCATCGCCGCGGCGCCGGCCGCTGCCGCGGCCCCCTCGGGGAGTCCGCGAGGTCGCGTGAGCACGGCAAGCAGCGTCGCCGCGAAGATCGCCAGCGCCAGGGCTTCTTTCATCGATCTCGCCCATGCCTCGAAGGTCTGCAGGCACGCGAAACGGTCTTGCGGGTAAACTCTACGCAAGAGACATAGCCTGCCGGTGCGCTGGGCGCGCGGGCGGATCGCAACCTAGATACGGAGGATGGGTGTGTCTGTTTCACCTGAACGATTTGCACAGGGCTTGACGTACGATGACTTCAAGAATCGGCTGACGAAGAACCGAGAGCGCTACCTGGCCAACGAACAGCAGGTACCCCTCGAACCCGAGGATAGTACCTTCTTCCAGGGTTTGGGGCGGCCGGTGCATGTGCTTGTGCTGGCGGAAGAATGGTGCGGCGATGTCATCGGCAACTTGCCCATACTCGGCCGCATCGCCGAGGTGAGCGGCTGGCTGGATCTGCGCATCTTTCTCCGCGATGAGAACGCGGACCTCATGGATCAGTATCTCAACGAGGGCAAGTATCGTTCAATTCCGGTGTTTGTCTTCCTGGACGAGCAGTTCCACGAGATCGGCCGCTTCGTCGAACGCAGTGCCGCGGCCACCGAGCGCCGCGTGCGCTTCCAGGAAGAGCTGCGCGCCAGGTACCCCGGCTACAGTGGCCCGGGCGCGGCGATAGCCGAGTTGCCCGAGGACGTGCGCGCGAGTATTCAGCAGGAGATGGCCGAGAAACGTCTTGAGTGGGCCGAAGTGGATGCCCGCGACACCGTGCGCAGCATCCGCGCGATACTCGCACGAGCGGTAGCCTGACAGCGGGAGAGCGTGTGATGGTGAGCTACGGGTCATGACCTGGAACGCGGCACAAAGCCCTGTGGCCAAGCCGGTGAAGGTGACGATAGTCTACTGCAGCGCCTGCGGCTACCAACAACAGACGCTGGATCTCGCCGCCGCGCTCCTGCACGAGTTCACCTACGGACTCTCGTCCGTCGAGCTCATCCCCTGGCACGACGGCACGTTCGAGGTGACGGTAGCGGGCAAGCTCGTGCACTCAATGGAGCGCGAAGGCGGGTTCCCGGCACACGAAACGGTCATCCAGGCCGTGCGCGAGGCGTTGAGCCAGGGCTAATCGCGTTGCGCAGGCTCGGGAGCACGCCCTGCTGATCGCCGCCCAGAGGCCATGACCTGGATCGAGACTTCGGCCGACGAGGCGCTCGACTGATGCGCCGGGGTGACGGCTACTGGACGCCACAACGTGGGAGGGTTCGAGATGCACAAGCGGCCCGCAAAATACGCCAGGCTCTTCTTTGCACTGGTGTTCCTGCTTGCTTACGGCCAGCTGGTTGAGAACGGGCACGCAGCGCACGTCGCGGTCAAGCAGACTACTACCGTGCGCCTCAGCCCTGGCGTGTTTACTGTGGTGCTCGACCCCGCCACGGGGCATGTCTTCGTGGCCGACTGGCTCGCGGGCAATGTGGAGATGCGCTCCGCTGCCACCGGTAAGCTCTTGGCGACGATACACCTGGCTGCTGCAGACCAGCCATGGGATGAGATGACGCTGCAGCTCGTGCCGCTGCAGCATCGTCTCGTCGTCGCCACCCGCGAACGCGGCCGGAACGGATGCGTGCGGATCATCGACGCGCGCACCGGCCGGCTCCTGTACACTGTCAACCTGGGTAAGGCGCCAGTGTTGCTGGCGCTGGATCCTGTGGCCGGTACAGAGATCGTCGGCACCGATGCGGCGCGTTGCCAGCCTGCCGGCGAGGTCGCGTGCGGGATGATCGCGCTCCTGGATGTGCTGCGCGGCCGTGTGCTTCGCCAGTTCAGCGTTCCCGGCACCGCGGCTTCCGCGGTGTTCGACGCGCGCCGGGGTAGGGCAATCGTGTTGGTGCAAAGCCAGGCAGATGGCGGCGCAGCGGCATACACGCATGAGCTGGTCGATACGCGCAGCAACAGGTTGGTGGCTATCGCCGACTGCGGCGGCTGCGCCAGTCTGCCTATCCTCGATTCCCAGCGCGGCATCGCGATGATCATCGACTCGGACGATCATGGCACGGTCCATGTGGTCGACCTCTCGACCGGGGCGGTGCGGCACGTCATCCCGGTCGACGCCTTCCCGTGGAACGGTGTGATCGATCCCAACACTGGGCGAGCGTACGTGGTCTCACAAGGCGAGGCCGTCGGCGGCCAAGCGCTGAACAGCACTATCAGTGCTCTGGATCTCGAGGATGGCCGCGTGCTCTACCGCAAGCTCGTCGGCCCGAACGCCACGGGAGTCAGCCTGAGTCCGGCCGGCGATAGAGCCTACGTTAGCACCGGCATCGCCGAGGACGATCTTGCCGTTGTCGACACGGCAACCGGAAGGCTCATCGGC
>Ga0187876_1000600_pt1 | contig 36163 bp, 29 predicted proteins | sample June2016WEW_17_4_FD_133000 | JGI IMG/M metagenome (GOLD analysis project Ga0187876, IMG submission 133000) | Peatland microbial communities from SPRUCE experiment site at the Marcell Experimental Forest, Minnesota, USA - June2016WEW_17_40 | ecosystem: Environmental > Terrestrial > Soil >...
CCCGGGCCCACGGTCCTCTGGCGCGGCTTCCAACACCTGATGGACCTCACCGCCATGTATCAAGTCTTCACCGCGCAGCCAGCTCATTTCCTGGCTCCCTAGATGTGGGTAAGGCTAAGGCCTGAAGGCCGGGGCGTCAGGGTTAGCGATTCAGGAGAGCGCCGACGTAGCCGAGCAGATCGCGAGCGCATACGGCGCAATAGCCATGGTCCGACATGAGGCGGTCGACCACCTCGTTGATTCTGCGCAGTTGTTCGGCATCCGGGGTCTTCGTGGACGTCGTAATTTTGATCACGTCCTTTAGGTCGGCGAACAGCTTCTTCTCGATGGCTTCCTTGAGCCGCTCGTCGCTCGTGTATTCGAACGCCTTGCCGCGTCGCGCCAGGCTGGCCATGGCCATCAGGATGCTCTCGCGGAACGCCTGCTTGGCATTGTCCGTGACGCCGATCTGCTCTTCGATGGAGCGCATCAGCTTCTCGTCGGGTTCCACCGGCTCGTCCGTGAGCGGATCCTTGAGCTTATCTTTGCGGCAATAGGCTTCCACGTTATCGAGGTAGTTGTTGAGGAGGGTGCGCGCGGAGTCCTCGAAGGCGTAGACGAAGGCGCGCTGCACCTCCTTCTTGGCCAGCTCATCGTATTCGCGACGCGTATCCGCCAGCAGGTTGAGGTACCTGTCGCGTTCGTCCTTGCTGAAGGCGGTGTGCTGGTCGAACCCGTCGCGTAGCGCGCGAAGCGCGTTGATGGGATTGATGCAGGTGACGCCCTGCTTGATGAGCGCATTGCTGAGCCGATCGATGATATAGCGCGGCGAGATGCCATCCATCCCTTCGCGCAGCGCTTCTTCCTGAAGCTCCCGCACATCCTTGAGCTTCCAGCCTTCGACCTCTTCGCCGTCATACAGCTTCATCTTCTTGACGAGGCTCATGTTGGCCTTCTTGGACGGCTCGAGGCGCGAGAGGACGGCGAACGTGGACGCCACGCGGAGGGTATGCGGGGCAATGTGCACGTTGCTGATGTTGCTCTGATGGAGGAGCTTCTCGTAGATCCGCTCCTCTTCTGACACCCGAAGGTTATAGGGCACGCGGACCAGGATGATGCGATCCTGCAAGGCCTCCGACTTGGGATTGCCGACGAAGCTCTTGTACTCGTTCTCGTTGGTATGGCCAAGCACCACTTCATCGGCATACACCAGGGAGAACCTGCCGGTCTTGATGTTCTGCTCCTGAGTCAGTGTGAGCAGCACGTAGAGCAGCTTCTCGTCCGCCTTGAGCACTTCGATGAGCTCCACGAGGCCGCGGTTGGCCACGTTCAGCTCGCCGTCGAAACGGTAGGCCCGAGGATCCGACTCGACGCCGACTTCGCCGATCGTAGCCAAGTCGATTGAGCCCACGAGCTCGGAAATGTCCTGGCTCTTGGGATCGCTCGGTACGAACGTGCCCAAGCCCACGCGAGCTTCGGCGTTGAAGGTCACTCGCTCGACGGGCACCTTGTAGATGTCGCCATCATAGCGGTGCCTGAGCGTGAAGGCGCAGGCGGGGCAGAGCGAGCCTTCGATGTAGAGCCCGAAGTCACGCAGCAGGTCCGAGCGCATCTCTCGAGGAATCAAGTGCAGCGGCTCCTCGTGCATGGGGCAGTCCTTGATGCCGTAGAGTGCGCCTCTGGTGGTGCCGGTGTAGCGCTCGAGTCCTTCCCGCAGCATGATTGCCACGGTCGATTTGCCGCCTCCTACCGGACCCATGAGCAGGAGGATACGCTTCCGAGGCTCCAGCCGTTTAGCGGCAGCGCTGAAATACTCGGCGATCTGGGCTATCGGCTTTTCGAGCCCGAAGAGCTGCTTCGAGAAGAAGCGGTACCGCGGCATACCGTCGCGGCCTTCCTCGACGCCCTCCTCCATGATCATGTCGTAGATCCTGGCATGCGCCAGCTCGGCCACATGCGGATTCGCGATGGCGATATCGAGGTACTGCTCGAACGTACCGCTCCAGTTCAGTTCCTTTTGCTGCTGCCGGTGTGCTTCCAAACGCGCTCGTACTTCACCGGTATCCATGTTGCAAAACCTCCTTCATGCCGGCACCGTGCCGGCACCCTGCTCCACGTCGAGCGCGCCTGTGGTTTGATCAAACTGAGAAATCGTTGCCCGCATAGTGCTGAGTCCGCGGATGGCTTTGGTGCCCTCCTCACTCGAGATCGAGTGTGATGCGCAGGGCCAGATCGACTTGTCGCATCACCTCAATACTCAGCTCGCCCAGCTGCCGCACCAGCTGCGTACGCGCGACCGCCCTGAGCTGCCCGGTGAGCACCACGCTATCCGCGGTCAGGCCCGCTTCAGGCGCCTTCACATGAACATCGCTCGGATAGAGCTGGCTCATGCCGGCGGCGTCCACCAGCGGGCAGACCAGCACCACCGCGCTATTCCGGTTGATGGCTTCGCGGCTGACCAGCACCGCGGGGCGAAGCACCGTGGAGACCATGCCGGGTCGCGCTCCCTCGTCGGACGCTCCGCGAAGAGCCATACTACCCTGCGACACGAGATACACGGCCCCGCGCTTCACGATGGTTCTTCCCTTACTTCCATTGCCTGCGCATCGTTGCCTGCAAACTCCTGTAGCAGGCGCCTATTGAGCTCCAGGTATGGTGCGTCGCCGGCCATTGAGGCAAATTGCTGGTCTATTGCCTGCTGATCGAGCTGATCGAGGTAGTCCGCCAACGCAGTAGTGAACAACGTATTCTGATTCTTCACGAGACCCCGAACCACCACGTCGCGGGACCGATCCAGCAGTGCACGCGGCAGGTCGACGGTCGTACGGACCCTGACCGGTTGATCCATCAGATGCTTCACGCTACGCAACTCCTCCCACAGGCACAACCTCCCTGATCCAAACCTAGCACGATCTGCATTAACAGACTATGGCAGGAGGGCACGTCAGAATTGCTAGCGGATTTGAATGACGATCGGGCCTCCAGACGCGGCTCGGGGGCCTGCGACTGCGGTCGCATGGCAGCGTAGGGCGGCTGCGGCCGGGTGACCTGCACGCGCAGGTATTGCCGGCAGCCGGAACGACGCCACAGTGAGCCCTCCACCGATCCCCTCACGGTACTGATTCAGGCCAACGTGGTCGTAGGGGCGACGGATGCCGGTGGCGCGGAGTTGGTTTGGCAGATTTCTGAGTTTGCTTCGGCGAGGAGCGAGCGCACCATGGAGCAGCAGGGGCAGTCGCAGCCTTCCTCCGGAGGGGCGACGGGCTCGCCGCGCTGCAGTCTGGCGCGGAGGGCTACCTCAAGGTTGCGGATCACGGTGGCGTAGGAGGGCGAGGGAGTGTACAACGCCAAAGAGCCTGACACGGCAGAAAAGCCTGCTACTGCGGTATCAGGGCAGCGTTCGGGCACTGCGGTGCCAGGGCGTGCGGCTGTGGGCAGTTCGTTTGGCAGTTTTGGTTGTGGTGGGGCGGCGAGGGGGCCTGCGGCTGCGGTCGCATGGCAGGGTACGGCGGCTGCGGCTGGTTGGGGGGCGGCGGTGGGCACTTCGTTTGGCAGTTCTTGTTGCGGTGAGGCGGCGAGGAGGCCAGCGGCTGCGGTAGAGCCTGACATTTCGGGCATGCTCTCATTTGTAGTCGCTTCGCGGTGGCAGCGGACGGCAGCTGCGGCCGGTTGGGGTGCAGTTGTGACCACTTCGTTTGGCAGTTTATGCCGCGGCGGGACCGCGGGATCGGACGGATCGGTCGGATAGCACGGATCCGAGTGGAGGTCTGCCGCAGGGCAAGGCTCGTACGGGAAGGGGCGGGGTGGACACGATGTCCGCGCCCCCAGGGCAGGCGCTGCTTCGGCGGCGGCGCGGCGCTCGGCTTTGAGCTCGCGGAGCTGCTGCATGGCGCGGGTGATGTCGCGGCACATGTGGGCCTCGTAGCGCTGGAGGTTGGCCAGGGCCTTGGTGTCGGGGCCGGCGGAGATGGGGGGCAGGGGCGGGGGCTCGGGGACGCCGGGGGGCAGGGGCGTGTCGTCGAGCCAGAGGCCGTTGTCGACGTCCTCGCGGCCCTGCATGGCCTCGACCTCAACGGTGGGGACGCGGGCGAGGCGCCAGTGCAGGTGGGCGATGCGTTCAGCGACGGCGATTTCCAGGCGGCCGACGGGGGCGAGGAGGCGCAGGCCGTCCTGCAGAAAATCGGCCCAGTCTTCAGGGTCCTCGTCGGGCAGGAGAGCTTTGGAGGCGCTGAGGAGGCCGTGGCGGACGGCGTTGCGGGAGGAGCGGGCTTTGCCTTCGGCGGTACGGGGGCCGGTGGCGCGTGCGACGGCGGCAGTAGCCTCCGGCTGCGGGCGGATGGCAGAAACGGCACCGGCTGCGGCCGGGTGCGGGGTGGTGCTTTGGTTGATTGCGGGGAGTACGGAGGTGAACATGCGGGGTGGTCCTTTCTCTGGTGTGTGGGTTTCCAGAAACACAGATGGAACAGATACGGCAGATGACACAGATGGCGTGGCTGGGATCGCGTCCGCCCCGAGGGCGAATAGAGCGGGCAAACTGGGCTATCGCGGCAGTGCGGATCAGGCTCGAAGCGGCGGCGTCAACGCGGCACACGCGACCTGGTGCGCGGTGTAGCGCGCCCCCGGCGACGCTCGGGATTCGAGGCAGGTCTTGCTCCAGGCCACCGGCGTTATTATAGTACGTGCGTTCTACTACCATACCACTATAGCATGGGCTTTGGCGTTGTCAAGGAAGATATGCTGAAACGGGGGTGGTAGTGGGCCATTTGAGCGCTTATTGCTGGTAATGGCGCCAAGATGGATCCGGATAAGTAGACGAGTTCCAAGAATCCGGCACGCACCCGACATCGCGGGGATGCTCAGGCAAACTGGGGTTTGGCTCGGCGCGGCATGCGCGGCGGTGCCGTCGCCCAGAGGAGCGCCACGTCCTCGGGTGTGAGGCCGTAGGCGGCGTTCACGAGATCCGTGAGGCGGCGCTCAAGCGCCGCCGCCTACCTTCGATCAGGCCGCGACGAATTCGCGCGGTAGGGGCAGAGGGTGTTGTCCTCGAGAGCAAACTGGATGTAGTTCTCCAGGGCATTCCGGCCACGGGACAGTGCCTCCTCATAGGTTGCGACATCGGCCACCGGCATCTGATACCGGTCAGCCCATTCCGGCAGAATAACGACGAGCGCTTGGTTCTCCGAGCTCCATTCGATCAGCATCGAGGAGTGAGACTTAAAGTTCATGCCTTATTCCTCCGCCCTAATGCGGCCTGCGCTCGCCGGGCCTTACGCTGATCTTGCTCGTCGTACGGCTTGGCATCCGCACCATCCGCGCCATCCACTGCAAAATGCTTGGGCAGTCCAGGATATTAGAACACGGGGCGGTCCCCTTTTCCATGACGTTCGATGAAACCAGCTGCCCGGTAATCACTGCGGATCTGGCGTTTCTTCCGTGGCATCTTGCTCCATCGTACATCGGCCAGCCGTCTTGCGAGCGAGCCGCAGTTTCGTGTGGATTGTAGCAACAGCTGAGCACCGCAGCCGGCCTGGGGCAAAACGGTCAGTATGTCGTAGCCTCACGGCGCCCCGCCTATGCTGTACAATTCTCCCCGGAATGCGGACCTGGGTGCTTTCCCTGCGTTGCGCCAGAGTATGTAAGACGAAGCGGGATTGCGGGCGCGTGCTCCTGCCGGAGTATATGTAATGGTTCTTGCGGCGCGGGCCAATGCCAGGGCAGCTACGATCCTTGGCGCCTTGACGGCTGGTATGGTGCTCATAGCAGGGTTTGGCGCCGTATTCGCGTTCTGGCATTTCGGGCACTGGCGACAGGACGTCACGGGGTTTTGGCATTACCGTGCGGCAACGCTAGGAGACGGTGTGCTCCTCCCCGTTGCGGCAGGGATCATCGTGGCTGCCGGGTCACGCCTTGGACATCACCCCAAAGAGCGCCTGTGGGTTAGCGTGGCCGCAGTGCTCGGCACGCTAGGGGGAATGCTGGTTCCGCTGGCCTGGGTTCAGGATCCCTCGCCTCAGTTGAACTGGACATTACCAGCGCCGCACACGCTCAACGCAGCCGGGCTTTACCATGCTGCATTCCTTATCATCGCCAGCGGGTTCTACGCCGCCTGGATAGTAAGGTTCGTGCTGCGCGCGAAAGCCAGCCAGGCAGCCCGGGGAGTCGAGCGCCGGTCAGTGGGTCACTCGCCGTATGCCGCCGTTGCAGTTGCATGTCTGGCCGGGTATTGCGGTCTGGTCGTTATGGACGGCGCGCCATCGCTCAACCAGCCTTCGAGCCTTGCGGCACCCGTTGCGCTGGGGGTAAGCATACTCGGTGCCGGTGCCATTCTGTGGCGAGTCCTCGGCGGCACGCGTAGCGGCGAGCCAGGAGCCCCAGCATGGCACGCGGGCATGTGGGGTCTCGTGCTTGCAGCTTCCGTGCTGTGCACGGTGGGCTGGTCGTCCGACATCCAGAAGCAGATGTCGTGGACCGATGCCTTTGTCGTGGGACCGATCTGGGCAGCTTCGCTCATGTACCTTCGCTTTCTGCGGCGCGGTCGCCGGTATGAGTACGACCGGCTGTGGCTAATAAAAGCCGGGGCACTGGGACTCATACAGCTTGCCTGTCTCACGCATCTTCAATCCGTGGCCGTCACAGGCGACGTTGCGCCCGCGCTCGCCGGCCTGATTGGTCTGGTCGTGCTTACAGGCGCGTTGCTCGGCGGGGTGGTCGTGCTCAGCGTGGCACCGGTTCGCGTGTGGGTGAACGTGGATGTTTGCTATTTCACGGCGGCGCTCCTTGCTCCAGAGCTGCTGCTGGTGCTTGGGAGCCTTGCGCTTGGCCCCCAGGGTTCAGAGATTGTTGGGAGCGGGCTTGTGCCAGGCACCGTGGCGGCAATGGTCGGCTTGATCCTCGAGATAGGCAGACAGCGCTACTTGCGCTGGATCGACGATGAGGTTCACGTCACCCATATCGACCAAAAGGAAACCGATACGATTTCGCCCCAAGATCTCGAGAAGGTAGCGTGGACACTTTTCGTTTCCTATGCGGGCATCATGACCGCTTTGGCCGCTGCTGCGCTCGACGTGCTTCAGGCGGAGGGACCGGCGGGGGTGGTCAACTTCGTGACGGCCGGATCGCAGCCATGCACGCGGTGGCTGCTCGTTGGCTGGACAGCAGCCGTTGCCGTGGCATGGCTCGCGGGTCAGCGGACGGATCCCGGCACTATCGAGGTGCCTGCCAGGCCCGGTCGCCATAGGCCTGCCTTAGTCGTGACGAGTTTCACACTGATCTTGGCCCTCGTGGCAGCGGCCATGTGGGCGATAACTCCTTGGGCGACGTGGGCGCTTGTGACGCCGCACACCGCCATGCCGGGCCCGACTGCGCACTCAGCATGGATGCAAGCCTTGGTTTGGGGCATTGCGTTGCTGCTTGCCGGTTGGCTTGGGTTCGTGACGTACGACACGATCAGGGCCAACGTAGCCGAGCACGAGTTCTACAGGCTGGGGCAACGGGGTTGGTCCATTGCAATTGCCTTTGGCGTGGCGACCTTTTCAAATGTGGTGTGGCTCTGGTCAGCGGCGCTATGGGTCAATGGGGATTGGACAAAGATATCCGACATCGCCGCCGTGGCGGGCATCGTGACCTTCGGCGGCGCAGCGATTGCGGTATGCGGCGCCCGCGCGTTAGCAAAATCAACGCCGTTGCAACGTGATCCAGCAGGTCTCACCTATGAGGAGTCTCGTCTAGGTCTCTATAACCCTGCCACCTTCGTTTGCCACGACCAGCTCCTCTATGGTGCGTCTCTGACATGCACGGTGCTTCTATGCCTTGTCGCCAGCCGGAACATCACGCATTTCGGTCTCCCGATTGCTTGCTTCAGTCTTGCCGTGCTCCTTGCAAATCTTGGCGCCGCGGTCACGCTTGGCGGTTTTGTCGACCGCAACACCAAACACCACGAAGACGACGAGATGGATAGGTTGTCTCCGGCTATCCTTCGAAGGGTTGGGGGGGACCCTTCTGTCACTGAGGAGATAATCGCGTATCGGAAGAGGGCCAGCAGGCTAAACAGGTATCGCGTTCACATCATCACGAAAAGATTCCAGAGGAGGTTTGTACTGGCGATAGTCTTTTCGCCATTTGGCTTGCTCGCGGCGCTGATCATAGGGCCGGCGCGGGGGCTTGCGTGGCTCAAGGCTCGCGGAGTAGTAACCTGGTCGTGACCGGTGCGCTTGGCAGAAGGTTGTTCTGCGATCTCGGCGGTGGCCCGACCAGCGCGTTGGGCGCCGGGCAAATGCTAATGTCACTCATAGGCGTTGTAGCGACGCACATTCGAGTAGACGGCCAGCGTCTCACTGCCGGTGAGACGCTGGCCATAGCTGCGCACACCCTGGTAGAAACGTATGCGGTACTCGCGCGGTTGGCCCAGCCGCACTGCCTGTAGCCCACTGATTGTCGTGCGCTCATTGGGGCCAACTTTGGCGACGATGCCGATGCGTTGATCTGTCTGGCGCCGTACGAGTGTCGGCATCTCGCGCGTGCCGCACCCGACAGGGGCGTTGCTGGGAGGCTCGTGTGCGATGCGGGCATTGCGACCTGCGCGCTCACGGCTGGGGGGCTGACCGTCGGGGTACCGACTGGATGACGAACAGATGTTAGGTCGCGAGCCGCCGCATGGCTCCGCCCAGAGACCGGTCTGGGCAGGTGATTTTCTGGGCGGTTGGGGATTGTGCTTCAAGAGTCCCTATCGCGTTGTTTGGGCAGTATACTGTCTCCTGAGGGATGCCCAGCAGTGATAACGCCCTCGGACGCACATGAGAGAATGGGTGGTAATTGCGCTAGCGGGTGCTTTTGGGGGCATCGTCGCTGTCCTCGTTGGGGATGGGATAGGCGTACTCCGGAAGCACCTGCGCGTAGAAGAAGGCGAAACAGGACAAGACAGAACGCGGCATAAGCAGACGCCTGGGGAACCTGGTCACGTGGTCCTGTTGGCCGTGCAAACAACGTTTTTCCGAGTACTTATTCTGGTACTGAATGCAGTGGCGGCGGCAGTCGGAAGCTACTTGCTGTGGGCTACGTACACTGGCGAGGCGAATTTTCAGAGTTCTTCGTTCTCTCCCGCCGAAGTGGCAGCGTCGATAATCGTAGGCCTAAGCGGCACTGGCGCGCTTCAGGGATACCTGCATGAGCGGAGTGAGGTGGCAAACCTGCGTGCGACCGTAGAGGACATGGTTGCCACGTTAAAGTCGTCACAGGCTCTTGACGAACCTAACTAGGCCGCAGATACTTAAGAGAAGAGGTGGTAATTATGGCCGATCCGAAGACGTTGACCAAGCGTGAGTTGGTTGACCACATTGCGCGAACCAGCGACACGTACGAGATGCGCGCGTTTGCGCGGGAACTGCGTCAACGAGTGGAAGCGAGCGCCGATAGCCACCGTGAGGAACACCAGCGTACTGCCGCAGCTCGCGCGAAATAGCGCCCCTAACTGGGCAGCACAAAGAACCTCGCCGGGTAAACCCGGCGAGGTTCTTTGTGTACGCCGCCTAGCAGGACAACTGCCAATCACGCCGTGGCTGCTTCCTGCAAGAGTACCGGCTAGATGCCGGGTTCGTGCGGTGTGGCGAGGCACACGCTGACGCCGGACCGCGACCTGGAGCATACCCGCGATTCGCCCGGAGCCCACTGCTCGCCAACCGCGTCATGGCACGGCGCTAGCGCTCCGCGTCACCTTGGGCCTCGGCCTCTCGGCGTAGCGGCAGCCGCACCGTGACCGTGGTGCCCACGCCTTCCGCGCTGCTGAGGGTGACTGTGCCACCGTGACTCTTCGCGACGTGGCGCACGCCGGCCAATCCGATGCCGTTGCCCGGAATGGTGCCTATCACATTGCTGGCACGATAGTACTCTTCGAACATGTGCGGGAGGTCGGCCGTGGGAATGCCGACACCGCTGTCGGCAACCTCGATGCTGACCCACGGTCCGTCCGGTCCCGCGGCTTGGGCCACGGTCACCACCACGGGTCCTCCCTGCGGGCTGTACTTGATGGCGTTGACCACCAGGTTCGTCACCGCACGCTCCAGGCGGCGGCGATCGACGCCGGCGGTGAGGCGCTCTTCGGCGCAGCGTAGCTCGAGGACATGCAGATCCGTGGCGTGCTGCTGATCCTCCAGCACACTTCGTACCAAGCCCACAATGTCGGTTGTTTCGAGCGCCAAGTCCAGCGCACGCCCGGCCTGCGCCCTGGTGTGGTCCAGCAGGTCGCTGATCTGGGTCATCATGCGTCCCGCGGCGGCCTCGATGGTCTTCAGGCCTTGGGTGATACGCTCGCGAGCCGGCTCCTCGACGTGCTTCGATACTTGCAACCGCAGCAACTGACTCATGCCATTGACGCTGGTGAGCGGGTTACGCAGGTCGTGCGTCACCATGCTGAGCATGCGATCGCGCTGGCGCTCGAGCTGCACGATACTAGAGATGTCCTGGAATACCGCCGCCGCACCGATAATTGCCCCCTCCGGATCCCGCAGCGGCGTGCAGCTTTCCAGTATCGGCAGGTCTGCCTCGGCAGGGCCTGTGCGCAGCAGGAGCCGCACGCCGCGCGACGTCTCACCGGCATGCAGCGCACGCTGGGTGGGCATCTCGTCCAGAGCCAGGGGCGAGCCGTCCGGCCGGCTGACCTCGACCTCATGGTTGGCGCGCTGCTTGCCCAGGGTGTCGGGGCCGAGGTGCTCTTCGGCGAGGCGGTTCATCAGGGTGACGCGCGAGTCCGCATCGTAGATGATGACGGCTTCCGGCAGTACGTCCAGGATGCGCTGCAGCAGATCACGTTCCACAGCCAAGTCGGTACTGCGCTGCTGCTCTTCCGCGTACAGGCGCCCGTTGTCCACGACGAGGCCGATCCGCTCGGCGACAAGGCGAAGCACCTCGACGTCCGCAGCCGTAAAGTGACGAGGGAGCGCGGAATCCACGTGCAGCACGCCAACCAGCCGATCCTGCACCAGCACCGGCACGCCGGCAAGCGAGCGGACGGTGTCGAGAAGATGGACGTTGGACACGTCGGCACTGCTCACGTCGTCGACGACCAAGGGTTGGCGCGAGGCGGCGATGCGTCCTGCGATGCCGTGGCCGAGCGGGACGAGGGTGGCACCTACCTGCTCGTGCTCCGGGCCGCGGGCCAAGTAGACCGCCAGGGATCCACGGTCTTCGGTGAGCAAGAGCAAGGCAGCGTTGTCGACGGCGAGCACGTCGGCCACGCGCGCCAGCAACTGCTCGAGCGCCTCCTGCGTCGGCAGGCTGCTCAGGGCGGTGTCTGTCACCGCCAGCACCGCTTGCAGGCGGTCGCGATCGATCTGCACGCCGGCCAACAACTCCTCACGCTGCCGCTCCAGCTCCACGATAGCGGCGATATCCTGATACACCGAGACAGCGCCGATGATGGTGCCTGCCTCATCGCGGAGCGGTGCGGCGTTGACCAGGACCGGGGCCTCAGCGCCGGTAGTAGGGTGGTGGATGATAAACCGTTCCCCACGCACCGTTTCGCCCGATCGCAGTACGCGCGCGGCCGGATATTGCTCCCGTGGAAGGGGCGTACCGTCCCACCGCAGGGGGTCTTTCTCAATGCTTGCGAGGTTACGTCCCACAGGATCGGTGCCCAGGACGGCCTGTGCCGCCGGATTGGCCGCAATAATCTGGCCCGCGCCATCGTAGACCGCTACACCTGCCGGCAGCGCATCGAGAATCTGCTGCAGTCGAGTGCGCTCGGCCTGAGCCTCGCCGTGCGCGCGCTGCTCGGAGGCAAGCAGGCGTTCGCGCTCTTCCTGGAGCGATCGCTGCTCGGTCACATCGACGAACGTCGTCACCGCGCCCACCACCTGGCCCGCCGCGGTGCGCATGGGAGCGGCGCTCAGGGACAGCCATCTCCGGCTGCCATCGTGACGGACGTCCACCGCTACGAGTTGGTTCCGCACCGTCTCGCCGCGCAGCACTCTCCGGCTTGGCGTGTCCTCGGGACGGACAGGCACGCCATCGGCTCTCGTCGCCCCCAGCATCGAGGTACGCTGCGCTATCGAGGCCTCGTACAGGTGATCCTGATCGCCCAGGATACGCGCTGCTTCGGCGTTGCTGTAGGTGACGTAGCCGTTCAGGTCGACCACGTGCACGCCGTGCGCGCTCGATGCGAGGATCGCTTCCAGTCGTGCGAGCAATTGCTCCCGCTCCTGCTCGAGCTCCACGAGCACGGAGATATCCTGCGAGACGTCCACCGCACCCGCGATCGTGCCATTGGCATCCCGCAGGGGCGCGCAATTCGCCAGCGTAGGCACGTCCTCGCCCGTGGTGGCATCGTGCACGATGATTCGCATACCGCGCGTCGTCTCTCCCGCCTGCAGCGCTCGTCTCGAGGGGAGCTGCTCCAGAGGTATCAACGCACCGTCCGGCCGCCTGAGCGAGAGGTCGACCTGGTCGCGCCGCTCGCCCTGGAGGTTCACGCCGAAGACCGCCTGACCCACCGGATTGACCGCGGTGATACGCGCATCGGCATCGAGGATGACGACGGCTTCAGGTATGGCGTCGAGCACGTGCTGGAGCCGGTCACGTTCCGCGGCCAGCCGGGCAGCGAACCGGGCTGATTCACGTTCCTCGATCAGCATCCGGCGCACGTGTTGGCGGCGCTGCGTACTCAGGCCGTACCAGAGGGCGGCGAGCAGCGTTGCGAACCAGAATGCGCCGAGCAGGAGCCTGCTCGAGGTTTCACCGGCGTCGATCGACTGGTAGAGCGTGCCCGTCCCGACCACCGTGATCAGCCGCCAGCCGGTAGCATCCACGGGGCTGGTAGCGAAGAAGGCATTCCCCCCACCATCGCGAAACGTGCCGCTCGCGCCCTGGGCCAGCGCCCGTGCCAGAGCCGGCGCCACCTGCGCAAACGGGGTAATCCCTCCCTTGAGGAGCACGCCATCGGCGATCACGTCGCCATGGCGATCCACCAGATAGAGCGCGCTGGTCTGCAGGCTGACGGAGGTCTGCAGCAGGCTCGTCAACGATGGACCATCCACCCTGATCACGCCGGACACGATGCGCCGTCCGCTCGCCGTGTTGTACGGCACGGCGATGCCCACCACGGGCGCCTGCAGGTTGCGCGAGGTGCGCACTTGCGAGACGGCAGCCCGATTCGTCACCATCGCCTGGTGAACATAGTCCAGCGTGCTATAGTTGCCACCGATGAGCGCGAGATTGAAGGGCACGTTCATGAGCAGCCGCCCATGGCCATCGATGACGCCGCCCGAGGCGAAGCCCAGGCCGGACGTCACCGCCTGGAGCTGGCCGACGCTGACCACCGGACCGGCGAGCAGATCCTCAGCGCGTGCCTGGAGCAGTATCTCCTGATCGTCGAAGTACCTGGCGAGGAAACCGCCCGCGTCGTGCGTCTGCAGCCTGAATTGATCGGCAAGCGCCTGCTGCTCGCGGCTCTCGTTCTGCAGTATCACGATGCCCGACGCGATGAGCACGATTGCACAGACCAGGAGCGGGCGCCACCAGTGTTGCAGGGCTTGCAGCTTCCACATCCGGACGCGGCGCTTCAATACAGCCACGGGGCTCGGCTGTCTACACACGCTGTCGTACTTGCGTACTTACCCTCCCACGTCTGGCATCCTTCTCGCACTCTACCGCAGATCCACCAGACAGGGCGAGCACGGTCTGGGAGAGCGTCGCTGCAATAATGGCCCTCTCCATGGCTTATGTCAACTAACATAGGGTGCTCTCGCCATGTAAGAACGAAGGTGCGATGTACCACATCAATACGGTAAAGGCCATGCGGCGAATGCCTCTCACGTGCTGCAGCGCCAAGCATGCCAACCCGGGCTGCACGAATCGCTGAGCCCACTTCAGGTCAAGCCTCAGTGTACCCGAGCCAGACGTGTGCCTGTCGGCCACCGCCCGGTGGCAATCGCACTCGACCCGCACATGGACAAGGACGACTATGCGAGGTTAGCCACCGCAAATCCCTCGAGAAGGGGTTGTTGCACCGTCCTTGAAAACTGCAGGGCATCAGGGGGACGCGCTCTATCCTGCTGCACAGCATGCTCTAGGTCGGGCCGGCTGTGTCAGCTCGTCCGGCGCCACACGGTCTGCAGCGGCTTGTAGCTGAGCAGGATGATCCCCTCCTCCTGGATGATCGCCCGCGCCTCCGGCGACGTCACGAAGTCGAAGTCCGACTGGCGGCGGTACGCGCCGTCGTCGCTGTGAATGGCGAGCAGCTCGCCGTCTGCCAGACCGGGATGCACCGCCCATTCGCTCAGCCCCACGGGAAGCTCCCGCAGCAGCCGCGCATAGTGGGCGGACTTGCCCGCCGTCTGCAGCTTGTAACTGTCCAGTATGAAGTGGTCGTCGGTGGGCAGGCCCAGGCCCTGCAGCCTCTCGATGAGGCTCTGCTCGTACACGCGTACCGCGAGGCCGTATTCCCTGGCCAGGGCAACCGTCAGGTCGAAGATGTCGGGCCGGCCGCCCACGTTCAGGCAGTGCCAGTCCAGGTGGGTGGGCGAGAGCTTGGCCGCCAGCACGGTCTCGATCTGGGCCCTGAACTCGGCTTCCACTTCCTCCAGCCTGGCCTGAGCCAGAAACTCCGCCATGCGCTCATAGGGGTAGAGGAAACCCGACTCGTCCACCAGCGTGGGCACACGGTCCCGGGAGCAGCGCGGCCCCCAGCGGTAGCTGGGCCACTCGGAAATCAGCGTCAGGTGCACGCCGAACGGGATGCCGTGGCGCTCTGCCAACCGCTCCATGGCATGCAAGGCCCAGGGGCAGGGCACCATGATGGTGGTGGATTGCGCCACGCCTTCCTGCAGGGCCCGCATAATCGCCTCGTTGACGGCATGGCACATGCCCAGATCGTCGGCGTTGATAATCAAAAGGCGTGCATCGGCCGGATAGCCCAACAGTGCGTTCGCCCGGCCTTCCTGCCCCCGGCTCATGGCTGTATCCCTGCCTCTCCTCCGCGGTGCTCACGCTCTTCGCGACCTGCCTGGCGTGCGTCCGGCTCCAAGCAAGCGTACGTGGCACGCTACCCTGCGTCAAGCTCCTATAGCAGCGTATACAGCGCCACGGCTGCGCATTACAAAGAGCGCGTCGCCCCGTCTTGATGCCGGCGGTGCGGGGCGGCGTAGTGCGCTACAGCGACAGCGGCACCGCGTTCCTGTTGCACGAGCCGCCCGCGCGCTCACGTGGTCGACAAGGTCAGGCGGGGGCTGCCGTGCGCGCTTGCACCGCTCTGGCCGGAACGCCGTCCTGCCCGGTGGCAGCGGATGCTGTGCCCAGCTTCATGCCCGACACCAGCTGTCTCGTCGCGCCGGCGCGCTCGGTGTTGAGCTGTGCTCGCTGCGGCAGCCCGAGCCTGATCTGCTGATGAGGCGACACGATACCCTATGCCATGACCGGCTATGTGGCCCGAAGGCGCGGGGAACGAACAGCAGCGGCACCAGCCGTCTGACGGTGGCGCCGGATCCCCCAGAGGGTGCCACGCTGTCTCGCAGCCTCCACAGGTCCAGCTCTTGGTGAGACCCGACTCGGGCTCTGTTGCCTTGCGGCCAGGGCCCCGCCTTTTAGAGAGGGCCTTGGCCGAACGGAACGTCGATGAGATGCACGGAGCCGAGCCAGAGATCTCCGGCTCTGGCGAACGCTGCGCCTTTGGACGGCTGCCCACTGACGTTAAGTCCAGAGATCGGCTGCCACGTCGCGCCCCCATCCCGCGTGCAGAACACCGGGGCGCTCAAGGCACAGCCCTCCGCGTCGCTGCGGAACACGACACCTTGGAATGAATCAGACGTGCCGTTCTGCTGAAAGGTGCTTTCGGGCAGGGCTTTCCAGGTCGCGCCGCCGTCGTCCGTGTGCAGAAGGGTCGAGCTGCTGCCGTAGCCGCCGCCGTTGTCACTGACTGCCCACCCATGCTGTGCGTCAGGGAAGGTGACGCTGACAATAGTTACGCCAGCGCCGCCGATGATCTTGGTGTTCCAGGTCGCACCGCCATCGTCGGTGTGCAACAGAGTCGTACCGGGCTGGCCCATGATGCTTCCGATCGCCCAGCCATGCTGGGCGTCAGGGAAGGCCATGCTTTGGATAGACGCGCCGGCGGCATTCTGAGTTGTCCAGGTAGTGCCACCATCGTCCGTGTGCACGATGGTGCCGTTTCCGCTGAGTGCCCAGCCATGCTGGGCGTCAGGGAAGACAATCGCGGAGGCGGCGAAACCCTGGGGGAGGGTCTGGGTTTTCCAGGTGGCGCCACCATCGTCGGTGTGTACTATGACACTCGAAGAATCGGAGTCTGTCCCGACTGCCCACCCGTGACGGGCGTCCGGAAAAGCCGCGCCGGAGAGCTCCAAGCCCTGCAGATCGGAGGGGAGGCTCTGGAGCTTCCAGGTGCCGCCACCGTCGTCGGTGTGGCTGATGGTAGACTCTCCGACTAGCCACCCGTGGCGTGCATCGGGGAAGGCCACAGTTGTCCTGGAGTCGACGTTACCTAGCTGGCCAGACTGGTTACTGAGCGACTGATAGATCCAGGCCTCGGCATTAGCTGGGGGCGTGAAGCGATAGGCAGCGTACACCCCATCGTAACCTGGTCTAAGGACCAGGAGGTAATCAGGGCGGCCGGCCGCCAACAGCGGGAGATGGACTATGCTGACCGCTTTGGAAAGGGGCGCCAGGGGGGCGGTAGGGCTCGACACAGGAATGATCTCGTCGCCAGTCATGACCTGCAACGTAAAGGGGAAGTACTCTTCCTGGCCTGAGAGGTTCTGCCAGCTAATCCTCAGCAGCCAGTTACTTGTAGTGCCACCCAAGTAGCCAGGGCTACTGCTGCCAGAGGCGCCGAAGAAGCTGATGCTGCCGGACGGGGCGATGACACCTACAGTCGGATACGGCGACAGGTCGGCTGAGGCGAAGGGGCCGACAGCCTGAGAGACTGGTGTCATCGCGGCAAGCCGCGGGACAGTGAACGTCTGCCCTATCGCCAGCTCATGCGTGCTGGTGGTGGGCAGAACGGGAAGCGGCGCGAAGGGGCCATGCAGGCGGAGCGTGCCTCCGTGAATCTCCACCGCCTGACCTGTAGGCGAGAACAGGTTGTAGGTGGTAGCGTTGAGCGCGACGGTGGGCACACTGACCGAGGCCTCGGCGGCGGCACCGAAGCCCTGGGGCAGAACGGTGCTCGGCACAGAGAAGGAGCCGGCGTAACTGTTGCCCTGCCAGGTGGCCCGAAAGGTCGAAATGCTGGATGTGCTGAGCAGACCCGGCTGCGTCCCATCAGTATTGCCGGGATCGGTGCTGAGCAGACCGGTCTGTGTCTGCTCTACGACCAAATGGAAGGTCACGACTGTCCAGCCTGCTTGCCGCGCATCCGGCACCGTGCTGGCACTGGTGACGAAGAACGACCAGCCCGATGTGGAAGCGGCAGCTCGCACTGCAACCCCCATTGCCGCAATGCGTGCGTGCGAGCCGACGACTACCGACGTCGGTGCTACTACCGCGAGGGCGGGCATCGCCGCGCCCGGCAACGCGAGAGCCGCGACGGCTAACGCGGCTAAACACAGCCTCGCCCGAGGTCGCGCGAGGGACAGTACCCATGTGATGAGCTGCCAACGCCGCATCTCCAATGCCATCGCCCTGCCTCCTACCGATCTCTGCGCACCGTCCGATGCGCAGTGTCGCGACGCCACTATGCATGTGGCCCTGAGACATATCACAGCGCTGAGGCACACGCACAATTCGGCGCTGAGGAGAGCTTCTTCGACCAAGCAGGCCCCGAGTCGGGATCCGCAGAGTCGGCGACGGCACTCGTGCCTGCTTCCCCAGTTAATCATAGTTTAAACTGTGTATTCTTGCAACAAAACCACCGATCCCGCCCTAAAATCAACTGGGGAACCCGTATCGCCTCCCGCGACCGGCGAGCAGCAGCGGTAGGTGGGGCCTCAAGGAGGAACGGCTGCACCCAAGCCTGCACAGACTGCGGCCGGAATCCCGGGTCATGTGCAGGCCGCCCACCTGCAGCCCGATCAGAAGCGCTGAATTCACGCTTGTCGGTGCAGAGCCCGCCGTGAACGTGGTTAGCCGGATCAGCCGATGCGGCGCATGTTGGGTGAGTGCACCCGCGCGTGCTGGCAGACGCGGATGCGGCGGCTGGAGTACGATCGGAGTGGGGCCAACGAGCCCGGCGACGATCTGCTGGACTGAGACGGCACCCTATAGTGATGCCACTGTGGAACCCGCATGCCGCGTCGAGGCGATGAAGCCTCTAGCTGGCAGGTCCAGGGGCGAGCACGATGCTCGCGGTCCCGGGAACGTGCGGCTGCTGGAGATCCCGTTGTGGCTTCAGTTTAGATTGGCGCTGAACATGAGCGGAGACAAACGGGATCGCACGGGGGCGCACGTTGGCACGGCCGCGCATACGGAGACCGGACCCATCTCGCGGAGACAGGTGCTGGCGGCCGTCGCTGCCGCCGCCGGTGCGGCCTGGTTGGCGGACCTCGGTCATACCGGGTCGGCCCTGGCCGGCGACGATCGGCTGGCTCTGGATGGGCCTATGACTGCGCGACGACTCGCGGGCATTCTACGCGAGGAGCGCGCGCGGTGGGCTGCGCTCATGGCGCGCGTCGGTCCCGCGCGCATGGAGGTGCCCGGTGTGGAGGGCGCGTGGTCGGTCAAGCAGATCGTGGCCCATCTCACCTGGTACGAGCACGTCATTGTGGAAGGCGCCCGCCAGCTCACGCGTACTGGCAGCTATGCGCGCACCGGCATGCGGGCGATGAGCATGGATGAGCGCAACGCATTGATTGCGGCGCAGAGCAACGCTCGCGCCTTGGGCGACGTATTAGCGGAGTCCGAGCGGGTCTTCGCGCAGCTGCTGAGCGTGATCGCGGCGTGTCCAGACGAGATCCTCAATGACCCGCAGCGTCTCGGACTGCCCGAGGACGTGGTGCCGTGGCAGCTCGTGGCAAACAACTCGTACGCCCACTATCGGGAGCACGAGCAGGCGATCGAGGCGTGGCTCGCACGATCCTAAGGAGCGGCCAGTGCATTTGGGAGGCGCGTGCCGCGGTATGTCATGACGGTGGCACCCTCGATCACGCCCAGGTCAGCTTCAACGCACGTTCGGCGATCGTCCGGGCGCTGGGAGGCCGGCGCTGCCGCGCCTTCAGCAGTGATGCGGCAGTGCATCATCCAACAGGGCCTTCAGCCCGCGGCATGCCGGGGGAATCATGGATGCAGGCTCAGGGTATATCATGGAGGGCGTGCGGAGGCCGTGCGATCGGGCTGTCTCGATCAGGCGTAGGGGGCCGCGATTGGGATTAGGGCTACCATATGTCTCGAGGGTCCAAGCGAGGCCAGGACACGCGCCGGCAGGAGTTGCACGATCTGGCACGCCTCTCGAGGCGCGCGGAGCCGAGCCAGCCGGATCCGGTGTCCGGCGGTCAGAGTCGCGCCCCGGAAGCCATGCGGGCACAGGAGCACCGCATGGTCGACGAGCAACTCCAGGCGTGCCTGACCCGTGTGCACGCGTTCTTCGCGCTGCTGCACCGGAAGGTCGATGCTAAGTACGGCGTGCAGACGCGCTTTTCCTCCTCGCCTTACCAGGCTGCGACGAGCATGCGCTCGGCGCCCTTGCCCGATCTCGATCGGCCGGATGAGATCGATCTCCACGGCTTTACCAAGGAAGACGCCCTGATCACAGTGGACCTCTACCTGTGGAACGCGATTACCACGGGCACTTTCCGGGTCAGGATTATCCATGGCATGGGACAGGGCGCGCTTCGCGACGCCGTGCGCGCGCTGCTCAGCAGCAGCGATCTCGTGGAGAAACAGGAGCCCGCCCTCAGTAACGAGGGCGGGGATGGCGCAACGATCGCTTACTTGAAACGACGGCTGCCTGGTACCTGACGGCCAGCGCACGATGGCCAGTCTCTCAGTGCCCGCAGCCGCTCCCGACGCAAGTGTGCACGCTTTCCACGATCTTGACGAGCGCGGGTGCGACGATCAGCGAGGGCAAGAAGTTGCCGATACGTAGCGACGCAACCTTGAGGAAGCGCAGGCCGATGGCCATGATGATCAGGCCGCCGACCGCGGACATCTCGGCGATCATCGGCTTGTCGACGACGCTGTTGAGCAGTCCAGCGCACAGGCTCAGCCCGCCCTGGAAGACGGCGATCGTGCCGACCGACAGGATCACACCCCAGCCGAGGACGCTACTGAAGGCAAACGAGGCAAAGCCGTCCAGCGTTGCCTTGAATACCAGGCTCTGATTGTCGCCGGTGAGGCCGTTTTGGAGGGAACCGAGGATGGTTAGCGGCCCGATGCAGAATACCAGGCTGGCAGTGACGAACGCTTCGCCGAAGCGGCTGCCGTCCTTGCCAAATCTACCCTGCATTCGCTCACCGAAGCGCTGCAGGTGACCCTCAATGTCCAGCGCTTCGCCAATCAGGCAGCCGACGAGGATGCCGCCCATGACGTAGAGGGCGTTCCTGGTCTGCTGGCCATTCAGGATTCCCAGCAGCAAGGTGGCGAGTCCAAGCCCCTGCATGATGATGTCCTGGAAACGCTGGTGCAAGCGGGCACCGACGACCCTACCGAGAATAGTCCCGGTAGTGACCGTGGCCATGTTGATCAGCGTGCCGCTGGTGGCATCGAGTGGGCTTAGCATCCCGGATAAGGTAGCAGATGCTGGCGCCGGCGCGGCCAGGGTTTCCATGGCGATGTGGTTGAGCCTCAGCACGTCCGAAGGCGGGCGGGACGCCCGCGCCCCCGGAGTCGCCATTCGGGCGGAGCCGCGGCGCGATTGGGGCGCGCAGGATGCGCGGTCCCGGGCGGGGTCAGCGCGCTAGTTGGGAGCCGGTATGAGGCGGCCGCGGCGCTCATCCCAGCGCCATGGCGAGCGGTTGCCCTGCAGATGGACGCCGCCGAGCCAGCGATCGATGCCACGCAGGGCAATCCAGTCGATTCGACCGGCCACTACTTCCCGGCCGAGATCCGTGAGATGGACTGCTTGCCGCAGGAATGAGTCATCGGGCTTGCCGTTGCTCGTGGGTGGCGTGAAACAGCCGCCATTACACTCGAGCACCGGCGCCGGATCGCTCGAAAGGCTGCGCAGGATGTGCCAGACAGTCGCGTCGCTGAGGAACGGCACGGTCTCGCGCTCCTGGGCGGCGAGGAAGATCTCAAACGGACTGTGCATGCCGTCGCGCACGACTTCGAGCAGCTGTTTCTCGGTGCGCGAGACACCGCCGTGGAGCAGCGGGAAGTCTTCCAGATGCCGGACGAGCGCGGCGCGAAGGTAGGGCAGCGCACTGGTGTTACCGCGCGCCAGCGTTTCCAGGCTTCGAGGATCCGGCGCGGTGAAAGCTGCCCATGCCGCCTTCCCCAACGATAGCTCGGCTGGCTGCACTCTGCGACGGCGCGCTACCAGGGGCCGTAGCTGGGCAGCAGTCAACTGCGCCAGACCGGTAAACTTGGGTAGGCCTGGGTACGAGCTAATGCAGATGAGGTAGAGGGGCAGATCCGCGCCGCCATGCGCCGCGAACCAGTCGAAGAGCTGGACCAACTGGAGCTGATCGTAGAGATCGTGATCGAACCACAGGATCACCTGGCCATACTCAGGGGCTCTCTCGAGCAGCTGATCGCGTGCCGCGAACACCGCTTCAAGATCGGCGGTGGTTCCTGCGCCTGTCGCCGCAAGGTAGTCTGCCCGCGTCTTGCTCAGCTCCGGCAGTGACAGTCCAGTAGGAACGGGACCTTCGTGCAGTAGGTCGCGCCAGGGCAATAGGTCCCCAGGCACGCCGGCTTTCCGCACTCGTTCTGCCGTGGCTTCTCCGTTTGCGATATTGAGTACTGTCACGCCACCCACTTGCAGCCTCTTCCTCAGACTAGCGCGCTGGCCGCCGCCAACGCGCGCCAATTACCTGCAAGCCTACATACCTCAAACCAGGCGCACGCCCGGCGGGCTCGAACGAACCCATCCGAGTTGTGCGGCACAATCATGGCTCGCCCTACCTCGATAGAGCACGATTGGCCCGGCTGGGCGCGGCCATCCAACCCTTGCGCAAGCTAGCCGGGATCAGCCACATCCGGGACTACCGCCGGTTCGGGGTCCGTGTCGCTCGGCACCCCCACCTGCGCCGCCGCATCGCCGGTGCTCGCATATTCTATGATATCCTGGTTGGCGTTGTTCGGTTCGTAAACGGGTCGTATCAGGTCTTCGATCGTCTGAATTACCCGCGCCGGCTGGTCGAGAAATGGGGCATGGCCGCACTGATCGAACGTCAGGATCTGCGCACCGGGCAACATACTGGCCAAGCGAGACGCCATAGCGGGAGGGGCGATAGTATCTTGCCCGCCCTGAATGATCGTCACGGGCACACCTAGCGCCGGCAGCACCTGCGCCGGATCCCAGGCGCGGAGTGCCGCGAAGGTCTTGATTTGCGCCCACGGAGCACCTTGCATGAGGCGCTGAAAGATCCACTCTCTACGGCTCGCGCTGGGCGAGGGTCCGGCCAGCTGCTCGATTAGGGTGGCGAAGAAAGCCGGACGATCCTCGATCAATGCCGCTTCCCACGAGTCCTGCGCTGCTACGTCGAGAACGGGCGGATGCCCAAGCCAGGCGGCCGCATCGTCGGCCGCCAACCAGCTGAGTATGACCGGCGAGATAAGGACAAGCCTCGATACTCGCCGCTTGTGCTCGGCGGCATACTGCAGGGCCACGGGCGCGGCGGTAGACCACGCTACGATGGTGGTCATATGCAGCAGTTGCTCGACGGCGAGGCGCTGCACGTCGTTGGCAAGGGCAGCGACCGAGTAGTAGTCCCAGGGTTTGTCCGATTCGCCGGTACCGCGCATGTCGTACGTGATAGTGCGATTTTCCACGGCGAGCTTGTAGGCCAGGGGCTCCCAGATGCTGCTATCGAATGGCCAACCCTGCAGCAACATGATAGGCATGCCATACCCGAGATCGGCATACGCGATGTTGATCAGGTGATCGACCTCGACCAGCCCGTTAGGCGAGGGGCGCGTGTATGACGGCGAGTCGTCCTCCGAGTCGTCGCGGGACCAGGGGCTCGGGAAAGCCAGGGGCTCGGTGGGAGTCATGGTCGCTTCGGAAGGGTACGCGGAGATGTCGTCCGGTGGCGCGACCGGCTGGTCCAGGGCGCTGAACTGCGGCGCCTCGTCCGGCGGCGGCGGCGCGTGCGACAGGTCCATCCTGCGCAAGACCGCGTAGGTGACCGACAGGTACACTGCGGTTCCCTCGGCACGCTCAACCGCGCCCAGGGGCAGGTACATATCCTTGACCAACAGGACTCCACGGCTCACCAGAATGTAGTGGGGATGCACTTCGGTGACGTCGCCAACTCGCTTCTTGTCCGCGCTATAGACCGTCCAGCCACGGGCAATCGACATATCGTTCATCGTGTACAGCTACTTTGCATAGTAAAGCACTACCAGTCCAATCACGTTATTGACCATGTGAGCCGTCATGTTGGTTAGGGGGTTGCCGGTGCGGGAATAGCCATATGCCAGGATAGCGCCAATCACCACCAGTCCCACGGCTTCGAACGTCACACCGCCGAGCAGGTGGAATACGCCGAAGGCGATGGAAGAACACGCCAGCCCCACGGCAAACCCATACTGCACCGTCATAGCGCGAAGCAGATAGCCTCTGAAGAACGTTTCCTCTGCCAACGGTGCGGTGATGGCCGCGGTAAAGGCGAATGGCAGGAAGACCTGCAGCGGCGCGCGGTGCACCGCCTTCATCGCATCCGCCTGGCCGTTCGTGTCGAGGCCGGCGCTTTGCAGCAGCCAGACGACGGCGCCGCTCAGCACGAGTGCGGTGATTCCAAGACCCACTCCGATGCCGCAGGCGCGCAGAGGACGATCGCGTAGGTTCCGGCCAAAGCCCAGGTCGGTCCAGGTCATGATGTGCGGCAGCAGGAGGCGCCAGTACAGCACGAGTAGTATGTCCAGCTCAGTGGTGGCGCCGGCGGCGGCGAGCCCCACGGGCGACTTCAGCCAGTCTTGCGTAGAGTTGAGTACCTTTGTCGCCGCGGTGCTCGCGGACAGCGCACTGGAAAAGTCACCATCGTGCCAGCCGATGATAGCGACGGCGCCCCCGAGCAGCACAAACGACGAGATGATGGCCACGACCGCCAGCAGCACCAGGTCGACAAGCACGGTGGGCCAGGCGCCGAATGTTCGGAGCTTGCGCAGCATCGGCCGGTCCTCGGCGCGTGCGGCGTCGTCTATGCGCTCGTGCCAGCGGTCGACCCAGCGCTCTACAGCGGCAACCTCCGGCCCGGCCCATCGACCCCAGGTGGCGGCGCCGGGCTGCCCGCCGTCCCAATCGCGGACGGGCCGCTCCTCACCTTGGGTGCGAGAATCGGTTTCGGCCATCGATTACGTGTCCTTCCCAAGCACTCGCCGGAGAAACAGGGTGCGATGGTAAACGCTCGGCCCGTGAGCCAGCACGGCGTCACGGTGCTCGGGGGTTGCGTAGCCGGCGTTGTGAGCCCACCCATAACAAGGGTAAGCCTGGTGCAGGGATTCCATCAAGCGGTCTCTGTAGACCTTCGCCACAATGGAAGCCGCGGCAATCACCGGATGATGGGCATCGCCAGCGCACTCGCAGACAATTTGGGAGCCGCTAGGCGCCAGACCGTGCAATCTCAGGTTGCCATCCACGAGATAGCGCACCGCGCCGAGCCTGGCCATGAGCCGCGCGAAGATGACCCGGTTCGCCCAGCCAATACCCAGCCGATTGATAGCGTCGACGCTAATCGACTCAATGGCAATCCACGTGGCGTGCTGGCGAATCCACACATCGAGCACCACGCGTTGGTCGCGCGTGAGCAGCTTGGAGTCTACGAGCTCGACACCCACCGATGCATGCGCTTGGCCGAGATCGCCGCCGGGCAAATCCAGATGGACTCGAGGGTTAGCTGACAAGACGGTTGCCATTCCCGGGCGGGTAGGAGCCGGAGGCGCAGAGCAGCAGTCCGTACTACGCCGAGGCGATGGCGATACGCAAGGTAACCGGCCCACATGGTCGGGCTGAGCACAGGCGGAAGCCGCCGCGCGGGCGCAGCCGGGCGACGGGAATACCAGGGTCGGCGAGAAGGCTACCGCGGCGGCCACCAACGGACCCGCGAGGGCGCCGCGGCCCACCTCGTCCATGCCGGCGCAGGCGATCATGCGAAGCTGCATGGCGTCCGCACCGCACGGTGCAGCCGGTGCAGGTACTCCACGCGTGGGATCAGCGTGGCGCCGAGCGTCGCCAGGTGCGGCGTGACCATCTGCGTATCGTGAAGAATGTACCCCTGCAATCTGAGGCGCTCAACGAGCGCAACCAGGCACACTTTCGACGCATCGGACCTTCGCGCAAACATACTCTCGCCCATGAACGCCGCACCGATCGCGACTCCGTAGAGCCCGCCAACCAGTGTATCCTGCTGCCAGGCTTCGACGCTGTGCGCGAAGCCATAACGATGCAGACAAGTGTAAACCTGGATAAACTCCTCGCTGATCCAGGCGCCGCCCGCATCGCGGGGCGCGGCGCACTCGCGCATCACGCGCTCGAACGCCGTATCGTAACGTACTTCAAACGCCGCCTTGCGAAGCGTCGCGCGGAGCGATCGGCTGATGCGTAGCGCGTCGTGCTCGAGCACGCCCCGGGGATCGGCCGAGTACCAGGAGACCGTGCCGGACTCGTCCGCCATGGGGAAGATACCCGACGCGTAGGCCTGCAGCAGGCACTCGGGGTCGAGCCTATGGGGGAGCCGGATCATTGGCATGCAGCGCGTCGAAGGCGGTCGGCGCTCCGCCCTGTGCAGGCAGGCGCTGCTCCATGAGCATGCGCGTGAGATCGTGGCGCCAGTAGCCGATGCCCATTGCCAGCGCGTTAACCTGGGCGCCTACCAGCAATATGACGGAGAAGAACCAGAACCAGGTGATAGTGGCAATAGCCGTGGCGAGCGCGGCAGTGCCATACTGCTTGGCGCCAAGGAACTGCGCGGCGTACCAGGGAAATGCGTTGTTGACCAAGGTCATGAAGATCGCGGCCACGATGCCGCCTCGCCAGGCATAGCGCCACCTTACCGGGACGTTGGGCACAACTACGTAGATGGTCATGAACAGTACGTACAGGGCAGCCAGGGTCGTCCCGTAGCCGGCGACGAGCGCGAGGGGCCCGTTCATATAGTGCGGTAGGATTCTGCCGAGCGTCGTCGTGGCGGCACTGAGCAGGAACACCGAGACGAAGGATACGGGCACCAGTATGGCGAAGATGACGATCATGGCCACGCTCATGAGCTTCTGGGGCAGCAGGTCGCGCGTCCTCACCCGGAAGATCACCGCGAAGGCGCTCTCGATCGAGCCGAAGAGGTTCGTGCCGCCCCAGAGCAGGCCTACGATGCTGATGATGGTTAGCAGTCCCGACCGCTTATCGATCTGGGTGATCAGGTTTGCCACGTCGATTTGCGAACGGACGTCGGGCGGCAGGATGAGGTTGAGCTGGGCAGCCACGTGTTGCGGGCTGCCGACAACGGAAGGGATGAACGCGAGCAGCGTCAGGAGGGCGAGCGCGAGGGGGAAGAACGAGGTGAGTGCATTGTAGGCCACCATGGCCACCAGGTTCATAGTCCAATCGTTGTTGAACTTATTGAACGCGCGTACCGCGGATCCTTCTATACTCTTTGCGGTGGCCTCGACATCCTCCATCTCCATGGCTGCTGCTCCCGTGTGCACGTAACCGTCGGCGATGCCGCAGTCGAGACCCGATCGGCTGCGCATTCGCCGACGGTTCCAGCATACAACGGCGCGCGGAACGATGAACATGCCACCAACCCGACGCAGCCATGCGGTGGCACAGGCGAGGGCCAGGGTGAACCGGCAAGTGGCCGTGCGGCCTAAAAGGCGAGTCCGAAACGCCACGATGGGCCAACATCTGCATCACCGGCTTGACGTGCCGGGCGTGACTGATACAGTGTAGAAAGAAGGAGCATTGACGATGAGCATGCAGCTTCAGGTACCGGATACGCTGACTGAACGTTACGATGTCTTGGCGCAACAGATCGGCCAGCAGCCCGAGAATGTCATGTTGAAGGCCCTAGAGAGTTACCTTCTGCAGATTGCCATTGACGACGCCCGGCTAGTGGATGCGATAGCTGCTGCAGATCGTGGCGAGGTGGTGGATGCGGAGGCTGTGTCTGCCGAGAATGTGGCCTATTTGCGCTCGCGAGGCGTGACAGAAGAGCAGCTCGCCGTCATTGGTAGCGAGGTCAAGCGGGAGGTTGAAACCTTCTACGGTATCTCAACGTGCGAGTGAGGTACAGCCAACCCGCCCGAGCGGCGCGCAATCACTACATCGCAGAACGGGAAGATGCCAATTCGGCCGCACGCCTGTACATGCGATTTGAGGAGGTGACCACGCTCGTGGGGCGGTTTCCCTACCTCGGTCGAGAGGGACGGCTGCGCGGCACCCGGGAGCTGATGGTGAGCGGCACGCCGTACGTGTTCATCTATCGTGTCGAACGCAGTGTGGTAACTATTCTGGATATCCAACACAGCGGTCGCCGCTAGGCTACGCTAGTCACGGTGAGATCGCCGTTCTCCGCATCATCGCGCCGCTCCTCGCGCGCAACCACAGCCGTGCCAACAGCGGGGAGCAGGGTGGCGATGAGGGCACCCGCGGCAACGACCCCAGCGCCGGCGAGGAGCGCCGTGCGGAAGCCGTCGACGAAGTCGCCGGGCAGGACCACGATGTGCTGGAAGATCGCGCCGAGCACGGCCACGCCGAAGACGCCGCCCAGCTCGCGAATGGTGCTGTTGGCGCCCGAAGCCTGACCCTGGCGGCTCTCGTCGGTCGAGGCCATAACTGTATTCGCGATGGGCGCGAACACCAAACCCATGCCCAGACCACCCAGGATGAATGGCGGGAGCAGCGTTGGGTACGCGACTGTGGTGGAAGCAACCAGCGCTATCCAGATGAGGGCAATCGACTGGATAGTCATGCCGATGAGCACGAGTGGCCGGGCGCCAAACCGGCCGGCCAAGATGCCGGCGAACGGGGCGGTGACCATGATGGTTGCCGTCCAGGGCATGGTGCCAAGGCCGGCGTGGAAGGGCGTGAAGCGCAGGACGTTCTGCACGAACAACGTGATCAAGAAGATCGAGCCAAACATGCCGAAGCTCAGCAGGAAGCCGACGGCGTTGGCGGCAGCGAAACCGGACCCCTTGAACAGACTGAGATCCAAAACGGGGTGGCGCGCGAGGTGCTCCCGCAGGAGGAAGCCACCGATCAGGATGGCGCCGGCCGCCAGCGAGACGAGTATCTGGTAGCTGCCCCAGCCGATCGTATTGCCGCGTATGAGCCCATACACGATGCCCAGCAAGCCAAAACCGGCGAGTGCAATCCCAGGCAGGTCCAATGGGCGGCGATCGCCGAACGACTCGGGGAGGTGCAGGCGACCCAAGACCAGCAGCACGATGCCCACCGGCACGTTCACCCAGAACACCGCGTTCCAACTCCAGCCACTGACGATGGCCCCGCCCACCAGCGGGCCGGCGGCAAGGCCCAAGCCTGACACGCCCGACCAAAGACCGATGGCAGCGGCACGCTTGTCCGGCGGAAAGGCATTCGCCAGGATGGTGAGGGTGAGCGGCATGATCCCGGCAGCGCCCATGCCTTGCACGGCGCGTGAGATGGTGAGGACGGTGGTTGAGCCGGCCAGCGCCGACGCGGCCGAGCCGGCGGTGAAGAGCACGACGCCGAGCAACAGGACGCGCCGGCGACCGAAGCGGTCGCCGAGCGCGGTAGCGGGGATCATCAGTACGGCGAAGGCCAGGGTGTAGGCGTTGACCGTCCACTCCAGGTCGGCTACCCCCGCGTGGAGCGCGCGTCCGATAGCTGGGAGGGCCGTCGTCACCACGAGATTGTCGAGCATACCCATGAAGAGCGCGATCGAGACGATCGCGAAAGTCCACCAGCGTCGAGCCGCAGTCATCGTCTTCTCCTTCTACGCCACTATCAGAACTGGTCGGTCAGGCGCGCCCCACTTCCTAATCCCTGTAGGCGCCGCCCACCCTTCTATGTCATTGGCTATATATGTAACTTCTGATATACTAATGCTCATGCGCCTATATGTCAATACCTGCATATGTATATGGTGATATACTGAACGCGAGATGACGACACTTGGCTATGCGCTCTTGGGCCTGTTGGCACGCGAGCCGCTTTCCGGGTACGACCTGGCGAGGCAGCTCAAGCATCCGGTTGGGTTCTTCTGGCCCGCGCGGCACAGCCAGATCTACCCTGAGCTGGCTGCGCTCGAAGCCGCGGGACTGGTGACGCACGAGGTCGTCGAGCAGCCGGATCGGCCGGACAAGAAGGTCTACGCGATTACCGAGCAGGGCCAGACGGTGGTGCGCGAGTGGGTCACGTCGCCGATGGACGTGCCCTCGGTGCGCGACGAGCTCGTGCTGCGGACCTACTGTCTCTGGCTCGCCGAGCCGGACAAGCTCCGCGCCCTATTCCAGGAGCACGCAGCACGCCACGCGGCGCAGCTTGCCGAGTACGAGGGATACGAACACGAATGCCGCGAGCATGCGCCGGAGGCGCTGCACGATACGTGGTCGCCGCTCTTTGCGAAATACGCAACGTTGCGGCGTGGTATCTCCTACGAGCGAGAGTATCTCGAGTGGTGCAACTGGGTCCTGAGCTGCATTACAGCACAGGACACAGACGGTTGAACCATACCGTACGACATAGTTTACGGGCTCCGCTGCACTCCCTCTGAATGCAGGGGGCCTCAACGTGGTGTGGCGTGGCCCATGTAGCGCAGCGATGCAGGCAAACCTCAGCCAGTTCGGGGGCGGGCAAGATGCCCGCGCCCCCGGAACTGCCCAGTGTACGTTACTGCGCGCTATCTCCCAGCGCGTATGCGTTCTCGCCGTGCTGCGCGAGATCAAGCCCTAGCAGCTCATCGGTAACATCCACGCGGAGCCCAACGATAGCGTTCGTCACCTTGAGCACGATGAACGTGCCGACGCCGCACCAGAGCCAGGTGGCGCCGACTGCAGTGAGCTGGATGAACACTTGCTGCCAGTGACCGTCGATCCAGCCGGACTTCGAGGCCGTGCCGGTAATGGCCGTGGTGGCGAAGACGCCGGTCATGATCGTGCCCCACGTTCCGGTCAGCCCGTGGCAGGCCAGGACGTCGAGGCTATCGTCGGCGCCGAACACGTTCTTCAGCTGCACGCCGAAGTAGCCGACGAAACCCGCGCCCAAGCCAATGATGATGGCGCCACTGACGTCGACGAAGCCGGCCGCCGGGGTGATGCCGACGAGGCCGCAGACGGCCCCGAACGCGGCGCCCACCGCGCTGGGCTGGCCCTTGTGCCACCAGCTCACGGTTAGGTAGGTGAGAGCAGCCATGGCCCCGGCCGTGTTGGTGGCTACGAACGCGGATGTGGCGAGGCCGCCCGCGGCGAGTGAGCTGCCGGCATTGAACCCGAACCAACCAAACCACAGGAAGGCGGCGCCCAGCATCACGTACATGAGGTTGTGCGGATCCATCTTCTCTTTGCCCAGACCCAGCCGCGGTCCCAGTACCAGCGCGGCGACGAGGGCTGAGACACCAGAGCTCATCTCCACCACGGTACCGCCGGCGAAATCGCACAGGTGCATATTGTTGAGCCAGCCGTCATGGCCCCAGGTCCAATGGGCCAGCGGATCGTAGATGAAGGTAGCCCACAGCAGGCTGAACAATACGTACGCTTTGAAGCGCTTGCGCTCGGCGAATGCCCCGGTAATGAGCGCGGGCGTAATCACGGCGAACATCATTTGGAACATCATGAACGCCTGATGGGGCACGGTTGGCGCGTAGCCGAACGGATCCGGCTGGGAGAAGCTGACATTGCGCAGGAGGGCCCAGTCGAGTCCGCCGATGATGTGCCAGTGGTCGGGACCGAACGCGAGTGAGTAGCCCCACAATACCCACTGCACACTGATGAGGCACAGCATGAAGAAACTGTGGGTGATGGTAGTCAGGGCGTTCTTCTGCCGCACCAGACCACCGTAGAAGAAGCCGAGGGCGGGGGTCATGAGCATCACCAGGGCGGCGGACAGGAGGACCCAGGCCGTGTCGCCGCTGTCGATGCGGGAAGCGGCGGTCGACGCGACGCGTGTCGCGGCATGGGCCGTGCCGGGCAACAGCGCTAGAACAGCAGCAAGGCAAATCGCGATGACAAGTACAGGCCTGCGGATGAATCTGAACCTTAGTGAAGGATGGCGGAGCTTCATTGACACAAGTACTCCAGGTAGACTACACAGATCAGCGGCAACGAGAAATGCGTGATGCCGGCACGGCACCATCATGCGGGTCGCCACTGACCGCGCGTCAACGATCGGAGTTCCCTGCGCCAATGCCCAGCGCTCAGCCAGCGAGCAAGTTGTGCAGACTTACCTGCGCGACCTTGGGCGGGAAGTCGGGTGGCAGCGCTGCCAAAGAACAGAAAAGCCGCTCATCATCTCATGAGCGGCACCCTTGCCGGACCAACTCAGGCTTCCGGATCAGCCCGGATAGCAGATACTGGACGAGCTTTCGAACACGCAACGCGGTGCCCGGCTCGATTGCGTACACAGTATCAAAGTAGGCAAGCGATGTCAAGGCTCCCGTAGTTGGGGCATGGCAGCGGCAGCCGTCAACTCGTACACTTCATCCAGCGCACGGTGCGGCAGCAGCAGGCGCCGCCCAAGCGGGTGGAGCTCCGCGCCCCGTGGCAAGACGTTCCACGCCACATGCGCAGCCGCCCGCGACACGACGGTCCGTGATTCGCCGGCTTCAGCCAGCAGGCTAGTGCAGTACTCAAGCAAGGGGCCGAAGCCACTGCCTTTGCGCAAATCTACTTCACCGCAATGCACGGCCAGCGCCGGCCGCCGCGCCGCGGTTTCGGCGTCGCCGAGACCTGGCAGGGCGTTGGCGTGAATAGCACAGGCTGCCTCCAGGGCGCTGCTCACGCGAGAGAATATACCCACCACGAAGTCTGGCGGTAGGGCGTCGTGCAGCGTGACACCGCCAGCGTCACCGATGCACGTCGCCAGGTGACGTCGCAGCGCGGCGCCTATGAGGCCATCAGTATTCGACCGATCGTCCGCGGGCACGAGCACCGTTTGCGCGCTGGCCAGCACTTGGCCATCGACGGCGGTACCAAGGCTGCTGCCGACCTCGAGCGCAGGCCCCGTCTCGCGTGGCGTCGGGAATGAGCCGACCAGCACGGTGAGAACACCGCTAAACTCGCGTTGCAGCTCAACTTGAGAAACCGCATCAGGCGCAGGTGAACCGGCAGGTGGGTGTAGGAGGTCGTCTCGCACAGCCACCAGATCACGACTGGGCGCGAGGCCGAATTCATCGTGAAGCGCGGTCACCAGCCGATCATACATGCGCAACGCCTCGTTCCGGCGCCCTGTTCGGACCAAGAGGCGCATCAAGGCCAGGCCGGCGGCTTCGTTCGAGGGATCGATGTCGAGCAGGCCATACAGGCGACTCTCGACCAGTGCCATGTCAGGCGGCTGCTGAGATTCTGACATACGAATAAGCACGCGCTCGAACAAGCGCGCCAGCGCTGTCCGTAAGTCCTCCGTCCATTCCTCGTAGGCCAAGGTGGGCAGCAGTGGCCCTCCGTAGAGGTCGATCGCCTCGCGCAGCAGTAGCCTATCGTTGCCAGCCAGAGCCTGCTTTGCCACGGCCTGGAATACCAGCACGTCAACCTTCACGGCGATGCCGGGATTGAGGCACACCATCGTGCCGGTGCTCAGGACTGAGGGGCGACCTCCAACCGTCAGGCCAAGAGCGGCGCGCAACGAGCTGAGCACAACGCGCAACCCGGCGGCGCTCAATACTGGATCTTGTTCAGGCCACAACATCTCGAGCACTGCATCCCTTGAGATGCAGTGCTGCGGTGTCTGCAACAGCACGAGCAAGAGCCGCAGAGCACGCCTGCGGCCAAAAGCGGCTTCGGGCACTGGGCGATCATCGACAGCGATCGCACATCCACCAAGCAGTCGCGCGTGGAGCACCGGGCGCGGCACGGATAGGGCTGTTGGCGCGCTAGCCACCATACGACTCCGATTTAGGCAAGAGTCTGCTTGCTGACTCAATGATAAGACACCGCACCATAGGGTGCGGCACGGCACCGAGCCGTGGTGTTACAAAAAAGTTGCATTTTGGTAACACACAGGTAATGCCCCAAACGGTATGGTGGGAAATAGGGGCAGTGAGTGATCTCCACACTCCCGTAGCCTTTGTCGTTCCCGAAAGCGGCACCCACACGTGGCGCCACGCACGGCCTACCGCGCCTATTCACTACACTCACCCATGCACAATACCGACGAAACAGCAACCGCACCGATGCGTGCTGCTCGACGGCGTCTCTCGTCCTGGACAAAACCACTTGGCAAGCTGGGGAAGCGGTGTGATGAACCAAAGTAGAAGAGGGCGCAACGCCGGCGGGTATGTCCTGTGCGTTGACGACGACAAGTACCTGACGGATCTCCTTTCCTTTGCACTCGAGCGGGAAGGCTACACCGTCAAGGTGGCCAATCGGGGCGCGCAGGCGGTGCAGCTCATCGAGGACGAGCCGCCGGAAGCGGTGATCCTCGACGTCAACCTACCCGACGCGAACGGGTTTAGCGTCTGCATGCAGATCCGCCGGCACCATACCATGCCGATCATACTGCTCACCTCACGGAATGCCGACGAAGATGTCATGTCGGGATTCAGGCAGGGGGCGGATGACTACGTTGCCAAGCCGTTCAACATGCAAGTGCTGCTCTACCGCTTGCGCGCGGTGATGAAGCGGGCGCACGCCTTGAATGCGCGCCAGCGCGGCGACGAGCGGCTATTTCAGATCGGTGAGGCAACCTTCGACGCTGAGTTCAACCAGGTGATGGGTCCGGGTGGGCCGGCGCAGCTGACGCCCATCGAAGGCAAAATTCTGCGGTTGCTGCTGGCAAACGCGGGCCAAGTCTTTCCTGCCGACCGGATAATGGAATTGGTATGGGGCTACGACGCGGAAAGCACCGTGGCTGCTGTTAAGACACACATGCGCCGGCTTCGCCAGAAGCTGGAGACCGTGGCCGGCCCCGTCGAAGTGATCCATACGGTGCCGGGAATGGGCTACACGTATCGGCCGGGCCTCTCGCTGGTGCCGCGCACCCCTGAGCCAGCGCAAGAGGACTTGGCCGCGAGCGGCGTGGTGTCCTAACGCGGGCGCTGCCTGCGACCCGATTGGCTAGCCCATATGGGTACGCCCACGGTCGATCGGCGTTGCCAGTCCCTTCGGGGCGGTACCTGCTGCGCGCTGTAGGGCTCCATCTGTTGCCGGCGCGACCGCTGCATGCCGTGAACGCGCACGGGTCCGCGAGCGCGGTGCCCGCAACAAGCTTGCGCTGAGACCACTACTGGGCCGCGAGCCTTGTGCTTACTCCTGAACGTGCCAGCTGCCAACGCCGGCCAGGCTGCAGGAGCTTGGTCTCCCCGTGGCCTCGCCTTAACACGTTGGCGACGACGAATGGCTGTGCTCGCTCTTGAGCGCCTGCCTGCCTTCGAGGCAAGCCGCGTCTGCCCTTGGCGGCCTGCCCGGCCCTGCCCGATTGCGCGCCACGCCTCTGAGGCCATGGCTCGAGCGATCCCGACAGAGGTCCTAGTACTTCTTGTACCAGCCCTGACCCATTTTGGTGATGGTCACTGTGCCATAGTGCCACTTAAGCTGAACCCGCTTCGTACATGGCGAAGCCCGAACGTATTTGCGCATAAGTTCGGTGGCAGTCGTATTGCAGTCGCTGACCGAGCAAGTCCGCCCGGCGGAGCAGAGTACGAAAGGCAAGTAGACGTAATGAGTCACTCCATGCAGAAGAGAGTTTTCCCTCTTATTGTCAGTCTCACTTTGATACTGACCGGATTTACCGTCCAACAGCATCAGTTGGGCAACTCATCGGCCGCAGCTGCGGCGGTGCCGCAATTCCTTTTTGGCACCAACCTAATGTTGATGGATCAAAACGATCAGTTCCTCACTTCGCAAACCACGCGGCAGAACATGCAGTCAATTCACGTGCAGATCGTGCGTATGCCGATCCGCTCGGCTGCCACAGACAGTGCAGGCGACGGCACGCCATCGGCATGGGAAGTGCAAGCGATGCAGGATATCCATGCTCTGGGCATGGCGCCAATCATCGTACTGAAGTTCTCGCAAACCTACCTGCTGGCGGCCACGCAATCGGTGATAAAGCAAGCCGAAGCCGTGTTTGGCACCGGCACACCGATCTATGCTGAATTTGGTAATGAGCGCGACCTGAACGGCGTGAATCAAACACTGTACACGTCGACCTGGAACTCCGTGATGCCAACAATCAAGTCCCAGTTCCCGAACGTGCAGTTCGGTGGACCGGTGAACTACCAGTACAATCCCACGTACGTGTCGTACTTCGTGCATAACGCCGTGCCAAAGCCGGACTTCATCTCGTGGCACGAGTACACCTGCGGAAACTCGGATTCAGCACAATACTGCATCGACCATATTGCCAACTGGGGCTCGCATGTCTCCGCGACCAAAGCCGCCATCCAAGCGTATGGTGACACCGTTCCTCCGATCTTTATCACAGAGTGGAACTACGATCCGAACAATCCGTCGTCTGATCCCCGAGCAACCGACGCTTTCCAGCAGACGTTCACGCAAACCGCTCTGCAGCAACTCGCAAGTGACGGTGTCGCGGGTGCCACGCAGTATGTAGCTACCGGACATCAGTACTACAATCTGTTGAATGCAGACGGCAGTCTGACTGCCGAGGGCCTGGCCTTTGGGCAGATGTACAGCCAGCTCGAAGGGTCTGGCGGAGCCAACACGCCGACGCCGGCCCCGAGCCCGACTTCTCCGGCAGCCACACAGCCGCCATCGCCAACGGTTCCGGCAGCGACGGCCACGCACCCAGCACCGACGGCCACGAACCCGGCATCGACCTCGACCAGCCCAGCGGCCTCGCCCACGGCGCCGGCGGCCACGGCCACCGCGCTCCCGGCGGGCAGCATCATCGCCCAGGACACCTTCCAGCGCGCCAACCAGACCTACTGGGGCACGGCCTCCGACGGCCTGACCTGGGGCGGCGACGCCAACAGCGTAGGCGCCTTCAGCATCG
>Ga0187876_1000614_pt1 | contig 35632 bp, 32 predicted proteins | sample June2016WEW_17_4_FD_133000 | JGI IMG/M metagenome (GOLD analysis project Ga0187876, IMG submission 133000) | Peatland microbial communities from SPRUCE experiment site at the Marcell Experimental Forest, Minnesota, USA - June2016WEW_17_40 | ecosystem: Environmental > Terrestrial > Soil >...
CTCCCACATCCTGGCGGATAGCACGCACACGCAGCACGTTGGATTCGATCGCTGTTTGTCAGGGCTAGAGGTGGCAATATCCGGTGATCAAACCAGTGGAAAATTCTTGTGATCATTGACACGTGCCAAGGAGAACCGATCCGGCGTACCGCCCAGCGAACCCCTCGATCTGTGCCCGCTCGCTTGCGCCGGCGACGGCCGCAGCTGCGGCCACCACGCCGATCGCTAGGAATCCCGCCAGCGCGCTGTGCTTAGCCTTGGCCGGTGGCGATGGCTGCCGTCGCTTTGCGCCTGGCGATGGCGATACCAGCACCATGAAGACCTGCTGGCCGGGATCCGGGGATTTCGCTGGCGGCGTCCCCGACGCACCGGGTGTCCGAGCACCCATCGTGAGCCTCCACGCGCTACGCTACGATGAGCTTTTGTCCCTGGCGACAGCTACCCGAATTGGGCCGAACCGTGGCGAGGAGCGCCGCCAGGCGCTGCGCTCACTCAGATTGACCGAGAGCGCGGTACTTGGACCAATTCTGCTTTGTGACATAGGTGACAGTATCGGTGTCGACCGGATACATGGTTGAGTTCGATAGCTGGTACAGGTAGAGCTGCAGGACCGGCTGTAAGCCCTGCAAGTATGGCTGGTCATATGCGCAAAAGGCAACACTACCGCTGGCGATAAGGGTCAGGGTTTGCGGCAGCAGGTCGTAGCCGGCCGTGATGACCCCTTTTGCAGCTAGGCCATACCTCATGGTGACCTGGCCGCAGGCCAGTGTGTCTTCACCGCTGATACCAAAGAGGCCCACGACCTTCGGGTGGCTGAGGTAGTATGCCTCGACGGTGGACAACATGCCTCCAAGAAGCGGACCAGTGGCCACAATGTCGTACTTCACTGGGTTGCCGGCATCGTCTATCGCCTTGAGAAAGCCGTCCAAACGTGGTTGCAGGTTGAGTGAGCCGGGAGTAGCGATGGCGAGCATCACACGACCGCCCCGCTTCACCATCGGGAGCCACTTTATGGCGCTGTTGTAGCCTGATGCGTATGGGTCCAGGCCGACATAGGCCAGACGCTTGTTGTCCGGAGCCACGTCGGAGTTGTATGCGAGCACGGGGATGCCCGCTGCCAACGCTTCGGCAGTAGCGCCATTAAACGCCAGCTTGTCGATAATACTGATGGCGATTCCGTCCACCTTCGCCGCGATCGCCGCTTCCATGCCCTTCAGCATCTCACCGATGTCGGAGGTCTCCGAACCCGTCCAGAGGAAGCTGCACCCGAGCAGTTTGCAGGCTGAGGCGGCGCCGTTCTTTGTCGGAATAAAGTAGGCGTTGGATGTCATGTGGTTGATAAAGATGAACCTGTACGGCTGGTTGGGAAGTCCGGAGCTAGAGTGGGCTGCCGGAACCTGACTGCGACGTAACCCCGCGGTGAAGGCAGCGGCGGCCAGGGTGAGCTTTCCCGCCTTGCCCAGCGCGGCGCGCCGATTGACGGTCTTTCCACACCACTGGCCTGCCTCGGCCTGGGCGTGAGCATCTCGCTCCATTCCGCCGTTCCCTTCACGCGCATCCCAATAGGTCAAACGCGCCGCGGCACTAGAACGCCAAAGAACGCAGGCCTATGGCCCGACCCTACGCCGCTTGAGCAACTGGCAAGCCGATAAGACGTATGCAGGCACGGCCAAACTAACTGCCAAAGCCTAGCAGCCGGGCGAGGTCTCACTGCACGTATGCTATCACCTGTGCAAATAGCGCAGAACTCGGCCATTGTGGGCCGGTGTGCGAGTGACACGAGCAAGGTCCGTAGGCGGTCGATGGGCTTGCCAAAATCGTAGAGCGGCCTCCTGATATTGTCCGGTCGGACGGCCACCTGGCTTTCTGCGAGTGTGTCGCGATGCAGGCGCTTCGGGACAACCCGTGGGGTCTTACGTGTCCCAAAAGAAGGTGAGCTAGCAGCCTATGCAGTAAGTCGGAGGCATGGTATGCGCGAAGTGGGGCATGGGCCAGTATCGACCTCCAGGTGCGAAACGTGCAGTGAGCCCACGCCGATGCAGCCGGGTGAGCCCCTCGATCCAGCGCCCGCGCCGCTGGCCGACCCGACAATTAGGCGACACCTGATCGCTTCCATCATCATGGCGTTGCGGATACCAGCCTTATTGATGACACGTGCCCGTCACAGCTGCCAAGGTCCACCCTGGTGCCCGCTACTGCAACTGCCGGGCAGGGCGACTTGTAGTTCGGATCCTGAAAGAGTTCGACGCGGTACATGCCTATGAAGCTGCCTACGAGCTGCGCCTCGGATGCACGGTTATCGAAGTACAGTTTCGCAAGGTCTGGCACGTCGCGCGTGACAGTAATGCAGCCCCAGCTCCCCTCGGCGTTCCTGGTAAAGAGGACAAGTCCGTTCTTTGCCTCGCCCTGATACGGATCGACGCTGTTGCTGTCGCACCTCATGTAGATGTTGATTGATGCCCCACTCGAGGAAGCCAACGGATTGTCCGTCGCTGATGTGTCCGCAAAAAAGTAGTCGGGCGGGCCATTCGGCGCTGTGAGCACAACCACATACCTGTTCAGCGGCCTCACGCGCACTGATCGCGGTGCCTGGACACTACCCACTGGAAAGAAGTCCTTCATGGTCCCGACCGAGGCGCAATCCCCGGTGTAGTCCGCTCCGGAGTAGAAGGTGACGCCGTCATCATAGTGGGCGGCGGTGGAACACGGGGCTGCGGTATTCGGTAGTATGGCCGGCCGACCTCCGCCTGGCAGTAACGTCACCAGCAGAGACGTGACTGGTAACGCGATAGCGATCAACAGTGCGATCCCTAGCGACAGTCGCGACTGTGTGATCGCGGCAGCAGCCGCACGTAGGGTTTTCTCCGGTTGCAGCAACCGATCAGCTATCGCATCGTAGAGTGGTCTCTTTAGCTTCCATAGTAGGAATAGGACGCAGCTTAGCCATACCAACGCAAAGAACGTGACTACCACCCACGGCCAGTCGCGCTGAATCAACAAGCCGGCTGCGGACACAACACCAAACAAGGAGAGAGCGAGGTTAAGCCACTGCTGTGCCCGGCCTGAGGGTAGTTCTAGATCGTCCTTGTCGGTCTTCTTGGGCACGATGTTCTTTACCTCCTCAGCCCTAATCGGAACCAATGATCCCGCGTTCATGTGATCTGCGGGCGCGCCTAGCCCAGTAGTTGGCGAACCGGTCGTCAGTGATTGCACCAAGCCAGCAAGTGGCTGAGTCTTGCCTGCACGTGGGGTCGGGTAGTTGGCCATAGACATGCAGACACGCCCGAGTATCGCGGATAATGCCTTAAGGCTACACCAGGTCAGCCAGATGCACCACCGGGAAACTACGGTAATCCTATGCGATAGAATCAGCCGAGATGCTGATAATCGCCACGGTTGCAGCCGCCTACCGACTGCACAGGTTCGCTACCGCATACGCTCGTGAGCTGTCCGTCCAGTTTCTACAAGCGACCACCTGTACTGGAGCCAGCGACAGCGGTGGCCCTGCTCCGAAGACCGACCTGGCTGGAGGCTGGCCTCAATGGCGTGTTGCAGGTTACCTCCGCTCCTGGCATCAATGTCCCAATTCTCGATGCTACTTGGCGTGCCCTATGAGAAGTCTACTATCGAGCTACGACTGTCACGGCTTAGTCAGCTAAGAGCCGCGTCTTGATGGCGGCCTAGGTATGACACGATACCAAATAGCCTTGCCAGGTGTTGATCTGACAGACTGCAGATCCCGGTGGAGAGGGTTGACTCATCATGGGCACGTTCGCCCGGCGATCGAGGTGATGAGTCGTCTTTGCACAGCGCGGGCTCGAGGCATTCGCCGCCCTGGGCAAAGTAGTCGAGCGGGACGCCAAAGAAGGAGGAGAGCGCCTCAAGTGCGGCGAGGCCTGGGTTACTCATAGCACCTGTCCGCAGCTTCCACACGTAGCTTGACGTGATCCGTCTGTTCGACCCGCGCTCGACGCCGCCATACGTGAACTGCCGTCCGTGTTCGTCAAGATGTGTTTCGAATAGCCGGTCAATCTTGTCCGCTAGAGTCTTGCTCATTGTGCCCGCCCCAGAATCTACCCAATACAACCATGCCGCATGCTTGCGCGAGGATTGCCGACAGGGGCATTTGGGCTAAGCGCAGCCTACTCGATTCTGGCTGCTTAGTGTCAGTCCCCTTGACGACAACAGGCACGTGCGTGGAATACCATCGTCAAGGATAGACATCGACGATGACAGTTGGGTGAACGGACTATGACACATTCATGACAGCCGTTGGCATTCGGGTCAGTCTTCCACCTCAATAGATGGGACGCGGTGGGCACATCGGCTCGCCTGTCAATGCCTATGGTCAAGCCACGGTGCAACCCGCACGCCTCGTCGAGGCGATGGAGCCTCTGGCTGGCACATCCAAGGGCGGGCAAGATGCCCGCGCCCCCGGAAGCGTGCGGCTCGATGTAGTTCCCGTCGTGATTTCGGTTTGGGCATCGTCTGCTAGTGCGCGGACCTCCAGGTGGCCTCGCTCAAGCCGCTGATCACCATCCTGCAGTCAGTCTTAGTTACCGGTCCAGCAACAGCTCACGTGCTTGGCGGATCGGTCATGCTCGATGGCAGGGTAATGACCATTTCGGTGCCGCCGTCGGCGGGGAACGTGGCAGCGATTGTGCCGCCGTGCAGCTCGACTATCTGGCGGGAGATGTAGAGGCCCAAGCCCATGCTCATGCGGTGACCGGGACCATGCGCCTGATAGTACCGGTCGAAGATGCGATCGCGATGTTCTTCTGGAATGCCCAGGCCGCGATCGCGCACGGCAAGCCGCACTGTGTCGAGGCTTGGCTGGCTCAGCGCGAGGGTGATTTCTCCGCCATCCGGGCTGTACTTGACCGCATTGTCGACCAGGTTGTTCAGGACCTGTTCGATTCGCAGGCAATCGACAATCGCAACCACGGACGGCGGCGACACGACCACGACTGTGTGTTGGGTGGTGCGTGCTTGGGCTTCTTGCGACACGGACGTGACGAGGTGCACGAGATCGCAACGATCCGGATGGATCTCCAGCTTCCCGCCCTCAATGCGCGACACGTCCAGCAGTTGCTCGACCAGCTGATTCAGCTTTCGCGCCTGGCTGGCGATTACTTGTAAGAATCGTCCACACTGGCTGGTGTCAAGAGACTCGCCGCGATCGCGGAGGCGCAGCATCATCTCGGTGTAGCCGAGCAGGTTTGTCAGTGGGGTTTTCAGCTCGTGCGCCGCGACTGCCACGAACTCGTCGCGCTTCCGCACCGCATTCTCCGCTGCGTCGGCACGGAGCCGTTCCGCTTCGGCCGCCTTACGCTCGGACACGTCCCGGATCACCGCCGTTACCAGCCGCTCGCCATCGTACGTCAGCGGGCTCAGGCTTATCTCAGCCGGGAACGTGCTGCCGTCCTGCCTGCGACCACTGAAATCGAGCCCGAGGCCCATCGGCCTTGGATGGGGTTGTTGCGCGTAGCCGGCACGTTGCTGCACGTGCCGCGCCCGAAGTTGCTCTGGAATGAGCAGCTCGACCGGCTGACCGATGAGTTCCTCGCGCGTATAACCGAACATCCGCTCAGCCTGCACATTGACCAGCTGGATACGGCCGTCGGCTCCACAGGTGACGATCGCATCTGGAGCAGCTTCCAGCAGGTCGTGGTACATCGCCTCTGCGCGCCTACTTGCATCGGTGACGGATTTCGTCTCGGTGCGTGCCATGCTACTCCGAATCCCAGCGTCGATCTGACGTGTTACTGGCGGACATTGGTACCGGGTGTCCGTCTCTGAGCCGCTCAGGTCTGTTGATTCAAGCTGGTGGTCTACAACCGAGGCTGGTACGCCTTACCGCGCCGCATATAGCCTCGTGTCAGGGCCTGATCGATAAGGTCAAGATCAAATAGCTTTTCCGAGCGCACCGCCGCGCCATTGGGGTCGGTGGACGTGTAGGCTACCAGGATACCGGCGCTCAGCTCGACCAGTCGAATCTTGTCGGCGCCTAAGGTCTCCAGCTCATACCCAAGGGCACGGAAGAAGTCCTCATAACCGGTTGGGCACAGAGGCGGCGACTGCATGGTCTGATTGGACAGGGGCCCGGACTGGCGCTGAGCCGCGATAAGCGTGAGCACGTCCTCAGTAGGGAAATCGATACCCTGTGCCTTGAGGTGCCCGGCCGGTCCAGAAAATACACGGGCGATGAAACCGCCGTCAACCTGGGCCACCAGTATGTGGCGGAAGACGTTGACATCGAAGTACCGCCCTATTGCTCTGAGTGCGTTCTGCAATGGGGGGCGGTCCGGCTGTTGCATAGAGGCCTCCATACCGATGGGACTGTCTCGCTTGGAATGATTATAGCCGAGCTTCCAGCCGATTCCCAGCCTGTGCCCGCCGGCGCACTTCAGCCGTATCCCGGGAGGCAGCCGGAGCGCTGGTCTCGGGCCGTGGATCGACGTCGGGCGTAGCCAACTCGAGGCGGAACCGCGAGACCAGATCGTTGAGCCGCCCGGCAAGGCCGGCAAGCTCGTGCGCACCCTCGCCCAGCAGCGCCACGCTGGCATTCTGTTCCTGCGTGGAGGCGCTCACCTCTTCAGCCGCGGACGCGTTCTCCTCCGCAATGGTGGAAATGGCTTCGACTTCCCTCCGCACGACGCCAGCGTTCTCATGCATCAGCGACGCCGCTGCCGCGGTCTCATCGGCTACCGCGGCAACGTTACTAGTTGCCGTGCTTACCCTTGCCATGGTGGCAGCCATCCTGCTCACGGCCTCGGTGATGGACTTTACCTCGCGGCTTGTCTCCTCAATTACGCCCACAATGCCCTGCAGCGCGACTTCGGCCGTGCGACCGAGCGCGGCGCTCCGTTCTACCTCGGCGCTGCCCTTGGTCATCGCGTCTACCACCTCGTCTATCTGCCGGTGGATGGTCTGAATGAGCCCGCTGATCTTCCTGGTTTCATCGGCGGCCTTCTGCGCTAGCTTGCGCACGTGCCCAGCTACCACTTTGAAGCCCTTGCCGTGTTTGCCCGCGTTCGCCGCTTCGATGGAGGCGTTGATTGCCAAGAGGTTGGTCTCGGCGGCGATCTCATCTATTGCCTCTACGATATGGTTGATTTCCCGGCTCAAGGTTCCCAAGGCGAGCACCTGCCCGGCGCTGCTGCTTACCGCCGCACGCACGTTGTCTATGCTGCTGATTGTCTTGACGATGGCTGCGCCGCCATCCTTCGCAGTCGCAGCCGCGCTGCTGGCGGCGACGTCCACTGACAACGCGGTTCGGGATGTGTCGTCCAGGGCGGTCTTCAGATCGTCGATTGCGGACTGTGCCTCGTCCATCGCGCGATGTTGCGCTTTGGCACCTTCCGCGACGCGCTCGATCTCGCGGCTGAGCGTAGCAACCTGGTTCAGACCCTCCAGGCTATCTCTGCTCTGCTCGCTCGCACCACGCGCCACCTCCTCGACAGCGCGGGCGATGTGCATGCTCGAGCGACCGAGCTGCACTGAAGTGGTCGACTGGTAGGCCGCTCGATCGGTCACGCTACAGGAGGTTTGTGCGACCTCGGTGATTAGCCCGGCCAGCCGTCTACGCGCCCTGTCGTGCGCGGACACCGTATCCTGCATGCGTCTAATGATCGTGCGCATTGCTTCCGCGGTCCGGCCGGTTTCGTCGCGTCCGACGTATGAGGGCATAGTCGCGGTTACAGCCGCGCTGACGGTGAAATCTCCATCCGCGAGCGCGTTGAAGCTGGCATTGAGAGAAGCCATGTCGTGCACGGCCAGGTGCTCAGCGGCACGCTCGACCTCGCTGAGGGGCCGTGAAATGAATCGAGCCAGGATCTCTCCCAGGAGCAGCGCCATGCATGCGGCCAGCAGCGCCACCGCAATGAGCTGACGGACTCGGTTCTGGTACTCCGCACTGGCCGTTTGCTCGCCATTGAGCACCTGAGTCTGCACCACGCCTACGAGCTGGTTGAGGTTGCCGACCAGCGTGTCAGCCAGTTGCCGCTCCGCGACCGCGTGAGGCAGTATTAGAAGGTCGTCTGCGTTAGCGTACGAAACCTCTAGCGACTGCTGCGCTTTCTGCCACTGGGGGAGATTCGCGCTAATTGCCGCGGCCTGGCGAGCGGCACTGGTGCCGGGCGTGAGTTGGGCAGCAAAGGAGGCGAACTGCGCTACGACTTGGTCCGCGAGCACCCGCCGCTGGGACGAGAAGTCGTTGATATCTCTGATAGCAGTCGCCTCGTCGTAGTTGAACTCGTCTCCATACGCCGTCACTTCTTTGTAGAGGTACGAGTCTGACTCATAGAGGCCGGACCTGACTTGGAGCAGCGAGGTCAATGCAGGCATGGAGGTCTTGGTTACCGAATCGACGGTCGCCTGCATCGAGCCCATGCCTGCAACACCGGCGGAGCCTACCAAGGCAGACATGAGGGCAACTGCCAGGAATGCGCACATGAGCTTCACTCTGACGCTGATGTTTTGGAGTCTCACCATCTTCATATTCGCAGCCCACGTCCCTATCAAAGATAATCTTGCATGCAACCAGCATGATCTTTCATGTTTAATTCTTACGTATGTGTACTGCCTGCCCAATGTGCCACTAGGCCTGTTTACTTGGTACTGTTGGTCACTACCGACTAGTACTTTTCTTCTATTCTTGCGTTGGAAGCAGACTTATCTTTGTCTTAACCTGAGCTTAACGTGTGCTTAACACGTGTGGCCTTATACTTTATAGATCTTGGGCTGTGCCTTACGCAGAGGCGCTGCCTGGCCATCGCCGGCAACCCATGCACGAAGGCGGGTTGGTTGGGCGAGGGTTGCCGGCGGCACGACCACAGGAGAGGCCAGATCGGCGGCAGCGATCGCATACGCCGACGACCATTACCGCGTTGAACCTGGCGCCGAGAGAAGCTATGTCGTGCAGCGCCAGATGTTCAGCGGCATGCTAGATCCCGCGGAGGGGCCGTGAAATGAACCTAGAAGTATCGCTGCCGCTGCCTGCTTGCGTCGTACTCCAGGCGAGCGCGCGACACGTCCGGCTGGCCCGATACCTCGGCCACCGGCACATCCCACCAGCTCTGATACCCCGGCACTCTGGCATCGACGTCGACCGTCACATGGATGAGGACGGTGCGCGATTCACTCGCCGCTGCCTCTAGCGCTTGTTTCAGCGTCTCGACATTCGACGCGCGGTAGGCGGCTGCACCAAGACTCTCGGCGTTCTTCACGAAGTCGACGGGCATGTACGGCCCGTCGAGGAGTTCCGACTCGCGGTCGCGGTAGCGAAACTCGTTGCCGAATGGGGCCGAGCCCAGCGATTGTTGAAGCGAGCGGATGCACTGGAATCCACCGTTGTCGACCAGGACGATCGTCAACTTGTTGCCTTCCTGCAGCGAGGTCACAATTTCCGTGTGGAGCATCAAGTAGCTCCCGTCGCCCACCATGACGTACACCTCTCGTGACGGATCGGCCATCTTCACGCCATGGCCTCCGGCAATCTCGTAGCCCATGCACGAGTAGCCATATTCCAGGTGGTAGCCCTTCGGGTCGGTGGCGCGCCAGAGCTTATGGAGGTCGCCGGGCATCCCACCTGCCGCGCACACGACCACGCCGCGTGACCCGGCATAGGTATTGACGATCCCAATTACCTGTGCCTGAGTCAGCAAGGGTATGCGCGACCCGGCTTCGTCCTGCATATCGCGCGGCTGCTTTGAGTAGCCCGTGGACTCTTGGGCACGGCCGCTACAGTCGAGCTGGGCGTCGACGGCACTGTTCCATTCGCGTTGCAGCGCGTGCACCTCGTCCGCATACTCCTGGCTCGTGCGATAGCCCGCAGCGCTCAGGGCGTTCGCCAACAGATCCACGGTCACTCGCGCATCGCCCACCAGTGCCAGGGCGCTGTGCTTGCCGGCATCCATGGGTGATACGTTGACGGTCACGAACGTCACGTCAGGATTCTGGAACGCAGTCTTGGATGCCGTAGTGAAGTCGGTCAGCCGCGTGCCCACGGCGATCACCAGGTCGGCACGCGCGGCGAGCCGGTTGGCGGCAAGCCCACCGGTAGCCCCGATTGGACCGGTATTCCACGGGTGATTCCAGGGCAACGTGCCCTTGCCTGCCTGGGTCTCCGCAACGGGAATGCCGCACTTGCCGGCAAACTCGTCGATCGACGACGATGCGTCAGAGTATATTGCACCGCCTCCGGCTACGATCAGCGGCCGGCGCGCCCGCGCGATTCGATCGACCGCCCGTGCAAGAGCCGTAGCTGCCGGCGCCTGTCGGTCGACATGGTGCACCCGCCGATCGAGAAACACGGCCGGGTAGTCGTACGCCTCGGTCTGCACGTCTTCAGGTAGGGCAATCGTCACCGCGCCACACTCCGCCTGACTGGTGAGCACCCGCATGGCCTCTGGGAGGCTCGAGAGGAGTTGCGCCGGCCTGGTGATGCGGTCGAAGTACTTCGAGACCGGACGAAACGCGTCGTTGACGCTGACATCTTGACCGCCGGCAAACTCCAACTGCTGCAATACTGGGTGTGGCAGCCGGCTGGCGAAGGTGTCGCCAGGCAACAGCAGTACGGGAAGGCGATTGACCGTGGCCGTCGCGGCCCCGGTCACCATGTTCGTCGCACCCGGGCCAACCGATGACGTGCAGGCAAGGATCTGCAGCCGATTCTTCATCTTGGCGTAGGCAGCCGCGGAGTGTACCTGCGCTTGCTCGTTTCGCGACTGGTAGTAGGGCATCTCGCGGCGAAACTCCGACAGGGCCTGACCCAGGCCAGACACGTTGCCGTGACCAAAGATGCCGAACATACCGGCTATGAACCGCTGTTCCTGTCCGTCGCGCTCGACATACTGCTGTGCCAGGAACCGCACGATCGCCTGTGCCATGGTCAACCTGACAGTGGTGAGTCCGTCTCCAGAGTCCATGCTTACCATGACCAGCCCTCCATGATCCACTTGTGGTCTGGATCGAAGCTCATGCGCAGGGCGCGCTTAGGCCCTGCCAGCACGTTCAGGTAGTACAGCTTGTAGCCCGCCGCGGCCGCCACCACGTGGTAGCCGCGAGGCACCAGCACCAGGTCGCCGTCGTGTGCGGTCAGCGTCTGGTCCAGAGTGCCGTCAGCGGTGTACACGCGCTGAAAGGCGAAGCCCTGCGCGGGAGACACGCGAAAGTAGTAGGTCTCCTCTAGCAGGGACTCGGTGGGCAAGTTATCGGTATCGTGTTTGTGGGGAGGGTAGCTGGACCAGTTGCCAGGCGGGCTCTGCACTTCGGTGATGAGCAGGCTGCCCGCGGTGGCGTTCTCCATCAAAATGTTATTAATGGTGCGCAAGGCCTGGCCACTGCCTCTAGCGTGCGTCTCGATATCCTCCGGCCGGATCAGCCTCGCCGGATACTGCTCGCGGGCGGGTGCGGCGCAGATGCCAATCTCGGCTGCCCCGTGCGCGGTGACGTCGTACTCCGCATCGGCAGGCAAGTAGACTGCGTAGGGGCGTCCGGAGAACGGGTCGGGCCGCTCGCCGATCTTCACCCAGACTGCACGTTGCGAGCGGATCGTCACCACGCCGCCGAGGACGACTATGGCAACCTCGAAGGACGCGGTGTGGCCCTCGTGCCGCAATCCGGGTTGCAGTCGAATCGCTTCGAAGCCGATGTAGTGCAAGCCTTCGGTGTGGGGCGCTACCTTTACAACGCTGCCGTGCTCCGCGCCTGTGCCGCGCAGGCGCAGGCTGCCCAACTCATCGAGATTCGGGACCATGCTACAGCTCCCCAGAACCAAGGTTCCCCGGCGTCTGCCCGGCGAATAGCTGCGTACATAACAGTGTTGTAACATTCGCAATCGTACGGACCCAGTGTCTATCCTGCTCGCGGCGGATGAGGAGAACGCCATGGAAGAGGCAACAGTTGCGGCCTACAAGAGTCCGCTGCACCAGATGACGCAGACGACGGTCACATGCTTGTGGAACGACTCGGCGGCTACGGGCGAGCTGAGCTACGCGCTGGATAACGGGGCGGTGGGGGCGACCTGCAATCCTGTGATCGTGCTCGCCGTGCTGCGCAAGGAAATGGCGTCGTGGCGCGCGAGAATCCAGGAGCTGATTCGCGAGATGGATACCGCGACTGAAGATCAGATCGCCTGGAAGCTGGTTGAAGAAGTGTCGGTCAAGGCGGCGTCTATGTTGCTTCCGGTCTTCGAAGTGCACCACGGGCGAAACGGGCGGCTCTCCATCCAAACCGACCCGCGGCTGTACCGCGACACAGACGCGATTGTCGAGCAAGCGATGCGGTTCAGCCGGCTAGCGCGGAACATGATCGTGAAGATTCCCGTCACGCGGGCGGGGATTCCCGCGATTGAAGAGGCCACGTACCGAGGGGTGAGCATCAACGCGACCGTGAGCTTCACGCTGCCACAGTGCATCGCGGTGGCCGAAGCGGTGGAGCGCGGGCTGCGACGGCGCGAGCTCGAGGGCAAGGAAATCGCGAGCATGGGGCCGGTTTGCACCATCATGGTGGGGCGGCTCGACGACTGGCTGAAAGTCGTCATGGAGCGCCAGGATATCGCCATCGATCCCGGCTATTTAGAGTGGGCAGGCGTGGCCGTGTTCAAGAAGGCCTACAGGCTGTTCCGCGAACGGGGCTATCGCCTCCGGCTGCTCTCGGCGGCCTACCGCAATCACATGCACTGGAGTGAGCTCATCGGCGGCGACATCGTCGTGTCTCCACCGCACGCCTGGCAGGTACGCCTAAACGCGAGCGACGTTGAAGTCGTGCCACGCATCGACCGGCCGGTGCCTGAGCCAGTTGTCGCCACCTTGAGCCGCAAGTTCGAGGACTTCCGCCGGGCATACAGTGAAGATGGCCTCACGCCCACGGAATTCGACACGTTTGGTCCCACGCGTCGCACGCTACGCCAGTTCATCGGTGCCTGCGCGGATCTCGACGCCTTGGTTAGGGATTTCATGATCCCGAATCCGGACACCGAGTGATGGCGTTTCCGAACAGGTGGTTGAGCCTCGGTTATCACAGCAGCTGGAATGGGACCTACAGCGATGCCACGGCGAAAACCGCACGGCACGTCTTGGCGATGCAGCCGCGAGCCGGCACGCCCAAGGGGCAGGCGCGACCCAGAGGGTGCCCCGTGCGCTCCCGGCAGCGTGCGGCTCGATGTTAATCCCGCCGTGGGTTTGGGTTAGCAATGGACGAGACCGAGCTCATCGCGAAGGTGCCCCGCCAGCTATTCATTGGCGGACGATGGCGTGACGCGATCGATGGCGGCCATTTCGAGGTTGAGGATCCTGCCACGGGCGTGCCATTGACGACCGTGGCCGATGCCGGGCCTCTTGACGCGCTCTCGGCACTCGATGCCGCCGCTGGGGCGCAGTCTGCGTGGGCGAAGCACCCACCGCGCGAGCGCGGAGAGATCCTGCGCAGGGCGTTCGCGCTGATGGCGGCCAGAGCCGACGAGCTTGCCTACGTCATCACGCTGGAGATGGGCAAGCCATTGGCCGAAGCGCGCAGTGAGGTGATCTACGCCGCCGAGTTCCTTCGCTGGTTCTCCGAGGAGGCCGTGCGCATTGAGGGCGGCTACATGGTTGCGCCGAATGGGCAGGGCCGGCTACTCGTGCTGCAGCAGCCGGTTGGCCCATGCGTGCTCATCACGCCATGGAACTTTCCCGTCGCCATGGGCGCGCGCAAGATCGGCCCGGCAATTGCCGCCGGCTGCACGATGGTGGTCAAGCCGGCACAGCAGACGCCGCTGTCGATGCTACTGCTGGCGCGGATCTTGGAGGAGAGCGGGCTGCCGCCAGGAGTGCTGAACCTCGTCACCACGAGCCGCGCCGCCGAGATCGTGGCACCGCTGTTGCGCGATCCGCGCACCAGGAAGCTGTCGTTTACCGGCTCGACGGCTGCCGGCAGAACCCTGCTGGCGCAGGCTGCCGCGAGTGTGTTGCGTACCTCGATGGAGCTTGGCGGGAACGCACCGTTCATCGTGTTCGAGGATGCCGATCTGGACGCAGCGGTGGCGGGTGCAGTGGTGGCGAAGATGCGGAATGGCGGCGAAGCCTGTACGGCTGCCAACAGGTTCTACGTGGCGGCTCCGTGTGCTGCTGCGTTCGCCGAGCGGCTGGCGGCGCGGGTTGGAAGTATGAAAGTTGGGCGCGGTACCGAGCACGGGGTGGAGGTGGGACCGCTGATCGATGCTGCCGCTCGCGCCAAGGTCGCGGCATTGGTGGCGGACGCAGCTAGTCGCGGGGCTCGGACTCTGGTGGGTGGCGCGCCATGCGACGGGCTGGGCTACTTCTACAGGCCTACCGTACTCGACAAGGTGCCCTCTGCTGCGCAGCTCTTGCGCGAAGAGATCTTCGGTCCGGTAGCTCCGGTGGTGCCGTTTGAGGACGAAGCCGCGGCGGTAGCGCTGGCAAACGCAACGCCGTATGGTTTGGTGGCCTACCTTTATACCAATGACCTGCGGCGGGCACTACGGGTGGTTGAGGCCCTGGAGGTGGGGATGGTAGGGCTCAATCAGGGTCTCGTCTCGAATCCTGCCGCGCCATTTGGCGGCGTCAAGCAGTCGGGTGTTGGGCGCGAAGGTGGCGCGGAAGGCATTCGCGAATACCTCGAGACGAAGTATGTGGCCGTGGCGACATGACGCGCTGATTTGGTGAGGAGCGCTCGAGGCTGCTCGAGCGCTGGATCCCACGCCGTGGCCGGTGTATTGTGGATCTTAGGCAGTGGAATGCCACACTGATGTGTCGCCTGCCGGACAGGAGGAGTCAGATGGCCGTATACGAATTCGAGTGTGTGCACTGTGGTGAACGCTTTGAGATGACAGAGCGCATGAAGGATCATGACCATCTCAAAGAGCAGCCGCCGGCGTGCCCCAAGTGCGGCAAGCATGAGACTCGACAGGCGGTGACCGAGTTCAGCTGCAAGACGCCGAGCGGGTACTGACGTCGCGACGTGCTGGTGGGGAGGGGGATGGCCGATGGACAGCCAGAAGATCCCGTGGGCCGTCATGGACACCGGCGACAACTCGGCGAATGGCAGCCAGGATCCGCGCGAGAGCCTGCTGCGGGTCAGTAGAGGTCAGGCAGGGTTGCCCGAGGCGTTTCAGACGCTGAACCAATACGAGGACAATCAGGCGCGTGAAGCGGCTGACCTGCTGGAGCGTGAGACCTGGGCGGTAACCGGCATTATCGAAGCAAGCGGCGTGGTGTGGCATCACCTGAGCAGTTCCACGGTGCGTTTCGTGGTCGACGCTTTTGAGCATGCAGACCACTCCCACGTGGAGCTGGGATGGTACACGCACCTATCCGGCCTCGATGCGCCGAGCGCCGATGAGCAGTCGCTCATGCAATGCGCGACCCCGTGCTTTGCCCGGGTCTATGCGAGCCACGATCGTCAGGCGGCCGGCTACACCGGGGCACTGGCCTGCTCGTACGTGCCGATGCCAGTAGCCGAAGCGGTGACTGCCATTGGGGCAGCGAAGGTGCTGGATGAGATAGATGCCGCAACACGCGTGGCGGGCCATGCGCTGCTCAGTGTGGCGGAGGACCAGAGCGCGCGCTATCAGGAGTTGTTGCGCGTCGAGCGCATGCTGGGCTGGGTGCCCGACCCCGCAGCAAGCCCGGATGGCGCACCGACGCTGGGCACGCGCGTGGCTTTGGCACTGGTTGGCCACGGGGAGCACCGCTGGCTCATGCCGGTCGCTGCGAGCATGGCGTCGCTGGCCGTGCTCTCGTGGTTCGTGCCGGCCGTCCTCTACATGGTGCTAGCAGTTATCGTGCTGGGCCTTGGCGTCGTACTCTGGAGGGTGATGTCGACTCCAGGGCCGTGAGCGCCAAGACCTGCCGGCCTACCAGGTGTCCATGTGCAGGTAGTCCTGAAGTCGGTCTGGCTCCCGTGGATCGGGAGCGGCCGCCGGCACGCCGATCGGAATGACGTTGAGCGGGATTACGTCCTCGGGAATCGCCAGCACCTGACGCACGGCCTGGACGAGACTCTCATTGGGATATACAGCTGTCCACACCGCGCCGAGACCCAAGCTATGGACCGCGAGCAAGATGTTCTCACTCGCCGCGGCACAGTCCACGGTCCAGAATCGCGAGGCAGATCCCGAGTCTTTTGCCGGCAGGCCGCACACGACGAACGCGGCGGCCGCGGTTGACAGCATCTTGGCATAGGGTAGAATTTCGCACAGGCGGTCGAGCAGGTCGCGGCGTTGCACCAGGATTAGGGCGCGCGGACGTCCATTTGATGCCGAAGGCGCGGCCAGACCTGCTTCCGCGATTGCGATGAGCGCAGCTTCGTCCGCTGGCGCGCCCGTAAACGCGCGAATGCTACGCCGTGTGAGGATTGACTCGATGACGGGATTCTGAGTCTTCATCTACTCTCGTTACCTCAAAATCAGTACTCAAAGCTAAGCAGCCAACACATCTGGCAGTTTACGGCCTCCGCGGGTCCGGCGACAATGGTGCATGCGCGACAGGGCGCACCTGCACCATGCGATCATCCTGGGGTGAGCGGTACGATGGCGGCGGAGCACGGACGCGGTAGGTCCGGGGACGGGCAGGATGTCCGCGTTCCCTGACACGCCACTGCGCCCGACCGCGATCACCCGATCGAGGCCCGCCAGGTGCGGCAAGGACAGGGTTCCGGCGCGAGCGGCTACTATCACACTAGGCATGGTGAAGAACACTAGTACAGGTAGGAGTGAGTGAATGGCGACGGAAACAATGCGTGCGGTGGTGTGCCATGGTCCGTTCGACTATCGCGTTGAGGAGCGTCCTCGGCCGGTGCCGCGGGCAGGCGAGCTGCTGGTGAGAGTTGACGCCTGCGGTATCTGTGCCAGTGATATGAAATGCTTCACCGGCGGGCACAGCTTCTGGGGTGTTGATGGCAAAGGCGGCGCGTGCGCGGCCCCTATTACGCCCGGCCATGAGTTTGCGGGAGTCGTCGTGGAACTGGGCGACGGTGCGGCCGAACGCCACCGGGTCGCAGTTGGCGATCGCGCGATCGCGGAGCAGATCGTGCCGTGCGAGGCGTGTCGATTCTGCAAGGGTGGCCAGTACTGGATGTGTGAACGGCACACGATCTTTGGCTTTAGCCGAGGGGCCGAGGGCGGCATGGCTGAGTACATGATCTTCCCTGCCAGCTCCAGGGTGCATGCGATCGACTCCAGGGTGACCGAGCACGACGCAGCCTACATCGAGCCATTGGCTTGCGCCATTCACGCCGTCGATCGCGGTGAGATCCGCCCCGGAGACGCCGTGGTCGTGGCGGGCGTGGGCAACATCGGCCTGTGCATGCTCCAGGCGGCCAAGCGATTCAATCCCGGTTTGCTCATCGCCGTCGACACCAAAGCGCCGAGGCTCGAGATCGCGCGCACGTTCGGCGCCGATGAGGCGATCAACCCATTGGAAGGGGATGCGGTTGCCCGTGTCAAGCGATTGACGGATGGCTATGGGTGTGACGTGTTTATCGAAGTTACCGGCAATGCGACGGCGCCGCAGATGGGGCTCGAGATGTTACGACGGCTCGGCACGCTGGTAGCGTTTAGCGTGATGTCGGAACATTCGGCGATTGACTGGGGGATCGTGGGCGACGTCAAGGAGCTGAACGTACACGGCAGCCACCTTGGACCATACTGCTACCCCAGGGCAATCACAGCTATCGCGGACGGCACGATTGACGTGCACAGCCTCATTACCGCCGATTTTCCCCTAACTGAATTCGCGGCGGCGATGGAGGCGGCTCGGGGAGGCGACAATCTCAAGACGTTGGTAATCCCCTAGGTGGCTTTGTAGGGAACGTAACGCTGCGTCGCGGGCCTGCAGCTGGACAACCGGGTGGTGCAGACAGAGTCGCTGGTCACGCTCATCGATGCTCTACTTGCGGCTGCCGTGCTGATTGGCCTGATACTGAACGCCGCGATTGGCTGGTGGTGGGCCGATCCCCTCTCAGGGTTGGCTATCCTGTACTTCGCTACCCGAGAAGGACTCGAGGCGTGGGGCCGTGCCTAGCCGGATGTGGCCAGGTTAACGGCCAGCACGACCGCTACGAGCGCGGTTCCGGCGGCCAGAACGTTCATGTGCAGGGTAAATACTATAGGGGGGTATGGTACAATGCACTTACATGCGATCCGGCTCGAAGGATGCGACGAGCGTAGTAAACCAAGGCAGGGAGAATACAGTGAGCGCAAACATCATCTCAACGGACGACCGGGGTTTCGACCGCGCGGTGCTGCAGGCTGAGATGCCGGTACTGGTGGATTTCTGGGCACCGTGGTGCGGCCCTTGCCGCATGATTGCACCGGTGGTTGAGCAACTTGCCAAGGAATACGATGGCAAGCTGCGCACAGTGAAAGTGAATACCGACGACAGTCAGGAAGTAGCGCGTCGCTATGGTATTCAGGGAATTCCCACGCTGGCGATCTTCCACGGCGGGAAGGAAGTCAAGCGGTTCGTGGGCGTGCGCCCCAAGGCTGAGTTGGCGGGAGCTATCGATCGGGTCGTGGCCAACACGCAACCCGTTGCCGGAGCTGGCTCCGCACAATAGGCGGACTCCCGAGCTGCTTCTTCACAGCGGAGATTACTTGCCAGCTGCAGACGTTAGCGAGCTTGCTACCGAGATCGGCAGCCTTCGAGCCGGTGATATCGGCTGTCTTGATGCGCAGGATGCAGCGCGCCTGCGGCACTTCCTGATCAAGTTGGACGACCTGGTACGGGCCTCGCTGGAATTCCGCAAGCCGATAGCGTTCTAGCCCGGCGCGCCCGATGCCAATCGACTTCCTTGCCGACGCCTGAGTGTCGACGCCACTGAAATGGTAGAGCCGCTCCGACTGCGCGTCGCTCGGGCCCTGCCAGTCACTCCGACTGCCGCCATGGTCTTGGCCTCGAGCAACGCGGCGCCGAACGCCCGCACAACTCGTGACTTTCGGCTCTAGCGGCATCGGCCCCTGGGGTAGACGATCTCAGCAGGGCCACGGCTGATTCCCTACTAGGGTAGGGTAGGTTAAGGCGATACACCACAGTAACCGTGCTTGGTTGCTGTCAATCGCGGGACACGAGCGCGCGGCATGGAGGCGATGGAAAGATGGCAGTAGACGTTTTGCAGAACATCAAGGCCGATAAGGTGGTGGACGCACGTGGCACTTCCTGCCCAGGTCCTATCCTGGCTGCCAAGAAGGGCATTGTGGACGTCCAGGTCGGCGGGATCATGGAGGTTCTGGCGACGGATCGGGGCACGCAGAAGGACTTGCCTGCCTGGGCCAAGAAGATGGGCCATGAGTTCCTGGGCGTGGTCGAGGACGCCGGCGCCTGGAAGCTCTATGTGAGGAAGCTCAAGTAGGTGGGCCCTGCGGTCGCTCAGGCCGGGGTCCCGCGTGACGCGCCGAAGATTCTGGTATTTTCCACGAACAATATCTCGGATCCGGGCATTGATCTGGCGGGCAGTGCGCACCTGCACTACTCGCCCACCGTGCTGAACATTAGCCTGCCCTGCACCAGCGGCATCAAGCCGGGGTGGGTGCTGTACGCCCTGCAGCGCGGCTTCGACGGCGTATTCATTGCAGCAGACGGCGACGAGTGCGCTTATCTGCCCGACTGCGCGGCACGCGCCTCGCGCATCGTCGCCGACGCCCAGGCGCTGCTCAGCGCGCAGGGCTACGAGCCGCAGCGCTTGCGCATGGGCGCCATCTGCTCGGTATGTGCCGAGCCGTTCACCAGCTACATGCGCGACTTCTCGGAGTCGTTGGCAGAGCTGGCGCCGCCGCGAAGGGTCTAGCGTATGGACTACGATGTGCTGGTTGTTGGCGCCGGAATTGGCGGCATGGAGTCCGCCCTGAAGCTCGGCGACATGGGCTACAAAGTGCTGCTGGTGGAGAAAGAAGCCAGCGTAGGCGGGAAGATGATCTTGTTAAGCAAGGTCTTCCCCACCCTCGACTGCGCCAGCTGCATTTCCACGCCCAAAATGGGCGCCACCATCCACCATCCGAACGTCACTGTGCTGACGTACTCGGAGGTCGCGCACATCAGGCAAGGTGTCGACGGCCATTTCCAGGCGGCCATCCGGCAGAAGCCGCGCTACGTCGACGAGGCTCGCTGCACGGGTTGCCGGCAGTGCGAAATGGCCTGCACCGTGGCCGTGCCCGATCAATTCAATGCAGACATGGTGTCGCGCCGTGCCGCGTACATCGCGTTCCCCCAGGCCGTGCCCAAGAAAGCCGTGATCGAACGGGCCGGCACCTCGCCCTGCACCTTCAACTGCCCTGCCGGTATTAAGGCACATGGCTACGTGTCACTGGTGCGCAGCGGCCAGCACGAGGAAGCGTTCCAGCTCATTCTGGAGGCCACGCCTCTGGTGGGCAGCCTGGGACGTGCCTGCTACGCGCCCTGCGAAAGCGCCTGCACCCGGGGCAGTCTGGAAGGACCGGTGGCTATCCGGCGGCTGAAGCGATTCGTCGCCGATACGCACTATCGAGGGCATTCCGAACCGGCAGCGGCCGCGATACGCTTGCAAGACCCTGATGTAGTAGGTGCGGGCCCAGCGGATGGCGCAAAGCGGGTGGCCATTGTCGGCTCGGGGCCTGCCGGCCTCACTGCTGCGTGGCAACTGGCGCGGCTGGGTTACGGCGTCACGATCTTCGAGGCGGCGCCCGAGCCGGGCGGTATGCTGCGTCTGGCCATTCCCGAGCATCGGCTGCCAAATGCCGTGGTTGAACAAGATGTCGCGAATGTCACCGCGCTTGGCGTAGAGATCGTGACCAACACGCCGGTAACCAATCTAGACGGCCTCAAAGCACAAGGGTACGACGCTATCCTCGTGGCTACGGGCACGCACCGAGCCTTTGGCTTGGACGTGCCGGGAGCGGGCCTCCCAGGCGTAATCACCGCGTTGGCTTTCCTGCGCTCGGTCAAGCTGGGCGAAATGGTCGACCTGCACGGCAAAAGGGTGGTAGTGATCGGCGGCGGCAACGTCGCCATTGACGCGGCGCGCAGCGCGCGGCGCTTGGGTGCAGCCGCGGTGCATCTGGTTAGCCTGGAAGCTCGATCTGAGATGCCCGCGCATGCCTGGGAGGTAACGGAGGCGCTGGCGGAAGGCATCGTACTGCATAACTCCTGGGGTGCTAGGCAATTCCGGGGTGACACAGCAGTGCAGAGCCTCGAGCTGCAGCGCTGTACTGCCGTGTTCGATGCCGAGAGGAAGTTCAGCCCGCTGTACGACGAGAGCGCGCGCCTGGAGCTTGCCTGTGACACCGTGATCCTGGCTATCGGCATGAGCGCGGACACCGCGAGCTTCACCCCGACATTGCCGACCAACCGGAACGGGACGCTTCAAGCCGATCCGGCGACTTTGCAAACGGCTGTGCCCTACATCTTTGCGGCGGGGGACGTCGGCACAGGGCCTACGATGATCACGAGTGCCGTGGGGCAGGGGCGACGAGCTGCAACGGCCATTCATGGCTGGCTGCAGGGTCCGGCAGCGCTCGCTTGTGGCGGGCCTTCCTTGGCGGATTCATGGATTGTCGGGGCAGCGGAGACTGGCGCGACGCCAGCGCTCCCCGATGCGGCCGCTACGCGTTTGGATGTGCGGGCAGCTCACTCGGAGACGACGAGCGCGGGCGTGACGCCCGCGCCCCCTGGATTGCCCGTGCTTCCGGATCTGGTCTGCGCGCTTCCAGATGTGATGCCGGCCGTCAATGGTGCTGACGTTCTGGCGCGCCAAAGGTGCTACGACACGCGGGTGTCGCTTCCGGTAAAGGTGCTACGCAGCGCGCCAGACGATATGGCCGAGATCGAGCTGCCTCTTAGCGAGGATGAGGCGTGGTATAGCGCCGGGCGCTGCCTCGATTGCGGCGTCTGCTCGGAGTGTCACCAGTGCCTGGAAGTATGCCCTGCCGATGCAATCGACCTCGGCATGCCCGGGCGGGAGATCGAGGCGCAAGTGGGTGCGGTGATACTGGCCACCGGCTTCACGCTCTTCCCTGCCGATCTCAAGCCTCAATACGGCTACGGCCGGTACAAGAACGTGATCACCGGCATGCAGATGGATCGCTTGCTCGCTCCCACTCGTCCGTACAACACCGTGCTGCGGCCCGGCGACGGCAAAGTGCCCGAGCGCATTGCCTACGTCATGTGCACCGGTTCGCGCGACAAGACGGTGGGCAATCCGCTCTGCTCCAAGATCTGCTGCATGTACTCCATCAAGCAGAACCAGCTGATCATGGGAGCGTTGCCTCTGGCGGACGTCACCGTGCACTACATCGACATGCGTGCGGTGGGTAAAGGCTACGACGAGTTCTACGAGCAGGCCAGGGACATGGGGGCCAATTACATCAAGGGAAGGGTAGCCAGAATCACCGAGAAGGACGACGGGAATCTGATACTTCACTATGAGGACATCGACCATGGTGGCTCGGTGGCGGAGGCAGAGTACGACCTCGTGGTGCTCGCCGTGGGCGTGCAACCGGGCCTGGACGCCCGGCAGTTCTTCCCGGATGACAATCTGCTATTGGACGAGTATGGCTACGTGGAAGAAGCCGACGAGGATTTGAATCCCGGCAGGGCGAACATTCCTGGAGTGTTCATCGCAGGTGCAATCTCCGGCGCCAAAGACATTCCTGACTCGATTCTCCATGCAGGCGCGGCGGTCGCGCAGGCAGCGGCGTACCTGGAGAAGGTGAGGGTACGCGCATGAGCGGCCGCAGACTGGGCGTATACGTCTGCCGCTGCGGGGGCAACATCTCCGACTACGTAGATGTAGAGCAGGTCGCCGCCGAAGCCCGTCAGGACCCGGACGTGGTAGTTGCCAGGACCGCCATGTTCACCTGCTCGGATGCCACCCAGCAGGAGATTGTCAAGGACATTGAGGAGCACAGGCTCGACGGCCTGGTAGTGGCCTCATGCTCGCCCAAGCTGCACAAGTTCACGTTTCGCGAGGTCGCCAAACGCGCGGGGCTCAACCCTTACCAATACACCCAGGTGAACATCCGCGAGCAGTGTTCTTGGGCGCACACGAATGACAAGGCCGGTGCTACCTGCAAGGCCGGGTGCCTCACCAGGGCAGGCATCGGTCGGACGCGTTTCGCGGCGCCGCTCGAGGCATTGGTAGTGCAAACTGAGCCCAGCGCCCTGGTGATCGGAGGCGGCATCGCCGGTTTGCGCGCGGCGCTCGGGCTGGCAGACCTGGGGCTCAGCGTATTCCTGGTGGAGAAAGAGTCCAGCCTGGGCGGCTGGGTGGGCCGATTCGAGGCCATGTACCCGCATGGCAAGAAGGGGAAGGCGCTGATTGCCCAGCTCGTCGGAGAGATCCGCGCGCGATCCGCGATCACGGTCTTCACCAATACCGAGGTAGTGGGCAAGTCTGGGAGCACGGGCAACTACATGGCGACGCTTGAAGTGCGTGGGAACGCGCCGGCCACGATCCAGGTGAAGGTGGGTGCGATCATCGTCGCCACGGGATTTGCCAGCTACACTCCCGAGATCGGTGAGTTCGGCTATGGTCTCGAGGGCGTGGTCACGTTGCCCGAGTTCAAGGAACTTGTCGAAGGCACGTCCGGGCCGCTCTGCTACCTTGGCAGACCGTTGCGCACCATCGTCTACGTCTACTGTGTGGGCAGCCGCCAGGGCGCAGGCGCTGCTCGGGGCAGCCCCGATTGCTCGCGCTACTGCTGCGCCGCGGCCGTACACGCCTCGCTCGCGGTCGCGGCGCTGGGTGGCAAAGTGCACCAGTATCACCTGTACAGCGACATGCGGACCTATGGCCGATACGAAGCTCTCTACGGCGAGTCTCGCGATAAGGGGTCGCTATTCCCCAAGTTCGCCGGCGACTCCCAGCCCGTTGTGGCACGAGACGATTCATCCGGCGGGCTCATAGTGACGGTTACCGATCTGCTCACGGCAGGACAGGAAGTTGTCATTCCGGCCGACTTGGTGGTGCTGGTTACCGGCATGGTGCCGCGGCCTACCGAAGCGCTGGTCAACGCGCTCAAGCTGCCGACCGGCACGGACGGCTTCTTTCACGAGATCCACCCGAAGCTACGTCCGGTGGAAACGGTGGTAGACGGCGTCTACATTTGCGGTGCCTGCCAAGGACCCAAGAATTCGTCGGAGAGCGTGGCGTCGGGCCTGGCGGCGGTGGCGCAGAGTGCCGCGATCCTGAAGAAGGGATATGCCGAGCTGGACCCGCAGGTTGCGCGCGTCGATCCAGACGTCTGCATCTGGTGCGGCAAGTGCCTGGAGGCGTGCCCCTACAGGGCTGTAGAGCTGGCACCGGGGATGTACGTGACCCAGGGCGATGAGCGCCCCGGCGTGCTTGAGTTGTCGCACACGACGAGGGCGGGCGAGACGCCCGCGCTCCCGGAGGCGTGCGCTGCTGTTGAGGCGCCCGCCCCCCACGCCGCCAGCCGAGAGGTGGCTTGGATCGATCCGGCAATGTGCAAAGGCTGCGGCGCCTGCGTGCCGATGTGCCCAACCGAGGCGGTCGATCTGCTCGGTTACACGGGCACGCAGGTCAAGGCGATGATTGACGGCTTGCTCGAGGATCGCGGCGCATGAGTACGACGCTACGGGACGTGCGTGAAGTTGTGCGAGAAGAGCCTCTGATGCGCAGGCGCATCCTGCGGGTATTGCAGACCGGCCCGCATACGGTGCCCGAGATCGCCGCGGCAATTGGTTTCCCGCCACACGAGGTCATGTACTGGGTGATGGGGATGCGCAAGTACAGCCAGGTCGAGCCGCTTCCCGATACCACAGATGAAGGTTTCTTCAAGTACCAGGCTGTCGAGAGGAGCGAGCCGTGAGTGTGCGTGTGCAGCCTGGTCTAGCCGAGCGGGTGTGGAGTTCTGCCGGCTTGAACGCCTCTTCCTGTATGAACTGTGGCGTATGCGTGGCAACCTGCCCCATGGGCATCGAACTGTTGCCGCGCAGGCTATTCCGCTACGTGCTCCTCGGCATGGAAGATCGGGTGGTGCAGGAGACGGAAGCCATCTTCTCCTGCCTGCTGTGCAAGCTCTGCGAGGTCAGCTGCCCAGGCGACGTTCATATCGCCGACAACGTGCGCGCCTTGCGCCGCTACATCAACGAGCAATGGTACGCAGGTTAGGAGCACGCTGATGCCACTGCCACCCCGCGACATCATAGGCATCTTGTCGGATAATCTGCGCTTGCGCAAGTCGGTACTTCCGATCTCGACCAGGAGCGTGACCCGGTGGGCACAGGGTTTGCACCTTCCCCGAGGGGGCGAGACGGTGCTGTATACGGGCCAGATGTACCAGCTGATTCCCTACATCGAGCGCATGGTGAAGCTCGAGGAGTGGCTGGGCGATAGCCGGCTTGCCGGCTTAACGGGCCCGGGCCGGAGGCTAAACCGCGTCATCAACCTCACGGCCTTCATGGGCCGGCCTGGGAGGCAGGCTCAAGAAGGGAACGACCGCGTGCTGCGCAACGTAGCCAGACTGTTGCAGCTGGCAGGGGTTGAGTTCGGCTACCTCTACGAGGACGACCTCTATTCGGGAGCGCTGGCTCACGACCTGGGCGCCGATGCTGCCGTGACGCAGCAGGCGTGTCGCGTGCAACGCGTGTTCAAGCGACACGGAGTGCGCAACGTGATCACCGTGGACCCGCACACCACCAACATGCTGCGATCGGTGTACCCGCGTCTCATTGCAGACTACGGCGTGAACGTTCGCAGCTACCTGGAGGTCCTGGCGGAGAAGGAATTGCCGATTCGAGCGCCGATCAGCGCGGAGGTGGTGCTGCACGACTCCTGTGTCTACGCCAGGTACGAACAGGTGGTACAGGAGCCGCGAGAGCTGCTGCGGAAAGCCGGCGTCACAATCAAGGAACTCGAAAGTGCCGGGAGGTTCACCTTGTGTTGCGGTGGTCCGCTGGAATCGCTGTACCCTCGGAAAGCTGTGGCCGTGGCGCAGAAGCGAGTGGAACAGCTCCGCCAGGTTGCGCCGGAAGCCGTGACGATGTGCCCACTGTGCCAGGTGAACCTGCGGAAGGCGTCCGGCGGCACCTTACGCGTCATGGATATCTCGGAGTACTTGCAGCGCGCCCACGGGGACTTGAGCTTTCCGAGCGTTTAGTAGAGCGGATAGAGGACACAATGCGCACCGACAAGAAAACCTTGATCGTCTTTAGCGGGGACTTTGACAAAGTGATGGCGGCCTTTATCATTGCCAATGGAGCGGCTGCCATGGGCGATGAGGTCACCATGTTCTTCACCTTCTGGGGGCTGAACGTACTGCGGAAAGCCAAGAGGGTGAAGGTCAAGAAGAACTTCTTGCAGGCTATGTTCGGCATGATGATGCCGCGTGGTGTTGGCCGCTTGGGGCTCTCCAAGATGAATTTTGCCGGCATGGGCGCGATGATGATGAAGAAGGTGATGAAGGGCCAGAACGTTTCTTCGCTCGAGGAACTGCTGGCCATAGCCAAAGAGCAAGGCATCAAGCTGGTGGCCTGCACCATGTCCATGGACGTGATGGGATTGCGGGAGGAAGAGTTGATCGACGGGCTCGAATTCGCGGGCGTCGCAAGCTACCTCGGAGAGGCGGACGAGGCCAACGTCAACCTGTTCATCTGAGTCAGATCGAACTCCGCTGCGCCTCTTTCGAGGCGCCACGCAGCGATTGCGCACACTCACAGCCGTCTACGGGGTCGCGCTGTGTACGGCCATTGCCGTCATCGCGACCATCGTGGGTCATCTGGCGCCGGTGGTGGGCGGCGCAGTTGTTGCGATCCTTCTCGGCATGTTGCTGCGCAACGCACTTGGCGTGCCGGTCCGCTGTGCTCCCGGTGTGCGCGTCGCCAGTAAGCTGATTCTACAGCTAGCCATTGTGGTGCTGGGCGCCGGCCTGAGCCTGCGTCAGGTGTGGATAACGGGTACCGGCTCGCTGGCCGTGATGCTGGGGACCCTGGCACTGGGAATCCCGACGATCCTGCTGCTGGGCCGGGTGCTGCGCATTAATGGCACGTTGAGTCGCCTGATTGGCGTCGGCACCGGCATCTGCGGGGCTTCGGCCATCGCCGCGCTTGCCCCAATCCTGGCGGCAGACGAAGCGGCCATCGCCTATGCAGTGACCACAGTGTTTCTGTTCAATATCGCGGGCGTCCTGTTGTTCCCGCCGATAGGCCGGCTATTCGGCTTTACCTCGCACGGATTTGGACTGTGGGCGGGAACGGCAATCAACGATACGTCGTCGGTGGTGGCTGCCGGCTACAGCTTCAGCGCGAGCGCCGGAGCCTACGCAGTGATCGTCAAGTTGACGCGCACGTTAATGATAGTGCCTGTCAGCGTGATCTTTGCTGTCGCCGTCACGCGCGAAGGGCGCCACGGCTCGCCGGATAATGCCGTGCCCACGAGGCGCGCACGTCTGCCGCGGTTCATTCTGTGGTTTCTCGCAGCCAGTGCACTCAACACGATCGGCGTGTTTGGCACATGGAGCGCAAACGTGCTGCCCGCGCTTGGCCAGTTCCTCATCGTGGTCGCATTGGCAGGCGTAGGATTGTCAGCCGATCTGCGGACGATGGCTCGCACCGGCCCGCGGCCCATCCTGCTCGGCTTGCTTGGATGGGCTTGTGTGGCCGTGCTCAGCCTATTGCTGCAGAAGCTGACAGGTCTTGTGTGAGTTTGGCACCAAGAGTGTAGCGGCCATGGGCTGTCAGCCCTGTCGCAGGCGTGTTGAGGGAAGGATGCAGTCTGAGCGATAATAAGAGCGGTTTCAACTGGCAGAGATATGGCCCAAGGGCGATGCGACGGCGACTTGGTCATCGCGCGTGAACTCGACAGTATATGAGGTGCTGCAGTGAGTAAGAAGGCTCGGCGAGCCGATGTAGTCAATCCAGTCGAGCAACGCCAACAGGCACCAGGCCCGCGGCCCCGCCCCAGGCAGCGCCGGACGCGACGCAGTGCGTTGCTGCAGGTGGGGGTGGGCGTGGTGGCCATCGCTATCCTGGTTGGATCATTCGTCTACTACTCGCTCGGGCACTCGTCGGGAGGTGTCGCAATCGCGGCTAGCGCGGATCTCGGCACGATGACTGCCGACACGCCCACAAGCCCTACAGGAAACTTCACGCCCGTGTCCGCGCCTTTGCGCTCGGGCCAGAAACCCGTGCTCCTTTTCGTGGGCGCGCAGTGGTGCCCGTACTGCGCGGCGGAGCGGTGGTCAATCGTCAAGGCGTTGGCCCGATTCGGTAGCTGGTCAGGCCTCACCATCGGCCAAAGCACCGACAGGAAGGGCGGGTTTGGCGTTGTGCCCACGTACGGTCTGACGACGGCGACCTTCAGCAGTCCATACGTCGCATACGAGGGCAAGGAATTGCAAGACAATAGCAGCGCTACGCTTCAGAGTCTTACGGCGAGCGAACAGGCCCTTGTAGACCGCTACGACAGCAAGGGCTCGCTGCCAATGGTCTACGTCGACGGGTACGCCATGGTGGGCGCAGGCTACACACCAACGGGGATTCAGGGACAGGCATTTTCAGCGATTCAGAGCCAGCTGCAGCGGGGAAGCAGCGCCGCGAGCATCGAACCCATCAACGCAGAGGCGAACCTGCTGACTGCAATGCTGTGCAAGGCCGACGGCGACCGGCCCGGAACGGCATGCAGCAACGCTACCATCCAGGCAATTGAGCAAGGTCTCCAGTAATCCCGAGAGCTCTCGTGTGTGACCAGGGGAGTCTTTGGCTATGATCGTGGCACTGCGCCTGGTGTACGGCCGGCCGGTCTACTCAGTCTCAGCGGCGATGCTTTTCGTGGCCGTGCTGGTGTTTTACCTGTGGTCCGGCCAGATGCTTCTCGTCAGTGAAAGTGGCCTGGCTCTCCTGGTACAGCCAGATCTGATGGTGGCCTCGATTATCCTAGCGACGCTCTTTGCCGTGTCGCTCCCGTTGCAGGTGTACGCGTTGCGCCTGGCGATCACGGGGGTTCGGCAGACCGGAGGCACTATTCTTGGCGTGGTAATAGGGGGAGTTTCCATCAACTGCTGCACACCCGTGCTACTGCCTGCGCTGCTTTCCTTGGCAGGATTTTCCGGCACGAATATTCTCTCAGTCAATCTCACCGTGCATCGCTACTTGGTGCCGCTAACGCTGCTCGGGGCGTTGCTGCTGGCCTACTCAGTGGTCTCCACCGCGACATCGCTGGCCGGCACATGCGCCATGCCGCGCGAGCACGAGGAGGCGAACTTGACTGGGAGTGGTTTGCCAGCGTAACGTCGCAGTTCCGGCACGCGGTGCTGATCCGTCGAGATCAAGACCGTGTTCAGCGCATTCACCGCCCCGGCGCTGCTGATACCGGCGTGGTTGCCGTGGCTTAGGTGCGTACTACCCAGGCAGGTCTTCAAAGGTACCAACTAGACATAAGCAGCTGCACTCAGAAGCACCAGGACGCCTATCAATTGGAGGACATCAGCAGGGCTTCGCGCCGCGGTATCGGGATCGCCCCCCCGAGGCGCGGCACGCTGGTGCTGCCTGGCCCCTTGAGAGCCGCTGCTCTGTTGCAGTCGGTGCGCCTGCAGGACTAGGGCAGCTCTTCGGAGGGGTAGCGCTCGGTCACGTCGAGCAACATGCCGCTACCATGGACCTCGCCTCCAGACCCGGCGTCCACTACCGGACGTAGCTCACTGATATCGAGTGCAACGCTAACTCTGCCGGCAACGACCCCCTCGGTGTCGAGGATTGGGTTGTGGGTCACCAAAGCCAGGAGAGTGCCGCCGTCTTGGTGTCGCACGGTGACCTCGCCCGACCACGCCGTGCTGCTAGTGTAATCGTCCAGCAGCGGTGCAGCGCCATCGCTTGGCATTGGCCAAAGGTTGATTTCTTTGACATCGCGGCCGATTACCTCGGCGGCCGACCAGCCATACAGCAATTCGGCAGATCGGTTCCAGTAAGTGACTATGCCAGTGAGATCGGTCGCGACCACTGCCTGGCCTACTGAGTCCAGCAACGTCGCCTGGAAGCGCAGGGCCTGCTCTGCCTTCGCCCTGCCGGTAACATCACGGGCAACCACCGACACGCTCACCACGTTGTCGTCGTTATCTCGAATCGGGCTTAGGGTGAGCAGGGCTTCGAACCGCATGCCGTCTTTCCGCACGCTGGTAGTCTCGAAGGTGGGGATGCGCTCGCCGCGAGCCAGCCGAAGCAGTAATCTGGATGATTCAGCAACACGCTCAGGTGCTGCGAGCATGGTGAAAGACCGGCCAATGACTTCCTCGGCAGTGTAGCCATACAGCCGCGCGGCACCGCGATTCCAGGTCTCAATGTTGCCGGCCGCGTCGGTACTAACGATCGCGTCGTGCGATTCTTCGACCAGTGCCGCGTAGCGAGACAGCTGCTGGGCCCACTGGCGTTTGCGCTCGCGGCGCACGGCGGCTTCGAGCGCTTCGGTAACCATGCGCCCGGCCAGCCGGAGCAAGGATGTTTCGCCGCTTGTGATGGCGCGCGGATTGGGATGTATTGTACAAAACGCGCCGTAGACGTAGCCTTCGTCCGAGGCGAGCGGTAGCGCTGTGAGCGCGCCTACGCGCCACTCCGGGTTGGCCAACGCTGAGAATCGGAGGTCGGCGCGAAGGTCTTCGACGATGAGGCACTGCAAGTCGCCGTCGGCCAGGGTTTGACCGTAAACGGAGCTATACGGCAGAGGTTCCCCCACGCGCAGTCCCATTCCGGCACGATCGTAAAGCAGGTCGATATACCACTTACCCTCCGCCACGCGTGCAAGGCAGGTGACCGCAACCTGCAGGCTATCGGCCACCAGTGTCAAGATGTTCGATATTTCCTCCTTGACGTCGCGCTGCCGGCTAGCGATCAGCATGCTCGCCAGAGTCAACCCAGATACGACCGGCTGGCGCGCGCCGCCGCTCTGGACAGCCGGGCCGACTTGATGAACCATCAGGGGGTCAGGCGAAGCGGCTTGACTCGTATCCGGCGCATCTTCGTAAGCACCAGGTCGCGTCGGGTCTGTCCTGGTGGCTACCAGCTGCCCGCGCCGTTCGCGCATCAGGTGCTGCGCGTACCGATCTACGTCAGGCGGTGCGAAGCGCAAGGCACCGCCCGGCATCTTGTGGGTGGCTTGCAGGGTACCGACCTCCACGGCGCGCAGGATCCTGCCCTTCGAGACTCCAAGCCACCGCGCCACCTGGCCGGTCGTGAGATACCCGGCACCTGTTTCTTCTGCCATGCTTCCGCTAGTACCCTCCTCGATTCGCCCGGGTCGGGCCTGCCTTCCTAGATCTCGAAACTACGTGGCCTGGGCCGCCTAGCAGCATCGCGTGCAGATGGCATCGGCCATGCCTGTCGCCATCGCTCCATCGGCGGCGGCAACTGAGCGCCGACGGCGGATTTCGCGTCTGCAACAGGTGTTGCCACTCTTGTTGAAACGCGTGTTGCCAATATCAATGATAGGGAAATCCTTCGTTTGACCGCGCGAGTTCTGCAACGCGTGGGTCCCGGCGGAGCCGTGCGATCGTGGTGCGGCTGGCTGCGCGGGCGGCTAGCATCATAGCCGGTACCATTTAAGCGCTGGAGGTGACGGCAATGCGGTGGCTACGTCTTGGCCTTGCTGTAATTATCGCGATAGCGCTGATCATTCCAATCGCACCCGAGCCGGCGGCGGCCCGGACCTCGATAGCTGAGCTTGGGGCTGCCGCAAGTGGTCCAGCCAACCAGGCTCTTCGCATAGAGATTCAACCCGCTCAGATCAAGGTCGGCCGCGACGTAAAGCTCACGGTACGAGTCATCGGCGCGGCAGGCAGACTCGTCCCCGGCGCCGTCGTATCCATCACGGGGGACGGCCTGCCGGTTGTGGGCACAGCAGCGCAGGGCGAGCTGGCAGTTACTGTCCACGCCGTGGCAGTTGGCAGCATGCTCGTGAAGGCAACGGGCCGTGGCTATGCCGTGTCGAAGCTAGAGGTTCCTGTGGTTCCCGGCCCACCCGCAACCGTGGCTGCCATCAAGGTTGGCTTGAACATCCTGCCGCCGGCTTCGCGGCCCCTTCGGGGGAGAATAGGTGATGATTTGGTTGAGCGGGACCACGCGGTTACGGGCAACGGGCAGTTCGCCTCGCTCGCGCTACGCGATGGCTCGCTGGTCGATCTCAACACCAATACTGATGTGACCATCAAAGATCCGCTTCACATCACCCTCTCGAGCGGTGAGTTGTTTATTGAGGTCATTCATGGTGAGGTGAGCCACATAATTCAGGCGGGTTCGGCCGTGGCGGCTACCAAGGGCACGCGTCTGGATATCCAGACAGATCCCAAGACCCACACAACAATGCTTGCTGTGATAGAAGGTGACGTACTGCTCACCAACAATGGGAAATCCGTGCTCGTTGGCACCGGTGAGCAGAGCGTGGTGCCGGCAAACCAGGCGCCTCAGCAACCGCAGGATGTGAGTATGGGCGCCGTGGTGTCGTGGGTACAGAATGTGCCGAATACCGATCCTTCCACCGTTCCGCCTGTGCTGAATATTCCCCATCCGTCTCCCGTTCACCCCGTCCTGAAGCTGCCGCAGCCTCGGCCTGCGCTGATCGCTCTGCCTTCACCCAGCCAGACCGCAACCATGACGGCGACCAGCCCCGCGCAGGCGCGCTGGTCGGGAGTGGTGTACGTTCCGAACAGCGTAACTGTTCCCACCACCGGCACACTCACTATCGACCCTGGCACCACGGTGCTCATGGCACGCGGCTCGTCGCTTGCAGACGATGGGACGCTCCTAGCGAACGGCAGCGCCACATCGCCAATTACCTTCACGAGCGCCGCTGAGCAGCCGCAACCGGGCGACTGGGGGGGCATTACGATCAACGGCACGGCAAGCAGTCAAAGCGTGTTGACGCACGTCCAGTCTTTCTATGGCAGCCAGAGTGGGAGCGGCCAGGGGATGCTAGACGTGACGGGTGGCGCGAGCCCGACAATTGGCGACAGCGTGCTGGCCCGCGCGACGAGGAACGGGATCTGGGTCGACGATGTGAGCCGGCCTACTATCAGCAACTGCGTATTCGGGGCCGACGCAGCATTTGCTGTCTCCGTCTCGGCAGAAGGCGCAGGGCTGGTGACCGCGAGCCAACTTGGTGCGGGCCAAGCTGGCATAGAGATCCGCGACACGCCTGTGAGCCGGGCCACCACCTGGCAGCGGCAGGATGCTTCCTACTACCTTGACGGCGCCACTGTGATCGCTGGTGCCGGCCTAACCATCGCCCCAGGGACGGTTATCCACATGGCGCGCGGTGCGACGCTGCATGTTCAAGGCACCCTGCTTGCAAAGGGTAGTCCCGACGCACCAATCATCTTCACCAGTCAAGCTGCAGTGCCGGCAGCCGGGGATTGGAACGATATCGTGCTCGACGGCACAGGCTCCAGCGGCAGTGTGCTCGAGAACCTTGATGTATATGCCGGCGGCGCGAGTCGCGGCACCAACGGCATGCTCTCGGTGATAGATGGGTCGACGCCGGCAATTGTAGACAGCGTCTTTGCAGAGTCTGGCGGATACGGGATCTGGGTTGATAATGCGAGCCGGCCTACTATCAGCCATTGTGTCTTTTCGGACGATGGCGAATTGCCAATCTCCTTACCCGCCGACGATGCCGCCCGCATTACGGGCACGGAGCTGGACGTCGGGGAGGATGGCATCGAGGTCCGCAACACCGCCATCACGCACGACGGCACCTGGCACGAGCAGGACGCGCCGTTTGTGCTCGAGGGCGGCACGGTGAACGCAGGCGTCACGCTGGCGATGGCTAGGGGGACGTACATTCGAATGGCCGATCTGGCGTCCTTCAAAGTGCTGGGCACGCTCGCAGCCCAGGGTACCGCGACGGCTCCGGTCATTATCACCAGCAACGAAGACGATCCCGCCCCAGGGGACTGGAAGGCCGTAGACTTTGTGGGCACGGGAACCAACCAGTCGGTGTTGAATAACGTCTGGCTGTCTTATGGAAGCCGAGACAATGGCGGCGGAATGCTTTCCGCGTTTGCCGGGGCAGCGCCGATAATCAACAACAGCGTCTTCGCGCAAGCGGAATTCATCGGAGTTTGGGCTGACGACCATAGCCGGCCCCATCTCAGCAACTGCGCATTCGCAGCGGGCGGCGCGGTAGCCATCTCGGTTCCTGCAGACGGCATGAGGTGGATAACGGGCACGTCGGTTGGACCGAATCAACAGGGAATCGAGATCAGGGACACACTCATGAGGCATACCGCGACCTGGCACTTCCAGCCTGCACCCCTCATTGTGGATGGCGGGATGGTAGGCCCAAACGTGACGCTCTCGATAGATCCGGGGGTCATGCTGCGAATGGCAGAGGGTGCGACGTTCAAAGTTCAGGGCGTTCTGCGGGCCCTTGGTACTACAGATGCCCCGATAGTGGTTACGAGCAATAGCTCAGAGCCCGCCGCGGGCAACTGGAATGACTTCATCCTAGACGGCAAGATAGCCGGCATGTCGGTTCTCCGTCATGTTCAATTCTCGTTTGGTGGCGTGCGTGCAGCCGGCGGAGCTGTGCTGTCGATACTGCATGGTGCCAAGCCGTCGGTAGCGGCTAGTACCTTTGCCCAGTCGCGAGGCGATGGAATCTGGGCAGATGCCACCAGCAGGCCGACCATTATTGCCTGTTCCTTTGTAAGTCTCGGAGGCCCCTCTATCTCGGTCCCCTCAGCCGACACGGCGAATGTGCGCGACAACGTGTTTGCCGCGGGCCAACAGGGGGTCGAGCTTCGAGCCGGTTGACCCTGGCGTCATCGTGGTTCTCCTCGGACTCAACATTGGCGTGTTGTGCATTAACAGCGTCATCGTCATACTAGAATTAGCACCAGTGCCATACTGCACAACACCTGGCGCGGTCTACACGACCGCTTGGTATAGCTCCGCTCAGGGCACCGCTCTCGCGCGGTAATATCGTCCACGTCTTTGCGCCCCGGCGCTGTCTCTGCATTTCCCCCCAGTCGGCTCCCCATGATCCGCTTAGTTGGTTGGCCAAACTAGAGCGCACATGCGCTGCATCGTGCGCCTGAATCGAGATCGAGAACCCCGTGATGATGAACGCATCCAGTGGTGCTGCGCTATGCCTCTGCCGTGAAGACTACTCGCACATTTGGGAGTAAGGAGCAAGTGAAATGACAATGAGAAGGCCCAGGACCTTCGGCCATTTCCTCTTACTCGCCGTTCTGGCTCTGGGTGGCGAAAACGTTGCGCTGCTGCCCACGGTGCTGGGCGCGCCGGCGGCTGACAATGCCGCTGTGCTGCACTGCCCTGCGCCTGCTTTCGAGCCAGCAGACTTTAGGACTGCGGTTGGCGCGACGGTCAGCTGCGCGATTCACCCGGTAAGCCTAGTAAGCGACAGCACAGTGCCCCTAGCCGGTGTGAGCAGAGTGCTCGGCAACACCACCGCTGACGGCACTGTATCCTCATACGGCACCACCAGCAGTATTACCTACACGTCGCCGCTTGACGGCTGCGACAAAGGCGCCGTGACATTCGGCTCGGGCGGCGGCAGTGCCGGCGGCTTCGAAATTGGGGACGGCCACGGCGACGATACCCGCTGTGGCAGACATAACCAAACGCCTACCAACACGCCGGTGCCCTGCAACACGCACAAGAGCACGCCGACGCCCACCGACACGCACACGAGC
>Ga0187876_1000626_pt1 | contig 35197 bp, 22 predicted proteins | sample June2016WEW_17_4_FD_133000 | JGI IMG/M metagenome (GOLD analysis project Ga0187876, IMG submission 133000) | Peatland microbial communities from SPRUCE experiment site at the Marcell Experimental Forest, Minnesota, USA - June2016WEW_17_40 | ecosystem: Environmental > Terrestrial > Soil >...
CGGATAGCCCGATGGACCGCTCACTGGACCATAGGAATAGGGATAAGGGTAGTAGTAGGGAGAGTAACCGTAGTACGGATAGTATCCATAGGCATAGGGATACCCATATCCCCAAGGCCACCCGAAGTTGAAGCTTAGACCCAAACCCCAACCAGGATAGCCCCAGCCGTAGCCGCCGTAGCCGTAGCCGCGATACCCATAGCCGTAGCCGCCGCGATACCCGTAGCCGTAGCCGCCGCGATACCCGTAGCCGTAGCCGCCGCGATACCCGTAGCCACCATAGCCGCCGTGATACCCGCCGCCATAGCCGCCATGATACCCGCCGCCGCCATAGCCGCCGTGATACCCGCCACCGCCGCCGTGGAATCCGCCGCCTCCGCCGCCGACGTGAGCAGCAAAGGCAGACTGAGTCGACAATCCGAGGGTGACCAAGAGGGCGCCGAGCGAAAGAACTCGCAATGCCTTAAGTATGTTCATTTTGTACCTCCACGGTAGGGTGCTATCGGCAGCGAACGTTTAAACCCGGTCATAATTGTAGACCCTCGGTCGAGGCGAAAGTTTCGGTCGCATTCCTGAAAGTCTCGGTCGCATTCCTTTAGATGGCCCGGTCCCCCGCGGTGAGTAAATGGCCAACCGGATTTGAAGAGTGCGAGAGGAAGGCTGCGTTCCGGGGTTAATACTGGAGGGGGAGAAAAAGTTCTATGCAACTGATACGAGGTAGTAGTAGCTACGCCATTCTGGTGCTACTGGGTTCATTCGCATCGCTAGGTTCGATGGTCGGACAGGTCCCCGCTTACCCGCGTTACCCTCCTCCGGCGGCGAGCGCAGCTCGGGTGCAATACATGTCGGGTGAAATTTCGTTCGCGCAGTGCGATCTGGACAAATGGTCCGCAGCCAGCCAGAACCAGCGGCTCACCGCCAACACCTGTGTTTGGGCCGACAAGAATTCGCGCGCTGAACTGAACCTGGGGAACGGATTGGTTCGCATGAATTCGGAGACGAGCGTCACGCTCGTCGCGCTGAGTCAATCAACCGTGCAGCTCAGGGTGAACCAGGGATCTGTTAGCCTGTCGGTGCCGCACCTGCGCGGTGGCGAGATTTACGAAATCGACACGCCCAATGCAACTCTTACCGTCATGAAATCCGGAGTTTACCGCGTCGACGTTCTTTCCCACGGAGACCAGACCTGGGTAACGGTGCGGCGCGGCATGCTGGCGGCAACCGGCAAAGGGCCAGCCGTGAACATCGATGCCGGGCAACAGGTGAGATTTCAGAACGAAAATTCGCTGCAGCATACGGCACTGAAGGCGCCCGCGCCCGATGGCTTTGATGACTGGGCCCGCGTTCGCGACGAACGGCTGGGAGTTTTTCGCTCTGGGCCGTTCATCGTCGGCATCGGTCCTTACTGGCCGGCTCCCCCACCACCCCCAGTTACGGGACCTTACCCATATTGAGTTACGGTTTACCGCTGCTGAAAGGCGCTAAATCAATATCCTAGCGCGACGATTTTTCTGCGCGATCTCTAGGAGCGAGTTTTTCAACAGTCTCATAAGATTCCGGGGCTAAGACGGATTCTTCTCGTCTGAGTACAGTCTTGCGCTCGGATGCGGGTTCGGAGTGGTGCTGGAAAACGACAACTGGGCTGTTCGGCGTCAAGTTGACGAGAAACGCCCTACCCTTTCTTGTGACTTACGGCGTGTCGTCCGCTCTCAGTCGGCGGTTTGCCGACTTCTCGCTCATGTGGATTTGACGGTCATCACGACATCACTCAAATGCCGTCGGCTGACTCCACCGCTTCGTTGCGGCACGTAGATAGCCGATCACCATTGAGAATTGACGACTAGAGCTAAAGCAAGACGTTCAGTGGGCTTGTGGGCGCGAGGCTGTCACATGTCTTCAAAGCCGGCGGCGAAAAGACCCCGAAATATCGGGGAATCCCCGAACACAGCGCGGTGCGCCACGTCACTGACCCTCTGATAGCCTCTTGCATACTCTGCCCTTTGGAGCTGTTATCCAACACGCCGTCCGTCGATCGCGTCCAGTTCGAAACGCTGCTGTCGGACATCTCTGCACAACTGATTGCCGTTGGCTCTGAGCATCTCGCCGAGACCGTCGAATCGGCCTTGGAGACCCTGCGCCATTTTTTCCAGGCGGACCGCTGTGGCCTGCTCTCCGTCAGCGACGATCTCTCCAATGTCAATGTGGCTTTCGCCTCGTACGGGCAAGGTGTGCGCCCCGTATCAACTGATCTTGATATCGAAGTTTCGTATCCCTGGGTTAGGCTCCGGGTCGTTGTCGACCGAGAGTCTGTTGCATTTTCGCGTCGAGCCGATCTTCCTCCAGAAGCGGTGGTGGACCTTGCCAGCTTCGAGGCAATGGGAACAAAGTCTTTGGTCGTGGTACCGATCGAGGTGGGCCAGAAAAGGCTGCATTTGATCATGATCAGCTCGGTCCGCCAGGAATGTGACTGGCCGGCGGAGTACGTACCACGCCTGCGACTTCTCGGCGAGATGTTGGTGAACACGGTCGAACGATGCCGCGCATCGGATAAAGCTCGCCGACAAGCTGCCCGAATTGAGGCCGCGGTCGATGCCGCTGAACTGGGATTCTCGGAGTGGAGCTCCGGGACGGAGCCGCCGTACCTTGACAGCCGGCTGCACGACCTTCTCGGTGTCGGGGTCGATGAGATGGCGAACGGCCTGGCATTGTGGTTTGCGCGCATGGATCCGGAGAGCCGACCCATCGTGACCGAGCTCCGCCGTCGCTTGTTGGCGGGTGAGATCGAGCGGGCGGCGGCCGAGTATCGCTACGAGCATCCTCAACGCGGCACGATATTTCTGCGGCACTGCTCGCGCTACGTCGAAGGAGAGCCGGGTCAGGGCATGCGGCTGGTCTCGGCTGTCGAGGACGTCACGGAACGGAGGCGAGCCCTCGAAGACGTGCAGCGCCTGCGCGACAGACTTGAGCGTGAAAACATCTATCTGCGGCAGGAGGCGAAGGTCCGGCTCGGGCCGGAGCGCATCATTGGCCGCAGTGCAGCTATCCGCCATACGTTCGCGTTAGCAGATCACGTGGCGGCCACGGATTCCACCGTCCTGCTCCTGGGCGAGACCGGCAGCGGCAAGGAGCGGTTCGCATCCTATATCCACGAATGCAGCCGGCGCCGCGATCGACCCATGGTGAGGGTCAACTGCTCGGCCATTCCCGCAACGCTCATTGAGAGCGAGTTGTTTGGTCGTGAAAAGGGAGCATTCACAGGAGCCTTCGCTAAGCAGGTCGGTCGCTTCGAACTGGCGCACGGCTCGACGCTCTTTCTGGACGAAATCGGAGAACTCCCGGTCGAGGTTCAGGTGAAGCTGCTTCGAGTGATCGAGGGACACACGATCGAAAGACTAGGGAACCCGAAGCCTATTCCAGTCGACGTGCGCATCATCGCGGCCACACACCGCGACGTGACCGCCGCTGTTCGCGATGGCCGCTTCCGCGAGGACCTCTATTACCGTCTGAATGTATTTCCCATTACCGTGCCGCCGCTGCGCGAGAGGCCGGATGATATCCCGCTCCTGATCGAAGCCTTCGTTGATGAACTCTCCGCGACGATGGGCAAGCGCATCGAGAAAGTTGATCCCGCGACCGTGAAGGCCCTGGTTGCCTATGCATGGCCGGGCAACGTGCGCGAACTGCGCAATCTGGTGGAACGCGCAATGATCATGGCTACTGAACCGGTTCTGCGAATCTTTCCGCCCGAAACCGACTTGTGTGCGAATAGCTCGCAGACGGATTTGGCCTCGTTCGAGCGGGCGCACATAATGCAAGTACTGCACGACACCGGATGGCGCATCCGCGGCGAGTATGGTGCCGCCGCCCGCCTGGGATTGAAACCCAGTACGCTCGAGTCGCGCCTCAAGAAGCTCGGCCTGAGCCGACCGGGGAGCCACCTGCAACACTAGAGTTGCGACTCTTGCCAAGTGGCGCATCCTGCGACAAGGACCCACAAACATTCCTCGACCGCAGTTTCGTGGATTCCCCGATGTTTCGGGGGCATTCCCTCCCTTACCCTGACGCAAGACAAGCCTGACTCTGCCGCAACTCCAATGAAGGCCTCACGTTAGAGCAGTTCCGTTCTCTGTTGGCCCAACCGGCATAGCACGTGCTCCTTATGTGGACATGATCCAGCTAATGGTCAGGATGCTTGCTCGTCCGAACGGCGGTCCGCAACTCGTGACGGCGTTGCGGTCTGTGATGAGGCCGGCCCAGCAGGGACATGGGTGTTGCTTCGCACAGATCTACCGACCGGTGAATGACGACAGCCGGCTCGAATACATCGAGGAGTGGGACGACCCAAGAGAGTTGCGTGAGGAGTTTGCATCGTCGCGGTTTCTTCGTTTGCTCGAAGTGCTTGAGACCGCCGCCGAGCAGCCACTGGTGGAATTCAGGATCATCGAGAAGATACATGGGCTCGAGTACATCGCCGCAGGATCCGCGCCTTCGCAGAGCTCTGTCCATCAGCAACACGAATGAAAAAGTGTGGCAGTAGCTACCAAGGGCCTTGCTAATGCGCATCGCCCTCTCACAAAGAGTAATTCACCGGTCAGATGATCGCCGAACGCTGGAAGTGAAGAGGAGTCAGCAATGAGTTTCCTGGAGAGAGGTCTATCGAAGCAACTGCAGGTTTTCGGCGGAGCGCTGCTGGTCGCAGCAACCCCAGCCATGGCACAGCAGGTAACGGGAACTCTCGGAGCGCCTAACGCAACGACAACCGTCGATGGCAGGCAGCTTCCTAATCCGCCAGGGCGCTTCGGTGGCGTGATCAATCGCAGCGCAGCCGACTCAAAGCCGTACTGGCAGCCGCAGATCGTTCCCCCGAAAGGTGCTCCGAATGTTCTGTTGATCATCACCGACGACGTCGGCTATGGCGCTCCCAGCACTTTTGGCGGCGTAATTCCTACCCCGGCGCTTGACCGGATCGCCCAGATGGGTCTCCGCTATACCCAATTTCATACGGCCTCGCTCAGCTCCCCCACGCGCGCTTCCTTGATCACCGGCCGTAACCATCACTCGGTCGGGTTTGGCGTCATTGGCGAGATGGCGACGGGATATCCCGGCTATGACAGCGTGATTACCCGCGATAGATCCACCATCGGCGAGATCCTAAAGCAGAACGGCTACGCTACTTCCTGGTTCGGAAAGAATCACAACACGCCTTCGTTTGAAACCAGTCAAGTCGGCCCCTTCGACCAATGGCCCATCGGGATGGGCTTTGAATATTTCTACGGATTTGTCGGCGGCGAAACTAATCAGTGGCAGCCCGATCTCTACCGCAACACCACGCGAGTGTACCCCTACGCTGGCAAGCCGGGGTACAACCTGACTACCGACATGGCGGATGACGCCATCGCGTATCTCAACGAGATCAACAGCATCGATCCCAACAAGCCTTTCTTCCTGTACTACGCGCCTGGTGGCACCCACGCTCCGCATCAGCCAACACCAGAGTGGATTGAGAAGTTCAAGGGCAAGTTCCACATGGGCTGGAACAACCTCCGCGATCAGATTTTCGCCAACCAGAAGAGACTGGGTGTCATTCCGCAAGATGCACAGTTGACGCCCTGGCCTGACGATCTATTGAAGAAGTGGGATGACCTCTCGCCTGATGAGAAGAAGCTCTTCGAGCGGCAGATGGAAGTCTACGCAGCCTACCTTGCCTACACGGATTACGAGATCGGCCGCGTCATCCAGGCTGTCGAAGACATGGGCAAGCTCGACGATACGCTCATCATTTACATCAGCGGTGACAACGGCGGCAGCGCGGAAGGTTCTCCTGTCGGCACCCCCAATGAAATGACTTTCTTCAACGGGGTGGACGTGCCCGTCCAGCTCCAGCTCGACAAATATTACGACATTTGGGGGTCAGACAAGACGTTCCCGCACATGGCCGTAGGCTGGACCTGGGCAATGAACACGCCCTTCAAGTGGACCAAGCAGGTGCCTTCCTACTTTGGTGGAACGCGGAATGGCATGGCCATCGCGTGGCCGGGCCACATCAAGGACGCCGGTGGCATCCGTACCCAGTTTCACCATGTCGTAGACATCGTTCCGACAATCCTTGAAGCCACTGGCATTCCGGCGCCTGAGACGCTGAATGGGATTCGCCAAACTCCTATTGAAGGTGTGAGCATGGCTTACACCTTCGATAAGGCGAACGCATCCGCGCCTTCCAAACACACCACGCAGTACTTCGAGATGATGGGGCTTCGTGCTCTGTACCACGATGGCTGGATCGCATCCACCCTGCCTTACAGGGCTCCCTGGGACGCTACCAAACAGCCGCCCGCCGACATCGTTAACGGTGTGACGTGGGAATTGTTTGACCTCACTAAAGACTGGACGCAAAACAACAATCTTGCAGCAGCCAATCCGACGAAATTGAAAGAGCTGCAAGACCTGTTCTGGGTCGAGGCTCAGAAGTACCAGGTGCTTCCTCTGGATGCTTCGGCGCTGGATCGGTTCATCGTGCCCAAGCCAAGCATCGTCGCTGGTCGAACGGAGTTCACCTATCCCGGCCCAATCGCCGGCATTCCACAGGGAACAGCGCCGAGCATTCTCAATCGCTCTTTCACCATCACTGCGAATGTTGAGGTGCCAAGCAGCGGCACAGATGGCATGCTCGCAACCGCTGGCGGACGCTTCGGCGGATGGGCATTCTACGTACTCAAGGGAAAGCCGGTGTTTACCTATAACCTGCTCGATCTGAGCACCGAGCGCGTCGAGAGTAAGCAGCCGCTCTCGAGTGGGAAACACACGGTTGTATTCGACTTCAATTACGACGGTCCCGGTCTTGCCAAGGGCGGCATAGGCGTAATCACCATCGACGGCACTGAGACTGTCAGACAGCAGATCAAACACACGATTCCCTTTTCCCTGGCGAGCAGTGAGACCTTCGACGTCGGCTCGGACACAGGAACCGGGGTCTACGACAACGACTACCAGCCGCCGTTCGCGTTCTCCGGAAAACTCAAGAAGCTCACGATAAATCTGGGGGCGTCAGGGATGACGGCGTCGCAACAGGCGGAGGCCAAGGAAAGAGCTGCCGCAATGCAGGACTAAGCGCGCTCTTCGCTACCGGGCATGTCGCCGCGTGGTTCCGGCTCTGCGATGAATTCTGATTAATGGAACAGCATCGTGAATGAACGGTTTCATCCAGCGAATTATTCGTTAAGAGGACTACTCATGATCAACAGATCCAGGTGCAAATCAATCGTCAGCATCTTCTTTCTGCTAACAGCAGGGCTTTCCGTTACTGCATTGGCGCAGACTCCTCCTCCCATCCGAGGCGTTTACACCCCAGGTTTCAGCGCTACCAATTCTGGCGTTCTGCCGAGCCCGGGTCTGACCTACTCCAACACCTTTCTCGGCTATTCGTTTGACCAGGTGGTCGGACCCAATGGCAAGACTGTCACCCGGGCGCCCAGTGTCGGCGTGCTCATTGACATCAACGCCTTTTTCTATGTTTTCAAGAAGAAGATACTCGGCGGCAACTTCGCTATGGCTGCTGGCCTGCCCATCAGCAACTCATCGATCAGTTCGATCCATCTGGGTGCTGTCGCAGGCGGGGCGGGCTTCGCGGATTCCTTCTATCAGCCGCTCACCATGGGATGGCACCTCAAGCGCGCCGACATCATCGCGGCTTATGCGTTCTTCGCTCCGACCGGCCGATTTACTCCTGGAGCGACCGACAATGTCGGCACCGGTCATTGGACCAACGCTCCCACCGCTGGTGAGACCTTTTATTTGACGAAGAACAAGGCGACGGCTCTCAACGCTTATCAGATGGTGGAATTCCACACCCCGCAAATGGGCACCAATATCCAGGCGGGATCAACCTTCGACCTCGATTACTCGCTGACGCAGATGCTGCCGTTGAAGAAGGATCACAGTATTCTGCTTCAACCAGGTTTGATCGGTTACGGTCAGTGGCAGCTGTCCGGCAACAGCGGTCCATCGATCGATCCCATCGTCGCCGCGTCCACCCATTATGTCGTCAATGCGATGGGAGTGGGCGCGAACGTCCTCCTTCCAGCACGCCATGTCTTTCTGGGCGTCAAATGGTTCAACGAGTTTGGGAACAGGAATACGACAGAGGGGCACTCGTTTCAGATCAACGGCGCAATCACGTTCTGAATCCTGGAGCGACACCGGCATGTGGGAGATTACTCCTATGAAGTCGGCCCGGCATCCGGCAACCGCACTGGCACCGTCACTTGGACGTAAAACGCCCAACCCGTGCTGTTGAAGAACTCCACCAGGTCGCGGCCACAAGGACGGAACGGCGACAACACGTCCAAGTGACGTCCCCGAACGAGACTTCTGGCCCGCGTCAATGAGCGGCTGTCCGGGCGCAAGCAGAGCCGCTCTGACGGCGACTGGTCACCCACCGTTTGGCGACTGAAGGCCATGCTCAGGATTACCTACTAGTTGGCGATTTTCACGACAGTGAATGCCGGCGCCGTGCGGCGACCACCCGGTACCGCCCATGAACAGCAGCGTGCCTCCGGGCGAACTTAAGGCCGGTGGCGCGGGCGACCTGAGACTGCGCCTACCTCCTTAACGCGATCTCGGGCCGCATAATTACTACTCGACTGCCGCCGCAACTGCTTTGTTGGTCTCATTGATCTGCTTTAGTTCTTCAGCGTTCAGATTTGTTGGGGCAATGTCTATCTCGATCTTGTTGAGAGTGCCCGTAAATCTGAATGGGGACTGATAGAGGTTGCTTACAGGTGATCCGGTGTCGAGGCCGGTATCGAAAGTCTCGTCTGCGGAAAACCGCCCGAAGATAGTCTTGTCCACCCGGCCTTCGCCAACTTTCTTGTCGTTGATAAACATCGTAACCGTGCCACCCTTGGCCAAGCCACCGCCGTCATACTTGAACTCGACGCGAACTGTGCTCTTGCCAGCAGCCAGTGTCTCGGAACTGGTTACACGGTAGCGTGACATGCCGAACCAGTTGTACTCGTATGTTGGCTTTCCGTCCTTTACGAATAGCGTATATCCGCCCACAATACCCCCGGCGGCTACCAGGACACCGTCCCCTGGCTTGTCCACGTATGCGGTGATGACATGCGATTTGTTTTTGATGTTCGCGGAGGAACTTTCCGGAATCCGGTAGGCTCCCTGCAGATAGGTGAAATGAGTCCGGCCCGCGATCAAGCTCGGCCGCAAACTTGGATCGGCGCGTTCGATGAAACGGTCATCCAGCGGCAGCACATTATACTTGGCCGCCTCACCCCAGAACCTGTCCTGCAAGTCTCGTAGCTTGTCGGGATACTTCGCTGACAGGTCATTCGCCTCGCTAAAATCTTCCTCTAAGTTGTAAAGCTCCCACTTGTCATCGTCGAAGGAGTACGAACCGCTAGTCACCCACGGCAAGCGTCCGTGGCGGCAGACGGCGATCCAGCCATCATGGTAGAGAGCGCGGTTACCGAACATCTCGAAGTACTGTGTTCCGCGTGTGCCCTTCGCCTTTGGGTCGTCGAAGGAATACACCATGCTCACACCCTCAATCGGCTTCTGCCAGACGCCATTCACTTCGACAGGCTCGGGAACTCTAGCGGCTTCCAGGACCGTTGGCGCAACGTCGATGACATCATGGAATTGGGTTCGGATGCCACCTTTGTCTTTGATCCGATTGGGCCATGAAATAACCAGCGGGTTGCGAGTGCCTCCGAAATGCGAAGCAACCTGTTTGCCCCATTGGAACGGGGTGTTCATTGCCCATGCCCAGCCGACCGGGAAATGGTTGTAAGACTGGGGGCCGCCGATTTCGTCGATATGTTGAATAATGTACGAGGTATCTTCCTTTTGCCCGTTGAGTGACACCATCTCGTTAAACACACCATTCAACGTTCCTTCCATGGAAGCGCCGTTGTCGCCAACCTCGAACATGATCAGGGTATTGTCGAGTTGTCCGATGTCGCGGATGGAATCGATCAAACGACCTGCCTCGTAGTCGGTCTGCGCAGTGAAAGCTGCGAATGTCTCCATCAAGCGAATTGCAACCTTCTTTTCGTCTGGGCTTAAGGAATCCCAGGCTGGAATCTCCTCCGGTCGCGGGGTCAACTTCGTATCGGGTGGGATGATACCCATCTTGAGCTGACGCTGATAGGTCTCTTCGCGATACTTGTCCCAACCTTGGTCAAACTGGCCTTTGAACTTGGCGATCCAGGCCTGCGGAACGTGGTGCGGCGCATGTGTCGCGCCAGGAGCGTAATAAATAAAGAACGGACGGTCGGGAGTGACCGACTTCTCTTGATGGATGTACTCGATGGCCTTATCTGTCAAGTTCTCGGTCAGCGTGTAGTCCTTTTCCCGGCCCTTGGGCACTTCCATTTCGACAGGCTTGTTGCCCTCGTAAAGTGCAGGCTGCCACTGGTTGGCCTCACCGCCAATGAATCCGTAAAAATGGTCGAAGCCCTGCATCGTTGGCCAGCGATCAAATGGACCTGAAATGCTCGTCTCCCAGTCCGGGATGTTGTGGTTCTTGCCAAAAAACGCCGTGCTGTAACCGTTCTGGCGCAGGACCTCGGCAAACATCGCTTCGCTTTTCGGAATCTGGCCGCTGTAGCCCGGATAACCACTGCCTATCTCGGTGATAACCCCCGTCGCTGCGGAGTGGTGGTTACGCCCTGTTAACATCGCCGCTCGCGTGGGCGAGCAAAGCGCCGTGGTATGGAAACGGGTGTAGCGCAATCCCATTTGCGCAAGGTGGTCGAGATTGGGCGTCGGAATCTGTCCGCCAAAAGTACTCCAGTCGCCGAAACCGGCATCGTCAATCATGATGAACAGTACGTTTGGAGCACCTTCCGGAGCCTTGACGAGAGGGATTTTGTCCGGCGTGGAATCCTTGTATGTCTGACCAATGGTTCCCTTGAACTTGGGATCGGGCCGAGGAAGCACTTCCTGTGCCGAGAGGTTCCAGGCCAAGCCCACTGAAAGAAGGCTTACACTGACTGACAACTTCGCAACGCTCTTTGATTTCAATTTCTTGCCTCCCCTGTTTGTCTCTTTGCTTTCGGATCTCTGCCTCAACTTCATGGACTCGCAGTCTACGAGCAAGCTGCCATTCCCGGTAACTGTCGCAAGCGACAATGGCACAGAAAATTGCTTTTGGTGTGCCCTGGGATTGGTCAGAGGGTAGCAGATCGTTGTTGCAAACAGGCGATATTTCGGCAACGACCCGATAGTGAGCGCCATTGACTCAATTTTCCCGTGCCAACTGTAACTTCCGTCAGTGGTGATGCCCGCCAGGTCGAGTCTAGTCTCGAAGAGAATTCATTGATCTGCTTCAGTCCGGTCGAACCGTTGTTTGACAAGTCTAGGCCCTGGAGACGAGACTGAATTGCTGAAGTGAACAGACCGACCAACCTTAAGGGTGAAAATAATGAAAGGTAAACGACTTATGCTCACCGTCGCGCTTGGAGTTGGCGCGCTGGTCTGGTCTACAGCGTACGCCCAGACGCCACCGAAGATGAAAATGACCACTCCTATTCCGCCCTCCATCACCACGCCGGATTCAGTGGACACGCGCATCGGCACCCTGAACTTCTTCGACGGCATGCCCGATCCGGCGACCGTTCAAAAAGCCTACGACAATCTGGACTTCGCTCGCGGCGTGGAGGTGTTCCTCAATACCATGCCGGCTGCGTCTCTCTACAGCATGCGCCGTGGTTTGCAGAGCATTGGGGTGGACAATCAGACCGTCGCACTATTCGAGACCCTGATGGATTCGAAGTCCTTGTACCTGACGGCTAACTCTGAGACCGTCTACGTCCACGGTTGGCTGGACCTTAAGAATGGCCCGATAGTGGTCGAGACACCGCCCAACGTATTGGCATTTGTGGACGATTTCTGGTTTCACTACGTCGCCGATATGGGCAACGCAGGCCCCGATAAGGGCAAGGGCGGCAAGTTCCTCTTCCTGCCCCCAGGCTACGCGGGAGAGGTTCCCAAGGGCTACTTCGTCGCGCGCTCGGCGACATTCGGCAACTGGCTGTTTGCTCGCGGATTCCTTGTCAATGGCGATCCAAAACCAGCCACGGACAATTTCAAAAAATACTGGCGGCAGTATCCGCTAGCCCAGGCGAGCCATCCGCCCGAGACGAAATTCATCAACGCTTCCGGCAAGGAATTCAACACAATTCACGCCGGCAACGAGAAGTTTTATGAAGAGGTCAATGCGGTGGTTCAGGAAGAGCCCAACTCTGCCATGGACCCTGAAACACTGGGTCTTCTAGCTTCCATCGGAATCGAGAAAGGCAAGCCCTTTGCGCCTGATGAGCGCATGAAGAAGATATTGACCGAATCTGCGGCGGTCGGCAACGCCACGGCGCGCTCTATCCTCTTCGCAAATCGCGACAAGCGTTTCTACCTGTATCCGAACAGCTACTGGGAGGTTGGCTTCCTTGGTGGCAGTTATGAGTTTCTCGACGATGGCGTGCGTCTACTGGATGCTCGAACTCGCATGTTTTACTACGCGACCGGAATTACTCCAGCGATGGCGATGAAGATGATAGGGGTTGGTTCGCAATACGCAGCCAACATGCGCGATTCCAAAGGCAACTATCTCGACGGCGGTAAGACTTACAAGCTCAATATACCCCCCAATCCTCCGGTAAAGACGTTCTGGTCCATCGTCGTTTATGACGGGCAAACGCGTTCCATGCTGCAAACCGATCAGCAGTTCCCCAGCATCGGCAGTGAGGCGAAGGGCCTGCAAAAGAATGCCGATGGTTCGGTTGACATCTACTTAGGGCCAAAGGCTCCGGCAGGCAAGGAGGGCAATTGGGTACAGACTGTCCCCGGAAAGAGTTGGAACACGCTCCTCCGTCTCTACGGTCCGCTCGAACCGTGGTTCGACAAAACGTGGAGGCCTGGTGAAATCGAACTGGTTCAGTAATGGTCGGGAGGCAACTCGGAGGTAGCTGTTGTAATCAGCCCATCTCACACCCTATCCGTCCTGCACAAAATGATCAGCGAATCCCCCGCTTGTCTTAATTGTCCATAAACGGGGTTCGGGGAAGCTTCGCCGGGCCGCTCGTGAAGTCTTAGGGCTGTATCGGAAGCGCCCCTGCGCGGAACCCTGGATTGCATTGGAGTGTGCGGGCGCTTTCGATACAGCGACTTGAAGGAAGCCACTGGCTATGGGATTTGATTGGCGCTGGGTTGAGATGAGAGGTGTGGCAAGCCGGTGTGGTAGCGCGAAGGAGTGGTTGGATTAGAGATGGCAACGGGTTCTTGGGTGAGGAGCGTTCTGAGAACGGCGCTTGCCGGGAGCGAAAAGACTGGGGAAGATGCCCACGAGGCGCAGAAGTCGGGTGCGTGTCGAAGCACGCGGATGGATCGAGGTTGGAGCTGTGGTTTCATGCAGCATACTCCCGTGGAAGCGGCGGAGCGCGGAGTTGGATCTGGGCTGCAGTATGCCTCTCGATCACGTGCATCGGTCCACCGCACATGGGGCAGATCCAGAAAGTAAGGGCGCGAACAGGGCGTGGACTTAGCGAAGAGACTGGGTTTGGTTGGTGCGCCGAGCCCAGTAAGTGAGTACAGAGTGGTAGCGATAGAGCGCGCCGGCGGTTGGCCAGGAAACCGAAGTTGCGAATGCGAACAAAGCCGCGGGGAAGCAGGTGGAGCAGGAAGCGTCGTAGGAACTCCTCAACAGAAAGCGTCATTAGGCGCTTTTTGTTGTTGTGAGCCGAATCCCTCCAGCGAAACGTGACTTGGCCATCGGCCAAGGAGACGAGCCGGTGATTGGAGATGGCGACGCGGCGTGATCGGTGGGGGAGAAGGGCCTTCTGATCTGCAAGCGATTAGCTATCCAAATGGACCATAACCTCGGCGACTCTTTGTCCCGCCAAACTCGATGACTAAGTAGTTCGAATGGCCGGGGGAATGTGACTCAGATCACAGCCGATCGTTTGGTTGGTTACGTAGGCTAAAAGCTTGCCCAAAGGATTCGCCGGCCCGGAACCAACCATGTACAAACCGGTACGTCTACTCACCGCACTTCGAGACTTGAACGAGTGCAGTGAAGCCAAATAAAGGAGAAGGAATCATGCATTCCATTAAAAGCACAATAAAGCTGGCGGGAGCCCTGCTAACTTGCGTCTTGCTGGCAGGAGCAGCTTTTGCCGCCGACAGCATTAAAGGACAGGTCCTGGGCGGAGGCGCCCCCATCGCAAAATCGACCGTAACCTTGTGGGAAGCGAGTACCGGCGCTCCCAAGCAACTGGGTCAGACCAAGACCAACGATGATGGCCGCTTTGAGGTTCGCGATAAAGGCGGCAGCAAGGACGGCATCCTGTATCTGGTTGCAACCGGTGGCGTACCCAAGGCCAGTAAAGCCGGCGGTGACAATCCTGCCATCGCGTTGTTGGCGGTTGTGGGGAGCAATCCTCCGGCCAGCGTGACGATCAACGAACTCACAACCGTCGCATCCGCGTTCACCAATGCGCGATTCATCAACGGCGGCGGCATTTCCGGGAATCCGCTCGGACTGAAGATCGCCTCCGGAAACGTCCCCAACCTGGTTGACCTAACCACCGGCGGATGGGGCAAGGTACTGCTCGACCCGATCAACAGCTCCATGACCACGACGATGGCGACTCTGGACACGCTTGGCTCGTTGATCACTGCGACCTTCACGGTGGCCAATGACGATTGGCGCGCGCGTTTCTATAAGGCCGCAACTCCGACGGGTGGAGCTACGCCGAAGAACACGCTAGAAGCAATGGCGGGAATTGCGCGCGAGCCGTGGACCGACCCAAAGGACCTCTACGCGTTGTTCGACGAAGCCTATCCACTGCCGGCGCCCGATGGGCGGCGCAGTTCGCCCTTCGCACCGTATCTCGTTTACGCCCCTGCTGACTTCGCACTTTCGCTGTGCTTCTCGGGCGGTGGGGATTACGCCAACGGCCGCTTCATGTTTGATCCGGAAGGCAATCTCTGGAGCGGCATGAACTGGATGCCGGGCTCCCAGTCCGGCGTCAACAAGAGCACTGGTGGCGGCGTGGGTAAGTTCAGTCCCAATGGAGTAGCGTTGTCACCGCCGATCTTCGGCTTCACCGGCATGGGCATCGACGGCGTTGGCTGGGGCACGGCCGTGACGAAAGACCGGGTCTGGATTTCCAGCTTCAACGGAAAAATTCTGGTGATGGATTTCAATGGCAAGCCTGTTGCCAGCGAAAGCGATTTCCCGTTCAAAGAAAAGTTCCTCGGGCTGATGGGTATCGGCGTTGCTCCGAATGGCGATGTCTGGATTGCCGATGGCTCGGACAATCAGTTGCTGTACTTTCCCGGCGGGCGAATCAAAGACGGGAAGATCGTCAAACCCGCGGGCCTGAAGTCTCCTTTCGACATCGTGATCGACTCTCAGAATCGTGTCTGGGTTGCCAACTCCTCGTCGGACACGGTGGTCAGGTTCCCGATGAGCGATCCCAGTAAGGCAGAGAGCTTCCGGGCCGGGATCGGTGTTCGCGCTCTCGCGTTGGACTCGAAGGAAAATGTCTGGGTGGTGAGCAACATGGACCTGAAAACCCCGCAGCCGAAGCTTCCCGATGGCATATCCATCATGGAGCAGTTCAAGCTCATTACCGCAGCCATGTTCAAGTACGTTATGGGGCCCCCGCCACGGCCTACCGGTGCCGTCAACATGATTCGCCCGGATGGCACTCAACCCGCGCCAATGGGCTTCACCGGCGATGCAATCAACATACCGTGGGGCTTGAACATCGACGGCAATGACGATGTGTGGGTCGGCAATATGTGGGCCCGCTCTGTGACGCTGCTGGCTGGTGACAACACCAAGGGCCATCCCGTCGGCACTAAGACCGGCGATGTCATCCACATGTTCCAGAGCGCCAGCATCCAGATGATCACCGACGCTTCGATCGACGCGGCTGGCGACGTCTGGGCGGCGAACAACTGGAACCTTCTCGTCGCCGCCGCAAGCCCAACTCCGACCCTTCCCACCTCAACTTGGGGAGGAGGATCAGGCTTCACCGTGATCTATGGAGTGGCGGCTCCGGTGAAGCCGCCGCGCATCGGCAAGGTGCAGACGTACTAATCGCAGCGGATATCGTGCGGGTTCTGTCTTCCAAGGCCCGCACTCTACCTTTGCGGCCGACACAGCCTACCTAGAGTCGTCGAACCTTGAGCGTCGCTGGTAGCGCGGTACTTCGAAAGGGAACCAAATGACAAAACTCGTATCCGCATTCATCGTCGGCCTGATGTTGTTAGCCCAGTCGGCCACTGCTCAGAACATGACACCCCTCACCTCCAAAGAGTTGAACCGCCGGACCGTAGAACGCCGCGCAGTGGATGCCGTCATCTGGGGGCTGCCGCTCGTCGGGGAGGACGCGGTCAAGCAGGCCGCCTTCCGTGATGGCAAGGCCACCTACAACGACATCGTGTGGTGGCCCAAAGGGGGCGGCTGGAAGAACCAGTCGCCAACGCCCAACGTCAACACGCGGTACATGTATTTCTTCTGCAACACAAAGCAGGACGGGCCGGTGGTGGTGGAATTACCGCCCGCGGTCCCCGGAGCCAGCTTCTACGGCACCATCGAAGATGCGTGGTATGTGCCACTTACGGATATTGGCTTCGAGGGCAAGGGCGGTAAATACCTCGTGCTTCCGCCTGACTACACCGGCGATGTGCCCTCCGGATACATTGTGGTTCGGCCCAAGACTTACAACACCATGACGCTGTTGCGCTCGATCCTCGCGTCTATGTCACCAGAGGATTTCCGGGCGGGCAACGCGTTGGTGCAGCAGGTCAAAATCTATCCCCTGTCGAAGGCCGCCAATCCGCCGGAGCAGCGACTGCTCGACATGACAGACGTTATGTACAACGGCCTCATTCCGTACGACGAAACCTTCTTCACCAGCCTAGCGCAGATGCTTAATGAGGAGACGGTGCAGCCCGCGGACCTGCAGATGATGGGCATGCTCCTTCCACTTGGCATCGAGAAGGGCAAAGAGTTCAAGCCAGACACCGCGACCGTGGCCCTATTGAAAGAGGCGGCAGCGGAAGCTCACGCCTGGCTCATGGATAAGGCCGCGACCGACATCACTCCCTGGTGGCCGGGAAGTCAGTGGGTTGTCCCCTCGCCACCCATCACAATGCCGACCGCATTCCATTGGGAGGTCCCTAACTATTTTGACGTAGATTCGCGAGCCATCGCCCTCTCGCAGTATTTCTGCCCAACGGCAAAGTTGGGTACCGGCAGCTTCTACTTCGGAGCCTTCCACGACCACAGCGGCAGCCCGCTCGAAGGCAGCGACCACTACCGCCTCCACGTCCCGGCGAACGTTCCGGTGCGCGAGTTCTGGTCTGTCACCGTTTACAGCCTGGAGACGTCGAGTTTCTTCCTGAACGCAGAGAACCTCACGCTTGGCTCGCTCGACAAAGGTTTGAGCAAGAACGCGGACGGTTCGGTGGACATCTACTTTGGCCCGAAGCCGCCTGTCGGCAAGGAGTCGAACTGGCTCTACACCCAAACTGGTCAGAAATGGTTCCCGTGGTTCCGCGTGTACGGCCCGGAGAAGGCCATCTTCGACAAGAGCTGGAAGTTGCCAGATATCGAGCAGCTTGCGCAGGGCCAATCGGCCGCTGCCGGGCAGACAAAGCTCGTCGCCGCTGAGGAAACGCCGGTGGATCCTAAACCTTTGGCACCTGCGGGGCACTTAATGCTCGTGGCCACCGGGGGCCAGCCAGCGGAACCCGAATCTTCGGCTTCCGCCGGGCAGACAAAGCAGGTCGCTACCGGGGACGAGCCAGCTGCCGCCGAATCTGAAGCGTCCAAGACGGCAGCACTCGCGAAGGCCGCGCAGAATCCCGTGGCCAACCTCATCAGTGTTCCTTTACAAAACAACACCGCTTTTGCCATCGGCCCTTATAACCGGACACAGGACGTTCTAAACATCCAGCCAGTGATCCCGGTCAAGTTGAATGATCAGTGGAACGTCATCATGCGCATCATCCAGCCGATTGTGTGGCAGCCGTATCCTAACCAGAACACCGGCGGCGAATACGGACTGGGAGACATGAATCCGACCTTCTTCTTTTCTCCCGCGAAACCTCACAAACTGATCTGGGGTGTCGGCCCCACGTTCGTCGTACCCACGGCCACCAATGACATCCTGGGACAGGGAAAGTTCAGCATGGGGCCGGGCGTCGTTCTTCTGAGCACTCCAGGGCATTGGGTCATCGGGACACTGATTAATAACGTGTGGTCAGTGGCCGGCTCGGGGAGTCGCCCGCCTGTCAATCAGATGCTGCTGCAATGGTTTGTCAACTACAACATGAAGAAGGGTTGGTATCTCGCAACCTCGCCGATCGTCACCGCCGATTGGCGCGCTTCCAGCGGCAACCAATGGACGGTCCCGATGGGTGGAGGTGTTGGGCGCATCATGAAGCTGGGATTCCAGCCGGTCAACCTTTTGGCTCAGCTCTACGGCAATACGGTGCATCCGGCTGGCGCTTCGTCCTGGGGAATGCGGCTGCAAATTCAATTCCTGTTTCCCAAGTTCACCAAGCAGCAGGAAAAAGAAATGATGGAACAGAAGCTGAAACAGCTTGAGCAGGAGCAACAGCAGACACCGACGAAGAAGTGACGGAGAGCAAACTCCGGAAACGCCCCATTGTGGAACGAACGGATCGAAGTCAGAAACAGTAAGTGGCGGTTTTAAGAGTAAATAGGGCTTTGGCCGGCTAAATTGCTGCTGTCGATAAAATACACTGGGGTGTTTCGAGCGCGCGCCCCTTCTAACTAAGCTCGGCCTAGGAGGGCACGAATGTCCGCAATCTCGACTTCCTCTCGTCGCGCTTTCACGTTCACACTACCCTTACTTGCGGTTGTGCTGAGTGCCTGCAACAAGAAAGTCGAGCCCTCGGCCCGTAATGAACCGGCGAAGCAGCAGACAACCGCGGCGCTCCCCGTATCTTCACCCGACGAGCCGCCCGCCCCATCAAGCAACGTTGCCTTGCCCACTGGTTTCGGTCGTCATACCGGTGACCTCGATGAGATGGTGAAGAGCCGCAACATCCGTGCGCTGGTCATACTCAGCCCGATCGGTTTTTTCTACGACAACGGTCTGCCCAAAGGCGTGAGTTACGAGGCGCTGGAAGAGTTCCAGAAGTTCACCAACCAGAAGTTGAAAACCGGCAAGTTGCAGGTGAAAGTCACATTCCTTCCCATGCGGGTCGACCAGCTTGAGGTCGCTCTCGCGAAGGGAATAGGAGACATGATTGCTTACGGGATCGTGGTCACGCCGGAGCGTGAAAAGCGCGTTGCCTTCTCGACACCGATACAGACGGACGTAACCCAGATTGTTGTAACCGGATCGAATTTTGGCGCGATCTCCACGCTCGCCGATCTGGGCGGAAAAGAGGTATACGTTAATCCGCTGTCAACGTATTACACAAACTTGCAAAAGGCCAACGAAGACCTGCAAAAGTCGGGCAAGACCCCGATCGTGATTAAGGCCGCGGACAAGAACTTGATGGACGACGACCTTGTGCAGATGGTGAACGCCGGATTGATCCCTGCGACCGTCACCACGAAGCAGAGGGCGGACCTTTGGTCGAAGGTCCTCGATCACATTCAGCCCCATCCTGATTTGGTTATCGCCAGCGGACAACAACTGGCGTGGGTCATGCGCAAGGACAACCCGCAATTAAAGCAATTGGTCGACGATTTTGTCTCGTCCCACGCAGTGGGAACATCTTTCGGTAGCACCCTGCTTCGCCGCTACTTACAAAACACCAAGTGGGTCACAAATTCAACTTCGGCAGAGGAGATGAAGAAGTTCCAGACGAACCTTCAGCTTTTCCAGAAGTACTCCGGAGAGTACAGCTTTGATTACCTGATGATTGCAGCCCAGGGTTATCAGGAGTCTCTGCTGGACCAGAGCAAGAAGAACCCCAGCGGCGCCGTCGGAATTATGCAGGTAATCCCTAAGAATGCGGCGGCCTCTCCCATCAACATTCCGAACGTGGGAACGGCTGACGCCAATATTCATGCCGGGGTCAAGATGCTGCGCAACATTGACGACACCTACTTCAATGATCCGAAGATCGATTCTCTAAACAAAACGCTGTTCGTCTTTGCCAGCTACAACGCCGGACCGAATCGCATCGTGAGACTACGCAAAGAGGCACCCGATATGGGCCTTGATCCGAACATCTGGTTCGGCAATGTGGAACTGGTTGCGGCCAAGGAAATCGGGCAGGAGACGGTCACCTACGTTGCCAACATCTACAAGTACTACATCGCTTACAAGCTGGCGGTGGAACAGAGGGAGCTGCGGCAGAAGGCGACAGGATTGCCGGCGAAATAAATGGTGAGTTGGCCCGAAACCGGCATGTGGGAGATTACTCCCAACATTGCGGTTTCCCAAGTTGCTGAATCTGAATCCGGAAATCGGAGTGGGCGAACGGTCCCAGACATGAACTGTCCAAAGTGCGGCACTACGGTTTCGATCAATGCGAAGCAGTGTCCAGTTTGCGGGAGCCCATCGCAACCGTCTGACGTAGACGAAAGCATCGCCGGAAGCGCGGCGCAAGGCGCGGGTGCAGCGAAGTCGGCGGCAGACGATGAGACTGTCGTTGGTTCGGCGCTCCCACCTGTTCGTAACGTCGCGGCCGATGTTCTCACCCCACCGCCTTCCTCTTCCCAATCTTCTGAAGCTTCGACCGTCCTCGGTGCAACGAGTTCAGTTGACTTCGGCCCTCGCTACCGGGTCACTGGTCTCCTCGGCCAAGGTGGAATGGGCGCAGTTTACCTGGCCTACGACCAGGACCTGGGCCGCCAGGTCGCATTGAAGCTGGTGAAGCCCGAACTGATGGTCTATCCGGGAGCGATGGAACGCTTCCGCAAGGAACTGCTGCTGGCCAGCAAGATTTCTCACCGCAACGTTCTTCGTATCCACGATCTTGGCGATGCCGGCGGGATGAAGTTTATCTCGATGGCGTACGTGGACGGCGAAGACCTGCATCACCTGCTCGCGCGCGAAGGACGGCTGCCGCTGGACCGCATGCTGAACATCGCGCGTCAGCTTTGCGCCGCGCTCGATGCCGCTCACTCCGAGGGCGTCGCCCACCGCGACCTGAAGCCGCAAAACATCATGCTGGCCAAAGACGACCATGCTTACGTCACCGACTTCGGTCTGGCGAAGTCGCTGGGTGCGGCCGACGGCATGACGCAGAGCGGCGAGATGCTGGGCACGCCGCGTTACATGGCTCCCGAGCAGGTGGAAGCCAAGCACGTGGATGCGCGCACCGACATTTATGCGCTGGGCCTGATCTTCTACGAGATGCTGACGGGCGATGTCCCGTTCATCGCCGAGTCAACGCTGCAGCTGATGTACAAGCGCGCCAACGAGCCTTCGCCCCCGCCGAAGACCATTAATCCCGGCATTCCCGACTGGCTGAACAACATCGTTATGAAGTGCCTGGAGCGCGATCCGGCGAACCGTTACCAGAGTGCGAAGGAAATCCTCGACGACATCGATGCGCAACGGAAACCACCGGCGCGCCAAGTGACAGCATCCGCGGTCGCTGCGCCGGCAGCGCTGGCTACGCAAACCAGCCAACACGGTAAGAGCCGGCATTCCATCTGGATCGCCCTCGCTGCGGTTCTGGCGATCGGCCTTGGCGTCGGCGGATGGCTGTTTTTCAAGCGGCCTACTCAGACACTTTCCGAAAAAGACACTATCGTCATTTCCGACTTCAACAATAAGACCAGCGATCCTGTGTTCGACGACACGCTAAAGCAAGCTCTGGCGGTGGGACTAGGACAGTCGCCGTTTCTGAACATTCTCTCCGAGGGCAAAATCCGCGCCACCCTGGGCCAGATGAACCGACCGGCGGGTGAGCGGCTCACCGACGAAACCGCGCGGGAAGTGTGCCAGCGTATGGGGAGTAAAGCAGTCATCAGCGGATCCATTGTCAGTCTGGGAAACGCATATGTCGTTGGGCTGAACGCGATCAATTGCGCCACCGGTGACTCTCTGGCCCGGGAACAGGCGCAAGCCGCAGGTAAAGAGAAGGTGCTCGACGCACTCGGCAGCGCCGCCGCTAGATTGCGTGGGGAGTTAGGAGAATCACTGCCGTCGGTGCAGAAGTTCGACGTCCCTCTCGATCAGGCCACCACCTCCTCGCTCGAAGCCCTGAAGGCGTACAGCCTGGGCAGAAAGAAATCCAGTGCCGAGGCCATACCGTATTACGAGAACGCTATCGCACTCGATCCCAACTTCGCCGCGGCCTACACCCGGCTGGGCCTTATGTACCGCAATCTGGGCGAGCCCGCCAAGGCGAAGCAGTACATCACTAAGGCCTTCGAATTGAGCGAGCATGTGAGCGAGCGGGACAAGTTTTACATCGCCTCCTCTTACTATCTGTACGGCACGGGCGAGATGGAGAAGGCCATCCAGACCTACCAGATGTGGGTGCAATCCTATCCGCGCGACTGGCTCCCTCTCCTCAACCTGGGTGTTGCTTATGCGGTCGTCGGTCAGTACCAAAAGGCCACGGAAGTGACCGTTGAATCATTGAAGCTCTATCCGGAAAATGTTACGGCCTACGAAAATCTTGCCGGCTTTTATCTCGCAATAGGCCGATTTCCCGAGGCGCTCGACACCTCAAGCCAGGCGTTCGCACGGAAACTCGATGAAGAGGTTCTCCACACAAACCTCTATGGATTGGCCTTTGTGCAGGGTGATTCTGCTGCCATGGCCCAACAGGCAGCCTGGTTCAATGGCAAGGCAGACGTCGAAAACGAAGTCCTCGGTTTGGAGGCTAACACCGAAGCCTACTTCGGAAAGGCTGGGAAGGCGCGCGAACTCACGCGACAAGCGGTAGCGTCTGCCCAGCGCGCACATAACCAGGAAATGGCGGCATTCTGGTCAGGCGAGGCAGCCATGCAGGAAGCCCTCTTTGGCAATTACGCGTCTGCACGGGAGCTGGCTGACGCTGCATTGAGCATTGCCCCGGGATCCCCCGCGGCCAAGAGTCAGGCCGCCTTGGCACTGGCCACCACCGGCGATGCAGCTCGGTCGCAGTCACTCGCTGACCAACTGAACCAGGACTTTCCGCTGTTTACCGTGGTTCAATCCAATTGGATGCCCACGATTCGCGGCCAACTCAACATCAATCGCAAGGCTGCGCCTTCCGCAATCGAGAGCCTTCAGGCCGCAGCCCCGTACGAACTGGGACAGGGCTTCGGCCAGATCAACTATTCCTGCCTCTATCCGGTTTATGTTCGCGGCCAAGCCTACCTGGTTGGCGGGCAGGGCCCCGCAGCGGCTGCTGAATTCCATAAAATTCTTGACCACAGCGGCCTAGTGCAGAACTGCCCCACCGCTGCGCTGGCCCATCTCGGACTCGCCCGCGCCTCCGCGCTCCAGAAAGACACGGCCAAAGCCAAAGCCGCTTATCAGGACTTCCTGACGCTGTGGAAAGACGCCGACGCCGACATTCCGGTCTATCAGCAAGCCAAGGCGGAGTACGCAAAGCTACAGTAATTCCGACGTTCGACTCCACGAGAGTGTCAGGCACCGAAACCGACGATCGACCCATCCGTTGGATAGTTGTTGAGATCAGGCCAACTCGCAACTGCGGGAGATTACTCCTGAGAAGCCTGCAACTGGCACTGGCCAGACAGGATGCAAAGGAACGTGTAAGTTTCCTTTCATCTGGCCGTATAACGCCCAACCCGTGCTGTTGAAGAAATCCACCCCGTCGCGGCCACAAGGACGGAACGGCGACTACACGGCCAAGTGGATTACTTCCGGTATAAACCGACGATGCGGGCAGAGCGGCGACGTGGTAAACACAACGCGTATTTCGTTCCCATCTGTCCCGTCTCTCGACTGGGCAGAGAATGCGCACATAGCCCGATCACTTCGCGGCTCACGCCGCCCAGGAAGGAGCGCCTGGGAGTGAAGGTGGCTGGGCCGATGCAGCTCGCGCTCGACCTCCCCTTGCATGCCGCCGATCCGTGTTATATACTGAACCCAATGGTTCAGTTTCAACGAGCCCACCTAGATGCCTCGTTCGCCGCGCTCTCGGACGCCACCCGACGCGGCATTCTGGAGCGGCTCGGGCGTGCGGACGCTTCGATAACGGACCTTGCCGAGAAGTTTCATATGACCCTCACGGGCATGAAGAAGCACGTCGGCGTCTTGGAGCAGGCGGGGCTCGTCACCACGGAAAAGGTCGGGCGCGTGCGTACCTGCAAGCTCGGGCTACGCCGCCTGGAGGAAGAGGCGGCATGGATTGAGAGGTACCGCCAGCTCTGGGACGCACGCTTCGACGAGTTGGACAAGATCGTTGAGTCATTGAAACGGGAGGAAAGAGTCGATGGACGAAAGAAGAGAAAGTGAGCCCCTATGAAGAACCCCACGACGGTAGAACGAAAGTCTGAGCGTGAGCTAGTCGTCACGCGAACCTTCCACGGCCCTGCGCACATCGTGTTCGAGGCCTGGACCAAGCCTGAGTTGCTCAAGCGGTGGTGGGCGCCGAAGTCGTTTGGAATATCTTTCATTTCGTGCGAGGCCGATGTTCGTACGGGGGGCACGTACCGTTTCGTGTTCAGCCACGCCGCCTCTGAGCAGCCTATGGCGTTCTTCGGCAGGTATATCGAAGTGACGCCCCACTCGCGCATCGTCTGGACGAATGAGGAAAGCGCCGATGGTGCCGTTTCCACGGTGACCTTCGAGGAAAAGGGCGACAAGACGCTACTGGTCCTGCACGAACTCTATCCCTCAAAGCAAGCCCTCGACGACGCAATCGCCTCTGGAAGCACAAGCGGGGCAGGCGAGCAGTTCGAGCAGCTGGACACACTTCTCGTCACCTTGGTGAGATCATGAGAAAGCCTCCCCTCAAGCCTGATGCCCAAGGCCAAACTGGCACGAAGCTGCTGGTCGCCATGACCGGCAAGGCAAGCGCCGCGAAGGCCGCGGAAGGCGACGAGCCCGTGTTCGCCTATATCGCGAGCTTGCCGCAGCCGCAGCGCAGTATCGCCGAGCGTGTCGATGCTCTGGCTGCCAATACGTTGCCAAACCTCCAACGTGCAGTGAAGTGGGGGATGGCGTACTACGGTGTGGGCGGAGGCTGGTGCTTCTCGTCCGGTGCTTTCGTCGGTCACGTGAAACTGATGTTCATACGCGGCACGGAGATCAAGCCTGAACCGCCTGTGACGCCGATTGGGATGGGCAAGTCCACACGAGGCGTAGATCTGGCATCCGTGGACGATCTCGACGAGCACCAAGTAGCCTCGTGGATGAAGCAGGCAGCCGCGAACCCCTTTGTCGGGGGGAAGAAACGATGACGAAAATGGAAGACATCAGGCGGGGGCAGTTGGCCGATGCCGAACGAATGACCACCGCCCCCGCGGACGACAATGCCCGCCGTACCACTTTGCCGTCTAACGCCCGACTCGTACATTTGCTGCCGGGCGACGCTTTCCCGAGGTCCGCTGGGACATATGCCGCTTACAATCGCCGAGATTGCTTCCGAGCGACGGCCAGCACGGAAATGAATCACTTTGTCCGCTCGATGCAGACAAGGGCCCCTGCTCAGTTTGGCATTCTCCGGCTTGCCCAATTACCCCCCGCGAATCTCCCCCGCCAAGTGCTTGATATTGCGGCACTTTGCGGCACACGAGATCGTGCCGTTCGCCTGCCCACAAACAGAAGGTTTGGGGCAAGGCTGCAGAAGGTTTGTTGCCGAACCTGCCAACCTGCTGCCGAATCTGCCCTTTCGCGCGATTGAGAAGAGCACATCTCTGCAACGGAAAATGTAGCGTGCAAGCGCAAGAATCGAGATCCAACACTAAACCACTAAACCGTGGTTTCAGGGATTCCAACGCAAAAGCGTGCCGGAAGCGATCAGGTGCTCAAAATGCTCTCGTAACCTGATAGGCATCTCTCCACCCACAAACTGGACGCCGAGTTCAAGATTGCGAAGGAAGGCATCATCAGTGAGGTTGGCGCTTGAAAGCAGAGCATCTTTGTCTACCACGGCGGCTTTGGCATGAAGCTTGCCCGGCTTTCCGAACAGGTTGAGCCCTCGCTTTTCAAGCGGCCAGTAGAAGACCTCCGCTGTAGCTCGTAAGTCGTCAGGAAAAGCTTGGTGAGCATCGTGCGTTAACTGAAACTGAGAGTGCACTCCGAATTCTAGAATGAGGCGGACGCGCACACCGCGATGTGATGCTGAAACTAGCATCTCCGCGAGCCGCTTGATCTTGTGAGCAACGCCGTGGATTACTTGCGTAATGGGGATGTCGCGCCAACAATCGCTATGGTTTCTGGTTTCCGGCCACTCGCCGCGCACCGCAGTTGACCTCGCAAAGACGTAGGGGGCGACAAAAATAGGCACCAACCTCGCGCTGCTCGGGCACGATGCATGCACACGAAATCACTCCCGCTTCAATCGAAAACGTCGTAGACTACCAGACGAAGTGAACTATCCCGTTGCGACTTCAAAGGAACGTACACCTGATGCGATAGGTATTTTAATCGTCGCAGCCGCCGTCGACCATGGTCAGGGCCTTCGTGAAAAGGCGACCGCGTTGCCGGACATCAAAGAATCCGACTGGGATCGTGCTCTGCAAGAGCTGTTTCGAGCTCACTATTGTCTTGCCGTCCTGGGCATGATTAAGGGTCTCCCGTCTTCCGAAACGCGAGAGCTCTATGCATCTCTCGTGCTTGAGTACCTTCAACAGTTCCCTGTTGAGGAGGCCGCGTTGGTGCGTGAGACATTCCTAGATCGTCAGCAACTCGACGCCGCTGTCGGATGGTACGTCCACCGCAAACTTACCTCTGCTGAGCGCGAAGCATTGAATGCCATGGAACGGCGTATCTTAGCCGCGACCGAAGAGGAGGGAGGAGAGAAGGGACTTGCGTTCTTTTGTGCCAGCGTTCATCTGAGAGTTGCAAGACTATTGGGCATCGTTGAGTCTAGTGATCGCAGCTTCATCACTCTCTGGCTCCAGAACGTGGGCGCAATTGTTGCAGCGTGGAGGACTCTTTATGGCGACTTCGTTCCGGTACTTCCTACTGCTAAGCCAGGAACTTCGCCCTTCTTGCAGCAATCGCGCCGCTTTTGGCGTCGGTTATTGAATCGACCCTGAGAGCACAGTAGAATCCGTGGTTGAAGGTGTTGCAATGGCCATCCTCGAACAACACGATGATCCTTACGCAGCGGATTTTACGCGACTGGGCGACAAGCTGAATCGTTTGGCTGAATCAACTGGTAAGCCCGCCGTGTTCCGGGTGATACCGGATCAAGCAAACTCAGGACTCTCGGTGCGTTACGGCACTGCCGAAGAAGTTCTCGGCGACCAAGAGGCTTACCAACTGATGACGACAACGGAGAAGCTAGCTCAATTTGCCCGGAAGTTGATGGGTTAGGGTTTCTACTCTGTTAAGGCAGATGCCCGCTCCACAGTACTACGGGGCGCTCGGTCTCCCAGCTATCAAGGCCCTTCTAAAGCCCGGGTACGTGACCACGCGGAACTAAGCCGTCGTTGACGTAATCAGGCCGTTACACAACCAATCCCGGCGAAGGGTGTTTGCTGGTGGATTAATTGTGATATGGAAGGCGGGCGCGGTTATTCTCCCAGGATCTTCCGTATCTGTTCAAGGTGGTTCAGGTCGTGACCGGCGATTTGCAGCGCCAGGTCGCGCCCGACGGCCCGCAGAACGAGAAGGAAGCGGCCTCGTCTACGTTCGTCGAGCGCACGCAACGGGCCGGAGCTGCGGAAATGATGGTCTAGTCACCGAGTGAAACTGCATGCATGACCTATGATGTTGTTTTCTGGGGAGGCGATTTTTTTCTCTGATACGCCGGAAAGGCGATGCGTTGTTGTGAAGCCTGCTTTACCGATGACTACCTCAAGAATTACATCGGAGAACACGGCGAACGCGGTTCATGCGAATACTGCGGTTCGCGCAATAACTACGTCATTGACGCGGGCGAGCTTGAGCGTCTGTTCACGCGATTTACCGAACTCTATGCGCCAGTGGAAATCGGCATTAACATCCCTTCCGATGCCGAAGCGCTCGACTATGGGCAGCCACTGGCGGACCTGATTCAGGAGCAATGGGAGATTTTCGACGAGCGGCTGGTCGAACATGATAGACACCACGACCTTTTGGACGACATCTTTACCGCAAATCGAGGAAATGACGAGCTGGTACTTGCTCCAGCCGTTCGCGACCTCTGGACTGACCACAATTGGCTGCACCGCTCATTGCTTGACCACTGGCATGAACTGGTGGACGAGCTCAAGAATCCTGAGGAACACCATGCAATCGCGCCGGACCTCCAACCCTCTGAAGAGGATGTCGCGACGGCGGTTGATACATTGCAATGGTTTGAGGAGGACATAGAGAGGACAATTATCACCCTGCCGGCCGGTTCACGTATCTTTCGTGCTCGCCTGGGATACCGTGAACGCGATTACCGCATCGTACCTTTTCCACCCGAGGAGATGAGTTCACCGCCGTCGCAGCTCGTTGACAAGCCTGGAAGGGCCAACCCCGTGGGGGTTAGCTTTTTCTATGCAGCAAAGGACGAACGCACCGCAGTGGCCGAAAAACGCCCGCATACGGGTGCCTTGGTATCAGTCGCCGAATGCGTCACCCTGCGGGATCTCCGCCTCCTTGACCTACCCAAGGGCATGAGGATGTCCACGCCGTTTGAGTGCAGCCCGGAATACCTCCCCTCGATTCTCGAATCGTGCGAGCTGTTCAACCACCTGGATACCGAGTTTTCGAAACCGTTGCGCCACACCGATGATGTAAGGGATTATCTGCCGACCCAGTTTTTTGTTGAGTGGACCAAGAATCACCGATACGACGGACTTCTTTACACCAGCGCTATGTCAAAGGACGGCATTAACATCGTCATCTTTGACCCGACCGTCGCAAGAGTTGATTCTGTCCGCCTTGTCCGGGTTGATGCAGTCGAGGTTGCTTACCGCGATTACACTGGCGACGGGGATTGAGCTGCCCTGTCTCGACCTGTCTTTCTGAACCCCGATAATACTGATGATTTCTACTGACGTCTTCTCCTTTCTCCGACCGCGCATTGATCAACTTGTAGCCGATGCTAGAGTCCTTCGCCCAATATGGGATCAGGCCCCAACGTGCCAGCGAGAAATGGCGCTCTGGCTTTGCGCGGTCCTGGCGAATGATGCCGACACTCTGCGATGGAGGCGATGTTGTACCGCGGCTCTTCAAGCTGCTGAGCGATCTAGTCGCTGCAGTATCTTTGGTTCTCCGCCGTTCATTTAAGAGCACGTCGAATGTAGACTCTGTGGCTTCGTTCTTGGAGAGCCGGGCCGAGGAGGTCTTTGAGGCTCTCGCTGAGAAAGTTTTCTAGCGGCTTTCGATCGCTACGTTCTCGATAGCGGAATAGGTCCCCGTAAAGAGACATTTCTTGTCCTCTGAATCACGAGGCGTTCCTCTTTTTGTGAGAGGGTCTGACGGCGGAGGGCACACTGCTTTGCGCTGGGAATTTCTCGGGAGAGCGGGTTTGCCCCTTAAGTTCCTGCCTGCCCAGTCGGGAAGCGTTTTCTTCCCATTTGTCGATGGCACCAAAATAACAGAAAAATATCTGAAGAGTGAGTTCCCAAAGACTTGGGCGTACCTATTGAAGCATCGTGGGAGGTTAGAAAAGCGCAAAGCACTGGTTCGTTACCGAAAAGCTTGGTGGGAGCCGATGTGGCCGCGAGAACCGGACAGTCTGCTACGGCCTAAGCTCGTGGTTCCACATTTGGTGATCATGCCGCGTTTTGCGCTGGACGGAAGGGGGCGATACGCAGTGTCCCACTCTCCGTTCCTGATTGCACGCGTTCCTAATGGCAAGGGGGGACCTCGCTGCTTACGTCGTGAGCGTTGATTCAGTTGATCGACGAAAGCACGACCGGTCTTACTTTCATCACGCTACCGATCGGTGGTGTCGGTCCCAATGGCAAGGGGGGACCTGGTGTGTCCGTCGGGAAGACGATAGCTCTCTGCACCTGCGAGACTTGAAATATCAGAGATGTCAGAGATGTCTTACCCCGACCTCGGTTGCAAACCACACAGCGGACACTCCCAGTGGAGACAGTGATTCGAATGATTCAAGGGCAGGCCACCTGTTATCGATCTTCGCCTCGATGTGCCTCGGCAGCCCGGCGTTATTCGATATTGTCACGCTTCTCGAGATTATGACGTCCACACAATATCTGGATGTTCGCAGGGTCTTTCGACGAACCACCCTTCGAGTACGGGATGATGTGGTCGAAATGAAGGCCGGAGGTCGTCCCGCACTTCTTGCACCGCCCCTGATCGCGCTTCCATACTTCTAGCTGCACCCAGCTCGGAATGAGCCGATCATCTTCCAACGTGCGGGGAACTACTATTTGACGATCCTGATCGTCGGTGGCCGCGAACTGGAGCTTGAACTTAAAGACCTCGCGGCCGGCCGAGTGCTCAGTCCAGCAATCAAGCAATTCGAACAATCCGTTGTACACCCAGATGCCAGACCGTATTTTCTCGTAGACTCTGACTCGTTCTGGCGGTGCTGCTCCCTCCTTGTACTTCCGCACAGCTTCCGCAAAAAGCCCGTTTTGCGTCAGGGAGCCCCCCGGATTACGCTCTGGTTGATCCACTTGCTTTGGGTGAGGCACGTTCACCGTTCTCGCGAGATCGTGTCCTTCGTAAATCAATACCCGGCCATCCTCCTCCACCCGATCGGCGTATGGAGCCCCTCAACACGAACGGCGCAGAATCATGGTATGGAATCCAAGAAGCCGTTCGATCAATTGGAAGACCCACATAAAAAGGCTCAGGACGCCATTGACCATGCCCGCGAGGTCCGGGAGCAGAAGATCGCCGATCACAAGAAAACAGTATCGGAACCGCACTTGATTGCCGATGGCGTGCCCAAGGACTACACGCAAGCGGCGTTTTGGGTTCGCAAGGCGGCTGAACAGGGCGTCGCCGTGGCGCAAAATAACCTTGCGGGTTTGTACCGCGACGGCCAAGGTGTCTCAAAGGATTACGTCCAGGCTGCTTCCTGGTATCGCAAGGCGGCAGAGCAGGGCGTCGCTGAAGCGCAGTCTAATCTTGGCGCGGCGTACCGTTTCGGTTACCTACAGCAGTGAAGCAATGAGTGCCGCCCTTCGAAGCTGAATCCGGGCTCTCAAGGAACAGGCATTGGGAGAAACCGATTCGTGCCAGCACGGACTGAATGGTGGCTTGATCGAAGGAGAATGTGGGTGGTTTCCGGCAGTAAGCCAGCCGGGACAGCTCCGCACAAAGTGAGGAGGTGTGTTTGGCCTCACCATTGCTGAAATAGTTGGCACGCCTCCATGGGCTGAACAGGTCGGCTTTTGCCGCGCTGTACGGGACGGAACGCATGTCGCCTCCGGCAGCCGAGGGAGCGGTCGGCGCGTGTGTGGGCGCAAATTACTCGTGACGGATTCGGCGTAGGGAACTTTACATCCGAAAGTTCGGATTGGCAATGGCGAAGACTGTATTGGATAACCAGAACGAGCGCTCTGTCTTCCGACGTGGAACGCTTGGGAACCGCATAACTTCAATCCGGCCCGAGCGGCCATGCCATCAGCGTCGCTCCAGAACAAATCGTTTCGGGGAAAGTCGTGGCCCTCCAGTACTGAAGCAACAAATGCCAGAGCCAAAGGGCCAACAAGCTCGTGTTATACTCCCGCCCCACACCAATCTTTTGAACAGGGTCCACGATGCCACATCGCACAATCGCACTTTGCCTCATCCTTACTGCTGCGATATCGCTACCCGCGCAGACCTCCGGACAAACCCCGACGGCAGGTCACTACCTGCTCGCCTGGACCGGTGATCTGGCACACAAGGGCAACGACTTCCTTGCAGTGATCGACGCCGATCCGGCATCCACCACCTACGGACATCTCGTGACCACCCTCGTCACGGATCAGCAGACGGTGCGCATCCACCATACCGAATACACCATGCCTGCCAGCGGCATGCTGTTCGCCAATGACCACGATGCCGGTCGGACGTTCATCTTTGACGTTCGCGACCCACTGCAGCCGAAGATTGTGGCCTCGTTCACGGGCATGGGCGGATACATGCACCCGCACTCCTACTTGCGATTGCCGAACGGCCATGTCCTTGCCACCTTTCAACACGAACATCACGGCGACCACGATGCGCACATGTCCACCACGGACATGAGCAGGATTGGCGGCCTAGTCGAGATCGATGACCGAGGCAAGCTGATCCGCTCGGCCAGCGCTGCCGATCCGGCCTTCCCCAATGCCCTACTCACGCCATACAGCCTGGTGGTCCTCCCCGAAATCGACCGAGTCGTATCCACCAACTCGTCAATGCACATGTCGAGTATTTTCAGCGGCGCGACCTACCAAGTCTGGCGTCTTTCCGACATGAAGCTTCTCAAGACGGCCTACTTCGATGTCGGCGAGAATCGGTACGCCCACGTCAGCCCCGAAGAGCCACGCCTGGGTCCTGACGGATCGATCTTGGTGCAGACGCTCAGCTGTGGTGTGGAACGCATCACCGGTGTCAACACCGACGAGCCTGCCTCCAGGCTTGTTTACACGTTCCCCGGGAACTGGTGCGGCGTGCCTACCGTCGTCGGGCACTATCTGATCCAGAGCGTTCCAGCAGTGCACGGTGTCGTCGTGCTGGATATCGCTCATGGAGACAAACCGGTGGAAGTCTCCCGTGTAAGCCTGAATGACACCTTTGAGCCGCACTGGACAGGGTGGGACGCTAAGACGCAGCGCATCGTGGTGACGGGCTCAGAGCCGCGCCTGTACCTACTCAAGTTCGACACCCAGGTCGGTCGTGTCACCATAGACGAGGCATTCCACGACGCGGATGGAGTCCCTGGTTTCAACCTCGCCGACCGTGAATGGCCCCACGGCTGGAAAGGTTCGGGCTTGCCCCACGGTGTGGTGGCGTCGAGGTGAAGCTCAGGGACCAAGCGGCTCCCGCTGTCTGCCGCCACCCGCCACTCCACTCCACCGGGGCCACCACATCAGCCCGGACCTGAGCTGTCGAGCCCAAGGAAAGAACCTGAAGGACTGCGAGTGTTGCGCCCAGTTCTTCATGACTACTTCCCGATGAAGAAGGAGCCGATACTTCACTTCCGTGGATCGTGAGCATATGCCCACAGGCAAGATAGCAATGCGCAAATGTGGGCTGTGCTTTTACAGATCGGTAATCGTCTAACTGCCCGCGCACCTTGCTCGGCGTGTGGCAACTGGTCCCTCATGGCGTGAACGCACTCAAAGCGGTTCGCGGCAATCATGAACGCCTTCGCCTGACGGTCAACTTTCATCTTCGACAGAATTCATGGGTGCCCAAGCGATGGGACGCACCAGAAAGCCACTATCGCTATCCTGCCCGTCGCTGAACCCTGCCACCCACGATCCGTTGACGTGATGAAACCGCGCTATGTTTCTCGTTCCTTTTGCTTGTTCAGTCATTGGCCAACCCTGTGTGTTCTCTGCCTGTACCATTAGCGTACCAATAGTCTGCACCTAAAATGGTGCAGTTTAGTTTGTTAGCTGCTTTAGATTCAATGGTTTAACCTTCGTAGAATACAGCCCTGAAAAGGCTGGCGTCGGCGGTTCAACTCCGTCCCTGGCCACCATCATTCCAAAACACTTAGCGGCACAGAGCCGAAATTCCCAACCCATGATCCAACCCACGATTCGCAGGTCCGACCCACGGTTACTCACTGAATCTTCTCCGTGAGCAGGTGAATCCTGTCGCCCAATAACTGCTCCAGGAACTTGCCCTGTGCATCGCGCATCGACTCCATGTCGGACTGTGGTACCGCTCCATGGCATAAGCCGTGGAGTACTTCCGGCCCGGGCTGGCTGCCACGGAACTTGGTGAGTGGCCACCCGTATCGAGGCATCAATGTCTGGATCCTGGCCAGCAGTGGTTATGCATCGCCGTACTGGCTGACTTTCCGCCAGGCTTCAGAACTTGGAGGCCATGTTCGCAGTGGCCAAAAAGGATCGCCAGTCGTCTTCTGGAAGTTCGGCACACGCGAAGTACAGGATGGCGACGAGATCATCGAGAAGCCTTCTGTACTCTGCCGTTATTACACCGTCTTTAACTTCAACCAATGCGAGGCATTGCGAGTGTCTCCGCCCCAGGCTACGGAGCCCCTCCCGCATATCGATCCCATCGAAAACTGCGAGCAGATCGTGACCGAGTGGCTCGGCAAGCCCGCGATTCGGTACGGGAGCAGTCATGCCTCCTACAACAAGATGCACGATCTGGTTCAGATGCCGGATCTAACGTCCTTTGATAGTGCTGAGGAGTTTTACTCAACCCTGTTCCATGAGTTGACTCACGCCACAGGACATCCTCTCCGTCTCAACCGGTCCACGCTCACCGAGTTCGAGCGCTTTGGCGACGAGCAATACAGTGCCGAGGAGCTGGTCGCGGAGATGGGAGCTGCATTCCTGTGCGGCTTCACCGGCATCGAGAACAAGACCATCGACAACAGCGCTGCCTACCTGCGGACTTGGCTGGAGGTGCTCAAGAAAGACCCTCGGCTGGTGCTAGTTGCTGCCGGGCAGGCACAGAAGGCTGCTGACCTGATTTTGAATCAGCAAGCGCCTCTCGCACAGGAGGTGGCGTTGTGAATCAGATCGTGAGTATCACTGCAAAGCAGCTATGGGATCCGTTCCCGGACAACAGCCAGCTAAAGGGTGATAGGCGCGTTCCGGTTGCCGCCGATTCAATTATGCTTTCCGGGAGAACGGAGTGGTGGAAATCGAATCGGAGTGGACGGCCAGAGATCCTGCGTAGAAAACGTTCGCTGGGCCGACTAGAATCCTTCGCTGCGTCCAAACGGCACGTGGCTTTAACAACAATCCCACCCTTACAGCTACAAAGTGCAAGTGCCCCAGGTTAGGCCAACAAACGCAAACCTGGGGCACGAGGCGAATGCTACGGCGCGATTACGGTCAACCGGCGTGCCTAGGACAGCTTGCGGCGAATGGCGCCGATGCCGCCCAGAAGGCCAGTTCCGAGAAGCAACAGGGTCCCGGGCTCAGGTGTCGTGCTTGCAGACGTAAAGTCGAGGTTGACAGCCCAGTCAGGCTTTA